>OGJU01000096.1_pt1 | contig 108900 bp, 88 predicted proteins | sample 1572251 | NCBI WGS metagenome assembly OGJU01 (sample SAMEA2582144, study PRJEB24529) | metagenome | biome: Human gut stool | place: China | collected 2011
CTCTCTGGAAAGGTCTCATTGCGTTTACCCTGGAAAAAAGTCATTGCGCTTGACAACTGAAAAGAGAAATCTTGCCAGCCAATGGCTGTTTTGATTCCCGAGCAGAGGCGCAAAGACAAGTTCAGGACTGGTTGCTCTATTACAATGGACTTAGGCCACACTCGAAACTACAGATGAAATCGCCCAATGAGTACTATGCTCAGCTTTTAATGGCTTCCTAGCTCGTTTTTTCGGTGGGATTCAAAATTCCAATTTCAGCACCCAATTCCACCGTCCGCCGCTGATATCGACCACGACAAAAGCGCCTTCGGCAAAAGCTGAGGAACAATTCGTGCCGAAGCACCGGTAGCCGCGAAGAACGTGCTTTTCGCGTCCGGCCAAAACTCGCTGAGGGATTTCAACGGTCTCGCTCCACTGGCGGTCCTCGGATTCGGCGCTGCTCAATACCGGTACAGTGACCGTTTGGCCCTCGCAGGAGTCGGATTCCCTAACAGGAAGAGGTGCAGGTGTCTGTTGTGCGCTTTCTTGTACGGGACTCACGACGGTTTCAGTTAAGACTGGCACAGCGGGCAGCTTCAGTTCCGACGCTGTGGGAATCCCCTTCACAATGTCTGGTACGTTTTTGGCTGAACCTAAGGGATCGGGTTTGTTCTGTTCGAATAAAACGGCGGGCGAAGCATTGCTGCCGAGTTTTTTACGGCGCATGATCAAAAGCCGCGCTCGAACCGTCGCCTGAGGTTCGGTTCGTTCCGTTGTTGTCTGAACCGACGGCCCTGTTTTGAGTCGTTCCTGAGCGCGATCAGCCGCTTTTTTCTCCAAGGCGCCGTTCTTCACCACAACTTTTTCAAGTTCAAGAGCTAGAGCGGATTTCTGTACAGGCGTGTGCGGCTTTCGCTGTTCGGGTTCGTTTTTGATTTCCTGAACAATCGGCGGATTTTCCATATCCATCCAACCACTGGGTAACTCAAGGCTGCGCTCAATTCGGTGCGAGAGCATTGTTTGACGGCTTCGCGTATAGCGGCTTCCGTCGTCGCGCTTGGCAAAAAATACGTCCTCAATGTCCGTGTCGCGCCTTGAACGGCCCATTTTGTGGTTGAGTTCACCGAAAGAACCGTATTGCTCAACCAAGCGTTGTATGTTGTTTCTGCGAATTTCCAGCAGATCGACCGATTCCAATTTCACTACCCTCGACGCAGCGCCTGTCCAAACAAAGAACGAAAAGGCTTGCCGCAGCCGAAAAAAAAGAAAAAGGCCGCAGGCAATTTTTCGCTTGCGACTCAATGTAGCGGGATTGCTTTTTCCATTACCCCCAAAAATTCGCTCGACGGACGAATTTTTTAGGAGGAAATCTTCAGCTTTTTCCAATTTCGAGCATTTTTAGTCTTTTACAGACTCCTTATTTTTCAGGGAGAAGAACAAAGTGTTGTAATTTATCCTAGGGTAAACACCCCCCCCAATCACTTTTTTTCATTCATTTCTTGGTAGTCAAAAGTCTTAGGTGCCATGATCGACTCCGTCCTAAGGGACTTCCGCCGGATTGAGCTATGTCTTTGCAAGAGTCCATAGCTCATGTTCCGATCCGGCGGTTTTTGCAAAAACCAATTTTTTCCTTGCAGGTCTTGAATAAGACCAGGAGATAAAAATCATGAAAAAGACTTTGGCTGCTGTTGCAGTTCTTGGTGCTTTCGCCGGCTCCGCTCTGGCTGCTGACGTTCAGCTCTACGGTGTCGTTGATACGGGTCTTCGCTATTTGAGCAGCGACATGGATATCAACGCTGCCGGTCAGGGCGTTGATTCTGTTGACAAGTTCTCAATGGAATCCGGTATGCAGTCCGGTTCCCGCTTCGGCTTTAAGGGCACGGAAGACCTCGGCAACGGACTGACTGTTGGTTTCGTTCTGGAAAACCAGTTCAACAGCGATGACGGTTCCTTGAAAGACAATAATCACTTCTTCCGTCGTGAAGCATCTCTCTTCCTGCAGGGTGGCTTCGGTAAGATCGCTTTCGGCCGTATGGGCTCTATCAACGGTGGCACCTCCTCTTGGGCTCAGCATGGCGTGATGTCCGCCTTCGGTACCTCCTGGGGTAGCTACGCCGCTCAGGCTGACACGGTTTTCGGTGGTTCCGGTCTTTGGGACAACATGATTTCCTACGAAACTCCGAGCTTTGCCGGCTTTACGGTATACGCTCAGTACGGCATGGGTAACTCTGATGACAAGGGCGTAGAAAACGAATCCACCAGCAACCGTTACTATGCCTTGGGTGCTAAGTATGCCAACGGTCCGCTCAATCTGTTCCTGTCCGTGGACTCCATCAACTACAAGAGCTATGACGACTCCGTTCCCGAAAGCCTGCACGTCGAAGACGATGCCTGGACGGTTCGCCTCGGCGGTAACTACGACTTTGAAGTTGTGAAGCTCTTTGCTGGTGCTGCTTACTTTGACGAAGCCAAGCTCTCCACCTTTGCTGGTGCCGGTACCGATTGGGCTAAGTCATACGCTTCTGACTCCATGAAGATCAAGGGCTGGAGCCTTGGCGTGTCTGCCGCTATTCCGGCCGCAGGCGGTAGCGTACTCGTTGGCGCTTCCTACATGGACGCTGAAGCAGCTGACAGTCAGGACTCGAGCGCTTACAAGGACGCTGAAGTTTCTCGCTGGATCGTTTCCGCCGGTTACGACTACCCGCTTTCCAAGCGCACCAACGTCTACGGTGTTGTGACGTACAACCAGGACAGCATGGACAAGATCGGTGCTAAGGACGCTGATCCGACCGTCTGGGGTGTCATGCTCGGTATGCGCCACAAGTTCTAATCTGATTTTCCCCAACAGAATCTAGATTAGTTCGGCCCGCTTCAACTTCGGTTGAGGCGGGTTTAATTTTGATCGAGCCCCACACTGACCTCCGGAAACCTCCGGGATCCACAACGTGAACATGGGGCTGACAGCCCTCCTACAGCCTAAAAAACATGTTGCAGTTTCGATACGGTTAACTAACCGACCGAAACCCGGATTCCCTGCATGTTCACTATTGAGGTGACATTGCCAATTTCCAGAGGACACGTATAATGCGCGCTTTCCCTGGAAATACAAAAAACTCGTTTTGCATTTTTGCTCGGTCTTGTACCGAGTTTTTTTCGCCGAGACGTATGCAAAAAAGAACCCCCGGCTCAGGGGAGAGACCGGAGGCAGAAAAAGGGAGTCATGGAGTGGGGATCCATTGCTCCCAATCAGACTTCAGCTACTTTTGTTTGATCGCTCGGTTAAAAAATTCGATTCTCAGTGATTACTTTGCTTCCTGAGCTGTTTCTTCTTCTTTTTCCTTGCGAACAAGGCTGACAACTTCTGCTCCCGCCACTTCGCTCAAGCGAAACAGCACAACGCGAGCCCCTTGAAAGAGAAAGTTGCTGTCCTTTTTCGTTGCATCGCCCAGGGCCTTAAAAAAGGCGTCGATCTGAGGATTCAACACATCGGCTTTTTCTGCATTGAACGGAACAACAACGGTGCGACCGCTTTTGAGGTGCACAGCCAGCTGCTGGATGATTTGCTGTGTCATTGAAATGTTCTCCTTTTTCATGAAGATTTCTCCCACTCTTTTTGTATGTCACTAAAAAAAGCCTCCGGCTCAAGGCAGATAATGAGACCGGAGGTAAAGAAGGGGAGGAATGGAGCGGAGTCTCCCCCGCTCCTGATTGGACTTCTAGCTGCTTGGATTAGAACTTGATGCCGAGCTTGGCGCCAATACCGTGAGAGGTAATGTCGCTGCCGAAGGCACCGGTGTAGTTCACACCAAACGTGGCGTTCTTGCCGATAGCGGCGTCAAGGCCGATACCGACCATGCCCATGCCGGAGAGTTCTTCACCGGTGATGCTGGCCGTACCCGCATCGCCAACCGTGACCTTAGCCGTAGCTTCCTTGTCACCGAAGAACTGCATGTAGCCGACGTCGGCACGAACCTTCATCGCTACGCTGCCGGCCGTGAACGGCAGAGCACCGCGCACACCGATGTTGGCGAGGCCAAGGTTCTGGTCGTCAATCTCAGTCTTGACACTGTGGTTGCCAGCACGCTGCGTGAAGTCGTCAGCCGACACCTTCAACCAAGACAAGCCGATGTACGGTTCAACCTGATAGGACTCGGTATTGAAGCCCTTGTAGCTGGCTTCGCCGAAGATCTGGAAGACCGTGGCGTTGTAGTCAATCGCGTTGTGCGTGACCTGATCCAGGAAGTTCAAGCTCTGCTTGCCTTCGCGATCCTGCGTGGTGTACGCAAAGCCGTAGGTCAGACCGAACTTCTCCCAGTCGTTTTCGCCGTACATACCGATATGGATGTCGTCGCTGTCCATGTCGCCGTCATTGCCGGCGTCAAAGTCCGTCTGGCCATAGCCGAAGAACACGCCGACCTTGTTGCCGTTGCCATAGGGCAGTTCGGCACCGATGAAGCCTGCGTAGTAGTCAACGTCCATGTTGACGGAAGCGCCGCCGGCGTCAACATCACCCCAGGAACCCATACCGGCAGCCCACAGCGTGGCACCGTTTTCGAGTTCAGCGCGCTGAGCTTCGCCGTAGGCGTTAGCCTGATCCTTGATCATGCGACCCATAAGAGCCGTATTGACGATCGTGGCGTTCTGAGCAGCCAGATGGAAGTCGTTGGACAGAGAAGCCAACGTATTGCGAACCTGACTCTTCGTTGCACCGACCAGATCTGTAAAGACTGCGCTGTCGGTATTGGCCGTCAGAGCATTTGCCAGATCAACCTGGTTGGAAGAAGCAGCATAGGAAGCTGCCGTGTTTTCGCTACGAGAAAGAGTTGCATCAATACGCCCCTCTTCTTCGTTGACATCGATGGTCGTGTCAAAGAATGCGTAATCGGGATTTACAACGGCAACGTCAGCACCCGTAAGTCCATCTTTAGCCGTCACGGAACCGGTCACACCTTCTGCCTGTTCGTAAGCCTGCTTGAGAACATCACCATCGGCAGCGACAACCGTAATACCGGCTCCGTCAGCAAAGGTCAGCGTACCAACCGTTGCGTTCTGTCCAGCAACAACACCGTAGGTACCGCCCTTATTGACAGTTACGTCAACCGAGTGATCACTTTTATCGGAAATGTCACCCTTCATGGTGAACTGGTCGTTATAGGATGTCATAACGCCGAACACGCCGCCATTGACAACGACCTGACCATTACCCGTTCCGTCTTCACTAACACCGAAGGAGCCCTGGTAACCCAGCAACGTACCCTCTTCAACAGTCGTGCCGCCGCGATAGGTATTGTTGCCCGTCATCACGAGCGTACCGGCACCGCGCTTGGTGAGCGAACCGTCGTACAGATTGCCGTCGATCTTGGCATTGATGGCAGCAAGACGTTTATTGAAATACTCGGTTCGCCAGGCAATTGCGTCTTCTTCGCTGATCTTTTCCTTGTCTGCATCTACACCGACGATGTCATCGTCGGTGTCAAGAAGAATTTCACCGAGAATTTCTTTCTGTTCTTCGGTCAAGCCTTCCATTGAAAGCTTCTTGGTGTCATCCAAGGCCAGCCATGCTTCTGCGGCGGCCTTCCAAGCCAATTCTTCACGTTCGCGCTGGTCAAGGGCAACCTGAGAGATGTCATTCGACCAAACGTCGAGCTTCATCGTCTTCTGGTTGTAGTCGAAGTGGCCAAGCAACTGGCCAAGACCGTACATGCCCTTGTCAAGATCGGGCGTGCCCCAGCCGTAACGTTCATCAACCTCACCTTCGGCAGCGGTCCACATATCCTCGTCTCCATCCTGAACGCCATTGCCGTTCAAGTCTCCGTACAGCGTACCGTCAGGATTGAGGTGATTAGCAGTCGTGAACAGGACATCACGTACCTGCACCGCGCTCATGTCCTGATAGCGAGACATGAGGACGGTCATAGCGCCGGTGACATGGGGTGCAGCCATAGAGGTGCCGGAAGAGGTCCCCCAGAGCGGCTCGCCAGTGGTCGCATCAACCTTGGAACTCATAATGTTGCGTCCCGGGGCCGTTACTGTCCAATACTTGGCAAGTCCAGCCTCATTCCAGGTCGATTCCAACGTATAGCGGCCTCTGTTGTAGTAGGTCTCATCTATGTCACGCTGCAAACCTGCAACAGCAATCCAATTCTGTTCTGCTTCCGGATTGAAATACGGATAAAGCGGTCGATAGAACGGGTTAGCGAAATCGCGGTTTCCGGTTGTGAAAACCTGAACCACGTTCGTTCCCTTTACTGCATCATAAGCGCCGTCCACAAACGAAGGATTCTCTCCATACATCTGCTTGAAGAGGAAATACTCATATTCAGTCTGGGACACCGTGTCCGTTGGGAAATGAGTTCCAGTACCGCCACCATCCGGTCCAATCGTCCCGTTATTAACAACACGAGTATTGGTGCCAAACGAGTTGTTGATTACACCGCCGCGTTCTGCTCCATTAGCAGCAATCAAATTGTCAGCAAGTGCCTTCCAGCCGTTATAGAAGAAGGTGTAGTCTTGGAACGGACCATAATTCGTGCTGTCTGTGCCACCCGTGTTACCAACCCACACATCGGCACCCCAGGCAACGCCATGGAAAGTGTTGGAAGACTTTTCCGGATCAACGTATCCGTCACGATTGCCGCCTACAGTACCAGTTACGTGAGTACCGTGCGAGTCGTTCGTACCGCTAATCCAATTACCGTCAATCGTGCCACTTTCAGTGGCACTACTGCCAGCCGTGTAGTCGCCCGTTCCGTGATTGGTATCACCCTGAGGATAACGCTGACCGTTTGAACCGTAATGAGCATCGGCCGAAGAAGCGTGGAAACGATCACCGGACAATTCTGGATGCTTCTGGAGTAATGCACCGGAATCCATAACACCAACAGCAACACCCTTGCCGTTATATCCAAGAGCATATGCGGAAGAGGCATTCATTGCTGCCAACCCCCAGTCACCCTTGTATTCAGCCGTTTCCCAAGACTGCTTTGCCTGTTCAAGCTGTGCGTGATTCTGAGCTACAAACCCAGGTTCCACATAAGCAGCGGAAGCAACCGTTGCCCCCATTGCAGCTGCTACAGCAACTGCCACAACCGCAGCCTTGGAGGGCTTGCCGTGAGTCTTTTGTGCTTCATTGGCTACGATGTAGCAACGACGCACATCGTTCCACAACGTCTTGAAAGTCTTATTCATAAGAGTGATCCCTTTCGTGGTATCTCTGTAGAAAAAAGAAAACCGAGCCGTTGACGCGGAGAGAGAAACACCACGTCGCGGGCTCGGTAAGCCACGATACCCCCCCAATGTAAAGACCTTAATCGAGATCAAATTAGGTTGAAGTCCCTAGGTTTTAGCTCTTACCTGTTGCATTTTTGACACGTTTTTGATTCGACCTGTCGAAAAAGAGCAACACATAGGGAACTCGCCTTCACGTTTGCCCCTCCTCTCCAAAACCATTTCCAGGGTTTGAACTCTCTCCTAACCCCTTTCCCCGTTTTCAAATGTCTCCAATTCGCCCTCCTCGAATTGGCATCACTCCCAGTTCTCTTTCCTGTGTTTAAAGTCATTCCAAAACCTTTATCTCTTTCTCAACATTTCATTTCACGTAAATTGTTTCAGACCATTTTCAAAACCAGTTTTTTGTTTTAAAAATACTTTGTCTAAATCATTGACAAATCAATTTTGTTGTAAATATCATTTCGCTCATCGGAAGAGCAAATCGCCCGACTCTCAAGGTTTTTTTCTGCTGAAGGCATGCTCTTCTTTTTGAGATTGTTTGATTTGTTATTCGGAATAAAGTTATGTCTGAAAAGCCTCGTTATATTGCTCGCAAATGGATTGAAAAGACTTTTACAGGGCAATTTGATTCGATTGAGCGACGTGTTCTCGAAGCGATATTTATGAATATCAAATCCCTGCGTGCAGTTAAATATGTAACGCTCAATACAACCGACATATTCAAAGCCGGTCTGCACATGAGTTTCAAGGACCTGCGGCTGACGATTTGGGCGCTCTTCGGCGAAACAGTGCTGCTTCCGGGAATGACGGGCGGCTACCGCGTATTAGCGTCGGTACTCATCGACGAAGAAAAAGAGGAAATCCGCGTCTGCCCCAGCCTGCACTTACTGGAAATGCGCACGCGAGCTTCCGTTTGCGACATTGAAGATCAGGAAGCGGTCAACGATGTTCCGCAAGCTTGTGAAGCAAACGCAGAGTTTGAAACCGCAGCGCTTTGCTGATTCCGGATGTGAGATAAAAGGAGACAGACATGCCCTCTTGCCTTGAAAAGGTTCCCCTTTCGCTTTCCGGGACATCAGCCGCCAACAGCACATTCGACTTTTTGGCCGACGAATTCGAAGAAGAAGCCCGGACAAGAGAAAACCTTGACGAGCTTGCCGGGAGCTCTACGAGCGCTACATGGCTGCTCACGACGAAGACTTCGAACCGGGGTTGAGCTTTACGGAGGAGCTTCCCTGCCGCGGCGGCCTTTTGTGGGCCACAACTGAACCCGTCTATTTCGATCGAGACGAAGCAGTGATGTCGCGCTCAATCGACAACGCAGTGTGCAAAGCAGTTCGCTGCGCTTGTTTTGCCGTTGACGAAACAGTAGTCAATAAGGCGTTGAGTCAGATGGCTGTCTGTGCATAAAGGCAACACCAAGTATTGGTGAAAACCCTCTTTTAAATCAAAGAGGTCCGTTCGCCCCCTCTTTTTCGTCCTACGGGCGAAAAAACCATCCCTAAAGGTTTCTCCCTCCCCTTTTTAATCAACGCGTGAAGAGCTCGGGCGCATTTCTTTCAAAGGCATGCGCCTTCATCAACTCATTTGTACGGAAAGCCTTTTTCTCGGCCCTTCTTCGACTCTCTCAGCCGGAGAGCGAAGAGCCTTCAAACCCTTCACGGGGTTCGACGGACTGCCGCCGACTAAAGCCGCTTTCAAGCCTTTAAAGAACGTTCACTTTCAACTTTTTGCAAGGAGTACGCGCATTTAGTTCAAACGTGCGGGATGTGATCTATGAATAGGATCTTCAGAACTGTTTGGAATCGCGTTCGTCGGCAGTTAGTGGCCGTCAACGAATCAGTTACCGGTGCGTCTCAAGCTTCCGGTTCCACCGTCAAGGGAAGCGTTGTCAATGCGCAACCTGTTAACACCGTCGGCGTGACGCTCAAAAAGAGTGCGCTCGCACTTGCCGTCGGTTCTGCGCTGGCGCTCAGTCTGCCCGTAGCCAATCCCTCGTGGATTGACGATAACGGGGGTGTGGATGGTTCTTTGACCTAGACCGTCGGCACTGAGGGAACGACGGATTGGAATGCCATCGAAGACCAAGTCATCGATATTGATGCAGGTCAGACGCTTACTGTCACCTCGTCCGGTTCTGATTACAACGAACAAGACCAGAAGGCGACGATTCCCAATATGGTAGCTCGCAACGCGGTCGCCAACCAAGGTATGGAACTGGGTGCTGAAACCGGAATTTTGAATCCCACCGAAAAAACGAGCTAGGAAGCCGTTAAAAGCTGAGCATAGTACTCATTGGGTGATTTCATCTGTAGTTTCGAGTGCGGCCTAAGTCCATTGTAACGATAATGACCTCAGGTACCCGATCAAGCTTTGTACTAATGGGTACTACGCTTTATCGGGTACCTGAGGTCATTATCGTTTGCTACTGATTCCCAAGTGGCGAACAACCGACAGTTGCGATTCGCCGCTTTGGACTCGTGCAACAGCTGCGCGTTTGAATTCTTCTGAAAAGCGTCTTTGCATTTCTGATCCTCTTTTTGTTTCTGATTTTAAGAGTGAGGATCAAAATTCCGCTTCTGCAACCTTAGTTCAAAACAAGGTACAGGAAAAAATGCAGGATTCGGTGCCTCTCTTTTAAAACCGCAAAAAAATCAAGCGGGATTCCCATGGGAATGTCTGTAACATTCGCTGGTCTTGTTTGCGCGCTCTCGCAGCATCAGAAGCTTGAGCGGCACAAACGGCTTGAAAAAGCTGAACAACCTAACAACAAGTAAGAAAAAATGAAAATTGCACTCAAGGTCCTTGACGAACGCATCCGCGAACACCTTCCGCGCTATGCAACGCCGGGCTCCGCCGGCCTCGATCTTCGCGCCCTTCTCGATGAGCCGCTCACGATCAATCCCGATGAAACGGTCCTCGTAAAGACCGGCCTGGCGATCCATATCGGTGATCCCAATTACGCCGCCGTCATTATTCCCCGCAGCGGAATGGGCCATAAAAAGGGCATTGTCCTCGGAAATCTGGTGGGGCTGATTGATTCCGACTATCAGGGCGAACTGATGATCAGCACCTGGAACCGTGGCAAAGAGCCTTTTGTTCTGGAACCTTTCGAGCGTCTGGCACAGTTGGTGGTGCTGCCTGTCGTGCAACCCGAGTTTGAACTTGTGACTGATTTTGAAGCGAGTTCGCGCGGAGAAGGCGGTTTCGGCTCGACCGGTACGAAATAACCTGAACCTCGATTACCATGAAATCAAGGCGCTTCTTTTCAAAGGCGCCTTTTTCATGCTTGCACTTTTCAGGCAAACCTTTGATACCGCCCGTCTCGACCGGTCATTTGCAGCGCGATAGCATGTTTGCAAGTCCACTAAACACCAATCGGAAAGGAACAACACCATGCGTGCCCATCGACCACTTGCCTCGCTCCTTGTCTGCTTGGGTCTACTCTCTTCAGGAACCGCTATGTCCGAAACCATCCAAGTTTCTGTTGACGGCAAGAGCTATCCCATCGAAATGGCCGATAACGCCGACGCGCGCACTTTCCTCGCCCGACTGCCGATGACGCTCACATTTGAGAACTTCGGTCGCAACGAACGTATTTGCATATCCCAAGCCTGCTCTGGAACTCGAACGCGCCGCCCGTCACTTTAAGATCACGCGCGGAACGATGACCGTCTACAAGCCTTGGGGCAATATTGCGATATTCCTCGTGGACTTCCCGTGGAGTTCCGACTTGGCTGATCTCGCTCAAATCAGCCCGGAAGGTCTTGAAGCCATTCGTAAAAGCGGCGACAAACCCGTTACCTTCTTCAAGTAACCTGCCATAAGTAAGACGCATCCTGCGATACGTCTTACCTTCTGCGTTACCTAAATACGGATTTATTTTTTTGGACAAGTATCAGACTGACAGCCAGAAGCGCACACACCATAAGAAAAGCGCCTTGCAGCGACACCGCCGAAGATATCGCTCCGATCAGGGCAGGACCGGCCAACAGGCCGCCATAACCGACAGTCGTTACAGCCGTAATGGCTTTAACGCTATCCATTACTGCCGATCGCGACGCAGCCGAGATGACAATCGGAGCAATGTTGGCAATTCCGAGCCCCATGATAAACAAGGAGACCATGGCGCTTGCCGGATAAGGGAAGAACACTAGCGCCAGAAGCGTCGTAAACATCAGACCGATGCCAATTGAAAGCATCGTCACAGCGCCGAACTTCATTGCCAATTTGTCGCCGATCAGACGTGAAATGGCCATTGCAATGACAAAAAGTGTGTACCCGACAGCGCTGACTTCCTGAGGTACCCCTGCGTAGTCACGCAAGTAGATGGCACTCCAGTCGAGCATGCTGCCTTCGGTCAGGAAGATGACTGCACAAACCAGCGCAAGAATGGCTACGGATCCGCTAAACGCAAATGCGTTGCTGCGCTTTTCTTTTGTATTTCTGGGCACCTCAATTGGATGGTTTTCTATACGCCGTAGCAAAACAATCATCGTTAAAGCCAGCAAGGCCATCAGCGCTCCTACGGCCTGCCCCGGAGCAAGCCCCAGCACAAACAACGAAGTAAGCGCCACCGCCGAAACAACTTCTCCGATGGAATAAGCGGCATGCAAGCCGCTCATTAGCCGAGCTTGGTTGCGATTTTCCAAATGCGTACCGTAAATATTGACGCTCACTTCCAGACAACCCAGTGTCACGCCGTAAGCCAAAAGTGCGGCGCACTCAATGTAGAACCCTGGCACAAGCGAAAGCACCACCAGCAAAAGGCAGGACGCCAAGCCGGAAAGCAATATCGCATTCCGAGCTCCGATGCGTTGCGTCAGTTTGCCTGCCAACGGCATGCCGACAAAAGAACCGACTCCTAAGCCCAACAGCAAGAAACCCAAAACATAGGGCTCCAACAGCAATTGCGCCTGAACAAAAGGAATCAAAGGAGCCCACGAGGCCACTGTAAAACCTCCGGCGAAAAAACCGATGCGGGCAGCCCAAAGTTCAGCTCCGGAAACAGCATTCATTCGATTGCCGCTTCCCGCATGGATTTTCTCGTCAGCCTTTGCATCTTGCAAAGAATGTTGAGCAGATAAATTTAGATCAAGCGTCGCAACCGCGCTCATCGGTTTCTTTTTGAGAGAGGAATTCAAAGACATAGGCCTGTTCCGTAGAGTTAGTCATAACGAAATTTTCTCATCAAAATTTTGAGTAATCTAGTTAGAATTCATCAATAAATTGATAGATACTAAAAGGCGCACTGTCCCATGGGATTAAAAATTGATGAACTTCGCTCCTTTGTTGCCGTTGCGGCAACAGGTTCATTCTCTGAAGCGGCACGAAAAATGAGACGGGCTCAGTCGGTGGTGTCGATGCATATTTCAGGCATGGAGGCCGAACTTGGTTACAAGCTTTTTGACCGGACGCCCAAACCTGTTTTGACACCCAGAGGAACTGAACTTCTGGTCGGCGCGCAACGTCTTCTGGCTGAAGCGGATCGTCTTGAAACCCGAGCCCTGTCGCTTACCGATACGCCATCCCCTGCTCTTTACATGGGCATTGATCTTGTCCTGGAAGCTCCGGTCATGATTGACTGGCTGCGGCTGTTTGCCCGACGCTTTCCATCCGTACGGCTGCAGGTTGAAAACATAACCGGTTCTGAAGCAGACTGGTTTTTCAGCAAAGCCGGCATGAATTTGGCTCTGATTTTTGCATCCTCCCCATCTTCTCACTGCGATGAGAGATTGCTCGGGCACTCACCCGTGTCCATTGTTGTCGCAAAAAACCATCCGTTGGCCTCCCTTTCTCGGCCAACCCTTGAAGATTTGCGCTGCTACCGACAAATCGTGGTGCACGCCAGAGCACCGGAAGCAACTCCACCCCGTGTTATTTGCAACGACCATTGGGAAGTTGACAGCGGCCTATGGGCTTTGGGCTTGGCTGCAAAAGGGGTAGGCTGGGCGATTCTGCCCAAATTCTTACTTTTAGGTCAGTCGCCGTACAAGAACTTGGTTACTTCCATCGATTCAACGCTTGCGCTTGCTCCGGAACGTCTTGTGTTACGAAGCCGCGACGGTGAAGTTGATCCCGAAATTTTAAATTGGTGGGCAGGCACAATCAGTAAGTACAAAGCCAAAATCGGTCTTACCTAAAAATCCGTCGCATTCCTTCCAGCAAGAAAATTTCTTCAGTCGGTGCCTGGAAATACCGTCAGCCGTGCACAAACATACTGTACGACGTTGAAAGCGGCCCCAAGGCTGTAGCTATTCGGCTCTCGCCTTGATCCAATTCTTGATCTCGTCGACAACTTTTTCTTCCCGGCCATTGAAACCATGGTACGCAAATGCCTGACATGGCTTACCTTTGGTCTTTCCGCCGGATACGGTCACGAAGTCGGCATTTAGCTTTGCCGCAAGTTCTCGGGCCGCATCGTAAGGCGTGCTCTTGCAGCCATCGGAAACATGGTGCACAAAGAGTTTAGGGACCTTGATTGCATCCAATGGGATATCTCTGAGCTCTTTCATTGACGCAGTAAAGACCACACCATCGAGACGGTCACGACATTTACCGGCGACTTGAGCCGCCGCCAGCGTACCTCTGCTGGTTGAGACCAGCCAGACTGAGGCATGCGGATACAGTTGCCGGATTCTGTCGAGCAGCAAAGAAAAACGCTTTTGATCACTCGAAGCATCGGTTGAGACCGTTGCAAACTCATTGTCAGCCAGAAGTAAACGGGAGCGAATCAGAAAATTGTTGCGCTTACCGAAGAAAATCTTTCCGCCCGTTAGGTGCGCCGCGACACGTCCGTCGCCACCCGGGAAAAGAATCAGGACATATTTCGGCGACGGACTTTCGGCTGTCAGAATGCAAGTAGCCGTTGGATCAGTCTTATCAAAGTTCAGCAGCGAATCTCCGGCAAACACTGTCGACACAGCAAACGCCGTTACACTCAAAACAAGTTTTGCGAGTCGCATTTTTTCCTCGTCTTCTCTGTAAACAACCTCCCTGCTGCCTTCGCCCGACCTTATCTTGGAAGTCTGAAAAAAAGCAAAGGCACCAGTATCACTTGTATAGGACACCGGTGCCTCTTGTGGATTATGGATCTGCCAATTCGAGCAGATCAGAGCTTCTCAGTGAGTTCCTTGATCACTTCGACCGCATCTGCCTCCAAATAGTAGTCAGACATTTCGAAGATCGGAGCTTCAGCATCCTTGTTCACGGACACGATAACTTTGGAGTCCTTCATGCCGGCTACGTGCTGAATGGCGCCGGAAATACCGAAAGCCATGTAGAGCTCGGGAGCCACGATCTTGCCGGTCTGACCGACCTGCGTTTCGCTAGGCACCAGGTTCATATCCACCACGGCTCGGGTGGAACCCAAAGCTGCCCCCATCTTTTCGGCAAGCTTATCAAGAGCGGCAAATCCTTCTTCGTCGAAGAGACCGCGGCCTCCGGCAACGACGCGCTTGGCAGTGAGCAAATCCGGACGATCGCTTGCCGCTTCTTCCACGCTCACAAATTTAAATCCGCGGGAAGACGGCGTCACAGAAAGCTTCTCAACGGCAGCATTTCCGCCTTCGGCTGGAACCGCCTCAAAAGAGGTAGCACGGACACTTGCTACAACAGGTGTTGCGGAGGTTTTGACGGTAGCCAGAACGCCGCCCGCGTAGATGTAGCGCTTGAACGTATCGGCGGAGATCACGCCTGCAATTTCAGTGAGAGCTGACACACCGAGTTTGGCGGCCGTGCGCGGCATAGCGGCCTTGCCGGACGTGCCTGCCGTAAAGAGGATGTGGCTATAGCTACCGGCCTGCTGAGCTGCCAGCACAGCATCCGTCAATGCTTCGGGCAGGCAGTGATTAAATGCTTCGCCTTCGGCTACAAGCACCTTATGCACACCGGTCACAGAAGCCGCCTGCTTGACTGCCCCTTCGCAGTTTTGCCCAGCCACCAAAACGTCAACTTCAGAGCCGAGTTCAAAAGCCGCCTTGAGCGTATTCAGAGTCGAAGACTTAAGCTGAGCATCGCTGTGCTCTGCAATCACAAGAATAGTCATATTCCTTCAATTCCTATTATCAGAGCACCTTGGCCGTGTTTTTCAAAACGTCAATCAGTTCATCAACACTGTTCAACTTGACGCCGGCACTGCGAGCGGGCGGTTCAATCACTTCCTGCAGATCAAGCGTGCGCTTGCCGATGTCAGCCACGTCGGCGGCTTCAACAGCATCCACGGGCTTCTTCTTGGCCTTCATCATATTGGGCAAGGTCACGTAGCGCGGTTCGGCCAGACGCAAGTCGGCAGAGACCACGGCAGGCAGTTCGCCTTCAACCTTCATCAGCCCCGTATCGGTTTCTCGCACGCAGATGATCTTGCTGCCTTCAAGCTGCAGACTGCTGACGTTGATTGCCACGGGCCAGTCCAGAAGAGCCGAGAGCATCTGCGGCACCTGACCGGCATCATTGTCAATAGCCTGTTTGCCTAGAAGCACCAGAGCGGCCTCTTCTCGCTTAGCAATAGCAGCCAGGAGTTTGGCAACGGCCAGGGGTTCAATCTTGGTGTCGGGATGCTTGATATGAATCGCACGGTCAGCACCCATCGCCATGGCCACTCGTAACGTGTCGACCGTCTTATCGGGACCGATCGAAACGACCACAACCTCGTCAGCCTGGCCGGCTTCCTTCAGCCGAACGGCCTGCTCGACGGCGATTTCGTCAAAAGGATTCATGGACATCTTGACGTTGGCCGTATCGACATCCGAGTGGTCGGGCAAGACGTGAACCTTTACGTTGTAGTCCACAACTCGCTTAACCGCAACAAGAATTCGCATAACAAGAACTCCAATAGCCGTCCGAAACGAGCAGTTGTTGAGAACCGTTTGCGGACGTTTTTAAGCTGCACTATAGAAAGACGGCGGCAATTATAAAGAGCACAAAGCCGATTTTGACACCATCAAAAATGCGAGTTTACGCACAATGCTGAAGGCTTCCCTAACAACGACTTATCAAAGAAAAAGCCGTCAAAATTGAAATTCAAACGTGAATTCCGATTCAGCTGAAAATGTACCGAAAAGCAGACATAAGCCCTTGAAATCACGCATTTTTGTATTTCATATGTGAGAAAATGTAATCAAAGAAAGACATATGGTTCGGGCGCTTAGCCCCTTTGGACACATACGGGATCGAGAGCTATGAGAAACAACACAACACCGAGACTGCCGCATTTGAAGCAAATCCTTCTTTGGATCGCTATTTGGCTTGCCGTTTTTATTGTCATCCGCATGATCGGATGGGGCGTGGGTGAAGCCTGCGACGGAACCATCAACTGTCTTATTTAATCGGTCTGAGCGATAATTGGATCGGATATGGCTTTGGCGGCCCGAGCGCAGCAGGAAGCCCTCCTGCAGCTCGTCTCCTTTGCTTCCCTTAGCGCCTCTTTTACAGCGCCTGCTCTCCGGCCGCCGATCGGGCCCGACCTCAATCTAAGACATCCTTCTTTTTGTGTACGTCTTATGGCGGCGCTTTTTCACTCGCAAGTTGCATCCTTTTGTGGCATATTTCGGTGCACTCTCACACGGTGACGCGCAACATGCTGTCACCGAGCGAATTTCATCGTCCCGGATTCCTTGTTTGTTGCTCTTATGAAGGTTGAGCTCGCCATTGTCGGCTTGAGCTCCCGCTGTTCTTTTTTGTCACCGGCTCACTTGGAGCCGCAAGGGGAGTTTGTGGTCTTTTTCCCTCTCCCTGTACCTGAAGCACAAACACAACGATCAATTTTTTCACCTTTTTGTCTTTTAACTTTTTAGGAGTCACATTCCGATGCTGTCCGACATTGAAATTGCTCAGAGCGCCAAACTCAAGCGTATCGACGACCTCGCTCATGAGTGGGGATTGGAAGACAACGAATTTGAACCGTATGGCTGGGACAAGGCCAAGCTCACCCTCAACCCGGAACGCAAGGCTGACGCCAAGCTGATTCTCGTCACTGCCACCTCCGGCATGCCCGCCGGTTCCGGCAAGACGACCACATCCATCGCTCTTGCTCAGGCACTCAACCGACTCGGTAAGAAGGCCGTTCTCGCGCTTCGCGAACCCTCCCTCGGTCCGGTCTTCGGCATGAAAGGCGGTGCCGCTGGCGGCGGCTACTCGCAGGTGTTGCCGATGGAATCCGTGAACCTGCACTTTACCGGCGACTTCCACGCCATCACCGCCGCCAACAACCTCATTTCCGCCTTGGTCGACAACGCCCGTCACCAGCGTCAGATTGATCTCAAGGAAGTCACCTGGCGCCGCGTGCTTGACGTCAACGACCGTCAGCTGCGTAACATCGTGACCGGTCTGGGCGGCAGCGCCAACGGCACCCCCTCGGAAGCAGGCTTTGACATCACAGCCGCCAGCGAACTGATGGCCGTTTTGTGTCTTGCCACCGACCTTGATGATCTGCGTGCCCGTATCGATCGTCTCGTGCTGGGCATCAAACGCGACGGTTCGGCCTTCACCTGCGCCGAACTCGGCGCCACGGGCTCCGTCATGGCTCTGCTGCTTGACGCCATGAAGCCCAACCTTGTGCAGACGCTCGAAGGTACGCCCGCTCTCGTGCACGGCGGCCCGTTTGCCAACATCGCCCACGGCTGCAACTCGGTGGTCGCCACGCTTGCCGCCATGAAACTCGGTGAATACGCCATTACGGAAGCCGGCTTCGGTTCCGATCTGGGCGCTGAGAAGTTCTACGACATCAAGTGCCGTCATGCGGGTCTGCGTCCTGCCGCCGTCGTTCTTGTCACCAGCCTCAAGGCGCTGAAGTGGCACGGCGGTGTGGCTCTGCCCGAAATCGGCAAACCCAATATGGAAGCTCTCAAGGCCGGTCTGTGCAACCTTGACGCACACGTCGCCAACCTCAAGGCTTTTGGCCCCGAAATTGTTGTTAGCATGAACCACTTCTACAACGACCCGGAAGACGAAATCGCCGTCTTGCGCGCCCGTTGCGAAGAACTCGGCGTTCGCTTTGCTATCAGCGACGGCTTTGCCAAGGGCGGCGAAGGCGCCGAAAGCGTGGCCAAGGAAGTTCTTGAAGCCGCAGCTGCTTCCAAGAGAGAACTGCACTTCACCGTGGAAGATGAAGATCCGATCGCCGTCAAGGTTGAAAAGATCGCCAAGCGTGTCTACGGTGCCGGCTCGGTTTCGTTCTCCGAAGCCGCCAAGAAGGACCTCAAGACACTCACCGACATGGGCTTTGGCAATCTGCCTGTGTGCATCGCCAAGACTCCCTTCTCGCTGACAGCCGACCCGAAGGCGCTCGGTGCCCCCAAGGGCTTCGATTTGCCGGTACAGCGCGTGATTCTCAATGCCGGCGCCGGTTTTGCTGTCGTCACAACTGGAGCCATCATGCGTATGCCGGGGCTTCCCAAGGCCCCTGCTGCCATGCACATTGACGTCAAGGACGGCAAGATCACCGGTCTGGCCTAATCGGACAAACGCATCGACATAAACCGAGACACTTCTCTCGGTTCGTCAACGGCAGATTCCTTTCCGAGGAGCCTGCCGTTTTCGTTTTGTCACAAAAGCGCCATCATCACGTCAAAAAGCACAGCTACTGTCTGCGCCGATGCATACAGTAGAAAAAGTTGAACAAAAACAAAGAAAAAGATGTCGCAAAATGCTCTCTCCGTCTGCTATGAAGACGCAAACCACACCTCTGCACTCATCGGCCGTGTTTTTCTTCGAAACGGATCGATCGCCTTTGAATCCAATCACTCGGTGTTCAACAAATCTTCTGGTTGGAACCCCGCCTGCGAGATAAATGACGAGAAGCAATTGACGAGCCTTATCGTTGATTCGCTTCCGGATCTCTGGGGGCGAAAAGTGGCTTCTGAACTTCTCAAAGCTCGCGCGCGCAAAGATGAAGTCCGCCCAGCTCCTGTCGATGATGCTCAACTTCTCAGACTCGTCTGCGACAGTGACCGCATGGGGGCTCTGAGATTTGTCGATGAAAAAATGCCCGGGCGTTATCTCGGCGAAAGACGCTTCACGCCTCCAACAACGGTTGACTTGGCCGAACTCTGTCAAACAGCTCGTCGCATCGAAACCGGCGACATGCTCTCATCCGCTTGTCTCGAGCAATTCGCAGAAAACGTGACGGCTCTCGGAGGGTCTCGCCCTAAAACAAGTTTCATCAACGAGCAGAGTCAACTCTGCATCGCCAAATTTCCGAGCATCAACGATGACAGAGACAAAGGTGCCTGGGAGTACGTAACCGCGCGTCTGGCTCAACAAGCCGGCATCCGACTGCCGGACTTTGAGCTGATTGACATTGACGACCCTTTCGGTCGCGTCTTTGCCTCCAAGCGCTTTGACAGGACTGAAGCGGGGTCTCGTCTGCACTTTCTGTCCGTCAGAGCCTTGCTCGGTGCAACAGATAACCGTGAACCCCGCAGCTACCGAGACCTGACATCACTGGTCGAAACTATCTGTCACGATCCGGAAAAACAAAAAGAAGAATTGTGGCGGCGCACCATCTTCAAATGCCTCATCCACGACGGAGACGATCATCTGCGCAACCTGGGTTTTCTTTTCACTCCGGCAGGCTGGGTACTGGCACCCGCATTTGATCTCAATCCGTCACTTTCTAAAAACCACCTGACACTCACCTATGGCGACGGATACCGAGACATTACCCCTGAAGCGCTTTTGAAACATTCTTCCGACTGGAGCATTCCTTCGGATATCGCCAAGAAAATCGCTTATGAAACAGTTCAGAGCATTGCCCGCTGGAAAGACGAAGCTCAATCCGCAGGTATTTCAGAGGCGCAGATCAAAATGATGCAACCCGCCTTTACAGAGCACTTTGATTGCATTTAAAGAATCAACCACTTCCCATTTCGCTAAAAATTCGCCATATCTTCATCTGAACGATAGACATCATCAAAAGAAAACGGCATACGGCATCATCTAAACAAAAACGAAAAAAGGCGAACAGGCCAATTCACTTTCAAAAGTGATCGCAACAGGCAAAAATGCATCTTTTGAATCAGAGCTCCGTACTTTTCCCTAGTCGAATTGGGGAGTTCTGCCTATGTGGAAATAAATCTTTTCAGGTTTTTCGACCTACTCCACCGCTCTCTTCGACTATGTCTGTTAGGCTGTATGCCCGTTTGTCATACAGTTCGCTGTAAAAGAAAGGATCGTTTCAATGCCGCAAATCCTCTTTATTCACTCAAGCGCGTTCGCTTCTGAGGTCCGCAAGGAGAACCAGGGGTCATATACGCGAAAGATGGCTCGCATCCTGCGCGAGACCATTCGAGGGCGCGGCGTCAAAATCGTTGAACGTGACGTAGCCGCCAAGCCGCCCGGAATGATTGATCAATCCTTCTTGCAGGCAGCCAGAACTTCCGCCTCTCACCGCACCCCCGAGCAAATTGAACGTCTGAGGGAAAGTGACGAATTGGTGGGCGAAGTTCTCGCTTCCGACGTACTCGTGATTTCCTGCCCCGTCTACAACTTCGGCATCCCGGCGCCTTTGAAAGCTTGGATCGACAATATCGTCCGCGAAGGCAAAACGTACACCTTCGGAGAAGGCCGCAATGCCAAACGAGTCTACGGTTTGTTGCACAACAAACTTGTGGTGTTGCTCCAAAGCTCTGGAAGCTCCGGCTTTCATACCGGTGGTTCCCGCGAGTCACTCAATCACGCCGATAAGGCTGTGATTGCAGTTTTCACGGAGCTTGGCGTACATAAGTTTGAAAAAGCCTCAATGGAAGGCGTGTGTGAAGAAACAGACGAAACACTTGAGCGCAACTGGATTCAGTGTGAACGCCGTTTGGCCGAAATCGCTGATCGCATCAAAGTTCGCTGGCGCGATCAGCATCGCGCTTGAAAAAAGGCGCAGGCTCTTCTGAGACTGCGCCTATGACTCATAGCCGACGCGCCTGTTCGAGCGCGTCGGCTTTTTGTTGTCTTTACTCTTCGTCATCCTTGCTTGCCGGTTTGGCAGGCTTGGAACGGCTGGCTTCGAGCTTGTCCAGATAAGCCGCATCAATGTCGCCCGTAACGTATTCGCCGTCAAAACACGAGCAATCGAAGCGGGAAATATTCGGATTAAGATCGGTGAGCGCTCCCTTAAGTCCTTCGACCGTCTGGAAGATCACAGCGTCGGCACCGATCTGACGCGCAACATCTTCGGCAGAAGCCCCGTGACCGCAGATCAGTTCAGAGCGAGTCGGCATATCAATGCCATAGACATTGGGATACATCACGCGGGGCGCGGAAGAAGCCACGTAGACCTTCTTAGCTCCGGATTCACGAGCCATCCGCACAATTTCACGCATGGTCGTACCACGCACGATCGAGTCGTCGACGAGCAAAATGTTCTTGCCGGCAAATTCCACCGGCATGGCATTGAGCTTCTGACGAACGCTCTTTTTGCGCATTTCCTGACCAGGCATGATAAAGGTGCGGCCAACATAGCGATTCTTGATGAATCCTTCGCGGTATGTAAGCTTTAGCTTTTCGGCGAGCTGCTGCGCGCAAGGACGACTCGAATCGGGAATCGGCATCACCACGTCAATATCGCGCAGATTCAGGTGTTCTGCTACCTCGTTGGCAAGGTATTCGCCCAACCGCAGACGAGCACCATAAACACTGATGCCGTCGATATAGCTGTCGGGACGTGCAAAGTAAACATACTCAAAGGCGCAGGGATTGAGCTGCGGCTTTTCTGCGCACTGGCAGCTGAAGAATTCACGATCCTTGGAAATAAAAATTGCTTCGCCCGGAGCAAGGTCACGAACAAAGTCGTACTCGAGACCAACCATAGTGACCGATTCTGAGCTCACCAGATAGTCGGTCGTGCCGTCAGCCTGCTTTTGAGTACCAAAGCAAAGCGGGCGAATGCCATTGGGGTCACGGAAAGCCAACAGTCCCTTACCGGCAATCAGAGCCACGACCGCATAAGCCCCCTTAACACGCTTGTGTACGCCTTTGACGGCTTCGAAAGCCACTTCGGCTGTGAAATATCCCGACGGAGGAACAATCTTCATAAGTTCGTCGGCAAGCACGTTAAGAAGCACTTCCGAATCACTCGAAGTGTTAATGTGACGACGGTCCTGGTTGTAGAGTTCGGCGGCAACTTCCTGCGCGTTGGTGAGGTTCCCGTTATGCGCAAACAAAATGCCGTAGGGAGCATTCACATAAAACGGCTGACTTTCTTCATTGGAGCTAGCACACCCCTGCGTGGGATAGCGCACGTGGCCGATGCCCGAACACCCCGTCAAGTCACGCATATTGCGCGTCCGGAACACATCACGCACAAGCCCCATGGCTTTGTGCACGTGAAAAGTCAGCCCGTCAAGAGTTCCGATACCGGCAGCGTCCTGGCCGCGGTGCTGCAACAGTAGCAGTGCATCGTAAATACGCTGATTGACCGGTTTCTGGCTGATCATGCCGACAATGCCGCACATTTCCCTTTATTCCTCAAGGCAACATTAAAAAAGAGCGCGAATTGTACCCGACAGGTCTCTGATTCGCTTTCAAAATATCAAAAATTTAACGCCGGCCCTCCAAACGGTCGACCGGCGTTATCTTCAAAAACTTTTCTTAGCACGCATCTCCGCTATCGTGGCCGGCAAATACGGCAACGAAAAGTCGATCACTCGCTCTGCGGGGACAATTAAGACGGAGTTGCGCCAGTAACCCGTCTTCACAGCACTTGTCAACCCCATAACGAAAACGACGGCACAGACAATCACAATGCCTCGCATCAAGCCAAACACCGCCCCGATCGCACGATCCTCGAAACTGATTGACGCTGCGGCAAGAAGCTTGGAAAAAATTTTACCGGCGATACCAATCGTAAAGAGAGTCACCACAACTATTCCCACCGCCGCAAAAGCAGTGCGAATCAGAATTGACACGGACGGCAGCGGAATCAGTTCAGCCAGCTCCGGTGCAAAACGCAACGACAGAAATATCCCGAGCACCCAACCGACGATAGCGAGAATCTCCCGCACAACACCACGGGATACACCCAAAATCGTCGAGAAAAACAAAACGGCCAAAATGACCCAATCGATCTCATTCATTCTTGTGTTCTAGCCTATTTGTTTTCCGTATGAATGCCACCGTTGCTGATTGCATTGAGAGCCAAAATGTCTAAAGCGCGTTTTGCATCGTCCTGCGATGCAAAGCGTCCGACACGTACACGCCACAAGTCGCTGCCGCGACGACGAACAATCTCCGTATAAGAAGGCAAGCCTAATTTTCGCAGATCTGCGGCTACCTTTTCTGCCGACTGTTTCTGACTTGTAGCCACAACCTGAATAAAGTACCGTCCGTTTGAAACCGCTTGCAACGGTCCTTGAGTTGCCTTAGTGGCTACAACCTCCTTTTTCTGTTCTTCTTTATTTTTTTGCGATTTTTCTACTGATTTTGCCTGCCCTTCAGATTTGGCAACCGCCTTGGCCTCCACCGACTTCTGTTCCGGCGTTGTTAACTGCTTGGCACCCGCCGTAACCGGATTATCGCTTTTCAAACTTTGGGCTGCTGCAGGCTCTGCCGTTGCGAGATCCGTCGGGATTGTCGGCACCTGTTTTTCCTTCCGGTTGATCGGTACGACCTTTGCTGCAGTGTTGTCCTGCAAGGAAGGAATTTCCAACTTGGCACCGCGCTGCGAGTACATATCGTTCGGCTCAAACAAAGCCGGCGCAACGACCGCAACAGCCGCCACAATAGCAAGCAACCCGATCAGTCGACGTTTGTTCTTGAGTCGGGCAATTTGTTTGCGGTGCTCCTCGTCTTCGGCTCCCAGATCCATATCTTCCATAGGCGAACTGGTGTGTACAGCACCTTTACGAGGAGGATTGGGGCCAAAAAGTTTTTGAAACTTGTCGATCATGCGAACCGAAACGCTCGAAACGTCGTTCAATAAAAAACACCAACTGGACGATGTATCAAAAAAAGGACCCGCAGACCGGATACTCCGGTACGGGCCCTCTTTTGTTGCTGCCGCTACAGATTACTTAACCTGACTTGCGGCAAGCTGTTCTTCGCGAAGATCATGCTTGAGGGATTCAATAATCCCTGTGACCGTCACAAAAGAGCCGAACCCGACAATTTTAACAGTCTCGGGCCCCTCAGTGAGACTTTCTTTCAAAGCTTTGCGAATGGCATCGTCTACAGAGCTACAGGTAACCACCTTGCCCATATCGACACCGCCTTCCTGCATTGCATCCATCAGCTCAAGAGCTTCGGCGCCACGTGGCTTTGGCAATCCCGTTACAAACCAACGGTCAATATGTCGGTTCATGATCTTGGCAACCGAAGCCATGTCCTTGTCGGCAAACATACCGAAAACAGCCCACACCTTGTCCTTTGGCGATGTGGTGCGCGCTAGATTCTCAGCGAGCACTTCCGCAGCCTGCGGATTGTGTCCGACGTCAATCGTGACACTGGCACCGTATTGATCACACTCCTTGACCTTCTCGAAACGGGCGGCAATGACGACGTTTTCCAAACCCTCGACTACGGCCGAGCGCGTCACCGGCAGAAAATCCTGCATCACGGCGAGAGCGGCCAAAGCGCCCGCTGCATTCTGCAACTGAGCGACGCCTGAAATCGCCGGTTTGGGTAGATTGCGCCATTCGGTCGTATGAATCGTTGCCATGGACCGCAGGTCCATCTCGAAGTCCCACATACCGTGGTGGCGATAAGTCAAAAAGTCCTTACCCCACACATAAATCGGCGCGAGCAGTTCATGCGCATATTCAATCACCGATTCAGGCGGTTGCGGATCAGTACAAATCGCCGGCTTGCCATGGCGGAAAATATGCGCCTTTTCCCAGCCGATTTTTTCGCGTGTATCACCCAGATACGCCGAGTGATCAATACCGATGCTGCACAAGATGGCACAATCCGTATCAATCGCGTTCATCGCATCGAGACGACCGCCCAATCCAATTTCCAGAATCACAGCGTCAAGATGTGCCTTTTGGAAGATGCGCAGAATCGCCAGTCCCGTAAATTCAAAATACGTCAGCGGTTTATCGCCGCGGGCCTTCTCGACTTCCTTAAACGCTTCGATGAGCGTGTCATCGTCGACTTCATCGCCTGCAATCACGCAACGTTCGTTAAAACGCAGCAAATGCGGAGACGTATGCATACCCACGCGATATCCCGAGTAACGCAGGACAGATTCCAACAAAGCACAGGTGCTACCTTTACCGTTGGTGCCTGCCACGGTAAACACCGGGCAAGTAAACTCGATTCCCATGCGAGCAATCATGTCTTTCATGCGCTCGAGACCGAGATCCATGGGTTTTTCATGGATTTTGCCGATGTAGTCAAGCCACTCATTGAGACCGGCTTGCTGCCCGGGAGCAGTAAAAGTTGTTGTATTGGCCATTGAGTCGTACTCCATGCCTTTTTTTCTTGGCGGCGCTGATCACACCCGCCGCCCGTGGGTGTCTGCTTCGAATTCGTTTCTAGCGTCTGGCACACACGTCCAGACATTCAATCTCATTATGCCGCGGCTTGACGGCAGCGATGCGCTGCAGATAGCGATCGTTGTCCGCACGGCCGTCTTCATACGCCAATATATGCCAATCGGACGGGATCAGATGCAGCAACTCTCTGTCTTGCAGAAAATGCTGAGGATTCTTCGGCCCGAAATTGAGCATTGTCTGATGTCGCGTGAATGTCTCGTACAAGAAAAAACCGCCGGGTTTGACACAGGAGCATAACGCGTCAAATCGATCACGCCAGAGGTAGTTGATGCCGATGACTGCGTCAAAAGACTCGGGAGCGAAAAACCAATCCTCTTTTTCCAAATCTCGTTGGATATACCGCACCCCTACTAACGGTTCAGGTACAGGATTGATGTCGACCGCCGTCACATCACAACCAAGTCCGACCAAAAAACGCGTGTTGCGACCGTTACCGCTAGCTATCTCAAGAACGCGGGTACCCGTCTTAAGATATGGCGAAAAACGAATGAGCCATGCGCTTGGCAAATCAGCTTTGGTACTCAGGTCGGCAGCCATCGTTAAAGTCCTTTCGCAAAACGTCAGAAGATAGCGTTGACAAGCCAGCTGCCGAACATAAGAAACGGCCGCACAAAATAACTCACAAGCCCGGTCACAATCAAAATCAACAGGATACCCATACCCCAAGGTTCTGTCCTCTGATAGGCAACTGCTGTTTTAAGAGGCAGCAATCCCGAGACAATGCGGCCGCCATCCAGCGGAAGAATCGGTAACAAGTTAAACGCCATGAGCATCAAGTTCACGGAGATGCCGGCGTAGCAGAAATCGAACAAAAGCTGTGCGGCGGCTTGCGATGGCATCATGCCGATAAAAAGCTTCAGAGCAAGAGCCCAAAGTAAAGCTTGAACCAGATTGCAACCAGGACCGGCGAGGGCAACCCAAATCATGTCCGTCTTGGGATTGCGCAGCAAGCGGAAATTAACGGGAACAGGTTTAGCCCATCCGAACAGCAAACTTGATCCACCGCTAATCAGGCTGCCGAGCAATAAAACACCGGGCACCAAAAGCGTCCCAACCGGATCGATGTGCCGAATCGGGTTCATCGTGACGCGGCCGAGTACCCAGGCGGTACGGTCGCCGCAGAGCTTAGCGACGTAGCCGTGCGCGGCTTCGTGCAGCGTAATGGCCAAAATCGCGGGAATGGCCCAGAGAGCAATGGTGGAGACGGTGTCTAACATAATGGTTCTGATGCTACCACGCGAAATAGGAAAAACGATAACGAGAGGCGGCCTGCGGTGAACAATTGTCAATGCGTCAAGACGGTCGGCTTAGAACCCTTCTCTTCTGCCCTAGTTCGTTGATTTTCAGGAGTTTTTACTCCTTGAGAATCAATTTGCGAAATATTTTGAACCGTTTTCCCAAATACAGTTGTTAACGAAAAAATAAAGATCCCCGCCATTTCTGACAGGGATCCTTGATTTGTCTATTTGTTTGTCGGAAGCGCCCGCTTTAAGCAAAGCGCTTCATTGACTCGCAATTAGAACACTGCGCAAGCAGCAAAGCCGAGTGCCACGGAGAACACGATGGCGAGCACGCCAGGCAGGAAGAAGGCGTGGTTGAACACCCACTTGCCGATACGGGTCGTACCCGTGTCGTCCATCTGCACGGCACCCAGAAGCGTCGGGTAGGTCGGCAAAACGAACAGCGCGGACACGGCGGCGAAGGAAGCAACCAGCATGTAGGAGTCGCCCGGGTTGCTGGCGGAAATACCGAGAGCAGCAACGACAGCAGGCGTAATGGCCTTAGCGGTAGCAGCCTGAGAGTACAGGAGCATAGCAGCAAAGAAGTACACCACAGCGAGCAGAGCCGGATACTGGGCAACGGTCGCGGCAGAGAATTCCTTGATTTCGGCAGAGTGACCGGACACGAACGTGTCGCCAAGCCAAGCAACGCCGAGCACGCAAACGATAGCCACCATACCGGACTTGAACACGGACGTGGAAGCAACGTTACCAACGTCAATCTTGCAAGCCATAGTGATACCGCAACCAACCAGAAGCATCAAGCTCATGATAGCAGCGTCACGGCCGACAACCACGTTCTTGATGATGCCAACAGCCGGCGAAATAGCGGAAGCATAGAGAACCACGCAGAGAACGCCGATCAGGAAGATACCGACGGAGAGCTTGGCACCGGGCTTGAGGTTGTAAGTGCGAGCACCTTCAGGAGCCTTCACGAGACCCTTAGCCAGACGATCCTTGTAGACAGGGTCGCTGTCGAGGTCGAGGTTCTGAATCATGGTCATCACGAAAGCGGTGAGCATGCAGCCGATGAAGGTCGTCACAATCCAGATACCCAGCAAGGCGGGATAAGACCAGCCGAACGGTTCCAGAACACCGGTCATGTAAATCACAGCAGCCGACACCGGAGAAGCCGTAATGGCGATCTGGGAAGAAACCACAGCGATAGACAGCGGGCAAACAGGACGAATCTTCTGTTCCTTAGCGACTTCAACGATAACCGGGATCATCGAGAAGGCGGTGTGGCCGGTACCGGCGAAAATCGTCAGCACATAGGTCACAACAGGAGCCAGATAATTGATGTACTTGGGATTGGAACGAAGGATACGTTCAGCAATCTGGACGAGGTAATCAAGACCACCGGCGAGCTGCATTGCGGAAATAGCAGCGATCACGGAGGTGATGATCAAGATCACGTCCCAGGGAATGTTACCCGGCTTCATGCCGAGGCACAAACCCAAAACCAGCACACCGGCGCCGCCGGCGTAGCCGATACCGATGCCGCCAAGGCGAACACCGATGAAAATCGCACCGAGAAGTACGATTATCTGAAGAATAAGCATGATATCCATGACATCTCCAAAGGGTTGTTAACAACTTTGTTTTATTTATGCTACAGAGCAGCTCGCAACGAAAGTCACGGCCGCTCTGCAGTTTCAGATCTCTTGAGGCGGATTCCGGAGACCGCCCCAAGGATTCCCGTAGTTCCGATCAGGTTACTGAACGAACTTCGGTGCAATCAGGTTCTGCAGATTGAACGTGGCATCCCACTCTTCCTGAGTAAGAAGCTTGCGTTCTTCCACAACAACCTGGTGCAGAGACTTGCCCGTGTGATAGCACTCGTGTGCCATTTCAGAGCAAACCTTGTAGCCGAGATGCGGCTTCAAGAGGGTGACGATACCGCAAGAGTTCATAACCATCTGAGCGGTACGTTCGGCATTGGCGGTAATACCATCAATGCACTTCGTGCGCAGGGCGTTGCAAGCGTTGGTGAGCACGCGCATCTGCATGAACAGAGCAAACGTGATCACAGGTTCCATAACGTTGAGTTCGAGCTGGCCGGCGGAAGCGGCAAGCATCACCGTGGTGTCGAGGCCGATAGCCAGGAAGCTGGCCTGGTTCGTCACTTCGGGGATAACCGGGTTAACCTTACCCGGCATGATGGAGGAACCCGGCTGCAACTGCGGCAGGTTCAGTTCGGCGAGGCCGCAACGCGGACCAGAGGCGAGCAGACGGATGTCGTTGCAAACCTTGGTGAGCTTGACAGCGAGGCTCTTCATAGCACTGGACAGAGCTACATAAGAACCGCAGTCACTCGTGCAAGCAATCAGGTCTTCGCTGTTCTTGAAGTCGATGCCAGTCAGCTCAGCAAGCTTGGCGGAAGCCTTTGCCGGATAATCCGGATGCGAGGTCACGCAGGTACCGATAGCGGTAGCACCGAGGTTGATCGTCTTCAGGTGTTCCTGAGCTTCGCGAATTACCTTGAGTTCGTCCTGAATGGTGAAGCCCCAGCCATGGAATTCCTGACCGAGAGTCATCGGAACAGCGTCCTGGAGGTGGGTACGGCCCATCTTGAGCACGCCCTTGAATTCTTCGGACTTCTTGAAGAATGCATTGACCAGATCTTCAACAGCCTTGAGCAGCACGTTGCTACGCAGCAGGAACATCAGGTGAAGAGCCGTCGGATAGGTGTCGTTCGTGGACTGACCAAAATTAGCGTGATCGTTCGGGGAAACACGCTTGGAGTCGCCCTTCACCGTACCGAGCTTTTCGCAAGCCAGGTTGCAGATCACTTCGTTGACGTTCATGTTCGTCGAAGTGCCAGCACCACCCTGCAGCCAATCGGTCACAAACTGATCCTGATACTTACCAGCGATCAATTCGTCGCAGGCCCACACGAGAGCGTCAGCAACATCAGCCGGGATCGTGCCGAGTTCCTTGTTGGTCAGAGCGGCAGCCTTCTTCACATACGCATAGGCGATCAGGAAGAACGGCTCCATGTTGTTCGACATTTCCGTGATGTGGAAGTTTTCCTTGCCACGCAGCGTCTGAACGCCATAGTAGCAATCGTCAGGAATTTCGAGCTGACCAAGGAAGTCACTTTCAAAGCGAGACATTTAAATTTGCTCCTCAATTTATCGAGTTGTTCACGACCGGTCTGTCGTGAGTTCGACCGGGCGTGAAATTTTTCAATCTTCTCTGTTCCATGCCCCTTGGGCAAGTGGTCTGAACAGCGAAGCGTTCGAAACAGATCCGTGGAACCCTCCATAAGGCAGGCACCAATTTTCTGTGAGGTAGATAATACGCCTTAGTTTCGAAATGGGAACATGCTTTTGTCGGTTTTCGAAGCCCCTACCGTGAACGTTCTCACCTACAACATTTCACTTAGATAGCGTATAACTTTGAAAAATGCTTGATTTTGGGGCATTTTTTGCTATTTACCAACAGGATCCTCTTGTTTTTTTGCGAATGTGTAAAGGTGTTTTTGACTGTCTGATTTGCGTCAAAAAAGACGCACTTCGTCTTTTTTATTACTCCAATAGGGGTAACTAGTCCTCTCCTCTACCCTGTTTTTTTCTACGACTTTTGTCTCATAGAATAGAACCTGTTGCGTTTTTCCCGCTCCATTACCACTCATTGAACCAAAATTCAGTTTCATTGTTTAGATTTGAATATCCTCCTGAGTTAATAACTAATCTACTGTTTTAAAAGCAAATTTTTTGTCGATTTTCAAAAAAATTCGTTAGATAGCAACCAGCAGCCCGCTGTTTACCTCTTTTGTGGTAAGTCGCTGCTGGTATTTTTCGTTCGATATATCAACGCTATCCCCCTAACTAAGTGTAGGTGTCGGCAACTTGATCAATAGCTCGCATTAAGACTGCAACGGAGCAACAACCGGCTTTTTGATCACCATACAATACTGCCGGTTCCGTTTTCTCTCTCAGGTGCAGGCCCTCCAAACGATGGCTTTTGTCAAGAGATCTCGGTACTAAACGGAGAAAAAAAAATTCCGCTCCTCGAACATACTCGAGCAGCGGAATTTGTTTCTCCGATCTCAAACCAAAGGAAATTGACCGGAGTATGGATCAAGAAGTCGATTAAGCGGCCTTAATCGGAATCTTTTTGCCGGTCTTCGGCGTCGGAAGAACCTTGTCGTAGTTCTTGATACCCTGTTCGGCCATCTTACGACGGATGAACGCGATCTGGGTCTTCAAGGGCAGATCCTTCGGGCAGAAGTCGTGGCATGCGAGCAACGACATGCAACCGAACACGCCGGAATCGTCACCGATGACATCATAGAAGTCACCGTCATTACGGGTGTCACGCGGATCGAGGCGGAAGCGAGCGATCTTGTTGATGGCAACGCCGCCGGCGAAGTCCGGGCGCAGGCGTACCGTACCGCAACCGGCGATACAGCAACCGCATTCCACGCAACGGTCGAGCAGATAGATGTCTTCAGCAAGCTGCGGATCCATCGGCTCTTCCTTCTTGCGAAGGTCGATTTCTTCAGACTTCATGTGAACCCACGTTTCCATGCGTTCAGACATGTTGCGCATCCACTTGCCGGTGTTGACGGACAAGTCACCGATCAATTCGAACGCCGGCAACGGAGCGAGCGTGAATTCGGTCGGAAGGTCGCGGGTCAGCGTACGGCAGGCCAAACCGGGCTTGCCGTTAATCAGCATCGCGCAGCTGCCGCAAATACCGGCACGGCACACGAAGTCGAACTGAAGAGTCGGATCCTGGTGATCGCGAAGTTCATTCAGAAGAATGAACAGCGTCATCGAATCAGCTTCTTCGCATTCAAACGTCTGCATGTGCGGCACGCTTGCGGGATCAGCCGGGTTGTAGCGCAGGATGCTGATCTTGAGCATGCGGTGCTGCTTCTTCACTTGAGTACTCATTTAAGTCAGCTCCTAGTAATTAAGCGAGGGGTTCATCGATGCGTTCGTTCTTACCCTGCAGGCGCTTCGGCAGCAGGTCGTGGAACGGCATGATCGCATCCTGAATAGCAAAGCGGTCTGCACCTTCAGCTTCCATCTTGGCACGGATGGCGTCGACTTCGGCCTGACGCTTCGGGGTTTCGGGGTTATCGATGTAGTTCTTAGCACCGTAACCACGCCAACCCGGCGGCAGTTCCATCTTGCTGATGTCGAGTTTTTCGTAGGAAAGCGTCGGCAGCGTGTCGTTTTCATTCTTCCACGTTGCGATCGTACGGCACAGCCATTCGGCGTCGTTACGAACCGGGAAGTCTTCACGGAAGTGAGCACCACGGCTTTCCTTACGAGCAGCAGCGCCGCAGGCGATAGCCAGAGCGACCTTGAGCATCTTACGGGTGCGGTAAGCGTAGACGAGTTCGGGGTTGTTGCCGGCCTTGTCCTTGACGGAGACCTTGTAGGTCTTCTTGAGGAGGTCTTCGAGTTCGGCAACGGCACTTTCCATATCTTCGCCGCGACGGAAGATGCCGATCTTGCTCGTCATCAGGTCCTGCATACGGGTACGGATGGCAACCATGTCTTCCGTGCCGGCATTCTTGATGAAGCCGTCGAGTTCGTTCTGAACCTTGGCGATCGAGTCGTAGATCACAGAGGTCGGGATGTCGATGCCGTTTTCAGGCTTGTCGCAGAAGTCGGCGATGAATTCACCGACGATCATGCCTGCAACCACGGTTTCGGCAACGGAGTTACCACCGAGGCGGTTGAAGCCGTGCATATCCCAGCAGGAAGCTTCACCGGCTGCGAAGAGGCCCTTCAACTGACGGGATTCGCCCGTGTAGTTGGTGCGGACACCGCCCATGGTGTAGTGCTGAGCCGGACGGACCGGGATCCATTCCTTCGTCGGGTCAACGCCGAGGAAGTAGTGGCAGATTTCATACACTTCACGCAGGTTGTGCTTGATGTGATGTTCGCCAAGCAGCGTGATGTCGAGCCAGATGTGTTCACCGAAGCGGCCCTTGACGCCCTTGCCTTGAGCAATGCGTTCTTCCATACGGCGGGAAACCACGTCGCGGGAAGCAAGTTCCTTCTTTTCGGGTTCAACGTCGGGCATGAAGCGATGGCCATCGACGTCGCGCAGCAGACCGCCGTCACCGCGGCAGCCTTCCGTCACCAGAATACCAGCCGGGAAGATGCCGGTCGGGTGGAACTGAACGGCTTCCATGTTGCCGAGGCCGGCAACGCCGCTTTCCAAGGCCAGAGCGTGACCGGTGCCTTCGCAAATCTGAGCGTTGGTCGTCACGCGGAAGAGCTTGCCGGCACCGCCCGTAGCGATAGCCGTAGCCTTGGCAACGTAAGCGTAGAGTTCGCCCGTGATCAGATCACGAACCACAGCGCCGTAGCAGCGCTTGCCGTCATGAATCAGAGAAAGAGCTTCAACACGTTCAATGACCGGCACCTTTTCGGCGATCACGCGGTCGGAAACGGCGTTAAGCATGGCGTGGCCAGTGCCGTCAGACACGAAGCAGGTACGCCACTTCTTGGTACCACCGAAGTCACGCTGACCGATCAGACCAGCAGCTTCCTTACGTTCGGTAATGGTGACCTTTTCACCATTGATAATCACCTGGCGATCGCCCGGGGTGATACGGCTCCAGGGCACACCCCATGCAGCCAGTTCACGCACAGCCTTCGGCGAGGTGTTCACGAACATGCGAACCACGTCCTGGTCAGCACCCCAGTCCGAGCCACGAACGGTATCGGCGAAGTGGATGTCTTCGTTGTCGCCAACACCCTTAATGACGTTAGCCAGGGATGCCTGCATGCCGCCCTGCGCCGCCTTGGAGTGCGAACGCTTCGGAGGCACCAGCGACAAAACGATGGAATCATGACCGCGGCGCTTGGCAGCTACTGCCATACGCAGACCGGCCAGACCGCCACCGATCACCAGTACGTCGGTGTAAACAATCTTCATTTCAAGGTCTCCTTGATCCGTTAAGAGGATCCGCTTGAACAAGAGCGCAACAAATTTCGTCGAGCTCTCAACAGCAGGGTCAATTAACTTACATCTTCCTCAGATTCTGCCAATGCGGCGTTTTTCCGCTCCGGCAGGCGCCCGATATGGTAAACCCGCAGGAATTCACATCGCCAGCGCAAAATAGAATCTCACTGATAAAACCCAAAGCAAGCCGGACGCTTTTACACATCCGACTCGCTTTCAGTCGAAGTCTCAAGGCAGTCGTGCCGAAGCACGTCGCCTCGTCATGCTTCGGCACCGTGAGATTCAAGCTTTGCAATAAAACAAAGCAATGCCGCCGCATCAAACCGTTTCGGGTCAGTCTAAGTCGGGTTATATCCCAGACAAATTTTACAGAGATACAAAGAGTAACAGTCTCACGCACACGCGCGAGCACCCAAGACAGACTTCTATCGGTGCGCAGTCTAGTTTTTCTACCTCCTCCGAACTATCGGGAAAAACCCTAGGACAGTTGTCCTATACGACCTGTTTTTCGCTTTAAAGACAGTAGCTTACCGAAATCTTTGCAATTCTCAAAACATTTGCATTTAATCAAATGTCTACAAATTTTTGTCACAAAACCCTCATAAACTACCTATTAGTAGGTATTTAATGCTAAAAACGAGACAAATTTCCAATTGCATTTTTGGCATTCAAAGTTTCTTCTCTCACGCACGATTTGCCGATTGAAAGAATCTATCAGTCTAGGATTTTGGTAGGATGAGCCGAGCGGCTATTCCAATTGCCGCTTCTGTATTTTGGAGAAAAAACCATGAATACCGTAATCTCGACAACCAAAGCACCTGCCGCTGTCGGCCCCTACAGTCAAGCAATCAAGGCCGGCAATACCGTCTACTGCTCCGGTCAAATCGGCCTAGATCCCGCCACAGGGACGATGGTCGAAGGTGTGATTGCACAGGCCAACCGTGCGTTTGACAATCTCGAAGCTGTTTTAACCCAAGCCGGTGCAAAAATGACCGACGTCGTCAAGTTCACGATCTTTCTAACCGACATCAATGACTTCGCCCAAGTCAACGAAGTTATGGCATCCCATGTTCCCACTCCCTACCCCGCCCGCAGTTGCATGCAGGTCGCCGCGCTTCCCAAGGGCGCACTCGTGGAAGTCGAGGCGATCGCCGTCATTTGATTGATTCCGAGCTATATCAATACTCGGTAATTAACCTTTGAAGGCAATTAAACTCGAACCTTTTCGTTGTCAACCATGCCGCAGACGTCAAAAAACCCAACAAATTCAACTGCTAATTCGAAACCTGTGAAAAGAAAAGCAGAATCAATCTCTACTGCAGAGCGTGTCGCTCGCTTGGGCTTGGTCAACGATTGGGATTTTGTTCTTCATCTTCCGCTTCGCTATGAGGACGAGACTCGAATTACCCGAGTCTGCGACCTCAAAGCGGGCGACTGGGCTCAAATTCAAGCCACTGTCACTTCGAGTCGTACTCAAGGCGGTCGTTTCATGCAGCTCATCGCCACTGTTTCGGACGGAACCGGAACCATCGAAATCCGCTTTCTTCATTTTTACCCGAAAATGCGTGAGCGCTTTAAGAGCGGTACTGAACTGAGACTTGCCGGACAGGTGCAACAGCAACCCGCTCAATTCGGCGGCGCATTGCAGATGCTGCACCCTAAAATCAAAGATCCGATCTCCGATACATCTGATCTGCCCTCAACTCTCACGCCCGTTTACCCGGCCGGAGAACATATCACGCAGACATGGTTGAGAAAACGCATCGACCGAGCCATGCTCGATGTCGATCTCACCGATATTGTCCCGTCAAGTTTCACCCAAGCTTTATCGTTGCCTTCGCTGCGAAATGCTCTTAAGAGTCTGCACCATCCGAATCCGGGTGCCAACTACGAAGCCTACAGCGAACGACGAACTCCCGAATGGCGGCGCCTGAAATTCGACGAATTACTCGCTCAACAAATCACTCTACGCTACGCAAGGGAAGTCAAAAACAAACTTCTGGCTCCTCGTCTTCTCGGATCGAACGGAACCTTGCGTAATGAATTCATCGCGCGTCTTCCCTTTGCTTTGACGGGTGCACAAAATCGAGTTCTCGACGAAATTTATGCCGACTTGGTCCGCAATACGCCTATGAATCGCCTCGTTCAGGGCGACGTCGGATGCGGTAAAACCATCGTAGCGGCACTCTCTGCGCTTCAAGCTGTGGACAGCGGTTATCAAGCGGCTCTCATGGCTCCCACCGAAATTCTTGCCGAACAGCACTTCCTGAAACTCAAGCCGTTGCTTGAACCACTCGGCGTACAAGTGATCCTACTCATCGGATCACTGAGAGCCAAAGAAAAAGCACTTCGCCAGGAAATGGTCGCCTCAGGTCAAGCTCAAGTCGTCATCGGCACGCATGCACTCATTCAGGAAACCGTAAAGTTTCACAAACTTGGGCTCTCGATCGTCGACGAACAACATCGTTTTGGCGTTGAGCAACGCTTAAAGCTCAGAAATGCTGTTCAAGAAGGCACACTTCCGCATTTGCTCATGCTCTCGGCAACGCCCATTCCGCGAACGCTAGCGATGAGCTATCTCGCCGATATTGATGTTTCCGTAATTGATGAATTGCCTCCGGGGCGCACCCCGATTGTCACTACGCTCATCAGTATGGATCGCACTGCCGAAGTCACGTCTGCAGTTCAACGAGCCGTATCAGCCGGCTCACAGATTTACTGGGTGTGCCCGCTGATCGAAGACAGTGAAAAGTCCGACCTCACCGCCGCAACCCTACGTCATGATGCTCTTCAAAAAGAGCTTCCAAACTGCCGCATCGCTCTGCTACACGGTGCCATGACACCTGAAGAGAAACAAAGTGTGATGAATGCGTTCTGTGCCGGTGAAACCGATATTCTGGTCGCTACGACCGTCATTGAAGTCGGTGTAGATGTCCCCAACGCCTCGGTAATGATCATTGAGCACGCCGAACGTTTCGGCTTGTCGCAGCTTCATCAGCTCAGAGGTCGCGTAGGTCGCGGCAATAAAAAGAGTTTCTGCCTGCTTCTTTACTCACCCAACCTGTCCGAAGTTGGCAAAGAGCGCCTGTCGGTCATTAGATCAAGTACCGACGGTTTTGAAATCGCCCGCGAGGATCTTCGCTTGCGCGGTCCCGGCGAATTCATGGGAGCCAAACAGTCAGGAGCGCCCTTGTTGCGATTTGCCGATCTGAACCATGACACCGAGCTGCTTGAAGCTGCACGACAAGCCTCTCAATCCTGGCTCAGCACCGACCCGAAATCAGCGTTGCTTCATGCTCGACGTTGGTTTGCCGAGTCGGGAAACTTTTTACAGGCCTGATCTAAAAAAAACGCATACGGACTGAAAAGGAAATTTTCGATGACACTCACTGAACTTCGCTACATTCTGGCCGTGGCACGCGAACGACATTTCGGACGCGCCGCCGAATACTGTCACGTCTCTCAGCCTTCTTTATCGGTTGCCGTCAAAAAACTCGAAGACGAGCTGCAAGTAAAAATCTTCGAGCGCCGCAGCAACGATGTGACGCTCACGCCCACGGGAGCAGCCATTGTCGAGGAGGCCGAACAAATCCTCGCCCGATGCGACAAGCTGCGTGAATGCGCCGCTCAAGGTCGCGATCCCTTGACCGGCTCATTGAGATTGGGCGTCATCTACACCATAGCCCCGTACCTCGTCCCTCAGTTGGTGAGCAGCATTCATTCAATCGTGCCAATGATGCCGTTGATTCTGTCGGAAAATTACACGTCTGTTCTACTCGATCAACTCAAAAACGGCCAGATTGACTGCGCCATCATGGCTTTGCCCATTTCTCAACCCGGTCTCATGATGCAGCCCCTCTACGATGAGGACTTCGTCGCTGCGGTCCCCTCCGATCACCCCATCAGCCGCAACGAGCACCTCGTGCGCGAACAACTCAAAGAAGAACCGATGCTGTTGCTCGGCAGCGGCCATTGCTTCCGCGATCAAATTCTCGACTTCTGCTCGGATATTGCTCGCACGGACGGTTTTTCCAAACGTGCCGTCGAAGGAACCAGCCTGCAAACCATTGTCTACATGGTAAGTCAAGGTCTAGGACTTACAGTACTTCCAGCCAGTGCTGTCCCCTATTACAACCCCAACCCGATGATCAAGATTCTGGAATTTGAAAAGCCCAATGTCCCGCGTCGCCGCGTTGTCCTGGTCTGGCGCAAGTCCTTTCCTCGAGTTGCCGCCATTGAAGCCGTCACAAAAGCCGTCAGCGCACTGAAACTCAATGGAACACGCATTCTGACTTCTTTGCCGGCTGTTCCGGCCTAAGCCATCCGCAACCGTTTTGTGACGTGTACCGACTCGCGTATCATTGCGTCCGACACAATTCCTTTAAAGAAGCCGCCTTTTAGCAGGCGTCTTTGTTCCTATTTCGATGACGAAAAACAACAAAAATCAGAAAAACGGACCGGCGGCAAACGAAGTCAATCGCGTACCTGCCCTCTTCAGCCCCTTGATGAGCGTGCTTTTTACCTTGCTTTTCACGCCGATGTTCGGCGCTTTCCTTCAGGGCCTTAATTGGCGTGAGCTCGGCAACGACGAACTGGCCGCCCGGAACATGGGATGGGTAAAGTGGACCTTCATTACGTTTGCCGTTTATACGTTTTCCGAGCCTTTCATTCGCGATACGTTCTTTGGACGCTATTTGATGATTGCGCTTTTTATCGGCTTTTGGGTGAGTTGGACTTTCTCGCTCGGCATCAAGCAAATCAAATACGTCAAGAATTTTGTTCCCGTTTACACGAAAAAGTTCATGGGCCGTGCGATCATGATCGGAGCTTTCGGTTGGGTTGCCTATACGGCGGTCGCACTTACGCTCGTTTTGATGCTGCACGTCACCGGGATCGATCCTTTACCTGCCGATGCTCCGATTCTTCAGCAAAACGCCCCAACTCAGGAACTCTCTTCCACCAAATAAGACAACACGATCGTCATGAAGCGCAACACGGATCTTCGGTTTGAACTGCCGCAGAACAAAGTGACGTCTCCTGTGGGCGTTCTTGCGCTTTTGCAAGGTCAGGTACAGACTACGGCAAGTTCTGTGCCAGACCAAAACACCGTGGAGATGTGGCAACGTGAGGCGGCCCAAGGTTCTCCAAACGCTCAGTATGAACTTGCCAAAATGCTCACCAGCGGCGAACCCGTTTCCGCCGACAACCGTGCCGCCGTCAAGTGGCTAAAAAAAGCCGCAGAAAAACAACACGCCGAAAGTCAGCATATGCTAGGGGTACTCATTGCCCGTGGGCAAGGCGTGCGCGCCGACCCGGCAAAAGCAGCTGCCCTTTTTCGTGCAGCTGCCATCATGGGTAATGCCAACGCTCAATATGATCTGGCAAGGGCACTTAACTGGGGCTTTGGTTGTGAAGAGAACCCTCGTGAAGCGCTTACGTGGTTCCGTTTAGCCGGTGCACAGGGAAATATTGCCGCTCAGTTTGCCGTCGGCGTCGCCTACGCACAAGGACGCGGCTGTGAACCCAACCTAACACAGGCAGCTTCCTGGTTGCGTAAGGCGGCTCTGAGTCATCATGCCGAAGCTGCATTTCGACTCGGTGAACTCTATCTTCGCCCCGACAATCCGTCCGCTGACAATACCGAAGCTTTCCGATGGGTTGCCGAAAGCGCCCGAGCCGGATATGTTCCCGCGCAATACACGCTTGCTCTCTTTTACTGGGCCGGTCGAGCCGTCAAACGTAACCCCAAACAAGCCCAAGCATGGGCAATGCGTGCAGCTTCCAAAAATTCCGCTGAGGCCTTGCTTTTGCTCTCCAAGTTGACCGAGACCGGCGAAGCGGGAACAGCCGATCCCGGCGCGGCTTACGCGATCGCTTATCGTGCAAAAGAGATCACATCAAATGAGTCTCTAAAAGAAGAAGCGCAACTGCGTTTGCGTGAACTTTCGCTCAAACTTTCAACAGCCTGTATTCATAGCGCGCAAAAGCTCTGCGAGGACCATCCGGACACCTCGACCTTGCTTCATTTACTCTTAGATTCTCAGTCTGATGTTAACCACCTTTAGTGGTTTAAACCTACCTCTTAATGGTTAACAACTAAACCTGAACTCCATAAAAAAAATCGCTGCAGCATTGCCGAGAGACTCGACCATGTCTGCAGCGCAGATACCACTTAAGGAGATGCCAGAGACTAAAACGGCTCTGGCCGCTCTCGCTCTGTACTGCGCATTAGAACATTTTTTCCGTCAATACACAATCGTTTTCTGACTGTCGAGTTTTGCTGTTTGCAAAGAGTTGTTTACAGCAGAGGATTTCTCGGTATACCACATTGGAGGTACTTAAACTGAGATTCCCACGAATTTCGGGCCATTCTCTTCATCCACGTACTTCTTCATCCTAACTTCTCCTTTCAGATGATTTACAAACTGATACGTTTACGGTTCGAGTTTGTCTCCCTTAACGGTTGCGACAAAGATTTGCGTTGAGCAAACAAAAAGCACGGAAGGCAGACCGTTCAGGCGCGTCAAAATCGCGAAAAAATCTTGAGTTAACTCAAAGAATCATTACGTGTTTTGCCGCATTTAGTCCGAAGAACTACTGCATTCCTTGACTGTCGGGGCTATCATTGGGGCGTTGTTTCACCGTGTTCCTTTTGGGCTGTGCTTTGAACACCGCCGATGAGGGTACAACTTCTAAAATGCGGCAGATCGGAGATTCGATTTTGTTGCCGCTCGACGCTTTTTTTCGGTGAAGCGGCACATTGCACAAACACATACGGAGATAGCCTATGAATCGCATGGATCTTGTCGAAAAGATTGCCGAAAAGAATGCCATTTCCAAGGCAGAAGCCAACCGCATTCTCGGTACGGTGATCGAAGAAGTTATGGCTGCTGTTAAGAGCGGCGAGTCCCTTACGCTCGTTGGCTTCGGCACGTTCAAGCTTCAGGATCGTCCGGAACGCACCGGTCGCAACCCCGCTACGGGCGACGCCATCACCATCCCGGCTGCCAAGGTCCCGAAGTTCGTTCCGAGCTCCGCCTTTAAGGCTGCTGTGAACTGCTGCTGCAAGAAGTAATTCTTCTCGGTCGCTTCCTATGACAAACCCGCGCTCGATGCCTTCGAGAGCGGGTTTGTTTTGTTCAATGCCTCTCGAGAGGCCGCGTAAAATTTCACCAGCTTCGATTCGCCTTCGCAAAAGGCACTCATGCTTGTTTGCCTCATAAGCCATGTCCGTTCGTCAGAATCTCATCTCCGCTTGCCTGCTAATCCTCTCCGCGAGCCTTACGACGCCCGTCTATGCTCGTTCCGTCACAGACCATCTCAACCGAACCGTTGAGGTACCCGATCACATCGAGCGCGTCGCCGTAGCCGACATTTTTCCGTACGCTTCTGCCGCTTGTGTATATCTGGGAAGCTGCCGCAAGATCGTTGCCATGCATCCGAGCAGCATGAATGCGGCAAGGAGCGGCCTGCTCCATGAGCTCTACCCCGAGGTTGCTGACATCAACACATCCGTCATGCAAGGTGCTGAAGTCAATCTTGAAGCTCTGATGGGATTAGGGCCCGACGTAGTCTTCGTCAACGCCGGCAACAAGCGCTTGATTGAACGCCTGGAAGCAGCCGGATTACCTGCTCTGGCTGTAAGTACCGGAAAATGGGATTATGACGTTCTAAAAACTTACGAAAACTGGATTTCACTTCTGGACAAAACCTTTCCCGGAGAAGGCAACGCCGCCACCGCACTTAAATACGCTCAGCGTATCGAAAAACTTGTCTCGGAGCGCACCTCCGACCTCGCACCGGAAAAACGCCGCAAAGTCCTCTTTCTTGTGCAATACGACAGCAAGCGCATTGTCACAAGCGGCAGTCGCTTTTTCGGGCAGTACTGGTCAACAGCCGCAGGCGCACTTAACGTCGCACACGAAGTAACGCTGGAAAAAGGCAATGCTGTCATTGACTTCGAGCGCATTCTCGCCTGGAATCCGGATGCGGTCTTTCTCACCAATTTCACCAAAGCGCAACCCGCCGATATATACGAGAACAAATTCCATAACTGGGAAAGCGTTGAAGCCGTCAAGCGCCGCAATGTCTACAAAATGCCCCTCGGTTTGTACCGAAGCTATACCCCATCAGCAGATTCTCCAATGACGTTGTTGTGGCTTGCCTCAACGCTCTACCCCGAGCGTTTTACCGATATCAAACTTGAGGACGAAGTTCGAACGTTTTATCACGATTGTTACGGTATTGAACTGACGCCGGAACGCGCCCGCGCCCTCTTTCCTACAGCCCGCAAATGAACTTTAATAAAAGCCGAGCCGTTTTATTGTGCGGCTGTGTGATTTTAATTGCTAGTTGTCTGATTTCATTGGGAATTGGCGCACTTTCCCTACCCATTGAACAAGTCGTATATGCACTTTTAACTCCGGTATGCACTAATCTTGACATTTCAGCTCAAACGCAGTCCGTTGTCTTAAATGTGCGTCTGCCCCGTATTCTTACCGCAATTGTTTGCGGTGCTGGATTGGCTGCCTCCGGCGCCGCTTTTCAAGCCCTTTTTTCCAATCCTCTAGCAACTGCCGATACGCTCGGCGTCTCCACAGGAGCAGCGTTCGGCGCCGTGCTCGGCATTCTTTTCGGTTTCGACGCTTTCGGCGTACAAACGCTATCACTCATTGTCGGCTTAGCTGCGGTGTTCGGCGTTTGGCAACTCTCACTCATACACGGCAAAAGCTCGATCCTGATGCTCATTCTCTCGGGTCTCGTCGTAGCGGCCCTTTTCAGTTCCCTCATCAGTCTCGTAAAGTTCGCGGCAGACCCGCAGGATGAACTGCCTGCCGTCACGTTTTGGCTAATGGGTTCTTTGACGGGGGCTGACTGGAAGTCTTTAAAACTCGGCCTCCCGTTTGTTGTCATCGGCTCGCTTGTGATCTGGGCCCTGCGTTGGAAACTTAACGTGCTTTCTCTTTCCGAAGACGAAGCGAAAAGTCTCGGCCTGCCAGTTTCGCGTTTGCGGTTGATCATTGTGACTGCCGCCACTGCCGTAACAGCTGCAAGCGTCAGTATGTGCGGTTTGATCGGTTGGATTGGTCTGTTGATTCCGCATTTTGTACGTCTCGCCTGCGGAAGCGACAACCGAACGGTGGTGCCGGCAAGCTTCCTTTTCGGCGCAGTTTTTCTGCTGGTTTGCGACACTATCGCACGGTGCATCGCACAAATGGAAATTCCCGTTTCCGTGCTCACCAGCCTCGTCGGCGCACCAATCTTTTTGATCTTGCTTCGACGCAAAAGCACTTTTCTTTGATGGGAGGCAAATGTGTTACTTTCCGTTGAACAAGCGGCGTTTCACTACCCCAATCGCTCTCTGCTTTTTCAGAATTTGTCATTTGAGTTGAGAACACCCTGCGTCATGAGCGTGCTCGGAGCAAACGGTGCCGGCAAAACAACGCTTTTAAAATGCATTCTCGGCTTTGAAAAGTGGTCTGCCGGTCGCCTCCTGTTGGATAACGTTGACGTATCTCACCTGCCATCTCCCCGTTTTTGGCAACGCATTGCCTATGTTCCACAGGCGAAAAGTGCCCCATTTTCCTATACCGTGGAAGAAACGGTGTTGCTCGGCAGAAGCTCTCGCGTTGCTCTTTTCGGAAAACCTTCGGCACACGATCTTGAAGTCGCGCATAGGGCAATTGATTTCATCGGTATTAAGGACTTGATGCACCGCAGTTGTGCGCAGCTGTCCGGCGGTCAGTACCAAATGGTCCTGATAGCCCGTGCCCTTGCCGCCGAACCGGAACTTCTAGTAATGGACGAACCCGAGAGCAACCTTGACTTCAAAAACCAGCTCAAAGTACTCTCCTGCATCCGTCAACTGCATGAGCGCGGTGTCGGCTGCCTTATCAACACCCACTACCCGGCACATGCCCTTGAAATCAGCGATCAGGCGCTCTTGATGCTTCCTGAGCATCAGTTCCTCTTTGGCAAAACCGAAGATGTGGTCACACCCGAGACCCTCACCCGTGCCTTCGGCGTTGAAGTCACGGTTTTTAAAACACAACTGCCCGACGGCCGGATCGTCAGTAACGTCGCCGCTGTGTCAGCATAGTCTGAGGAGTCATCGCCTTCAAAAAATTAAGGCGCTAACGGAGAAGAAAGAAGTTCGGTGGAACCAGTTGAAGCCGGTTGATGCGAAGGAACGGTCAACGTGGCAGAAGGTTCGGCTACCTTGGTTTCTGCGGGAGCCGACTGACGAAGCAAACGCACGTCCGGACCAGAAGACTTGCGAGCGCGCCGACAATCTGTCGGATCGTTGCAGTTGTAGGGAACGCCGGCACGCATTTCGACATGCACCTCAATCACCTGACGGCGAAGCAGTTCGCGCTCAGCAGGTGTCATCTTGCGGGCTTTGAGATTCTTAGCCTTCTCGGGCGGCAACTGATCAATCACAAAGCGCCGCTTAAGATTCTTGCGCTCCACCGGCGTCATATTTTTACGCATAACACGCCGTTCGTCCTGCGTCATGTGTCGCCACCGCAATAGGCGCTGCTCGTGCGTAAGAAGCGGCCAAAGCTGGGCTCGCTGTTCGGGCGTCATCTGCTCCCACATCAGCACCTTGGGCTGTTCGTCTTGGTTGGGACCGAAGACAAAGAACTGCACCGAGGAGTCTTGAGCGACAGCAGCGCCGCAACAACCACAAGCACAGGCAGAAATTAAAAATTGACGCAAGTTGAGGATCATCAGAGAACAAAATTGCCCAATCTTTGAGACTCTCGAAGCTTAACCTGTTTTTCACGAGCTGCGTACGTGAGGATTTAACCCATTTGGCAACAGCCCTTCTAAATTTGTAACAAGGGTTGTTGGATTCACCCGAGCCAATTTGTAACAGGCACAATGTGCAAAATGTATCGCGGCCGCTAATCCTGCTGTTTCGATAAGCACTGACCTATCTGCAAAACGGGCCGCACCGGGAACAAGAACTCATTGGAAAGGACATCACATGGCTGAACAAGAACGCACGCCGAAGGTATTGATTGTTGACGACGACCCCCGTCTGCGAGACCTCTTGCGCCGCTATCTCGGCGATAACGGCTTTAGCGTTTCGGTGGCCGACGGCGCTCCCGCGATGAATCGCATTTGGATGCGCGAACGCTTTGATGCGCTCATCCTTGATCTGATGCTGCCGGGCGAAGACGGCCTGCAAATTCTGCGTCGCCTGCGCGCCAGCAAAGACATGACGCCGGTGCTGATGCTCACAGCCCGCGGCGAGGATGTCGACCGCATCGTCGGACTGGAACTTGGTGCCGATGACTACATCGCCAAGCCTTTCAATCCACGTGAACTGCTTGCACGCATCCACGCCGTACTTCGCCGTCGACCGCGCGCCGACGAACCCGGAGCACCTTCCCTTGATAAAGAAGTGGTGGTGTTCGGCGACTTTGAACTCGACCTCGGCCGACGCGAACTGCGCAAAAATGGCGAACCTGTGTCGCTCACGACGGGTGAGTTTGCAGTTTTGAAAGCCTTTGCACGGCATCCGCGCGTGCCGCTTTCTCGCGACAAGCTCATGGAAATGGCCCGCGGCCGCGAGTACGAAGCGTTCGATCGCTCGCTTGACGTCCAGGTAAGCCGCCTGCGCAAACTCATCGAACCCGATCCCAGCAAGCCTCGCTATTTGCAGACGGTTTGGGGTCTGGGCTACGTCTTTATTCCGGACGATCCTCAGGACGCCAACAAGGCTTGATTTTCGTTGTCGCCTGATCCGAAGCTGTCTCAGGAACGATCTTGAGACAGCTTTTTTTGCACTTTGCCGCGGCTACAATGTGCAAACCTTTATCGTTCTTCGATCGTTGATCCCTATCCGATCTACTGTTTTTCCGGTCCCGTTACAATGGCCAACCCCCAGAACACCCGCGCTCCCAATCTTTTTTGGCGCACATTCATTCTCATGATGCTGCTCATCGTCTTTTGCGTGATGGGCTGGCTTCAAAGTTTTCGTGTTTTAAACGAAACACCCTATGCGATCGGTGCCGCACGCCAAATCGTTACGATGGCCAACCTCACGCGCTACGCCCTGATCAGCGCCGATCCCTTCTATCGTCCCGATTTGCTGATGGTCCTTGCCAGTCGAGAAGGTCTGCGCATTCTTCCCAAAGAAAGTTCCGACGTCGCCATGCCGTTGTCCTCGGATGTAGGCTCGCCCTGGTCTGTCGCCGATATTGAAAACTACGTGCATACGCACCTGAGTCCTGACACCGTGATTGCCAGCGCAGTTAACGGAGAGCACGGCCTTTGGGTTTCGATTTCAATCGACGGCGACGAGTACTGGTTGATGAGTAATCTCACGCTGATCAATCCAAGTTACGGCACAACATGGATTTGGTGGGCCCTCGCCTCTCTTGTCGCGTCTATTCTCGGCGCCACCGCACTCACGCGTCGCGTTATCGATCCGCTCAATAAACTATCGGCTGCCGCTCGCGCTTTCGGCCGCGGCACCATGCCGCAAAATCTCCCCGAAGAAAGCGGCCCGATTGAATTGCGCGAAGTGAATTCGAGCTTCAACCGTATGGTGCAAGATATCACACGCGTTGAAAACGACCGAGAAATGTTGCTTGCCGGTGTGTCGCACGACCTGCGTACGCCCATCACACGTCTGCGTCTCGAAACCGAAATGGCTAATCTGCCCGAGGATACCCGCAACAATATGATCAGCGATCTCGAGCAGATGGAAACAATCGTCAACCAATTCATGGCCTATGCACGCCGCAGCACACAACCCATGGAAAAAATCAATCTGTCCGAGACAGTCAGACGCGCCATTTCAACGGCTCGTCTGGAAATTGATCCGGCAGTAAAGCTCAAAACAGACATCGAAGACGACATACTTATTCACGCCAACCCGATCGAATTCTCTCGTGTCGTACAAAACCTCTTCACCAACGCCCTTCGCTACGGCAAGAGTGAAGACGATCTTCTGCATCTTTCGGTGGAGGTCTACCGTGAAAAGACCGGAGCCGTCTTGTCGGTGAGCGACGAAGGCCCCGGTCTTGACATGAGTCAGGCCGATCGTTTGATGCGCCCGTTCGAACGTGGCGACAGCGCCCGCGGTGGCGTTACAGGTACCGGCTTGGGTCTGGCCATTGTTGATCGCATCGTTCGCCGCAGCGACGGCACAGTCACGCTGGAAAACAACAAACCGCACGGACTTCGCGTCAAGATCCGCCTGCCTATGGCCGATCAAAAAGCCAAAACAGCGAAATCCGTTTGATTTTTGCATCAAGCCGATCTGATCTCTTCGGAGGATTGACTCATATTAAAAATGCGAGTCAATCCTCTTTTTATATAAAATCTGCGATAACTCTATTAATTTTGCGATCGGAATCGCCACATCTACAAAATCGGCGTTTGAGCGTCTTTCGGACAAGTTTCTCATGACTTTGAACCAAGTTGAAGCAGCGGAATTCTGATCCTCACTTTTAAAATCGGAAACAAAAGAGGATCAGAAATGCACAGAAGATTTTCAGAAGAATTCAAACGCGCAGCTGTTGCACGAGTCCAAAATGGTGAATCGTAACTGTCGGTTGCTCGCCACTTGGAAATCAGTAGCAAAACACTTAATCGATGGTGCGTTACAGCACGCAGAACAATGCCTGCAGAAGAACTATTTGCGATGGATGAAATTGCTCGGTCACGCAAACTGCTTCGGCAACGTGAAGCCGAGATTGATAAAAAAAAGCAGCGTCGTACTTCGCCAAAATGCCGTAAAGAAGTACGCCTACCTTGAGCGTTGTTACGGTAGCGCTCAGATCAGAAGGCAATCCTGTTTACCCATTTGTCGAGCCTGCGAAATGGAACTGGGACGTGGGCGCGGAATTTCGAATCTCGATATAAAAGCCCGGATTACAAGGCCTGCGCCCTTAGTCTGAATTGATAAGGGGATCGCATCCCCAGCTGTGAATGGGGCCGAGTTCCATTGTAATAAGATATCCAACGAGTCACAGTATCCTGCGCCTCCTTTCGGCTGCTGAAGCATCCGGATAACGGTAGCGTTTCCCGCTTCAGGGTTGCCCAAAATGATTCGGCCGGAGCGTTGTCCCAGCATTGCCCACGCTCGCTCATAGAGCCACTGATGCCCTGGCGCAGCAAAAATTCCTGAAAAACATGGCTGCAGTACTGTGAGCCTTGATCACTGTGAAAAATCAAGCCAGGAGCCGGGTGCTCATTGGCAATAGCCATACGCAGGGCGTCCACAACCAGAGACGTTTTCATGGTGGAGTCAAAACTGTAACCAACCAGGCAACGACTGGCCAGATCAAGCACACTGGCCATGAATAGCCAGCCCTCGTCGGTTGGGATGTAAGTGATGTCTCCGCACCAAGCCTGATTGATCGCATAGCGGTTGAACTGACGGTCAATCAAATTCGGTAGCCGTGCCAGATTGTGGTTGCTGTCTGTGGTGGCAACGTATTTGCGATGGTAGCGATGGAAGATGCCGTTGCTTCGTAAAAGTCTGCGCAGGCGCTTAAAACCAACGCTCAAGTCCTGTTGGCGCAACGCAAGGTACAGGCGCATCACTCCGGGAACCTGCTTGCCGCAGCGACTGATAACGGAGCGCACATGACAAAGCAACTCAGCATCGCTGTGATGCACTCCGTGGCGGTGGTATCGATCAACCTTTAGCCACTGATAGTAGCCGCTGGTACTGATCCTCAGCAGGGCGGCAGCCTTTCGAACACTGATGAGTTTTTTGCGCCCAATGAGTTTGCTGTCCAAACAAGTCTTTAAAAAAGCGTACTTCACTTGGGCAGCTTGGCAAAGTACGCTGCTGCTTTTTTTAAGAAGTCGATTTCGCCCTGTTGCTGGCGAACCTGCAGGCGCAATCGTTTGAGTTCTTCAAGCTCATTGCGTTGTTGTTCAGGCATACGGGCTTGTGCCGTGGTAACCCAGTGGCTGAGTGTCTTTGGGTTAACTCCCAAAGCTTGAGCAACCTCGATTTGTGTCTGTCCCTGATTGACGAGCTCAGGAGCTGTTCTTCTGATTTCTGGACTGTAACGTTTCGGCATTCTGAAACCTCCTTTTGATACATGGCTTATAGCCGTATTCGTTTTGAGATTCAAAATTCCGCAACGATGACCCTAGTTCACACTACGCTCAGCTTTCAGCGGCTCCCTAGCTCATTTTCCTGTGGGATTCAAAATTCCGGCTTCAGCACTCAGCTCCATAGTGAGATGACTCCGGGCAAGTTCATCTTACTCACCAGCCCTAGGTTCGATTCACTGTACTGTTTTTTTAGAGTTTACCCTGATGGGGGGGGGGCGATCCATCCCATTTGACTTTGTCAGCCCCTCCCATCCGATTGTCGTAAGTCCGTCGTCAGGACTTCTTCTTGCCGTATAGCTTGTAGATGAAGTAGAACGGAATCGCGATCACAATGGCGCCAAAGCCAAGAACAATCTGCCGCAGTTCAAGCTGCGAGAAAAAGACGATGCTGATCAAGATGGCAAGAATTGGAATCGTATTGCCGAACGGAATCTTGAACGAACGCTTGATGTCCTTTTTGGTCCTTCGGAAGACCATGACGGCCAGACATGTCGGGATGTACTGCGTAAAGCGCACCACCGCGCTGATGGCCGCAAGCGTAGTGAACGATCCAGTCGTGTTGACCGCCATCGCAGCAAGCCCCGACACGATGATGCACCAGTACGGAGCGCCAAATCGGTTGTGCTGGGCCATGACCGCATGGCAACATGCCTTTTTCAGCAAGCGCAAGTCCGTTTCTCGGCATCACAAAGGAAGTCATGATGCAGATGCCGCCGATCGATTGATAGGTTAAAAGCTCAGCGCGCTTATCGGTTGCCATTCCAGAAATTTTTGTGCTCATAATGACGTTTTCGTAGGCGTCAGAGTTAGCTTCGTTCTGCGCTTAACCCTTGACAAACAAATCGGAATGTGCCCCCCTTAGCGCTTTGACTCCACGCTTTCCTGCACGCGCTTGAGGTAGTCGGCAAAAAAGCGCTTCATTTCTTCATGCTCGATCCACATGTTTTCCGGGTGCCACTGCACGGCAACAATCGAAGCGCCTTCGGTGCCCTCAAGACCCTCAATGACACCGTCGGGCGCAAAGGCTGTTGCCTTAAGTCCCTTGCCGATCTCGTGGACGGCCTGGTGGTGGCGGGAGTTGACCTGCGTCGTGCCGCCAAAGGTCTGATAAAGCGAGGAACCCTCCAGAAAGCGCACTTCGTGAACCGAATAGGAGCCAAGCGCCTGCTGCGAATGCTGGATGTAGGCTTCGGCGAACTGCGTGCGAAGGTCCTGATAAACCGTACCGCCGAAGGCAACGTTGATGAGCTGGCAGCCTCTGCAGATGCCCAGAAGCGGCTTGCCCGCGCAGTGCGCCGCCTGCACAAGCCCGATTTCAAAAACGTCTCGCTTGTAGTTGGTGCGACCGAGAGCCCAGAAAGGCTGCTCTCCGAAAAAGCGCGGATCGATGTCGGGACCGCCCGGGATGATCAGGCCGTCGAAGAGCTCGACGTAGTCCTCGCCACAGGCGCCGGTCACATCAGGGAGCACAACCGGAATGGCATCAAGCTCAGCAATGACCTCAACGAGCTGACGCGGACTGAACGGCGCCCGGATGATGTTGGTGACGTGGGAGATTTCAGGCATGGTGTCGGCCGTAACTGCGATTCTCAATTTCTTCATAACTTGTCTCCTTTTTCGCCTTTTGGAGCGCTTTTGGTTTCTTCTAGCCAAGTCGGAGAAAACAAGAGCTTCCCGTCTTTTGATTCCAAACTTCTATGAGGAGTGTGCGTTTTGCATTTTTGAAAAAAGAGCCCGGATGACACATAGGAACAACCGGGCTATTAAAACGACGAGATGTCGATGATGGATTTGACGATTTGTTGCTAGACTAGTGCAAGACCAACCGTGATAATGGCGGCCACAATGGCACCCACGATATGGTTCGGACGCTGGAACAGGTTGGCGCCGCGCAGGTCAGAACCTGGAACCACAGGCGTCACAGTGTTTAGACCTGACACCGGTCCGCCGGTCAGGTAGTACTGGCCGATGTTACCTCCCGAAGCAGCCGCCACAGCGGTGGCCATCGGATCAGCACCCGTGCCCATCACGAGAGTGACAAAGGGCAAGATGATGGCGGCAGCGCCCGTATAGGACTGGGTCACAACGCCCGCAATCATGGACACGACAAACATCAGGGCGATCGGAGCCGTGTTGAGGATCGGCTCAAAGAAGTTCTTGAGCGTATCGATCACACCAACGTTGTTGATAACGCCAGAAAGAAACAGGAAGATGATGATGGCCGTAAACGGAACCGACAGCATCTTGACGCCTTCGACCATATCGGTCTCGCTCTGCATGATGTTTCTGCCGGAAAGCAGAATCGTGAGCAGCGCTGCAACGAAGCAGACCACGAAGACCGGGATGCCACTTGAAGCAAACACGAGCAGGACGATGAACGGGATAAAGGCCTTCACTGGGTTGATGTGGTCGGTCTTGTCAAAGCCGTCCAAAATCAACTTGATCTGTTCCTTGGAGAACTTCGAAACCTGACCGCCTTCTGCAACGATGCGATTTCTCATGCGCCACCAGCCGGCGCCCATGATGGCAAAGGCAGAAATGGCCATCCAGATGTTGAACATGCCGAAGGTAAGCCCCGTCAACGCGAGAATGCTCAATTCGGTCGGATGTGCGAAGCCTGCGCCGCAGCCGAGGTTGTTGGCGTGCTGCAGGGCGCCAGCCGCTTCATTGGGCTTGACGCCGAGCTTGATAGCCGCGGGACCGGCAATCACACCCGTAATGGCAGCCTGCGTGTAGCCCACGAACATGCCGATCACGCCAGCAACGAATGCCGCAGCCGTGATAATGCCCGGGCCACCGCCCACATAGTTGCCGAACTTGATGACTTCCTTAATGATGACTGAGAGGAAGCCTGAGGTCTTCATGATGCCGATGAAAAGCAGAATACCTGCCATATCAACGAGCACCGGGTTCAAGCCGCCGATCAGAAGCGACTTGATGGAGACTCCTTGCGCCGCCGTGAGCGGAATGCCGCCCACGAGAGCCGCAAGGGTCGCCCCGAACATGGCTGTCATGAACAGAGGCGTTCTGCCAATGACCATCAAAATCAACGTGGCGGCAATGATGAGCTGAGCAATGATTAAATGCATTTCCATGTCTCACCCCCCTATTTGTCTTGACAGCAGCAGTCTTCCGTCACTTTTTCCACGTTGAGTTTGCGGCGAGTGTCGACGACAAGCTTAAAGACGTCGGGACGCGCGTAGTGTCCTGAAACATCGAGGTCGTAGCGGGCGCGAACAATATCGTCCGTATCAATTTCAGCTGTCAGCAGGCCTTCTTCGTGATAGAGAGGCCCCGCCAGAACGTTGCCCTGCGGATCAATGATGACTGAACCGCCTCGCATGAGTTCTTCCTTGGGATCCCAGTGCGGAACATCAACGCCCAGGACTTCAGGCGGCGGCAAATACTGAACCGCAGAGACTACAAAGCAACGGCCTTCATGCGCAATGTGCCGCATGGATGCCTGCCAGATGTCCGTCACAGCGACGGTCGGAGCACAGTAAATTTCAAGATCCTGGCTATACATGTAGGCACGGAAAAGCGGCATATAGTTTTCCCAGCAAATGACGGCGCCTGCGCGACCGACCTTGGTTTCAACCACCGGCATGTACGAGCCGTCGCCCTGTCCCCAGATCAGACGTTCGGACGCCGTCGGCATAAGCTTGCGATGCTTGCCGACAAGCCCCTTTTCCGGGTCATAGAAAAATGCGGCACAAAAGAGCGCATGCTGTGTCTGCTCAATGCAGCCCACCACCAAAGAAGCGCCGGTGCGGGCGGAAAGACCTGCGAGCTCTTCGCTCTCAGGGCCGTTGTCCGTGATGGCGTTCTTGAAGTACTGGCAAAACTTTTCGCGGCCTTCATCAAGGCGGTAGCCAAGGTAGGTTCCGAAAATTTCACCCTTGGGATAGGATCCGAGGAGACCTTCCGGGAGCACGACGAGTTCACTGCCGCTTTCCTTGATCTGGTCCTCGTACGAGAGAATTTTTTCGAGCGTAGCCTGCTTGCCACGCGGATCAGAACCCAATTGCAAAGCTGCTACAACATGCTTGCTCATATCAAACCTCCTTATGTGGCCGGTATGTCCGGTGTTAGTAATGCGGTTATTATTCGACTGTCATCTCCCTGTGAATACAGATGGACATGAGAATCTGATATGAGCAACTCTTATATCGACAACTTCAATCTCAATGCGTTCCGCGTATTGGAGGCCGTATTTGAAGAGGGCAGTGCCTCACGCGCGGCAATCCGTTTAAACATCACGCAATCGGCTGTTTCGGCCGCTTTGGCACAGTTACGAAACGCATACAACGACCCGTTGTTTGTGCGCACCGGTCGTGGACTCAAGCCCACTCTCTTTTGCCAACAGATCTACCCGTTTGCCTCCGAGTCACTCAATCAAGCCAAAAAGACATTCGAGCTGTATGCCGGTAGAAAAGGACTTTTCGAAGGCAGAACCATTACGGTAGGGATGTCGGACGACTTTGAAATTGCTCTGGGCTCAAAAATGGTGGAGATGGCAAGAGAACTCATTCCGGGCGGACGCTTGAGATTCCGGCAGACGAACTCTCTTTTCGTCAGCGATATGCTGATCAACCGCGACATCGACCTGTCCATCACCGCTGGCGGTATCAACAGTGAACTGCTTCAGCACGAATCAGTAGGCTCGGGCACCTATGGATGCCTAATCGATCCCGAAACATTCAATTCCCCTTTCGGCTACGAAAGTTACATTCTTCATGAGCACATCCTGGTGAGCTTTGGAGGTTTCTTCGGTGTCGTCGACGAAGTGCTCGGCAGACGCGGTGCCAGGCGCTTCATCCGCGTTTCGACGTCGCACTTCGCAGCTTCACCGTTTCTTCTAAAAGGCACCGACTCCATCATCACCATGCCTCGGCACGCTGCCAAAAGCATCGCTGCCATCACATCTCTGGAGTACCACGAGTGCCCGATCGCCTACCCCGTCTACCCGGTCGAACTGGGATTCCGGCGTTCGGCGGAAAAAGACCCTGTAATCCGCAAAATCGTAGCCACACTACGCAGCCACCTTGCAGAACTTTTGTGAAAAAACGCACTGCAAAACACATCCCGAAGCACGTTTGACTCTCAAGACTCGGCGCCGCCACAGCAGGCGACGCAGCCTGATCAATAGTTGGCCCTGCGAACTTCAAAGAAGCTACGCGAGTGATATCTGCATGTTGGCGGCGTCGCGCGCCAGATGATCTTGACCCGGAACCGCGCGAATGCGGATACTCTGAAAATCAAAGTTTCCAACGACTCAGTCAATATGATCCATGCCCTGCTGCGCAACATTCGCGCTGAGCATCGAGAAAGTTCCAATGCATGGGGTGTCACGTCCCTAGCAAAAAACTTTGGGATATACTCCCGCCGCTTGATTTGCCACCGATTCCGTAATTCCAAAAACTCTCCAGTAACCCTTTTTAGTAATCTGGCAACCTAGCGTTCAGGTAAAACCAAAATCTGCTGAGGAGTTGTCTCTTAAGGTTTCGCAATGATTGATCAAAAAGTTGTTGTGCTTGCCACGGGCGGCACCATCGCCATGAAATATGACCCGAAGCTAAAGGGCTTGGTACCGGCCTGCACGGGTGAAGACTTGGCTGCGGCCGTGCCGGGTCTAGGCGAAGTCGCCCCTTTAGAATTTATTCAGTTTTCCAACATTGCCTCTCCGGCCATGACGCCTCAGACAATGTGGGATCTGCACGTCAGACTTGAGAAGGTTCTCGCTCGAGACGACGTTGCCGGCGCCATCGTCACACACGGCACCGATACACTCGAAGAGACGAGCTACTTTTTGGATCTGCTGCACAAGAACCTAAAGCCCGTCGTGATGACGGCTGCGATGCGCGGCGCTGATGAGACAAGCCCCGACGGCCCCATGAACATCTACTGCGCGGTCAAAACTGCCTCAAGCGAACAGGCTCGCGGCATGGGTGTACTAGTCTGCATGAACGAAACACTACACGCCGCAGGCGAAGTTTCAAAGACCCATTCGGCCAACCCTGCCACATTCGAGTCGCCCTGGTGGGGCCCTGTAGGCTACGTTGATGTCGACAAAGTTGTTGTTCGCCGCAAACCCGTTAACTCTGTTCGTTTTGCCCCAAAAGCGCTTACCGCCCGCGTTGACGTAATCAAAGCTATGACCGGCTCGACTCGCGACTACATTGACTTTGCTGTTTCACAGGGCTGCCAGGGCATTGTCATCGAAGGATTCGGCCGTGGTAACGTGCCGCCCCCCATGGTTTCAGGCATTGAAGACGCCGTAAAAGCAGGCGTTGCCGTTGTGCTCACGACCCGAGCAGCAGGCGGGCGCGTGCTTGATGTTTACGGCTACCCCGGCAGCGTTACCGACACGCGTCGCGTCGGCGCGGCAATGGGAGGCGAAACGTCTGCCGCCAAAGCACGTCTAAAGCTCATGATCGCCCTCTCGGAGCACCCCGAAATCGCTAGCAGCCGCGATGCGCTCGAAAAGTTATTCGACGTCTAAAGTCGTAATTTGTCAGGCTCAATGACAGAAAGGCTCTGTTAAAGCAAAGTGTTGATTTTGAGAGCTACCGGGGACACCTTTTGGTCTCAGTAGGGAGGTGCCATGACCAAGCTCTCAAAATCTCAGATTCTCAAGGGCACTGCGTTGCCTGTCGCCGCAAGAAGCCTTGAGATCTTCGGAGAGTTTTTCCCCACAAGCAAGAATGGAGCGATGCGGATGAAGCCTGTCGCATCGACTTTCCTTGTTTCTTTCCCTACGCGCACGAATCCAGGCAAGCCTTCAATGCCTTCGTCGCTTGTCTCTTTACTAAGAAACGCTCTCTGTGAGTTGAGACAATCGTTGAGCAGGCGCTCGTCAGCGTATGTCAGGGACCAGTGCTCCAGCCAATGATTGATTGCCTGCGAACTTTCGAACGGTTTGCCTTACAAGGCATTGCTTTGTACATAGCGCACTGCTCTTTCCACCTTACCTTTTGACTACGGATGATACGACGCACAAGCAATAGGCTTGCGTCCATTCGGTTGAGCCGCGGCGGTTGTGGGCGCGAACCAAACATCTGGTGTTGTCGCAGACAAACGCTCTCGGACGCGCCTTGAAGAAAAAAATGCCGATTTGATGCCATCAAGCCATGCGGTTTGATTTTTCGCAGGGTAAGCCTTGGCAAAAATCCGTCTGGAGAAAACTAATGCGGCAACGAACACGTGGATTTTGACGGCCTCGTTGTTGCCCATGATGGTTTTCTCGCAAAAGTCAATCTGCATGTGATCGCCCGGTGCGGTTTCGTAACGTCGACCGTATTTCCTGACGGCCTTGTACTGCAGTCGCCACGGCTCACTGAAACGCTGAAGCTGTCGCGATCCGATCCTGACACTCTGTTCCTGCAAATTGCGTTGGACGACGGCACAACAAATCCCGTCAGTTCGAAAATTCGACGGATAGGCAACTTGTTGGCTGCAAGCGCTTTGAACTGAACGATCTCTGTTTTGCTAAGCATGTTTTTGAGACAAAGATGTGGACCTTCGCTCATTGCGCTTGATGTTGTCTGACTCATTTTTTCCCTTGTTGGGGACGGCTCAATTCTTTGTCGTTTTGTGGAAGCTTACTGCGTCAACCAACAAGAAATTGCATTGTAGAAATTCAATGAATCGAGTTGTAAACCGACCGTATACAACGCGAAAACTTAAAGACCTGCAACAGGATTTCTAGAGCCGCCGTCGCGCAAGCATGAGGAAACGTCTTGGAGGGGTGCGGAGGTTGCCTTTCCAAGAATCCCGCTGTAGTTTTTCTAAAAATCGCGTTGGCTTAACACGGTCGAAATAGAAAAAGCCTTTTTGGCCGGAAGGCGCTATAATGAGCGCGCCTGACGTGACCTCGTCCTGCTTCTGCCTGCATCTGAGGGTTTCCATGCTGACAGAAGGATTGTTTCTTCATGAGCCCGGAATAAGGGAGGCACATAATGCTTTCAACTTGGGCTCTGTTAATGATCGCCGTCGTGACTGAAATTGCCTGGGGCTGCAGTCTCAAGGCATTGTCCTATTATTCGCTTGACCGAATCTTTGCTCTTGTACCCATCGCGCTAACGTGCGCCAACATGTACCTTCTCGCACGGGTGATGAAGACTCTCCCGTCAGGACTCACGTATGCCGTCTGGACAACACTCGGAGCTGCTGGCGTTCTGATAGTCGGGGCTTTCCTGTTCAATGAAAGCCTCAACAAGGGTCAAGTTTTCTTTATCTGCGTGTGCATTGTCGGTGTTGTCGGCTTACATCTGAGTTCTCATTAGTATCCTCATCCTCCTAAAGAGTTGAACTGAGGTCATCATTGCGGAATTTTGAATCCCAAAACGAACACAGCTATAAGCCATGTATCAACAGAAGGTTTCAGAATGTCAAAGCATTACAGTCAGCCACTGGGCCACCGCAACACAAACTCGTATGCCTGAGCAACAACGCAATGAGCTTGAAAAGCTCAAACGATTGCGCCTGCAGGGAGAATGTAAAAGATTTTGCGGACGACTTGTTTTAGGTTGTTAATCAACAAAGGAGATGTGACGATCGTCAAACCGGATGGACAGCTTTCGAAGAGCAGCTTTCCAGAATGGAGATGGCCGCTTCCATTCAGCTTCGACTGCGATTCAAGTGCAGGTTGTTTTTACGCATGACGCGCCAGACAAAGTCGTCGGAATAGCCTAACTCTCGGGCAAGCGTTGTTCCATCCCACCTGGACAACCCGTTCGGCGGTTCTTGACTTATCTGATCGATGACTCGTTGCTCATCTTGTTTCGTGTAGCTTGCCGTTCGACCGGATCGGGGCATATCGAACAACCCCTGGAATCCATCGCTCAAAAAACGACTTTTCCATTTGCTAACGGTAACTTTGGAAACGCTTACTTGCTTGGCAATATCTTCAAGAGGCATGCCTTCGAGACATTTCAAAATGATCCTGGCCCGTTCTACAAGACGCTGTTCGCTTTTACGCCTGTTGACGATGTTTTGGAGTTGCTCCTTGACTTCGTTGCCGGCTGTGACAACCTGCGGCTTTCTTGACATGGATGCTCCGCGTTTCCGGACACGGAGCATCCTATCACGCTTTAGTTAATTAATTTCTACAATTAAACGCTAGCTAAACTCGAGAGACTCCCGATTGTCGAATGTTTAGCCAATCGCCTCACAGAACCGGGCAAAATCACTAACCGTGCGATCTCAACATCAACCACATAAACAGGCACGCGCTATTGGGAGCACGAGCGAAGTACGTCAAAACATCCTGTATTTTGAAGCTTGCCTTTCGGTGACTCTTAACCGACTGTATTGAAAGCCGGCAACGCCCCGTCTTCTCTCTCACCGCTTAACACATAACGTCGCCCCGCGTAGTGCGCATGCTCAATCGTCATACTAAGCTTGCCTTGCGACAAACGCAGGGTAAAAACGCCGTAGGACTCATCAACATCATCCTTGAGTGCTTCGTCAAGGACTCTCGCAGGCGAATGGTTTGCTTCAGCTCCCATCAGCGTGAGTATGGTTTTGGCCAGATCATCGTGGCCGGCAGGTGCCTTATGCCGGCGAGTCTGTTGCGTGAATGCCGTACCCGCACACGACAGATGCGCGTGCAGCTCAGCCGGCGTCAGACCGCCATGGTTGCCGCAACCCAATGAGTAATGACCGCCGCTCAAAATACGTCCGGTGCTGTTGTCGCCTCGACCCACGATTCGCAGATCCGGGCCGCGAACGCTTTCACTGAACACCAATGCTTCCGAAAGCGTACCGGGAACGCGGCCTGCCACGGCGTCTCGGTATTGTTCGTTGGGCTGAGAGAACACAAGCCCGACGCCGGGATCGGACGTCAGTATCTGCGCGATCCTCGTGAGATTCTCAACGCTGTTGTCCTTAACCCAGAGGCCTGCGGTGTAGTCGCCCACCAACACCATTTCCGCTTCATTCGGATCGGCGCCACCAAGAATCTCCCGATCGGTCACCACCGTGCAGCCGGCCTGCCGCAAAATGCCGGCAAAGTCGACGTGACCGGCGATTTCGCCGTGGCCGTGATCGGACATCGTCACAAGCTGAACGTTCCGGCTGCGCCCCTCCTTGAGCCACCAATCGTAGGTGCGCCCGAAGAGCTTGTCGGCGTGTGTGCGGGCGCGTTCCGTAAGTTCGCTCTTGAGTCCGATTTCATGACTCGAATGATCGGGCTCACCGATCCAGAACACCGTCATGTCGGCCAGGTTCTGTACGCCGTTATTGAGCTCATCACGAAACAGAATGTCGAGCATCTCCGACTGCGCGGCAAAGTCAGGGAACGTAAGCGGCATCGTGGCCGGACTGTGTTGCAGCAAACGATTGCGTTCATTGATCGGAATGGCTTTCTCCAGCGCATGAATACAGGCGTTCAAGTGCCCCGGATAACGATCAGCGTGCATATTCTGGAGGCGAGTGCTGCCGGCAGAATTGGCACACAATACGCGCATGGTCTTACCTTTTTGAGCAAGAAGTTCAGCCATATCAGGCACGGCATAGAGCCCTTCGGGACGCGCTTCGTCCTGAGCGATCACACTCTCAGTATCCCAACCGCAGAAAAGCTGCGCCTTGCCCTTAAGTTCAGGGCAATAGAAGCTGTTGGCGATCAGCCCGTGACCGTTGGGGCGAAACCCCGAAAAGATCACGGGATGGTTAACGTACGTTTCGGTGGGAAAGCTCGCCAGATAGTTTTCCCAGGTGTGGCTTTCATCGCGAAAACGCGCGAGGTTGGGCATCACATCGGGCGTAATGTCGCAGGGACGCAGGCCGTCGAAGCCCACCAATAGAAACTTGCAGGGAAAGGAATTCGTATCGGTCATTTGAATCAGTCGATAGAGTCATTCATGGTCAGCGGGACTGCGGCTCAAGCTTTTGCTGCACCCAGTCGCCCAGCACGGACATGGAAAGCGTCGAAATCACGATCGTGACACCGGGCACCACGGCAATCCACCAGGCGGTAGTGAGGTAATCACGCCCGAAGCCCAGCATGGTTCCAAGGGAACTCATCGGCGGCTGAACGCCGACGCCGAGAAAGGACAGACTCGTTTCAAGAAGAATCATGCCCGGGAAGTTAAGAGTCATGTTCACCACAAGAGCGCTCGCGATGTTAGGCAGGATATGCTTGAGAAGAATGCGGCGAGTCGGCAATCCCAGGCCTTCGAGAGCGCCGGCGTAGCCTTCGGTGTATGCCGAGCGGGCAAGGTTGCGCGAGAGCTTGGCGTATCGGTCCCAGCCGTAGAAGGCCATGATCACGATGATCACCTTGACGTCGGTACCGAGAAACGCGAGGATCGTGAGCGCCAGGATGATGAACGGAAGCGAGGCTGTAAAGTCGACGCCGACGTTGACGAGATCGTCAACGACGCCGCCGAAGCGCGCGGCCAAAAAGCCCAGAGCCGTACCGAGAATGGCGCCGATCAATGTGCCGCAGACGGCCAGGACAAAGGATAGGCGCAAGGAGTATAGAAGACGCGTCAAGATGTCGCGCCCGAGCTCATCGGTGCCGAGAATATGCGCTGACGACGTAAAGGGTGCCACCAGTCGGGCCATCAGATCCATGTCTTCAAGACCGTAGGGGGCAATCCAGGGCGCCAGCAGTCCGCCCGTAAAGAGGACCGCAAGGATGAGCGCCGCGGTTGCCGCCAGCGGCGACGGGCGGTTGGCCGCCCAGGCCGACATCGTTGTTGTAGCTGTTGCTGTAGTCATAGCGTTCGTACGTTGGATTAGTTGGCTTTTCTCAGACGCGGATTGAAGACAAGCGCGAGAAGATCCATCAGAAGGTTGGCGGCGATAAGCGAGGCGCCAGTTGCCAGAACAATCATCTGCACCACCGGAATATCGCGGTTGGCAACGGACTGGACCAGAAGCTTGCCCACGCCCGGCCATGAGAAGACCGTTTCGGTAATCACGGCACCTGCCACGAGCGTACCCAGGAAAAAGCCCAGAATGGTAAGAATCGATAGCATGGCGTTGGGCAGCGCATGCAGCCAGATGATGCGGGTGCGCGGAAGCCCTCGCATCATGGCGGCTTTGACGCTCGGCAGGCGCATGGATTCGATCATGGCACTGCGTGCATAACGCGAGAAGATGGCCGCTTCGGTCGTTGCCATTGTGATGATCGGCATGATGTAGTGCGCGGCCGTAGCGTTGCCGTATGAAGGCAACCATCCGAGCCAGATCGAGAACACCAGCAAAAGCAGAATGCCCATGAAGAAGTTCGGGACGGCGTAGCCCATGACAGATGCGACCATCATCGCGCGGTCGGCCGGCGTATTGCGGCGCAGCGCGGCAAAGACGCCCGCGGGAATGCCGATCAGAAGCGTCACGATCGCCGTCGGGATCATCAGATCAAGCGTGGGACCGAGCGCCTGAAGAAAGACTTCCTTCACCGGAAGACCGGTGGCGTAGCTTCTGCCCATGTCAAGACTGAGCGCATTGAGGAGATAGATCCCAAACTGTTCCCACAGAGGCTTATCTAACCCCCACTGATGACGGAATGCTGCGATAGCCTCGGTCGAAGCGTCGCTGCCGAGCATCAGACGGGCGGGATCGCCCGTCAGATGCAGGACGAAAAACACGCAAGCAGTCAGCAAAAGCAGCGTCAGAACGGCGCGTCCCAAGATTCGAAAAACGAGTGCAGCCATTTATGCGGCCTCCTCTATGCTCTCGCCGGGACACTGCGCTTTGTCGGCATCCCGAGCTATGGAAGAAAGATACAGATCATCAATGTGCATGGCCTTTTCGGCTTCAAAGCACGCCGCACAACGTCCCGGAAGCACTTCTTGCAGCGGCGGAACTTCAGACTGACAGCGCGCACCGGCCAATGGGCAACGATTGGCAAACACGCAGCCTTTCGGGCGATTCATGGGACTTGGCATCGCCCCCTTCGGGTAAAAGTTGACGATCTGGCCGTTGGCGCCCGGCGTACAGGCCGTAAGAAGCCTCGTGTACGGATGCACAGGATGGCGGAAAACCTCTTCGACGTTGCCCGTCTCCACAATGCGGCCGAGATACATCACTATCACGCGGTCGCAGATGTAGCGAACGACGTTGAGGTTGTGCGACACAAAAAGCATCGACATGTCGGTGGCGCGGCGCAGGTTGTTCAACAGTTCGAGCACTTGAGCCTGGATCGAGACGTCGAGCGAAGCGACCGGTTCGTCGCAAACCAAAAGCTTGGGTTCCAGAGCAATGGCACGCGCGATGGCCGCACGCTGCAGCTGTCCGCCCGACATCACCCCGGGTCGCTTGACCGCATGGTGTTCCGGCAGGCCCGCAGCCTTGAGGAAACGCAAAGCCACCGTCTGGGCTTCGGCCTGCGTCATGCCCTTGTGAACCATCAGCGGTTCGGCCACCTGCTCGACGATGCTCAGGCGTTCGTCAAAGCACGAGAACGGATCCTGATAGATCATTTGCGCCAGAGGACGCTGTGCGCGCCACTGTCGCGATCTCGGTTCAGGATAGATCTCGCCGTCAAAGGTCACGCGCCCGGCCGTGGGACGCATAAGACCGAGCAGCAAACGGGCAAGCGAGGACTTGCCGCAACCCGATTCCCCAACCAGCCCCAGAACTTCACCTCGCTCGATCGTCAGCGTAATGTCTTCGAGCACGTTCCAAGGCTTTTTGCGACCGAAAAAGCCCTTGCGGGTGTAGTAACAGTGCTTCGGTATGTCGGCGGCAACAAGCGGCGTTTCGTCGTCATTATCGGCGCCGAACACGGGCTTTTGCCGAGGTTGTCCGTCGTCTTGAATCTCTTGGATTCCTTCGACCGCCTGAACGATCTTCTGCACTTTGTCGAGGTTTTTGACAACGCTCTGATCGCGCTTTTGCTCCTGCGCCTTGAAGGCTTCGTCGAGTTGCGCGGCGTGGCACTGTGCTTCCATGCAGCGCGACTGCCAGCCGTCTTCAACGGGCTGCATGTCCGGCAAACTCATGCGGCACTGAACGCGGGTAAGCGGGCAGCGGCCGGCAAAGGGGCAGCCGTGACCGAGCTTTTCGGGCGGCGGAATTTCACCCTTAATAGGCTGCAGCGTCCCCTTCTCGCTTTCCATATCGGGCATGGCCTCAAGCAGCCCTTCGGTGTACGGGTGTGCGGGATTGGGAAGAACGCGGGGCACGGGACCGGTTTCCAGAATGTAGCCCGCGTACATGACACTTACGCGGTCGGCAACGTCGCGCGCCAGATGCAAATCGTGCGTGACAAGCAGCATGCTCATCGATTCGCTTTTGACGATTTCGCGCAGTTCCTTGAGGATTTCGCGCTGCACCACCACGTCAAGAGCAGTGGTCGGTTCGTCGGCAATCAACAGTTTGGGTGCTCCGATGAGCGCCAACGCAATCATCACGCGCTGGCGCATGCCGCCCGAGAGTTGGTGCGCGTAGCTTCGCATGCGTTCATTCGGAGCCGTGATGCCCACACGCTTGAGATAGTTGACGGCCAACGTCTTGACTTCGTCGCTTGCCATCAAGGTTGTCTTGTTGCCGGGTTTGTCGCGGTAGTCGGGATGGCGGTAAACGATTGTTTCGCAGAGCTGATATCCGATGGTACGCATCGGATTTAGAGCGGCCATCGCGTCCTGCACGATGATGCCGATGTCGGCTCCGCGCAGCTTGTGCATCTCGGCGCCGCTCAACTTCAGAAGATTGCGTCCGTCGAATTCGATTTCACCGTTGGTGCACGCATTTTTGCCGGCCAGACCCAGAATTGATCGGGCGAGTACCGATTTGCCCGATCCCGATTCGCCGATCAGGGTGAGCACTTCGCCGCGGCGGATTTCGAGATCCACGCCGTGGAGCACTTCGGTGTTGCCAAACGACGTGCGAAGACCACGGATCGCAAGCAGCGTTTGTTCCGATGTCCCGTGAGTTTCTGTCATAGATGTCTTCGGTTTGATTTGTCAGAGAAACTAGGGCTGCGGAAACCAATCCCGCAGCCCCATGAGAAGGATTTACTTGAAGCTCAGGTTGCGGGCGCTCAGATCAAGCGAGCCCTGAGTGCCGGGTTCCCACACCACGTTCTTCTGTTTGGCGTAGATCATCGGCAGCGCATAGAGCGGGCAAGCATAAGGATTGGCATTGAACTGCTTGAGCATTTCGCCCCAGGCAGCCTTGCGGCGGGCGGGATCGACGCTCGAATCGAGTTCCTTGCCGAGTTCGCAGATGCGCTTGTATTCGTCTGACGCCGGGAAATACCCCTCAGCCTCCCAGAAGCTGCCCGGTTTCATGCGGCGCCACAGCTGGCTTGCGGGATCCGGGAAGTAAGCCGAGAAGCTGGCGTTGTTGATCATGCGGTCCTTGCCTGCGGCTTCGACCTGCGTCCAGTTTTCCTTGACGTCGATGCGAACGTTGAGGCCCACTTGTTTCAACATGGAAGCCACGGCCTGGCTCACGGTCATTTCAAGCGTGTAGTAAGAAGGCTGAATGCGCCAGACAATTTGTTCGCCCTTGTAACCCGAAGCCTTGATGAGGTCGCGAGCCTTCTGCGGATCGTAGAGCTTGGTTTCGAATTCCGGCAGATACATGTCGCCAAAGGTCTTCGACTGGAAGCTGTTGGCAGGAGTGGTCTTGCCGGCAAAAAGAGCCTGTACGAGAAGATCGCGGTCGATAGCGTGCAAAATGGCCTGACGCAGCTGCGTGTTTGCCATCACCGGATTGGACTTGGCATCAAAGACGAGCGCGTAGATGTTGTCGATCGCGCCGCCCACGACGTCAATCTTGCCGTCCTTACTCAAAGGCTTGATCTGATCGGGCGGTACTTCGGTGATGAGGTCGAATTCTCCGGAGCGAAGACCGGCCACACGAGAGGATAGTTCGGGCACTTCCACGAACGTGAGCTTAGCTGCCGGCGCCTTATCCCCCCAATAGCCGTCGAAGCGTTCAAGAGCCAGGCGGTTGCCGACCTTAAAGCTTGTGATACGGTACGGTCCGGTGCCGATCGGGTTCTTGATCCAGTTGTCCCAACCGCCTGCCTTCATCCAGCCGTCCTTGCTGATGATTTCAGACATACGTGCGGCAAAGCGGCGTTCGATCAGGGGGTCGGCCTGCTGCATCGTCACTCGAACGGTGTAGTCGTCGATTTTTTCGACGCTCTTGAGACCGCCCAGGAATTCGACGGCCGCAGCGCGCCCCGGAGCATCCTTGGCCATGAAGCGTTCTTCGCCGAAGGTAAAGACCACATCGTCGGCCGTAAAGTCGGTGCCGTCGTGGAACTTGACACCCTTGCGGAGCTTAAACTCAACGGTCTCAGGCGAGATACGCTTCCAGCTTTCTGCAAGTCCCGGGAAGAGTTCTCCGGTCTTGAGATCGGCGCGAATCAGCGTTTCGTAGATGGAGTAAGCCACGCGATCGAGCGCGTTGTTGTTGATGCCTTGAGGCTCAACGATCACGGGCAACTGCTGTACGGCAACGATCATGTTGTCGGGGCCGGCAAACGATGCGTTGACAGCGGCGACGAGGGCGGCAACGAGGCCGGCTTTGGCGAAATTCTTAGGATTCATCTTCTCAATCAATGTGTCAGTCAATGTCTGGCGCCGCTTGCCTAAGGAATCAGCGCCACGTTTCGTCACAACCGAGCGGAAAACGATGTTTTGCTCCGCTTCGAAGTACCTCCCGTTGTGATGGCGCACATTGTCGAGGTCGAATCTGACAGCTTCGTGGCAGTTTTGAGACAAGTCCTTGACACTTCGATAACAAAACGATGACAAAGACGAAAAAGAGCAAAAAAGCGTGCAAAACCATATCGATTGCGGCATGATGCCGACATCCAACGACATGTAGCCCTTTTTCTCGGGCACTGTCAGTCACCGTACATTCGCTTTTTGAACCGAACTACCTATGACTACCGCTTGCTCCCTTCGCGACCTGGTGATCTCCGGCCTCATCACGGATGATCTCTGTGCTGCTCTGTCCTCGCTTGCCGCCGAAGCCAGGCTTCTTCGCGAAGAAAACAGACTGCGTCTTTGCGCAATTGATGAAAACACGTGCGAGACAATTCGTCGGGATGTTCTTCCGAATCTGACCGAGTGCGATGCCGCCCTTGTGCCTGCCGATCTTTCGCTTAAAAATTTCCGCTGCGCCTTCTTTGACATGGACAGCACCCTGATCGGCAACGAATGCATCGACGAACTTGCGGCGCTCCACAACGTCAAGGAACAGGTCGCGCTAATCACCGAGCGCTCGATGCGCGGCGAACTCGATTTCGAACACAGCCTGCGTGAGCGCGTGAAGCTTCTGGCAGGCGCCCCCGCTTCGATCATTGATGATGCCGCCGCTCTTATCCGTCCGACACCCGGAGCCAAAGAGACACTTGCCCTTTTCCACGCGTTTGGTGTCAAGACGTACATCGCTTCGGGCGGCTTTACTCAATTTGCCGAAATCGTCGCACGCGACTACGGCATGTCCGGTTTCGTGTGCAATCGCCTGGTCATTGAAGACTGTCGACTTACCGGCGAAGCGACGGGCCCTGCGGGCGGCAAGGTTCTCGATCGTGCCGGCAAGCGCCGCACCATGGAAGTGATCGCGCAGCTCAACGGTGCGAGTCTTTCGCAGTGCATTGCAGGCGGTGACGGCGCCAATGATCTAGAAATGATCGGTGCGGCGGGTTTCGGTTTTGCCTATCACGCCAAACCCATAGTGGCTCAGGCGGCTCCGTACAAGATTAGCGTCGGCACTTTCTCTGTTGCCGGCGACTGGTTTATTGAAAGCTGGACCTGACCGGGAGAAAGCCGTGACCCAACCGAAGAATCCGGATCCGAACGTTGTTTTTCCGAACGAATACAAAACGTCCGTCTTTCTGAAAAATGTCGTATCTGCACCCAATATTTCTGTGGGCGACTATACCTACTACAACAGCGCGGAACATCCGGAAGATTTTGAAAAAACGCAAGTTCTTTTCAACTACCCTGCTTTCGGCGACAAGCTTGTCATCGGCAAATTCTGTCAAATCGCGCACGGCACGACTTTCATCATGGGCGCGGCAAATCATCGCCTCTCGAGCATTTCCACCTATCCGTTCAACGTGATGGGAAAGACCTGGAACAAGGCGACACCGGACCACTTGAGCGAATTGCCGCACAAGGGCGACATCGTGATCGGCAACGACGTTTGGCTCGGACGCGAATGCGTAATCATGCCGGGCGTCACGATCGGCGACGGAGCGATCGTTGCCGCATACTCCGTTGTAACCAAAGACGTCGAACCCTACAGCGTCGTCGGAGGCAATCCGGCGCACTTCATCAAGAAACGTTTCGACGACGAACTCATCTCGCTTTTGCTGCAGTGGAAATGGTGGGATCTCGAAGGCGACGAACTCTTCGAAAACCTGTCGATCCTGGTCAATCCCGATCTCGGTAACGTGCGCTTGCAAATTAGAGCGCTTTTGGCGAAATAGACGTTTTTGAAGCCCACCGAAGAAGGTCGAGAAAATTTACAATAAGCGGGTTATCCGAACACTACCAATAAAGCCGGAGCCGCGATTTTGTCCTCCCGATTTATCGACCAATTCAAAACGATTCCCGAAATGCTTGAGCGCACGGTGCGCGTCTATGCCGACCGTGAAGCCTACAAGTGGTTTGAACACCGCACCAATGAATGGGTGGGTATCACTTGGCGCCAATTCTCCGAACGCGTGATGCGCTGGCGCAAGGCCTTTGCCAAGATGGGCCTGCAGCGCGGCGCGCGCGTAGCCATGCTTTTGCCAAACAGCGTCGACGCGCTGACGTTCGACATGGCTGCTCTTTGCAACGCTTTGGTTCCCGTTCCGCTACATGCCACCGACACGGCCGGCAACTCTAACTACATTCTCAACGACAGCGGTGCCGAATTCCTCGTTACGGTTAACTTTGCGCGTTGGAATTCGCTGGCCACAGCCGGAGTTGATCTGCCTAACCTGCGTCAGGTTGTGCTCACCGGTGAAACCGACGAAGGCGTAAGCCTCGGTCATATCCCCTACTGCGGCGTGGAGGACTGGCTTGCCACCGGAAACGATATTGAAGAACTTCCTGCCGGCCCCGACACCAATGACCTGGCAGCACTTGTCTATACCTCCGGCACCACGGGTCGTCCCAAGGGTGTCATGCTGACGCATCGCAATGTCGTAAGCAACGTACAGCAGATTTCGCGCTATATGCCGCTTGACGAAAACGACGTGTTTTTGTCGTACCTTCCGCTGTCACACTCCTTTGAACGCAGCGCAGCCTACTATCATGCGCTTGCCACCGGCGCACAACTGGCTTTCTCGCGCGGTGTAGCCCACATCACCGATGACTTACACGCGATCAACCCGACCAATATGTGCTCGGTGCCGCGCGTCTTTGAGCGCATCCACAACCAAATTTTGATGGTGCGCCGCAAGATGACCAAGAAAAAGGGCTATTTCTTTGACTGGGCTGCTGAAGTCGGTTGGCGCCGTTTCTGCAAAGAAAATGGACTCCCTGTCGAACATACCGCCCGTGAGTGTCTCGACTTCATCATGTGGCCGTACCTTAAGCGCAAGATTGCCGACCCTGTCAAGGGCGTCTTCGGCAACCGCATCAACGTGCTGATGGCGGGCGGCGCCGCGCTCAATCTTCATGTCGCCAAATTCTTCTGCGGTATGGGTGCTCCGATCCGCCAGGCATACGGCTTGACCGAATCGGCCCCCGTGATTTCCATGTGCGAAGTCAAAGGCAATCATCCTTCCACGGTCGGCAAACCCCTAATCGGCATCGAAGCGCGTCTGGGCGAACTTGACGAGTTGCAGGTGCGTGGCCCCCAGGTCATGAAGGGGTACTGGAACCGCGAAGAGGACACCCGCCGCGCCTTTACCGAGGACGGCTGGTTGCGAACGGGCGATCAAGCTGATTTGAGCGACGGCGGACGCATCCGCATCAAAGGACGCATCAAGGAAATCATCGTCACTAGCGTGGGCGAAAAGGTCAGCCCCGTCGACCTTGAATTCGCGATTCTTGAGGATCCCCTGTTTGACCAGGTTATGGTGGTCGGCGAAAACCGTCCGTATGTGGCCGCATTGGTCGTTCTCAACAATGAACGCTGGAGAGCACTGTGCGCCGATCTGCAGGTCAATCCCGACGATCCGGCCACCCGCGGCAGCCGTGAAGTACGTAACACCATTTTGAAGCGCGTGCGCAGCGCAACAAAGTTCTTCCCGCGTTACGGACAGCCTCGCAACGTAGCCGTGTTGCCTGACAACTGGACGACCGAAAACGGGCTTCTCACGACCACAATGAAGCTGCGCCGCCGTCAGATCGCCGAGCGTTACGCCGCAGAAATCGAAGAACTCTACAAGGGCCACGGCGCCTAATTCTGCTTGTGATGACTCGATATGCGTTTGTTTGATTCTCACTCGCACATTAACGCCCGCGAATTCGACGCCGACCGCGACGATGTCATTACCCGCATGCGCGAGGCGGGGCTGGAAGGCGCACTCGTCGTTGCTTGCGACTACGGTGAGGAAAAGGACCTCTTCACCGTTTTGGACTTGGCGCCGGACTTTTTGTACGGCGCCTGGGCCCTTCATCCCGAATATGAAGACCGACGCGAATGCAGTACGGAAGAGATTGTGTCAATATGCCGCGATCCGCGCATTCTTGCCGTCGGAGAAACGGGGCTTGACTACCACTGGTGCAAGGGCGACTTGACCTGGCAGAAAGAGCGCTTCGTGCGGCATATTGAAGCTGCGCGAATGCTCAACAAGCCCCTGGTAGTGCATGCGCGCGAAGCCGAAAGCGATGCCCTCGACATTTTGGCCTCTCACGACGCGGGTTCCGTGGGCTTTGTGATGCACTGCTTCGGAGGAAGCCTTGAGGATGCTAAACGTGCGATTGATCTCGGCGGACTCGTCTCTTTTACGGGCGTGCTCACGTTTAAAAATGCCGCAGCCCTACGAGAAATCGCCTCTGCCCTGCCGCTTGATCGTCTGATGATCGAGACCGACTGTCCCTACATGGCTCCGGTCCCCTATCGCGGCAAACGCTGTGAACCCGCCTATGTCGCTGAAGTGGCCAAGACGCTTGCTTTCGTTAAGAATGTCGAACCGGATTACGCTGCCGCTGTTACAACCGACACGGCCAAGAATTTTTTTGGATTAAATTGAGATGATGAAAACTGCTTCCCTGATTTGCACGTGTCTGATTTCGCTCGGCCTGCTCGCTGGCTGCGCCTCCAACCAAACTGCCACCGGCGATCGTGCGGCAACGGCCGCTTCCGGTCCCGTCAAAATGGCCGGTCCTGAAGAAAACTGGGCTAACTTTGCGGGCGCCGTGGACCGCGACCGCGCCGATGTCGTGCTCTATATGCTCTCTCAGGGCATCAGTCCCAACACAATCGTCAACGGAGGCGATCCTGCACTCGTACGAGCCATCCGCATGGACTCCTACACCGTTGTCGACGCCCTGTTGTCGGCCAAGGGCATTGAAGTCGACACAGCAAGCGAATTCGGCGAAACGGCTCTGATGCTGGCCGCTTTCAAGGGCAATATGGAATTGGTACAACGTCTGCTTGCCGAGGGCGCCTCCGTTAACCGCATCGGCGGCTGGACGCCTCTGCACTACGCTGCAGCCGAGGGGCACAACGATATCGTCAAGCTTTTGCTTGAAAAGGGTGCTCGAGTCAACGTACAGACCTACTCGGGGGTCACACCGCTGTACATGGCCGCCCGCAAGCCCTCGCGCGAAGTCGTAATGACCCTGCTGCGCGCAGGTTCCTATCGCGACCTCTGCAATGATAAGGGACAATCTCCGGCCGATGCGGCAAGCAACGCGGGTGACGAAGAACTCTCCAAGTTCCTGGCAATCGAAAAGTGCGTGCAACCCGAACCGCTCATGCGCGCTCCGATCCGCAGCACGAAGTCCAAAAACGAACAGCGCGTCCGCGTGAAGAGCGCCCAGTAATCAATGCTTGAATGCTCCGCATCCATGCGTCCCTTTGCGCCGCTTGAACTCCTTTCACCCGCACGAGACCTTGAAACGGCTCGTGCGGCTGTTTTGCACGGTGCCGACGCCGTCTACATTGGAGGACCGGCGTTCGGCGCACGCCAGGCCGCCGGCAACTCCTTTGAGGATCTCGCCCGAGTCGCCGATTTTGCGCATCAGTACCGTGCCCGCGTCTATATGACGCTCAATACGCTTATTTACGACAACGAGTTTGATCAAGCCGTCGAAGCCGCCTGGAAAGCCAAGGAGTCCGGTATCGACGCGCTCATCGTGCAGGATCTGGGACTCCTCAAAGCGGAGCTTCCCGACATAGAAATTCACGCTTCCACTCAGTGCGACATCCGCACACCGGAAAAAGCGGCCTTTCTCGACAGTCTCGGCTTTGCGCAGGTTGTTCCCGCCCGCGAATTGACACTGGAAGAAATTGCCGCTATCCGTGATGCAATGCCTCGCGCCCGCATCGAGTTTTTCATCGCAGGCGCCCTATGCGTGAGCTACTCTGGCAAATGCTATCTTTCGGCAGCCCTCACAGGACGTTCGGCCAATCGCGGTCAATGCTCTCAGCCTTGTCGCCTGCCCTACGATGTCACCGACCTCTCGGGCCGAGCAATCGCGCGCGCCAAACATGTCCTAAGTCTCAAGGATAATGATCAATCGGCCAATCTTGAGAAGCTTATCGCAGCGGGCGTTTCAAGCTTCAAGATTGAAGGCCGCCTCAAAGGCCACGAATACGTCAAGAATCTCACCGCCTACTTCCGCCGCGAAATTGACGCGCTTCTTGAAAAACATGCGACGGAAGGCTGGGAACGAGCTTCCGTCGGAGTCTCGTCCTTTACCTTTGAACCGGATCCGGAGAAAACCTTCCGACGAGGAGCCACAGACTACTTTGTTAACGGTCGGCGTCCGCAGATCGCGGCTCTTGACACGCCCAAAAGCACAGGAGAAACCGTGGGCAAAGTGGTTGCTGTCGGCGGTTCTACCGTTGACATTGCCACCAAGGCTGATATCTCCAACGGCGACGGTCTGGTGTATCTGACGCCCGAGGAAGAACTCGAAGGCCTTCGCGTCAATCGCGCCGAGCAGCTGCGTCACGGTCTGGTTCGCATTTCTCTGCACGAACCCCTCAAGCGTCATCCGGGACTCTTGCCGGGCGTGGTCATCAATCGCAACAAAGACCATCGCTTTGAAAAGCTTCTCGCGCAGGAAAGTGCTGAGCGTACGATTCCGGCCACTCTGGAACTCGTGGTTCGCAACAATGCGCTGGAACTGACCGGCAAAACGCTTGAACTTTCCGCAACGGTTCGTCTTGACGGTCCCGTACAGCCTGCCCGCAATCCTCAAGCGCTTGACAAGCTCAAGGCTTCTCTTTCGAAAGCCGGCGGCACCGTCTTTCAGATAACCGACATTACCGTTATAGCCTCGGGCGGTCCCGACATTCCCTTCGTCCCTGTTTCCGTAGTGAATGGTCTGCGCCGCGACTGTCTTGATAAGCTTGCGCGCGCCATTTGCGAAACGCATCCGCGCTTCGGTCGACTTCCCGCAACGTCCTCTCCAAATGAGCCATTCGAGGGCAAACTGCTGGACTTCCGCGCCAACGCAGCCAACAGCCGAACCATAACGTTTTACAAGGAACACGGTGCGAGACACATCAACAAAGCGTTTGAGACACTTCTTCAAACTGGCAACACACCCGATCTGCTTTCGGTCGCCTTGATGCAATGCCGCCATTGTGTGCGCCACACGCTTGGCCTATGCCCAAAGCAGTACGGCAAAGATCCGATCAAAAAGGAGAAATTCAAGCGCATGAACGGTGGACGCATGAAGCCTCAGCCTCTGGTTTTGACCGCCTCAGGCGGCACACGTCTTCTTGCGCGCTTTGACTGCCGCAGCTGTGAAATGACGGTGTCGCTGATACCCAAGAACATGTCGGCTGAAGAACTCAAAAACCTTGCCGATTTGCATAGCTCAACTTTGAATTAACTTTTTTGCGTTAGCATTGTCGGCTTGAAGTTCCTTACCTACATTAGTCCTGTTCCATGAAATCGATTTTTGCCAAGGCCTTTGCTGAAGCGGCTATCCTGCTCACCTCGCATACGCTTGCCGCCAAGACATTTGCGGCATTCTGGAGCCGTGTGTCGCCCAAGTTGGCCGAAGGCGTCGGCTATTTCGAAAAACACGACAGCGCCGGACTGGAAGCAGACAAAACGTTTCTTGAGCGCATCACATTTCGCGATCCTGAAATCACTCGCATCGTTGACGGCTGCCTGAAGGAATTCCTGCACTCCGACGTGCTGACGCTGATTTCAAACGTTCAGAAAATTGAAGACGGAATCCGCGCACGTCAAGAACAGATCAACGCCTGGAAGCTGGCAAGCATTGCCGCGCCATCAACGTCACTCTCTCCGCTGAAAATGACGCGCACGGCTCTGGCTCGCCGCATCGAACGCGAACGTCAGGCAATCGAGACAGACAAGAGACGCATCACAACGCTCAAAACCGAAACGCTTGCTCGCCTGGAGCAAGACGGCATCGGCATGACGCCCGACCAGCTTGACGGTATCCTCTATTCCGCAGAAGGTACAGAGCTCGCACAAGTCATGGCCGTGGCTGAAAACATAAAGGCCATTGAAAAGAATCTGGCGCAATCGCTCAAAGGCCCCGACGCCGGTCCCGAACAAATCAAAGCCTATACGGGCTTTTTGATGATGAGCTACCGCGTTTACATCGAAGCGATTGAGCGCACGATGAAAAAGATTGAATCAGTCTATCTGTTTGAGCTCGGCGAAATCATTGATGAAGCCGACACCATGATGCGCGAAGCAGACGAACTGAGCCGCCGATCCTCCAAGACAGTGGAAATCGCACAGAACAATCTTGACATCAACGCACGCACCATCAATCTGGCGCAACTCTACGAAGATCATCTCAAGAGCCGCTGGGTGGCGCTCGATACGCTCATGCGCGAAATGCGGCTCAACTTTGCCCTGGCACGCAATACCTTTCGCACCATCAAGGTAGGTGGAGAGCTGATTGAAGTGATTAAAGCGGGGGAAAAGGACCTTGAAAGCATCTTCTCTTTTGAGCCGCCTAAGCTTGAGGCTTTTTATGACAAAGAACTGCGTCGCGAGTTTGATACGCTGACAGCTCGTTTAAAGTCTGCGAAAGCCTCTCGACGTTAATTTTGATATCGTCATAGGATTAGCTTTTCGGATCCGTCCTTTTCGAGACTACCATGTTCTCTGTTCTTTCCGCCGTTCTGGAACCTTTTCTCCTGATTGCCCTGGGCTATGCCCTTCGAGGCACCAAACGGTTCGGAGCCAAGGAACTGTGGGACGGCGTCGAAAAGTTGGTGTTCTGGGTGCTGTTTCCGCCCCTGCTTTTCAATAGCGTGGCGCACGCCAAACTCACGGGGCTCGATACCGCCGAATTTCTGCTTTTCGGAACGTTTGCAATGGCCACCGGCGTCTTCATGGCCAAGGCCGTGAGCAAAATGGCTCCGGCAGATCCTATGACCGACGCATCCGTGCGCCAGACGGGCTATCGCTTCAATTCGTATATTTGTTTTGCTCTGGCGCTAAACATGTACGGCCAGGAAGCGCTCGCTCTGGTGGCACTTCTCACCGGCATCTGGGTTCCGATTTCAAACGCCATTGCCGTGGCCGATCTCTCTTATGCTGCCAAAACGGGCGGCAAGACAAGCATCGGCAGCATCGTCAAATCGATCTTCACGAATCCGCTGATCGTCTCGACGCTGGCTGGACTCTTTGCCAATATCCTTTCGCATTTGACGGGATTTCAGGTACCTAACTTCCTCACAAAGATCTTTTCGTCCCTGGGTTCCGCTTCAATGGCAACGGCACTGCTTGCCATCGGCGCGGGTTTGGCCGTCGAAGACTTTGCCCGATACAAGAAGCTCATTGCCTTGTCGACCATTCAGCGCCTGATTGTTCTACCCGCTGTAGCGCTTGCCGTAGCCGTAGCCGCGGGCCTTGCCAACACACAGACGGCCGCATTGATGTGTTACGCCGTGGTGCCGACAGCCAACTCCTGCTACATCATGGCAGCGCGTATGGGTGGCAACGGCCCTGTCGTAAGCGATCTTACGAGCGTAGAAGTGCTTGTGAGCCTTGCTACCATTCCATTATGGTGCATGGCCTTGCAAGCATTTGTTTTCTAGGAAAAATATTCCTTCAGACTAGCGTCTTGAGATACGCTTCAAGCGCGGGCAGCACTGCACGGTCGCCCTCGCGGTTCAGGGACATCTTTACGTCCTCAAAAGGCATCAGAGACACAGCCTGAGATTCCCACCCGGCCAATGCAGGAGAGCCGGCCTTGCGTCGCGCTAGGTAATAGCGCGTCACGACGATGCGGCGCGGCACATCAACAAGAAACGCAAATGGTTCGACCAAGAGCCCGGCCTCTTCCCATGTTTCCTTGGCGGCGTTTTGCGCAAGCGAAAGCACCGGCTCAAGTCGGCCTTTGGGAAAAGTCGCTTTAGTCCCCATGAACTCGTTGGTGGGATGTACGATCCAGATGCGTCGGTCGGGCTCAATAACAACGCATCCGGAAGTGGCGCGAAAACCCGGAGGCATCACGAAATCTGGTTCTCCCGTAACGGCATCGGGCACGACGTCACGCCAATACCAGGGATCTTCTTCGGGAATGCCGAGATTGGTAGTGAATGCGAGACCGTTGACCGAATCGGGTAAATCAGGCTCAGCCGTTCGGGAAAGCGTTGCGCTACAACGCGAATCAAGCCACGTATCCCGGCTTGTCGGCGGCGTAGGATGCTCTACCACGACAGGCTTGCCGTTTTCGTCCAAGCATGGATGTAAGACTGTCGTCATAGCGCCGAACAGAGCTCAATAATCAAAAGACGTAATCGGCCTGCAGCTGGAAAGCGTGCGATTCACGCCCCTGTTCGCTACCGAGATACCGGTAGCCAGCGTGCAGCGTGCCCTTACCGGTCGTCCAGACAAGACCGACCATGCCACGGTAGAGCGTGTGGCTACCTGTGAGCGTTTCGTCATAAACCTGACCGTTGTAGGAAGCCTCGATTTCCGTGTCGCCGGCTGTACGAACCACGGCAAAGTCAATTTCAGGACGCAACGTCATGCCATTTTCAAACTCAAAAGTATAGGCAGCATTGAGACCGATCGGGAACTGCCAGATGTTGGCATTGTCCAAACTCCAATCCCCGTGATGACGGGGACGGAACATCGTATATTCGAGCTTGGCATAAGGCACCAGATCAAGGTTTCCGATTTCAATGCCGTAGCGGGCGGCGGCGTCAAACGTCCAAAGATTGGCGTTGGTTTCGTAGGCCATGCCGCCCATGTCGGAGTCACCCGACATATAGATCCACCCGGCCGAAAGCGCCAGATTCAAACCACCGAAGTTGCGCTGACCGAATGCTGAAATACCGAAAATATCGCCTTCACCGTCTGCTTTATCCGGTACCCCACGACTCTCGGTATCGGCTCTTGCATAGGTGTACACTACCCCGAAGAAAGCTTCACCCAGACGTATATCGGCACCGAGATTGACGACTGCAAGATCGTTTTCAAAACCAGCATTGTTGACCATGGTATCCGCCTCGTCACTTGCGGCTTTGAGATCAAGCCAGATTGAACCGCCGGCGGCGCGAGAGGTATCGGTGACAGCCCTCGTCATGCGTTCATCAGCGCTTTCACGAACCGTACGAGCGGTTTCGAAAGCAGAAATCGCAAGACCGGAGCTCACAAAGGGCGAAGCGACAGCGGAATTTGCCGCCAAAGCGGCAACGCAAGACAGACCGGTGATGAAAAGCGGTTTGAGGTTCATAGGTGCAGCAAAACCGAAAAGTTGTAAGTCAATTACCTTTAGTCAGGGCAACGTTTGAGTCTAATCTCTTTAACATGCTGCCACCTAATTCCACTTTTTAAACTTCGCCTCCTGCGGTCACTTTGCAACACTCGTTTTTCCGTCGCGGCCTCGTATGATCAACACGCATTTGTATTGGGTCTTTCTTCTCGTTGCCATTCCCACAATCCTCTCCCCTGGCCCAGGGGTGCTCATGTCGCTTACCAATTCCATGCGCTACGGCCTTAAATCGGCTCAACCGGGCATCGCAGGTGTCGCTTCCGGCACGCTTGTTGTGGGGTTCGTCTCCGTCACCGGTTTAGGCGTCGTCATCGCGACGTCTGAAACGCTATACGGCGCCATTCGCGTGTTAGGCATCCTTTTTCTGTTGTACCTCGGATACAAGAAGTTTCGCGCTAAACCCTTCGCCATTCGACTCGCACACATTGAAAACGAAGAGTATGCCGACACTCCGGTTGAGAACGTCAACAAAAAGAACCTTTTTATCGAAGGTGTTCTGCTGCAAATCAGCAACCCTGCGCTGATCATTTTTTATCTGTCCCTTTTTCCGCAGTGCATCGACAAAACACTGACTTATTGGCCGCAAGTAACCATTCTCACCCTGAACTACGCCGTTCTGGTTTGGGTCATTCACTCTATGTACGGATGGTTGGGTTCGTGGGCTGCGGGCACATTACTGAAGCCCAGCGCCGCCGTCTGGATCAATCGTGTAGCCGGCGTCGCCTATTGGCTGCTCGGCATTGCCTTCCTTTGGCAAATGTTCTCCAATTGGCATGCCTGAGATCGATACCTAGTGAGATCGCACGTGTCGATGCCATAATACGAGAATGATTCTCGATTGAAGGCGAGTCTATGGCATTGACTTTTGAATCCGGTCTTGACAGTCTGATGCATTTCGTGGGCCTCAAAGGCGAAGAGGCCTACCATGCCAATGCCGCCGATCCTTTGCACGCTGCCTTTCGTGCTAAAGCAGCTGTTCACGCCGGACCGATGGGTATGCCGATGATCTGGGCACTGGCACGCGGCAAACTTAATTCTCTATCCAATCGCAAGCGAGAAGGAAAGGCGCTTGCCTACATTCATGTGCCGTTTTGTGCGACACGCTGCCTCTACTGCATGTTCTACCAGAACGCCTACACCGATGAACTGGCCGATCGCTACACGGATCTTCTGATCAAGGAAATGCAGCTTTGGGCAGACCGCCCGGTTCAGCAGGAAGGCGATATCTGTGCGCTTTATCTCGGCGGAGGCACGCCGAGTGCACTCTCCGCCGCCAATCTTAGTCGCATCTTGAAGGCCGCTCGCACCTATCTGCCTCTGGCCGCTGATTGCGAAATCACGCTCGAAGGTCGCATGCACGACATGACATCCGAGCGTCTCGATGCTGCTGTTATAGGCGGTGTCAACCGCGTTTCTCTGGGCGTACAAACATTCAACGACGAGATTCGTCTGGCCATGCAGCGCTTGGACAACAAAGAAGAAATGTATAAGCGCCTGGATCTTCTCTCACAGTATCCTCAGATTGCGACGGTAATCGACCTGATCTACGGTTTTCCGATGCAATCCGAATCGGTATGGGAAAACGATGTTCGCACGGCCGCTGCTCTGCCTCTGGACGGCGTTGACTGCTACCAACTGAATCTTTTTCAGAAGTCGCCGCTTGCTAAACGCATCGAAGCAGGAAAGATGCCGCCGGTCGCTACGCTTGCGCAGGCTGCCGATCGATTTGCCGCTTCGGACGCCATTCTGAGCGCCGATCCGAATTGGGAACGTATCTCCAACACCCACTGGCGACGGACCGCGAAGGAGCGCAACATATACAACTCACTGGGTAAAGGCGCCTGTGATTGTCTGGCATTCGGTTGCGGAGCGGGCGGCAAACTTTTCGGACACGCATTCATGCAGGAGCGCAATCTCGCGGCTTGGGAAAAACAGGTGATGCGAGGTGAGAAGCCAGTCTTTGCTTTGATGAAGCCCACGGCGAATTGGCACTTGTTGCGCACTGTCGCCTGTGCAGTGGAAAACGGCCCGTTCAACCTCAAGGAAATCGGTGGCGCGTTTGGTAAAGACGTGGACGGTGCCGCCGCCTCCCTGCTCAATCAGTGGATTGGTGCTGGACTGCTTGAAAAGAGCCAAGACACCTACTGTCCGACCGTTGCCGGAATGTTCTGGCACGTCACAATGGCGCAATTTTTGGTCAACGTCATCTCGAAGCGCCTGTAAGAGGCAACGCGTTTTCTTTTGGATTCAGAGCCGTAGACACACAAAACAAATTTTCTGCCCAGAATTAGAGGTCAGTCTCTTGCACAATCGCAAAAGAATGTGCATAATGCGCATTCTCCGATTCAGGAGAACACAAAATTTGATCTGTAAAACAGAGACCGCGGAAGGATGGCAGAGTGGTTGATTGTACCGCCCTGGAAAGGCGGCATGTCCGTTTAGGGCATCGAGGGTTCGAATCCCTCTCCTTCCGCCAGCAGATAGAACCGAACGATTCGTAATCGTTCGGTTTTTCTTTTATATTCAGCCATCTAATAATGAAAATCATTCATTGTTTAATGACTCATGTCGTACTTTTTTGAGATGCAAAATCAAAATGGTGACTTAACAACCAAACGAATCGTTAAAGGCAGCTGTCAAACGAACTTCACTTCGCCTTGAAGAGGAATGGTCATACGCGCAAATCTTGTCCTTCCTTTGTGAGAGCAGTGCCGTTGACGCATGACTGACGAGCAGACGGTCTTCTATGCGGTTGTATATGTGACAGACTCAACTGCGGCGTAACCCTAATAGCCAAAGTCGCATTTAGCAGTGAAAGCAGCTACTCTGACACACGAGTGCGTATTCGTAACTTTTGAGGTAGACACTCAAAAACAAAACTCCAGAGCGTCATTAGCAGTTGAAACTGTATCAATGGCTGGACAACAAAACTGGGAAGCTAATTTTTGAAAGCGTCACGTAGCAGACCGCCAAACTCAATCGCATTCCTCACCTTGTTAGCAGTGTCGGAGTCTGCGCTCAAGCCTGAAAGCCATCCCGACGTACTCTTTGCGATTTTGTCGGCAACCAATCGCTCCACCGTGTACGAAAGCGCCTGCTGCATGCCATTTTTCGGCTCAGACAACAACACTCTCAGCGCCTGCTTACGACACGGCCCGAGAACCAATTTGGTAGCCAAGTTCTTCGTTTTAGCATTGACTTGGTTGATCTTCGCTTGAGGAATTGTCTGTATCTTCCGTGCAGCATTCGTCGAGCTTAGCGATACGTACATAAATTGCACAAGCGTATCTTTATCAACCGAACTCGTATTGTTGTAGATGCAACGGCCAAGTTCCTCAGCATCGGTTGTTGCTGCCTGGGCAACCAACGGAACTGCTAAAAGAGCAAACAGAACATAAGTCAACTTTTTCACCTTTTACCTCCATATTCAAGCACCTGTTGACTAAATCACTGACGACCTCGGATACCAGCTAAATCAAAACAGGCCGCCTCTTTTGAAGGCAGCCTGTGTAGACATCACGAAACGTAGCAAGTTACGGCTGGGCCGGTCCCTTCGTAAGCGACTTGTGAATCATACCGATTACAAAGCCGACGACGGCAAAAGGAATCCAACCGAGTCCATAGGTGTGCAACGGCACCCACTGAGCAAGAATAGCTTCAAGCCCGCCCATGGCAATCTTGGCTGTCTGCAGTCCGTTGTAAAGCGCCATGACGAACGTAAAACCAATCGTCCAGGCCCATACGCAACGACGCCCGCCGATCATGGTGTGCAAGAACGAAAGAATCACAAGCGCCACGCAGAGCGGATACAAGAACATCAGAACCGGAATGGTCGAAACAATGATGGTCTTCAAACCGAACAAGCCGATGAGATAAGAAATCACCGTAAAGATGACAACCCAAACACCGTACTTGATGCGGCCGCCGGACAAATTCATGAAGTGAGCGGCAGTACAGCTGATCAAACCGATCGCAGTCGTCAAGCAAGCCAAAATCACCATGGCCGCCAAAAGCATCGCACCGCCATTGCCGAAAAGAAGCTTGGCGCTCAAAGCAAGGATTGGAGCACCGGTTTCCTGAATGCCGATTGCGCTCACGCTTTCCGCGCCGATCTTCGCAATGAAAATGTAAATAACGCCGAGCATCGGAGCGGCAATCAACGCAGCCTTGAACACTTCACGTGCAATATCGGACTGCTTTGTAAAGCCGGCATCACGGACAACCCCGATCGTAAGAGACGCGAAAATCAACGCGGCGATCGCGTCAAGCGTGTTGTAGCCATCAAGGATCCCCTGAACAACTGCCATCACAGGAGTCGCATAGGGAGCGGCGGGAGTCTGCGGTTCGCCCATCGGAGTGATGAAGCTCTTAATAATAAAGACCACCAACGTCAGAACCAGCAGCGGCGTAAGAATCTTGCCGACACGATCCACAAGCTTGGACGGAGACGCAGCAAGCCAACCGGCTACGCCTAAAAAGACAGCCAGAAAGATCGGCATGCCGATTTCTAACTGAGAAGGATCAAGGAAAGGAACAATGGCGATTTCCCAAGAGACCGTGCCGGTACGAGGAACAGCAAAGCAAGGACCGATAGCAAGAATGCATACGGTCGAGTAAAAAACCCCAAACCAAGGATGGACACGATTGCCGATCTCACGCACGCCGGGCAGGCCGGAATAGCCAACGGCCATAACCGTCAGCAACGGCAGACCGACACCGGTAATGCAAAAACCAAGAAGAGCCCACCAGACATCCGTACCGGAAGCTTGCCCCATGGAGGCCGGGAAAATCAGGTTACCAGCGCCGAAAAACAGCGCAAAGAGCATCAGACCAATAGGAATAAATCGCGTTCGGGAATCCGATTGCATGAATACACCTTATATTTATCAGCTTTTTGTTATGAAAGAGTGTCGGGAACCGCCGCGGTACGCCAACGCAAATCCGCGTCTCCGAGTCTTGAGTTCGGAAAAATAGATCGACAGAGACATACAGCACCAGGGGTCGCCTGTCTGTACTGTGTGACCTACTGTCGAATATGCGGTCCCAATGCTTAAAGGCGTGCGCGCGAAGCTGAGGGTAGGCTTCGTGGATGCGCGAGCGGGAATACGTTTCATACATACAAACGAATTCCTATCCGTCCGAGCTTGGATCACAAACTTGACGGCGGCATTGGTTTCCGAAATCTGATTCTACGAATAAGATGACGCTCTCGCTAAGAAAAAGAGCTAAAAATGCGATTATTTTTGAGATTTCGTGTTCAAAAACACCAAAATTAAGGCATTCTCCCTAGCATTTGAGACTACCTACACACCGAAACGCAAGCTCTCGTGGTCTGGCGTTTTTTTCTTCAGGAAGAAAACAACATTGGTTCGGTTTTTCGTATCCACTTCCTCAACAGCATTACACTTTTGAAGATTTTTACAACTGAAGCCTCGTTTTTTACGGGCTCGTTGCGTAATCTTTGAGGCAGTCGTAGTAATAACCATTAAAATGAATCCCTAAGGCTCGAATCAACTCTGCCCCCGACAAGCGACAGCTTCCCAAACAGGTCTCTGGCTCCGGCCTCCCCTGTTTTTTTGTTTTGTCGGCATTCACAGATGTACGCGCACCGGCGCCTCTGCGAAGCAACTCTCGAGCCAGTTTGGTTAAAAGAATTACAAGCCGCCCATGCCCAGTAAAACTCTGTCGGACTTTAAAGACCGCTTTCTGAAGCCTAGTCCCACGAGATCGAAAGAACACCACGCCGCCAAGCACACCTTGCCGGCCTCTTTTGCTCTTTTCCTGATTTCAATCTTTATTCCGTTTGAACGTGCTTTCTGGCAGGGCATAATCGCTCGTCGTCGCGAGCTCTATCCGCACGTCAATTTTGATCATCTGTGTTTTGCCGATGTTCTGCGCATCTGTATTCAGACGATTTTTCTTGCCCTCTTTACGACGCTGCCGGTACGCGACTTCTGGCAATTCAATCCGCTCGCGCGTTTCGTTCGAGCCGTCATTCGTGCGGTCGGCCGCATCGGCGAGGCTATAGGGCGTCTGGGCGGACGGATTATCTTCAACATCGGTGCCAATATTGTCAAAAGCCGTCGCCGCGTCGGTCGAGAGCATGTCTCGAAATTCCAAAACTCGATTTTTTGGGCCGCCGGCATCGTAGCCGGTCTTCTTGCCGTCCTCTGCATCACCCAGCCTTTTAACGTGCAAGGCCAGGTGGTGTTCCTTTCGATTGTGCTTTTATCGGCTTGGTCACTCACCCACATCAAGGCCCGCATCTCCCTGATGCTCCTTTTTGTGCTTTCGGTGACCGTTTCGGGCCGCTACCTCTGGTGGCGCTATACCTCGACCATTCATGCTGACGGCGCTGTCAGTCTCTTTTTATCGTGTCTGCTTCTGGCAGCCGAAACCTACGCCTTCATCGTGATGGTTCTGGGCTATTTCCAGGTTTGTTGGCCGCTTGACCGTCGCCCGAAGCGACTGCCTGCCGATCGCACAACTTGGCCCACGGTCGACATCTTCATTCCGACTTACAACGAATCTCTTGAAGTCATTAAGCCCACGGTTTTTGCCGCCAAGAACCTTGACTGGCCCGAAGACAAAATCAACGTCTATATTCTCGACGACGGCAGTCGCGACTGGGTTGAAGCTTTTGCAAAAGCTGCCGGCGTTCACTACATCAAGCGTGACGAACACAATCACGCCAAGGCAGGCAACATCAATAACGCGATGAAGCACACCTCCGGTGAATTCATTACGATCTACGACTGCGACCACGTTCCTTCTTCAGACTTTTTAACAAGCACGGTCGGCTGGCTCGTGCATGACAAGAAGATTGCCTTGGTGCAAACGCCGCATCACTTTTACTCGCCCGATCCGTTTGAAAAGAACCTGCATCTCGACCGCGCCATGCCGTTCGAGAACTCGCTCTTTCACGACTACATTCAGAAAGGCAACGATACTTGGAACGCGGTCATGTTCTGCGGCTCCAACGCTGTGATGCGCCGCAGCGCTTTGGAAGAAATCGGCGGCATTGCCGTGGAAACGGTGACCGAAGACGCACATACGTCTTTGAAACTAAACCGCCGCGGCTGGAAGTCAGCCTGCATTTCCAAGCCTCTGGCTTCAGGCCTCTCAACCGAATCGCTTTCGGCTCATATCGGTCAGCGCATCCGTTGGGCACGCGGCATGATCCAGATCTTCCGTCTTGACAATCCCTTGCTGAAAGAAGGCCTCACGCTGCCGCAGCGCCTGTGTTTCATGAACGCGATGATTCACTTCCTGCACGGGTTGCCGCGCATCATCTTCCTGCTGGCTCCCCTGCCCTACATGTTCTTTGACATCTATGTCATCTACGCCACGGCAGCGGCTATTTTCGCCTACGTAATTCCGCACATGGTTCACGCGGCCATCACCAACCAGCAGCTGCAGCGCGGCTATCGATATCCGTTCCTGGGCGGCGTCTATGAAACGGTGCTGTCCTGGTACATTCTGCTGCCGACGACCGTCGCCCTGATCTTCCCGCACAAGGGCAAGTTCAACGTGACGGCCAAGGGCATGACTATCGACAAGAAGTATGTCGACTGGCGCATTGCAACACCGGTGCTCATTTTGATGGTGTTGAACCTACTCGGCCTTGCAATCGGCATCTATAAGACTGTAACGGCTGCCGACCCGCAGGTTTCCACCCTCATCATCAACATTGCTTGGATAGCCTACAACCTGTTGGTACTGGGTGCCGCTTTCGCTGTGGCTGTGGAAGAAATCATGGAGCATCCGCTACCTCGCGTGCCGCTGAAGGCAGGCGCCGTCGTGATTACCGACGACGGCAGCAGACATGCCGTGCCGGTCGTCGAATTCAGTCAAACCGAACTTGTTCTTGATCTCAAGGGCCTCGCCGTGGGCGAATCGGTTGCCATCGAAATGACAGGCAACGGTCACACGGACACATTCAAGGCAACTGTTGCTCGAGAAGCTAAAGGCTTTACGGAATTTGATCTTATTTTCGAATCGGTTGAAGATGAAATTCGCTTCAACCGCCAAACGTTTGCGCGGGAAGGACATTGGGGCGACAAATTTGACCATCATGTCGACGATCGTTTTGTTGCCGGTTTCCTGCGTTTAGTCGGCTTTGCCGCATACGGCTTCAAGTCACTTATTGAATTTCTGCCGGGGACGGCCGGACGCATTGTTCGCTATGTCGTGAGCTTCTTGCCGCGCATGCCCAAAACGTCCGTCGGCCTCTAATATTTTTGAGTTTCACCCAAATGAACAAAAGAGACTTCTCTTTCAAGCATTCCCTCACCACGTTGTCGGTCTGCTCCCTTTTGGCATTTTCCGCAACCCACGCACTGGCTCAAACCGGTGACGCACCTGTGTGGCGTACGGACCTGACGGGCGGCGAAACGACAACGTACGCACTGTCCGACCTGGCTCCCGCCATGGCGGGCAAACCCATCAAGCTCACAGGATCGAACAATTCCGGATACTTTGATTTCACAGTCAAACCCGATGAAGTGGTCATGGGCGGCGAACTGACGCTGAACTTCACCGTCTCGCCCTCGATGCTTGCCAACGTCACGCAGCTCAACATCTTTCTGAACGGTGAACTGCAGGAAACAGCGGCCTTGTCTGCCAAACAAATCGGCAAACCTCAGTCTCTTGTCTTCAATCTCGGCTCGAAGTCTTTCCGTACCGGACAAAACCAGGTTCGCGTGGAATTTGTCGGCCACTATCAGACGGTGTGCGAAAACGCCTCCAATCCCTCGCTTTGGATGGACATCGCCCCCGAAAGCGAACTCGCTCTCAACAAAGCTTTTGTGAGACTGCCCAACGATTTGTCGCAGTTCCCTGCCCCCTTTATTGCAGCAGGCGACTCCGGTCAAAACACGACTCTTCCGATCGTCTTTGCGCAACAGCCCACCGACAAGGAAGCCACCGCAGCAGCGATTGTCGCCGGTTACACAGGCAGCCTATCTCAATGGGGTAAAGCAGAATTCCCCGTCTACTTCGGTGAAGTTCCTGCCAAAGGCCATTTCGTCGTCTTTGCCACCAACGACCGCAAGCCGGCATTTCTCTCGGAACTGCCCGCTTTTGAAGGTCCCCGCATTGAGCTTCGCGACGTTCCGGGCGGACAGCACGAAAAGATGCTCCTCATCAGCGGCCGTAACGATGAGGATCTTGTCGTAGCCGCCAAGGTGCTCACTTCCGGTACGCAAATGATCGGTGACAACCACCGCGTTCGCGACTTCAAAGACGAACCCGTGCAGGGCGCCTATCAGGCTCCGAACTGGATTGACCCGCAGCAGGCCATCACGCTGAGTTCTCTCATGCGTTACCCGACGCAGCTCACCTCGCGCGGCGCCGTGTTGCCTGCCATTCACCTTAATCTGAATATGGCTCCCGACATCTACGCCATTGACGGAGCCAAGGCCGACCTCAACCTCTTTTACCGCTACAGCAAGCCCGCCGAAGGTCAGGTTGCGCAGATGCGTGTCCTCATGAACACAGCACTTGCCGGCAGCGACAACATGGACAGCGGTACGGATCGCGCCCGCTCCGAAGTGTTCGTGCAGGCGGCTCCCGGCCCGCTTTTCTCGGCCGTAGGTCCGCGCGACGGCATGTCACTCACCAATGACCTCTCGATAGAGGCCTTCTACGGCACGCAAGCCCTGGAAGGTACGCCCGAAAATTGTCGCACCGTGGCACTTCCGAGCCACAACTTCCAGATCGATCCGTCTTCGAGCATCGCCTTCAGCGGCTTTTATCACTATGCACAGCTGCCGGAAATTGCGCTCTATACCAAAGGCGGTTTCCCTTTCTCCAAATACGCCGACTTGTCGCAGACAGTTGCCGTTTTGTCGGACGCCTCCAACACTCAGTACGTGACCACGCTTTTAAACGCCATCGGCCGCATTTCTTCCGCCACAGGCTCTGTGCCGTTGCAGGTAACCGTCACTTCCAAGCTTGGCAACGATGTGCTCAAAGGTAAGGACGTGCTTTACGTGGGCGGGCTGCCTGCCAACATCACAAGCCTGAACGACGATACAGCCAAGAATCTTGAAAAGGCTGTTGTCGATTTTCTTGGCGGCAAATCTGCTCAAACCGGTGTTGAAGATCCGGAAAATGCCCCCCTGGCGGCTTTGCTTTCCGTGAAGTCGCCGGCTGACAGCGGACGCGCTGTGGTGGCACTTCTATCCGACGGCTCGCGCGGCGCAAAGCTTCTCAACGATTCGCTTGCCAACCGCGCTCAGCTTCAGGATGCCAGCGGCGGCACGGTTTTCGTGTCCTCGCAGGGACTCACCTCCTTCAAGCCCTCGCAGACATGGTGGGTTGGAGATCTCCCCTGGTACCAACGCGTCTGGGTTTCCTTTGCCAATCGTCCGTTCCTGTTGGTGCTCTGCGCTCTGATTGCCGCAGTTGTGGCCGGCTGGGGCATCTTTGCCGGCATGCGCCGTTGGCTGCGCGGCCGTTCGTCGCTCTAATCCGATCGGAGAACAAAACATGAAATTCATTTCCCGTTCGATTTGCGCCGCTTCTGTCTGTGCCGTGCTGGCCGGTCTTTGCACCTCGGCTCAAGCTTGGGACAAGTGGGATGCTTTCAAGGCCGCAAATGTCAACGACTCTTTCCGCGTTGTGGATTACAGCGACAACCGCCGTATCACGACAAGCGAAGGCCAGTCCTACGCCATGTTTTTTGCCTTGGTTGCCGGTGATAAGGACTCGTTCGAAAAACTCCTGAAGTGGACGGAAAACAATCTCGCTTCTGGCGACATCACCAAGTACAAGCCGTCTTGGCTTTGGGGTAAGCACGGCAACAGCTGGGGCATCATCGACAGCAACAACGCCGCCGACAGTGACATGTGGATTGCCTACTGTCTGCTCGAAGCAGGCCGCCTGTGGGATCGTCCGGACTATACGGCCAAGGGCAAAGCCATGATGGATTTGCTCATGAAGGATGTGCGCGACGTCAAGGGACTCGGCAAGGTTCTTCTGCCGGGCTACAAGGGCTTTGAGCAGGAAAATTTCGTAACGCTCAATCCGTCTTACTACCCGGTTTTCATCATGCGCCGCTTTGCAGTGGAAGATCAGTCCTGGAATCCGGTTATCGAAGGTACGGTACGCTCGCTCGTACGCTCCGCCCCTCGCGGCTACGCGCCCGACTGGGTGCGCTTTGACCGTCAGGGTAAGGTCATTCCCGAAAAGGGAGCGGACTACACTCTCGGCTCCTACAACGCCATTCGCACCTATATGTGGGCAGCCATGATGTCCCCGGCCGACCCGGTGCACGACATTCTGGTTGAGCACTTCGAGCCGTTTGCCAAACTCACACGCGACACCAACATGCCGCCCGAAAAGATCAACATCATCACTGGTGAACGTCACGGTTACGGCTCTCCTGGCTTTGCCGCCTGCGTGCTTGAACTGCTTGGCAAGGGCCCCACGCAGGATTACCTACGCACCGTGATCGAAAACGATCCGATCATCGGCGAAAACTACTACCGCAATACGCTGATGCTTTATGCCATCGGCTTTGACCGTGGTCTGTACCGATTCGATCGAAACGGCTACCTGCAGCTCTCACCTAAGGCACAGCTCACACAGGTACCTCCCAAGGCAATGGTGCCTGTCGATAAGTCTGCCGACAAAGAAGATCATCAGGAAGAGGCTGAAGAAGCGCCTGAGCAGGTCAAGACCGATGAGGCAACCCCCGCCACAAACAATGTAACGCCGGCTCCGGCGGTTTCGGCTTCCAAGGCAACTCAGCCTACGGTCCCGGCTACCGCCGCTCCGAAGGCTGTCGAGCAAGCTCAGCAGCCCAAGGCTTCAGCCGATAACAGCGTACCGACATCAACTCAAGCACCAGCCGCCCCTGCTGTATCAACTCCTGCCGCTCCGGCGGCACCCGCAGGTGGTGCTGCAGCAACGACTGAGGGAACCAACAAGTGAAATCCGTCGGAAACTTTACCGGACGCATGGTCGGCGGCCTCGGGTTATGGAACGTCTACTTCATCTGCAAGTTTTTCCTGACCCAGCTCGGCTACCTGCGACTCGAACTTTTTGCCAACATCGCGCTTTTCTGCTTCCTGTTGTTGCCTGCCAACTCCAAAGGCATGCGCGTCTTAAAGCAGCTGATCGCGTTGGGTTGCGGCATTGCACTGCTTTGGTCGGAAAGCTGGCTTCCCGGCCCGCAGAGCATTATGGCTAATGCGACCGGCATCACGGGCTTTTCCGTTAACTACGTCCTGCAGCTCATTTGGGACTTCATCAACTGGCGTATGGTCTTTGCAGGCTGTGCGATTCTGTTGATTTACTACGCTGCGCGCGACTTCATCCGAGTAACGGCCGTCACCGGCTGTTGGCTGTTGTTCCTCGTCGTCTCGCCTTTCTTCGGTTCGGCGCCTTCGCAGCAAAGCAACCTCGTGCCGCAAACAGCCACAGGCAAGACAGCTGTAGGCAACCCGACCGATACGGCCGCGGCACTTGCTGCTGCCAAAGGTACCTCTCAGGGCGAAGCATCTTCCGAAGAAATCGACAAGTGGTACCAGACGTTCATCGCCTACGAAAAGGATCGCGTGGCAAAGTTCCCGGACTCCATCAAACCTAAAGACACGCCGTTTGACATCGTAATCCTCAATATCTGTTCGCTTTCGACGGACGACTTGATTGCGGCCAACTTGATCAACAACAGGACGTTTAGTCAGTTCAACATCCGTTTTGATCACTTCAATTCGGCCACGTCGTATTCGGGACCGGCTGCTTTGCGCCTGTTAAACGGCGCCTGTGGTCAGCCTTCACATGATGCGCTCTATGACACGCGTCGTCCGGAATGCGAAATTATGAATCGTCTCGATTCGCTCGGTTTTAAGCAACATCTGTTCCTGGACCACAGCGGTGTATACGACAACTACCTCAATGCCATGCGCACGCAGGCAGGTCTAACCGCACCTTTCGAGCGCCGCCGTTATCCGGTCAAGTACGTGAGCTTCAACAACGAAGAAATTGCCGATACGCTCTCCGTGTTCCGCCACTGGCGCAGCGTCGTCAACAAGGCCAAGGATCCGCGCAGCGTTTCGCTCTTTAATTTCATTGCTCTACACGACGGCAACCGCCAGCCGGGCAAGTCCCGTTGGGAAGAGTTTGAGCCTCGTGCCCGCGCCTTCATTGATGCGCTTGACGTCTTTATTGCAGACCTGCAAAAGAGCAAGCGCAAAGTGATGCTGATCATCGTTCCGGAACACGGTGCCGCCGTCCGCGGCGACCGCATTCAGACTCCTCGTCTGCGCGACATCCCGAGTCGTCGCATCACACAGGTGCCGGTCATGGTGAAATTCTTTGGACTGAACAAACTGCCGAAGACGCCTGTGCACGTGACTTCCGATACAAGCTATCTGGCTTTGTCGACTCTGATCGGCCGTGTCATCGAAACGAATTATTTCAGCAAACCTGAAGGCGCCGTTCCGATCGCCGATCTCGTCAACGATCTTCCCACGACACACATGGTGAGCGAAAATGCTCAGGCCATGGTGCTTGAATACAAGGGTAAGGACTATCTGAAGATGTCCAAAGGCCAGTGGCGCTTGTACGACGCCGACTAGTCGGTTTCGTACCGTCCGATCTGTAAAAAGTCCGCTTCGGCGGACTTTTTGCTTTGCGGACGATCCGTTCTCCGAACGTAACGTTGATCGGCCAAAAAGAAACCTCGGAAAGCTCGACAACCTTCCGAGGCAATTGAACTCCCGCATTCGGAGCAGACCGCATGCGGGGAGTTGACAGGTTCAGAAGAACCTGCTTGCGACGCATTTTTTAGTTCTTGGACTTATCCACGAGCTTGTGCGCGGTGATCCAGGGCATCATTGCGCGCAACTTGGCACCCGTCACTTCGATGCCGTGTTCACTCGTCAGACGACGGTTGGCCGAAAGCGTCGGATATTTCAAGCCGCATTCCAGAAGGAAGCTCTTGGCGTATTCACCGTTTTGAATCTGACGCAGGCATTCCTTCATGGCCTTGCGGCTTTCGTCGTTGATGATCTTCGGACCGGTGTAATACTGGCCGTATTCGGCATTATTGGAGATGGAGTAGTCCATCGTTGCAATTCCGCCTTCGTAAATCAGATCAACAATGAGCTTCATTTCATGGCAGCACTCGAAGTAGGCCATTTCAGGCTCGTAACCGGCTTCGACAAGCGTCTCAAAACCCGACTTGATCAGTTCGACGAGACCACCGCAAAGCACGGCCTGTTCACCGAAGAGGTCAGTTTCTGTTTCGGCGCGGAACGTCGTTTCGAGCACACCGGCACGGCCGCCGCCCGCAGCGCAGGCGTAGGACAGAGCCAAGTCATGAGCTTTGCCGGAATTGTCCTGATAGACGGCAATAAGCATCGGCGTGCCGGCACCGGCGACGTAGGTGGAACGCACCGTGTGACCGGGAGCCTTCGGGGCGATCATGATGACATCCAGGTCCTTGCGCGGAACGATCTGCGCGTAGTGGATGTTAAAGCCGTGAGCAAACGCCAGGGCCGCACCCTCTTTGATGTTCGGTTCGATTTGCTTGTGGTAAACGTCGGCAATGAATTCGTCGGGCAACAGAATCATCACGACATCGGCGCCTTGGGTCGCCTCTTCGATGGTTTTGACCGTAAGACCGGCGTTCTCAGCCTTGGCCCAGGACGAACCGCCCTTACGAAGACCGACAACGACATCGCAGCCGGAGTCGTGCAGGTTCAGGGCGTGTGCGTGACCCTGGCTGCCGTAACCAATGATGGCGACCTTTTTACCCTTGATAAGCGAAAGATCGGCGTCCTTGTCGTAAAAGACTTTCATGTTTTGTCTCCCTTTTAAGCAAACAGGTATGTAAATCAGATTTTGAGAATGCGCTCGCCGCGAGCTATGCCGCTTGCGCCGGTGCGCACTGTTTCCAGAATCAGTTTTTCGTCAATCGACTTCATGAAGGCGTCAAGCTTGCGGCTGTCGCCCGTGACTTCGATCGTGTAGGTTTTGTCGGTGACGTCGATAACGCGCGCACGGAAAATTTCCGTGATGCGCAGCATCTCGTCTCGGTCGCGACCGATGGCACGCACCTTGATGAGCATCAGTTCACGCTCAACGTAGTCGCTTTCCATCAGGTCGTAGACCTTGATCACCTCGATGATGCGATTCAAGTGCTTGGTGATCTGCTCCATCTTCTTTTCATCGGCGTACGACACGATGGTCATGCGCGAGATGCTGTCGGTTTCCGTCGGAGCGACCGTCAAGGATTCGATGTTGTAGCCACGGGCCGAGAAAAGACCCACGACGCGCGAGAGCGCACCCGAAGTGTTCTTGAGAAGAACCGAAAGAATATGACGCGTCTGCATTCTTACTTCTCCTCCGAAAGAACCATCTCGGTAAGCCCCTGGCCGGGGCCCACCATCGGACGCACCGGCTCTTCGCGCTCGATGTGCACGTCAATGAACACAAGGTCGTCCTTGTACTTGCCGAAGGCCTCCTCAATGCAGCGATCGAGCTCTTCGTAAGTGGTGGCGCGCAGGCCGACGTGACCGTAGCTCTCAACGAGCTTGACGAAGTCGGGCTGAACCTCCATCACCGATTCACTCATGTGACCGTTGTAGTAGGCGCGCTGCCAAACGGCGACCATGCCGAGGTAAGCGTTGTTGAGCAGGAAGATCTTGGGCTTGACGCCATACTGCTTGGCGGTGCCCAGTTCCTGAATGTTCATCTGAATGGAACCGTCACCGGTAAAGCACACGACATCCTCGTCGGGATGTGCAAAGCACGCACCGATCGCTGCCGGGAATCCGTAGCCCATCGTACCCAAGCCGCCGCTCGTAAGCCACCTGCGCGGCTTGCGGAGCTTGAGGTACTGAGCGCACCACATCTGATGCTCTCCCACGTCGGTGGCATAAATGGCCTCTCCCTTGGTCTTTTGCCAGACGCGTTCGATCACGGCCTGGGGACGGATCGCTCCCTCAGGGTTGACGGTGTACTTGAGGCACTGCATCGCGCGCCATCCGTCGATGCGCTTGTTCCATGCTGCCAGTTCGTTTTCGTCCAGTCGCTCGGTCGTTGTTTCCAGAATGCCGACCATTTCCTTGAGCACTTCGTAGACATCGCCCACGATGGGGATGTCCGTCGTCACGTTCTTGGAAATCGAGCTCGGGTCGATATCGATCTGAACGATCGTGTGGGGATTGGCTTCAAAATCCGAGGGGCAGCCAATCACTCGGTCGTCGAATCGAGCACCGACGGCAAAAAGAACATCGCAGTGCTGCATGGCCATATTGGCTTCGTAGGTACCGTGCATGCCTACCATGCCCAGGTGCTTTTCGTCGCAACCGTTGAAGGCACCCAGGCCCATCAGTGTCGAAACCACGGGGTAGCCAGTGAGCTGCGCAAAACGGTTGACCAGCTCGCTTGCGGCTGTCGAGGTCGCGCCGCCACCCACGTACAGAAGCGGGCGCTTAGCCGAAAGCAGAACCTGCATGGCCTTCTTAATCTGGCCGCTGTGTCCGCGCGTCACGGGACGGTAGCTCACGATGTCGCAACTCTTGGGATATTCGAAAGCACAGCTGCCGCACTGCACGTCCTTAGGCAGATCCACCAGAACGGGACCGGGGCGGCCGGTTCTTGCGATATAGAAAGCCTTCTTGATGGTGGCGGCAAGATCGCGTACGTCCTTGACAAGGTAGTTGTGCTTGACACAGGGCCGCGTAATGCCCACCGTGTCGCACTCCTGGAAGGCGTCCGTACCGATGAGACTCGTGCCCACCTGGCCGCTGAAGACGACCATCGGAATGCTGTCGGCATAAGCCGTAGCAATGCCCGTAACGGCATTGGTGGCGCCGGGGCCGGACGTTACCAAAGCTACGCCGATCTTGTCCGTGCAACGCGAATAGGCATCGGCGGCGTGAACCGCAGCCTGTTCGTGACGCACAAGCACATGTTTGAAGTACTTCTGCTTGTAGATCTCATCGTAGATCGGAAGAACCGCTCCTCCCGGATAGCCGAAAACGTATTCGACTCCTTCGGCATGAAGAGCTTCGATGAGAATCCTCGCGCCGGTCATCACCGGTGCGGCGGCGCCGTTCTCTTCTGTGGTCTGCATAGGAAAATCGTTCCCTGTTGTTTCGCATCCATGGCTTTGTTATGGAGTACCTTCGGATGCGCTTTGTGCCGTAGGAAGGGCAATCAGGGCGTGATTGTGCGGTGGCGTGCCCGTCAACGAGCACCAGTACCGGCTTGACACCGTTCGCCGCCCGCCTCTGCGGTAACAGAAGACGTCCGAAGGTGCGTTGCGTGCCGTGGTATGCAAAGAAATTCACAACGCATTGGTTAATTTATCGTTTTTCTTCTGAAAAACCAAAGGTAAAAGAACTTCTGCGCACCGTTTCATGGCAAGTTTTAAGCTTTTGTCAAATGCGGTAAGATGCCGATCTTAGGGAGAATTTATTAGAACGGTTCCGCGCTGGACTGTTGAAATTGTATTTCGCATCGAAAGCCCCGCATCGCGATTGACATCAGATAACGGTCGGCTAGCAATCGACAACCTACTTCCCCCTCAATCAACACAACACAACACAACACAACAAACAAACCAAACAATATGGCAACCACCGCAACAACCTGGGGGTCCAGAATCGGCTTCATTTTGGCCGGTGCAGGCTCGGCCATCGGCCTGGGCTCCATCTGGAAATTTCCGTTCTGGGCCGGCATCAACGGCGGCTCGGGCTTCATCATTCCGTACATTATTTTTACGTTCACAATCGGCATCACGCTGCTGATTGCTGAACTCGTCGTGGGCCGTGCCGGCCGCGGTTCGGCACTGCATGCTCTCAAGCACCTGGGAGGTCCAGTCTTTTCGGTTATGGGCGGCATCGCCGTTCTCACATCCTTCGTGATCCTGTCTTACTACTCCGTTGTCGGCGGTTGGTGCGTAAAGTACCTTTTTGACAGTCTGTGCGGCGAATTGGTCACAAACGACCCCAAGGTGTTGCAAGCCACGTTCGGCGCTCTTGTCGAAGACGGCCTAACGAACTCGCTTTGGCACTTCTCTTTCCTGACCCTAACCTGCGGCGTCGTGGCGCTCGGCGTCGTTAACGGTATTGAACGTTTGTCGAAGTATCTCCTCCCCACGCTCTTCATCCTGATGATCGTCATCATGATCCGCTCGCTCTCGCTGCCCGGAGCCATGGAAGGCGTGAAATTTCTCTTTGACTTCAGCTTTGACAAACTCACCTGGATGAGCGTTTTGAATGCCATGGGCTTTACATTCTTCAGCCTTTCGTTGGGCTGCGGCATCATGGTAACCTATGGCGCCTACCTGAAGGACTCCACCGACATTCCCAACTCGTCGCTGTGGATTGCGTACCTTGCCATTCAGACGGCTCTGCTTGCCGGTCTCATGATCATGCCGGCCGTGTTTGCCATGGGACAAGATCCCAACGCCGGCCCGGGTCTCGTCTTCGTAACCATCCCGTTTATTTTCTCGCAGATTCCTTTCGGCTGGTTCTTCATGATCCTCTTTAACGTGTGCCTGTTGGTGGCCGCGTTGACGAGTTCCGTTTCGCTTCTGGAAGTCTGTATCGCTTATCTGCAAAACGAATGGCACATGAAGCGCATCTCCGCTTCGATTCTGTGCTACGTAGGCCTGGCACTTTTGGGCTGCGTCTCTGCACTTTCCTTCGGCGTATGGAGTGAGGTCAAGATTTTCGACCGCATCATCTTCGACTTCCTCGACTGGTTCTGCTCGAACATCATGATGCCTCTGGGCGGCCTCTCGATTGCACTGCTTGCCGGCTGGAAAGCTTGGAATTCGACCTACGTACAGGTCAATCTTGTGAGAAAGTACAGTGCTTCGGCCAACTCCTTTATCAAGTTCTCGCTGCGCTTTCTGGCTCCCCTGTTGGTACTCGTTGTGATCGCCACGGGCGTCTGATAAGTACCCAGAAAACAAAACAGCGCCGCAGCATGCGCCTTTTCATAAGGCGATCTGCGGCGCTGCTTTTATTCTTGCTGAATTTTTTGTCTCTCTCGCGTGTTTGCATGAGCTTGACCGTTTTGCCAACCGCAAAAATGCTATAAAGAGAAGCTCGGGACGGTCTGTCATAAACCATGACTTTAAAATGACCGCCAAATGCATAAGAATATTTCAGGGACACTTCAATGTCTGACAACAGATCAACCTGGACAAGCCGCATCGGTTTTATTCTGGCCAGTGCGGGTGCCGCCATCGGCCTGGGCGCCATTTGGAAATTTCCCTATCTGGCAGGATCCAACGGCGGTAGCGTCTTCATGTTCCCCTACATCATTCTCTCGTTTACGATCGGACTCGTGCTTCTCATTGCAGAAGTTGGTTTGGGGCGTACGGGCAAAGGCTGTATTGTGACGGCCTATCGCGCTATCGCCGGCAAAAATTGGACGATCTGGGGCTATCTTGGCGTTCTCACGGGCTTTATGGTGCTGTGCTTTTATTCCACCATCGGCGGTTGGACGCTTTCCTATCTGATAGATTCCGCCGTCGGCAAAGGGCTCGTTTCCAATCAGGAAGAACTCGGTGCAATTTTCGGCGGCCTCGTATCCGATCCTATCAAGTCAATGGGCTTTCAGGCGCTGTTCCTGTTCTTGACCGGCTGGGTGGTTGCCTATGAAATCAGCCGTGGCATTGAAAAAATTTCCAAAGTCCTGATGCCGCTTCTGCTCGTTCTCGTCATCGTCGTAATCGTGCGCGGCGTGACACTGCCCGGAGCCTCCGAGGGGCTTGCGTATCTTTTTAGCTGGAATCCGGAAGCATTCAGCTGGAAGAGTCTGCTGGCCGCGATGGGCTTTACCTTCTTCTCGCTGTGTATCGGTTGCGGATGCATGCTCACGTACGGCTCCTACCTCTCGCAGGATTCCAACCTCATCAACGGGTGTGCCTGGATCACGTTCCTTGCAACCGCCGCCTCCATTCTCGGCGGTTTGATGATCATGCCGGCGGTTTTTGCCTTCAACCTTGATCCTTCGGCGGGCCCCGGGCTCACTTTCATGACCATGCCGGTGGTCTTTGCGCAGCTTCCCTTCGGACAGCTCTTTGCGTTTGCCTTCTATCTTTGTCTGGCTGTAGCAGCCATCACAAGTTCCGTGTCTCTTCTGGAACTCGTCGTGGCATTTCTCGTCGACGAACTCAAAATGCGTCGTGTAACGGCCTCTTTGGTAAGCTGCATCGCGATGCTCGCAGTAGGCTCTCTGTGCACGCTCTCCTTCGGCCCGCTTGCCGACATCAAGCCGCTCTTCGGTCGAAACTTCTTCGATCTGTTCGATTACTTCACGAGCAATCTGTCCTTGCCGATCGGCGGTCTGGTGATCTGTGCCTTGGTCGGCATCAAGCGATGGGCAATGATGAAGGATGAAATTCGCATGGGGTCGGGCGTCTCCGAGTCGATGATGTCTGTCTTCCGCGGCATTCTTACCGTCGGTTGCCCGCTTCTGATTATCGTGGTGCTGATTTCCGGTCTGATGCCTAGTTAAGTTTCCGACTTTTTCTGAAGTCGAAAGCGGCGCGACCAACTTTGTTTCAGAGGCGCGCCGCTTTTCTCATATCCGGATAGAACCTCAAGCCACGCCAACAAAAAAAACCGGACCGCTCACATAAGAGCAATCCGGTTTGCGTTAAGCCTGTTTTTTATGGTTTCAGCCTACTGAGCAAACCATTTGGAGTAAATTTTCTTGTCTTCGCCGGCCTGACGAACGGCTTCAAGCCCCTTGTTGAGCTTATCAAGAAGTTCTTTGTTGCCCTTTTTCACGGCAAAGCCGTACTGCTGGGCGTCTTCAATGGCAGGCTGCAGCTGCAGTGACTGCGACATACGGGGCTGAGTCTTCATGAAATACGCAAGCACGGGACGATCATGCACCACAGCGGAGGCGTTACCGCTCGTGAGCGCCATGAAAGCCTCGCTCGTGGCGTTGTAATTGGTCACCTTGGCACCGGGAATGTCCTTAGCCTTATCGGCACCAGTTGTACCAATCTGCACGGCGATCGCCTGATTTTGCAAAGCCTTGAAGTCAGGGTACTTGGCGGCGTCTTCCTTTCGAACGAGCATGGAGAGACCGGCCGTGTAGTAGGGTTTCGTAAAGTCCACGCGCTTTGCGCGTTCTTCCGTGATGGTAACGCCAGCAGCCACTACGTCAACCACACCCATTCCCAGAGCGGGAATCAGTGCGTCAAATCCCATGTTGACAACCTTGATGTCGTATCCTGCTTTGTCGGCAATAGCGCGAATCAAGTCAATGTCGTAACCCACAAATTCGCGGGTCTGGGTATCCATAAATTCAAACGGAGCAAAAGTGGGCTCCGTGCCGACACGAAGCGTGTCGCGAGCCGAGGCATCGTCGGCAGAAGCAACCGAGAGCGCCGCAACCGCGCAGACGCTCATGATCATTTTTTTTAAAACCATGTGTCCTGTGGCTGAGTCATACTCAACCGTTACGAAAAGCAAAGATTGGATTATACAGAGGCGTGTTTGACAGTAAAAGCGTGCGGATTCAAGCTTGTAGCGTTAAGCGCCGCCCAATAGTCGTCGACGTCGCTGCTCGAAAAGACAAACAGCGGCAGCGGCCCCCACATTGAGCGATTCGCAGGCTTCTTCGATCGGAATCAGATAGCGTTCGTCGGCAACAGCCAACGCTTTGAGCGAAAGTCCAGGACCTTCGGCTCCCATCATCCAGACAACAGGCCCCTTTTCCCATCCCGGCGTACGGAACAAGTCCATGCCGCCGCGTGCATCGGCTGCAAGCACGCGTCCGGCAAAAAGCGTATGTATCTCTTCGGCCGAAACATTGTCGTAGAGTTTGGCACTGAAGTGAGCGCCCATGCCGGCACGCAAGACCTTTGGAGCCCAGAAACCGGCTGACCCGGAACTCGCCGCTATGTGACGAACACCTGCAGCCAAGGCAGTCCGAATGAGCGTACCCATATTGCCCGCGTCCTGAACACCGTCCAGATAAAGCGCATCTTCGGCAATCGGCTGCACGGGTCGATCGGCAAAAGTTGCTGCCACCTCCACCATGATGCCAGTCCCGTTCTCAACAGGACAAACCGCGTCGTAGAGTTTGTCGGTCACTGTGAGGAGCTTCGCACCGGTCGCCTCTGCCACACGTTCTGCCAAGGCCAAAACGTCCGACTGCACGTTGTTTTCACGAACAACGACAGCACGCGTCAACGGGCGTTTTTGACAGATCACTTCCGCCAAATGAATACCTTCGGCTAGTGTCGTACCGATTTTTTTGGCACCTCTGGGATGTTCGGAGATTTTTCTCCACCGCTTGATGTTGTCGTTGGCTGCGGAATTGATGAACGTCATGGAAAGGAAACGAATCGGTGAAAAGAGGCGTTAATTCTATCGTTTACAGATCGAGAGTTTGGAAATCCAGACAAAGCTCGCAAAATGGCAACGTTTTGCACCATGTCAGTGCATATTTTGATTTTGCTCTTTACCAGTCTTTTTCTTAAGAGTGCTGATTATTTGATCTGCATCAAAATTTTGGTTTCAGGTTTTGCTCGGCTCCTTCGATGTGAATGTGGTGATACCGGGCAACAAATGACTTTGAGCCAAGCAAAAACAATACCGTGCAAAAAACGACAGAGGCTTGTGGGAAGAGAAAACTTTTCCGGAGACTGAGTTAAGCAAAAAGGTTGACATCGTTTACTCAAATATGTCCGACGTCAACCTTTTTCAGATCGCCTGCTTGAAGTCTTCGGCGACCAAACCGAGCTTCAAATTCTGAGGAGCTGTTGAGGAGCAACGCATATGTGTGTCTGCGATCATTGCCAAAGTAGCACGTCAGCAAACTCCTCGAAAGAGCGGTTTTTATCCATTAGAAAGACTACATAGGGGTTTACGCGCACAGCGGCTTACAGGCCGCTCAAAAATGCTCGTTTTTGGTGCACGTCTTCGATTCGCCTCTCTAGCTGCAACGCCTCTTCCTGAACGAATACGCGCTTGGAAAATGCATTTTTGAGAAACAATGCGCCGTCATTTCCGGCGGCCAGACGAACGGCGATCAGAAAAGCGACGGGCAAAAGCGCCAGTGTCATGCATAAGTCCGAACGAGTCTCGCGTTTGGCCAAAAGCTTTTCTCGTTCTTCGGGATCGGGCATCGCATAGGACAGCACGCTCATAGCAAGCACCGCGTGCAGTCCGGCGCTTCGCTTTTGCTGCGCCTGACGGCGATGAGCGTCAACCTCCTCCATGTATTGCGCAAGCCCTTCTTCGTCGTCTCGCTCTTTGTAATAGACCACCATCCGAGAGTCGGCTTTGCGACCAAACGTCATGCAAACAACAAACACCGCCAAAAACGGCGCTATCACGGGAAAGGCAAACTGGACGACCGCAGCCAAGAGTACCTCTTCTTCCCTGTTGTAGCGACATGCTTGAATCGAACAAAAGAGAACGCAAGCCGCAATGCTTGCAAAGTACGCCAATGCAAACCGTTCTGTCCCGCCAAAGACCAGAATCAAGACGGCAGCACAAGCCGCTGCAAAACTCCGCAGATCCGGATAGATAACGATGCCGTCATTGGGCGTAAGCTTTTTCATTGCCCGAGTACCACGACGAACAAAGCAGCCAAACACGCCGAGTAGTGCCATGGCGAAAACAACACACGCGACAAAACCAGCCGGCACGATCCACAGTCGCATCAGCGTTGCAATCGAGGCATACCCCACGAAAAAGCAGGCCGCAAAAAGACAGGCAAAAAGCACTTGCCTCGTGTATTTGTTGCTGAGAAACATCCTTCTGATAACAGGCAAAAGTTTGGAACCTCGGACAATTTTGTCTTCCTGAGATTGTAGAAGTTCATAGGACAGTGAATTTCACGGTTGTGTGAAAGGTGCGAGCAACATCATCCGAACGGATGATGCTCGGCGGTATTGAATCGGGCGCGCGGTATAGTTCGAGGATTGCTTAAATGAATACCCCGACGGCAAGGATTTTGTTTATTTCAATGTTTCGAAATCGCCGTCTCAGAAAGGAAACCGCTGTGACCGACCCAACCGATTCCATGCAAATGCGCCGCGCCGAGCTTCAGCTTCTGCGCACGCTTCCCGAACTGCTCACCCATCACCTGGAGCATCGGCCGCAGATTCCGGTTTACATGCAGTACGATAACCGCGTCAAGCAGTGGCAGACACTCACCGTACAGGATACCTACGAGCGCGTGATGCGCTGGGCGCACGCCTTTGCCGCTCTCGGTCTCAAAAGAGGCGAACGCGTAGCCATGTTGCTTCCCAACGGTATTGACGCGATTTGTTTTGACATGGCTGCGCTCATGTGCGCTCTTGTGCCTGTGCCTCTGCATGCCATCGATACCGCCGGATCCTCCGCTTTCATCCTGCGCGACTCGGGCGCACGCTTCCTTGTTACGACAAAATTCAATCGCTGGCGTGACATCGGAGCAGCCATGGATTTGCCCGACCTTCAGACCGTGGTGATCACCGACGAAGGCATTGAAACCACCGTTGCCGACGGGCGCACCGTCACGAGTGTTGACCATTGGCTTGCAACGGGCCAGGATGCCGAATTGCCTCCCGGTCCCGAACCCACAGATCTCGCCGCCCTCGTCTACACCTCAGGCACAACGGGCAAGCCCAAGGGCGTGATGCTCACGCACCGTGCGATTCTCTCGAACATCAACGGCGTTCTAAGTAGCATCTGTCCGCGCGTCAACGAGGTCTGGCTCTCGTTTCTTCCCCTTTCTCACACGCTTGAGCGTCTCGCTTCGTACTACCTTGCGCTTGGCGTCGGCAATCTCGTGGCCTTCAACCGCAACATCGGCTTGCTGCAGGAAGATATGCGCGTCATACGCCCTACCATCATGCTGAGCGTGCCGCGAGTCTACGAAAAAATTTACGCCAAAATCCAAGACCGACTGTCAGCTCAGTCTCCCTTTGTGCAAAAAATCTTCCGGTGGGCGGTTGACGTCGGTTGGCGCCGTTTTTGCCGCAAAAACGGTCTGCCCTGCCCGGCCGGCTTTTCGGCAATTTTTGACCCGCTTGTAGCCGGTTTCCTCGACAAGAAGGTCGGCACCGGGATTCGCAATATTTTCGGCGGTCGTCCTTATGTCTACATCTCCGGCGGCGCCGCCTTCAATCCGCAGGTTGCAAAGGTCTTTCTTGCCCTGGGAGTGGAAATCCTTCAAGGCTACGGCATGACCGAGGCCTCCCCTGTGGTCTGCGTCAATAAGCTTGGCTCCAATCATCCTCAAACAGTGGGCGTACCTCTTGACAACCTCGAAACCAAGCTCGGCCCTAACGACGAACTGATGGTGCGCGGCCCCAACGTGATGGTCGGCTATTGGATGCGTCCTGAAGACACGCGTGCCGTTCTCACAGAAGACGGCTGGCTCAAGACGGGCGATCAGGCCGACATCTACAAGAGCGGACACATCCGTATCAAAGGTCGCATCAAGGAAATCATTGTCACCAGCACCGGTGAAAAGATTCCGCCGGGAGACTTGGAGCAAGCCATCGAAACAGACAATCTGTTTGATCAGGTGATGGCTGTTGGCGAAGATCGTCCCTACATCGCTTGTTTGGCGGTCGTTAATCCCGAGCAATTTGACAAGTTTGTCAAGGAACTCGGCAAGGATCCCAAGAGCGAAGGCATCTTCATGGACAAAGAAGTGCGCAACGCCGCGCTGCGACGCATCAAGGCCTTGACGCGCGACTTCCCGAACTACGGTATTCCGCGCAACGTGCGTCTGCTCGCCGAACCTTGGACCATTGAAGGCGGTTTGCTTACGCCGACTCTTAAGCTCAAGCGAGCTAAGATCCGCGAACGTTTCCACGCTGAAATTGATGAACTGTACGGCGATCGCCGCAGCTAAGGTGTTTCGTCGGTTACGAATTCAGCGGGCTTTTGCATTTCGGTCAAAAGCCCGCTGTCTTTGATTCGTCAGAGCTGTAAAAAATTTTTCAGCAGTTCGTGCCCGAATTCGCTTGCTATTGACTCCGGATGAAACTGTACGGTTTCGATCAGCAAGCTTTTATGTCTCAGCCCTTGAATCTCGCCGTCCGAACTCACTGCCGTCACTTCCAGACAATCCGGCAACGTCTCTCGCTCAACCACCAGCGAGTGATAGCGTGCGACCGTCAGCGGCGAAGGCAAACCGCGGAAAAGTCCTTTACCGTCATGCGTGATGCGATCTGTCTTGCCATGCATAACCTTTCCCGCCCGAACCACACGCCCGCCGAAGACTTCTCCGACAGCCTGATGCCCGAGACAGACTCCCAACACCGGTACATACTGCGAAAAACGCACAATGGCGTCCTTGGAAATGCCTGCCTGCGCCGGAGCACATGGTCCCGGTGAGATGCAGACTCGGTCGGGTTTGCGTTTCAAAAGCTCTTCAACGGTCGCTTCGTCGTTTCTCACAACCTGCACCTCTTCTCCGAGTTCTTGAAAATACTGCACGAGGTTGTAGGTAAAACTGTCATAGTTGTCGATCATCAGGAGCATTTGCTTTTTCCTCGTTTCATTCATAACCCAGTTTCGAAACCGGCTTCCGCCTGTTCCGCCGCACGCAAGACAGCTCGCGCTTTATGCTCCGTCTCCGCATATTCCATCTCCGGAATGCTGTCGGCGACAATGCCGGCAGCCGCTTGGGCATACAAACGTTTGTCTTTGATGACGGCAGTTCTTATTGCTATCGCGAGATCCATGTCCCCCGCAAACGAGATGTAACCTACCGCTCCCCCATAGATACCGCGCGAAACAGGCTCCAGCTCGTCAATGATTTCCATTGCCCGCACTTTCGGCGCCCCGGTTAGCGTTCCAGCAGGAAAAGTCGCTTTCAAAACATCGATATTGTCGAGTCCGTCAAGAAGCTCCCCTTCAACGTGGCTTACCAAATGCTGTACTTGTGAGTAACGCTCAATGGCATATTTGTCGGTAACTCGCACCGTGCCCGGTTTGGCAATGCGGCCGATGTCATTGCGCGCCAAATCGATCAACATTAGATGTTCGGCTCGTTCTTTGGGATCGTGCAGAAGTTCTTCGGCAAGCCGGCGATCGTCTTGCACATCAACTCCTCTCGGTCGAGTTCCCGCAATAGGACGGATTGTCGCGATCCGTTTGCCCTCGCGCAATTCCTGTCGCACCAAGATTTCCGGCGAAGCGCCGACAACGAAATGGTCTCCGAAGTTGTAGTAGTACATATACGGCGAAGGATTGAGACTTCGCAGCGCCCGGTACAAGGAAATCGGACTTTCGGTAAAGCTGCGCTCAATGCGTTGACCAATTTGCACCTGCATACAGTCGCCGGCCAGAATGTAGTCCTTGGCTTTCCGCACAGCCTTCAAATAATTTTCCCTGTCAAACGGACGCTCGGATTCGTGAACGATGCCACCGGCAGCATACGGAGCTTCTACCGGTCGAGCCAATGCCTGTTTGAGACTTCGAATACGACGAACAGCTGCCGAGTATGCCCCTGGAACACTTGGATCAGCATTAATAACGATGTACATACGACCTTTAAAACTGTCGATCACAACGAGTTCTTCGCACAACAGCAAACAGATATCCGGCACCCCGATACCTCCGGCCTTATTGCGCCCCAATTTGCTGCGTTCGATCATTCGAACCGTGTCATAGCCGAAGTACCCGACCAGTCCGCCCGTCAAGCGTGGCAACCCCTTAGGCAAGGCAACACGAAAGCGTTTGATAAATCTCTGCACAAAGTTAAGGGGATTTGTTTCGGTGTCGCGTTCGGTCTCTTTTCCGTCAGTCAAAACCTGAGTGCAAAAACCAGAATCTGTCAGATGACTGACGATCTTTATGTGAGCCTTTAACTCCACAAAACTGTAGCGTGAAAAGCTTTTGCCGCCTTCCGCACTCTCAAGCAGAAAGGTGTCGTTGTCGCGTCCGGCGAGCTTCAGGTAAACCGACAGCGGCGTTTCCAAATCACACAAGCATTCGCTTACCAACGCGATACGGTTGAAGCCTTCGCGGGCGGTCGCTTCGAATTCGATTTCGGTCATCATGATTGAAAAGTTCCTCAAGAACGGATTCCGCCCTACACTGAACAACACACTTTGGGCGTCATTCGGCGCATCTGTCGACAAAGGCGTCGCCAGCAAAACACGCGGAAATCAATGAATTTAAATCGGGAAAGAAACTCAACAGCTCACAGGAAAGCTGTTAAGACTTACGCAGAAAACGAACCCGACATTCGCCGGCGAGCATCTGCGAAATCAGGGAAAGTTTTAGGACCGCCAGCACCAAGCCCCCCGTGCATACCAGCCGGACGGCTTATGCACGCGGCGTACCGAGCGAATGTGTGCAAATTGTGCTGCAGACAAAATCATGGTGTCGGAACTGCCGATGGACAAATTCTGGGACAAAAAGAAGGAACCTGTATTGGTTGCCCCTAGTTTTAGCGAATGCGATAGGGCTTCGCAATAGGCAAAAGAATGTAGAAAACGGAAGCGGCATTGATCAACCGCTTCCGTTTACTGAGGTCAATTGAAGTTATCGGAACAAAGTGACAGGCTCATTACCAGTTGTTGATCTTGGGCCAAATCGTCTGAACGTTGTTGTTCTCGTCAACAACGAAATACTTGTCGAAGGCGGCAGCCGTCGGACAGGCGTGATTGGGAAGGATTCTCAAGCGCGTGCCAATGGGAAAATCCTCCGGACGGATCGGCGAGCCGTCTCGGCTGCAGACAATACCGTGCTCCTGGTTAGCTGATTTCATCCAGAGGTTTTCAATCGGCTTACCGGTTTCATCGCAAACAAGGCCGTAACCCCAGTCCACCGACTGAGCCGCCGTGCCTCGATCTCGACTCATTGCCATCCAGCCACCGTCAGTGATAATCCAGCCCTTTTGCGGCTGATGACCGATGACTGTCACAAGAACGGATATGGCAATATCTTTAACTTTGCAAACATTGAGGCCCGCCATCACCAGATCTTGGAAAACACCTACGCCGCTACGGTATTCCGTAACGCCTTCAGTGTCTTTGACGGCCGTAAAGGTCGGGGTTGAGCCAACGGAAATGATTTCACATGTGTAGCCTGCTGCCTTGAGCGTATTGGCTGCTGTCATGATCTGGCGAACCTCGTTGGCTGCGTAGGCTTCGAGTTCTTCGCGGCTACGGGAAAGATAACTGTCGCCGGCATGCGTCAGGACTCCCTTGAAGATGGCACCGTCGGTCAACGCCTTGGCAACCGTCACCAAAGCGGGATCGTCGGGTTTCAAACCGGAACGGTGGCCGTCGCAGTCTATCTCGAGCAACACGCCGATATTGGTGTTGTGTGTGCGACAAAACTCACTTACGGCCATGGCACTTGCTAGATTGTCAAGAATGATCTTGACATCCGCGCCGCGACTATTGAGAAGTGCAATACGAGTCAACTTCTGCGGGGCGATGCCGACGGCATAAATGATGTCCTTGATGCCTTCCTCTTCGAACATGTACTCGGCTTCCTTGACTGTCGAAACCGTAATGCCGCCGAACATTCCCTGCACCTGCATGGCGGCAATAGGAGCACACTTATGGGTCTTCACGTGCGGGCGCCAGTTGACGTCAAGTTCGTGAGCTCGTCTCTGGCAGTAATCGATGTTTTCAAAAAGCTTTGCCTTGTCGATCAATAGACTCGGGGTGTCGAGTTCGCTCAACTTCAGACTGATGGACATGTCTCATCTCCGGACTGGGTTTGCTGAAAAGTTATCCGATTTTACGGGCACGTACAGTAAGTGTAATCGCCGAAAACTGAGACATACCTCCTAGGCGTCTTTGCCTGTATTACTTGGTAAAGATCAAGATTTCTGTTCTAACTTGTCAGGAACTGAGCCAACAATCCCGAAAGGTGCTCAAAGTTTGCGACAATCAGAAAGTCTTGTGCGCGGCAATTTATTTTGACAAAACCGTTTGCCGTCACGCCTAACTCAACTAAAAAGAGACTCGCCCTATGGCCATTATTGTTCACAAGTACGGCGGCACTTCAATGGGAAGCGTCGAGCGCATTAAGAATGTCGCCAGACGCGTAGCCAAGTGGCACCGCGCCGGCTATCAGATGGTGGTGGTGGTTTCAGCGATGAGTGGTGAAACAAACCGCCTCATCGCACTTGCCAAGGAAATCATGCCCAATCCCGATCCTCGGGAGCTTGACGTCATCGCCAGTACCGGCGAACAGGTCTCCATCGGCCTGCTCGCAATGGCACTCAAAAGCATCGGCGTTGATGCCGTGAGCTTCAACGGTTCTCAGGTCGCCGTACACACGGACAGCGCCTTCACAAAAGCCCGCATTGAGTCGATCGACAGCGAACCGGTTATGCGTGAACTGAACGCCGGCAAGGTTGTCATTGTCGCCGGTTTCCAAGGTCGGGACAGCGCGGGCAACGTTACCACGCTCGGCCGCGGCGGCTCTGACACCTCGGGCGTAGCACTTGCCGTGGCACTTAAGGCCCAGGAATGCCTCATCTTCACGGACGTTGACGGCGTCTATACCACCGATCCGCGCATTGAGCCCAAAGCTCGCAAGCTTGACGTCATCAGCTTTGAAGAAATGCTCGAGCTCGCCAGTCTCGGCTCTAAAGTGCTACAGATCCGCAGCGTGGAATTTGCCGGCAAATATCACGTACCCGTGCGTGTTCTCTCAAGCCTTACCGACCCCAATATTCCCGTTGACGTCGAAGCGTCCAGCGGTACCCTGATTTCTTTTGAGGATGATCCGAAGATGGAGAAAGCCCTTGTTTCCGGCATCGCCTGCACCCGCGATGAAGCCAAAATCACGCTCTCGCGCGTTCCCGATACTCCGGGCGTCGCCTATAAGATTCTCGGCCCTGTGGCCCAGCACAACATTGACGTTGACATGATCGTTCAGAACGACGGTCTCGACGGCACAACAGACTTCTCCTTTACCGTTCCACGCGGAGACGTAGACAAGTGCTTAAAGGTGCTCAACGACGAAGTCGTCCCGGTCTGCCATCCCGAGGGCATCCATACCAACGTTGATATCGCTAAAGTCAGTGTGGTGGGCATCGGTATGCGCACTCACGCAGGCGTTGCCTGCCGTATGTTTGAGTCGTTGGCAGCTGAAGGCATCAACATCGAAATGATCAGTACCTCCGAAATCAAGGTGAGCCTGGTAATTCAGGACAAGTACATGGAGCTTGCCGTGCGTGCCCTGCATAAGGCTTTCAATCTTGAAGGAAACTCTGCCAAGCTCTGATTACACCCAGATCTTTGCTTGTGAGCTGAAAACAAAGTCCTGTCGGCACGGTCGGCAGGACTTTTCGCTATCATTCGCGCAACTGTTTCATCTTCATTATTTCAAAGGCTTGCCCATGCAAAACACCGTCATTGCACCATCCATCCTTTCGGCCGATTTCGGACGTCTTGCCGAAGAAGTCCGTGATGTGGTCTCAGCCGGTGCCGATTGGATTCACTTTGACGTGATGGACAACCATTACGTACCGAATCTCACCGTCGGTCCGCTCGTGTGCGAAGCGATTCGTCCGCACACACAAGCCGTCATTGACGTTCATTTGATGATTGAGCCTGTTGATAGCCTAGTGCCAGCCTTTGCCAAAGCCGGTGCCGACATCATTACCTTCCACTGTGAAGCAAGTCGACACATTGATCGCACACTGCAGCTGATTCACAACGAAGGCTGCAAGGCAGGTCTGGTTTTCAATCCTGCCACTCCGCTCGACTATCTCGACTACGTCATCGACAAAGTCGACATGGTTCTTCTGATGAGCGTCAATCCGGGTTTCGGCGGTCAGAGCTTCATTGACTCGGTCTACAACAAAATCCGTGCCATGCGTGCCAAACTGGATGCCTATGAAGCCCGTTCGGGACGCAGTATCCGTCTGGAAGTTGACGGCGGAATTAAAACCACCAACATCGCCGAAGTCGCTAAAGCCGGCGCCGATACGTTTGTTGCAGGTTCCGCCGTGTTCGGCATGAAAAGTCCCGAAGGCTACAAAGACGTAATCACTGCAATGAAAAACGCCGTCGCAGCCGCTCGCTAAGAAACGTATTGCTCACAGGTGAAAAAGCCGCAAAAACTTGAACTGTCCCCACTTTGCGAGACAGATTTTTGATCAATCGGGCGTTCAGGCCTG
>OGJU01000099.1_pt1 | contig 108537 bp, 90 predicted proteins | sample 1572251 | NCBI WGS metagenome assembly OGJU01 (sample SAMEA2582144, study PRJEB24529) | metagenome | biome: Human gut stool | place: China | collected 2011
CTTTTTTCATATCTTCTCCTTAATAAAAAGGCCAAAAATACTACCTTTGTACACTGTGTAAATAAAATCTATACAGATGAAGCAACACCTACGACCGATTATGTTTGTCGGAACCTGCTCTGATGCGGGTAAAAGCGTTATTAACGCGGCGTTTTGCCGTATTTTCAAGCAAGATGGTTATCAACCGGCACCGTTCAAGGCACAAAATATGTCCCTCAATTCCTACTCTACCCCGGAAGGCGGCGAGATGGGCCGGGCGCAAGTCGTACAAGCGGAGGCCTGCGGTATTTCCCCGCATACGGATATGAACCCGATATTACTAAAGCCGACAAATGATAAAAGCTCGCAAGTCGTATTAAACGGAAAGCCAGTCGGCAATATGTCCGCCAAGGATTATTTCGGGATACAAAACCAGAAGGAGGAGCTATTTAAGGAAGCCATCGAAGCCTTCAAGCGTCTGGAAGCTCGCTATAACCCGATCGTATTGGAAGGAGCCGGAAGCATCTCCGAACTAAACCTGCGAGACCGGGATATCACCAATATGCGGATGGCGATCGCTGCCGGAGCCTCTACCTATTTAGTTGCGGATATAGACCGTGGGGGCGTATTCGGCTCTGTATATGGAACGATCGCTTTATTACGACCGGAGGAACGAGTGTTAATGAAAGGGGTTATCATCAATAAGTTCCGTGGAGACGCCTCTTTATTCGAAGAAGGACGGAACCTATTAAAGGAATTGACTGGGATTCCCGTGGTCGGCGTAATTCCATGGTTTCGGGATATCAAGATAGAGGAAGAGGATTCCGTAGCGTTGGATATGAAAAATAACACTTATAAAGACGGGAAAATCAATGTAGCTATCATCCTGCTGAAACGAATGTCTAATTTCACGGATTTTGATGTATTGGAGATGGACCCCCGTTTCAATCCGTATTATACCAACAATATCGATGAGATAGAGAAAGCCGACATCATCCTGCTCCCCGGCTCAAAGAATACGTTATCGGACTTACAAAGCCTGCGGGCCAATGGGATAGCGATGGCGATTATCCGGGCGCATAAAGCGGGTAAAAAGGTGATCGGTATTTGCGGTGGCTATCAAATGATGGGAGTCCGCTTGGAAGATCCGGAAAGTATCGAGGGAAATATCCCGGCGATTCCCGGTCTCGGTCTTCTGCCTCAATGCACGGTCATCGAGCAGGAGAAGATCACGAGACAAAGCGACTTTGCTTTCCTCCCCTCCTCGGAGAATAAGGATTGTAAAGGATACGAAATACATATGGGACGAACCACCCTATTGGGTGACGCCCCCGAACAGCCCGTAGCCCGACTGGAAGACGGACGAACGGACGGATATTACCTCAACAACCGATGCTGGGGAAGTTATATGCATGGTATCCTTGATAATCCGGCCGTATTGGACAACTTAGCTGAAGGCTTTGACACGGAAACGACTACAGGTCCTTTCGAGTATGCCGCTTTTAAGGAAGAGCAGTATGACAAACTCGCCGCCCTCGTAAGGGAGCACGTGGATATGGAATATATTTATAACAGTATTAAAAACTAATATCATGAACAGACGTACTTTTATGCAAAAAACCGGACTTATCATGTCCGGACTTACTTTATCGCCGCTTATCGGTAAATCGTATTCCTCCATATACGGACAAACCGCCCCTAGCAACAAAGTAAAGGTAGCCCTCATAGGATGCCGTAGCATGGGATACGGGGATTTGAATACTTTTCTTGATTATCCGGAGACGGAATGCGTGGCTCTTTGCGATGTCGATGACGAATGGTTAAACAAACGGGCTGCCGACGTTGAGAAGAAAACAGGGAAAAAAGTACCTCACTTATATAAGGACTGGCGACGAGTAATCGATAATAAAGACGTAGATGTAGTCATTATCGGTACGCCGGACCATTGGCATTGCCTTCCGACGGTCTGGGCTTGCCAAGCGGGAAAAGACGTATATGTAGAGAAGCCGCTCTCCAATACGATCGAGGAATGTAACCTGATGGAAAAAGCCGCCCGTAAATATAACCGGATCGTACAGGTAGGCCAATGGCAACGTAGCGACCCGCATTGGGACGAGGCGGCTAATTTCTTGAAAGCCGGAAATATCGGACGGATCCGTACGGTCAAGGTCTGGGCTTACCAAGACGGCAAGCCGACACTTCCGGTTAAACCGGATTGCGACGCTCCCGCCGGTGTGGATTACGATATGTGGCTAGGCCCGGCTCCTAAACGTCCGTTCAATCCTTATCGCTTTCATTATAATTTCCGTTTCTTCTGGGACTATGCCGGAGGCTTGATGTCGGACTGGGGCGTACATTTGCTGGATTATGCCCTAGAAGGTATGAACGCAGGTCTTCCCACCCGTGTATTCTCAGGCGGCGGCAAGTTTGCCTATCCGGACGACGCTATGGAGACGCCCGATACTTTAATGGCAACTTACGCCTATAAAGATTTTAATATCATCTGGGATCACGCCTGCGGAATCAATCACGGACTCTATAACCGTAAGGAAGGATTAGCGTTCTATGGAGAGAATGGCACGATGGTACTCGACAGGGCCGGTTGGGAAGTTATACCGGTCGTATCCAATAACGTAGCCCGCATGGAAGCCGTTCCTTTCAAGAAAGGAGAAGGCAAAGGACTTTATAATCATGTGGGAAACATGTTGAGCTGCATTAAAAGCCGTGAGCTTCCGAACGCCGATGTCGCTATCGGTGCCCGTGTAGCGAAGATGGCTCATCTGGCGAATATCTCCTGCCGGGTTCAACGGGAAGTTCATTGGGATGATAAAAACAATTTGTTTGTCGGCGATAACGAAGCTACCGCCTTGTCGAAAGCCTATTACCGGGCACCTTGGGAATTACCTAAATTGTAACAATCGCAGCATAACGTTAAAATTTTGACAAACAATAAACAATGCCCTAGTAAGCTTGTTAGAACTATAAAAAACGAACAATACGTTTAATTCTAAATTAATACAGCTATGGCAAAAGAAAGCGTCAAAATTTTAAGAGGGAAATTGGATGTCGACAATTTATTATCTCAACTAAACGCCGCGTTAGCGGAAGAATGGCTAGCATACTATCAATATTGGGTAGGAGCCTTGGTCGTTGAAGGAGCCATGCGTTCCGACGTACAAGGTGAATTCGAGGAACATGCCGAGGAAGAAAGGCATCACGCCCAATTATTGGCAGACCGGATCATCGAATTGGAAGGAGTTCCGGTACTTGATCCGAAACAATGGTTTGAATTAGCCCGATGCAAATATGATTCACCGACAGACTTTGACGTAGTAAGCCTTCTGAACCAGAATGTAGCTTCCGAGCGTTGCGCCATCTTACGTTATCAAGAAATCGCTAAATTCACGGACGGCATCGACTTCACGACTTGTGATATCGCTAAGCATATCTTAGCTGAGGAAGAAGAACACGAGCAAGATCTGCAAGACTATTTGACAGATATCGCACGCATGAAAAAATCTTTCCAGAAATAATTTAGGAAAGGGAAAACTCTTTACAACAAAAATCCCTTGAGAGAATGTCTTAGAGACATTCTCTCAAGGGATTTTAATTTCAAGCACATTAATGCTTTGTCCCATGCAACAAAGCGTCATATAATAAGGCATCCGCCACTTCCAAAGCGATTTCCTCATCTTTCAGATTCCTCAAGATCGTCAAGCCGAACTCAAACATAAAACCCGGCCCCTTGCTTGTGATGATATTTCCATCCTGCTCTACTCCATTATCCGTAGGGGTAGCGCCTACCATTGTTGGCTCGAAGAAAGGAAAACAGGTAGCCCTTTTCCCTTTTAGCAATCCAAGACCACCTAAAACCATCGGTCCGGCACAGATAGCACCGATTAATACGCCTTCCTCCGTTTTCTCCTTGACTAATTCTTTCAAATGGGCATGCGCATTTAAATGGTTGCTTCCGGGTATTCCACCCGGCAAGATCAAGGCATCGACACAACTGAAATCCGCCTCCTCGAACAGGTAATCAGCCATTACCGGAATATCATGAGCTCCTATCACCAATCGGTCACCCGTAATAGATACCATCATAACCCGTACACCACCACGCCTCAAGACATCAATCGTACCCAAGGCCTCTATTTCCTCAAAGCCTGTCGCTAAAAAGACAACCGCATTTTTCATTTCTTTTTTATTTAATATAGTTGACATTCACTTAAAACAGAAGGATCATCCTTCTCCACAACAGCCTTATCCGTAACAACCAATGGTAAGGTGAACCAGAAAGTGGAACCTTTGCCAAGCTCAGATCGCACACCGATCTCACCACCCAACTGCTCTACAATCATCTTGCAGATAGGTAGTCCCAAACCAGCCCCTTGATAAAAATCATCCAATTTCACGAAACGCTCGAAAACAGACTCCAGCTTTTCCTCTGATATCCCGATTCCGGTATCCATGACAGAGACACGTACGAACATATCTTCCACCTCATAAAAAAGCGAGATAAAACCTTTGGAAGTAAACTTAATGGCATTAGACAAGAGATTTAACAAGACCTGTTCTACCCGGTGCGGATCGATCCACAGACGAACAGAAGGCATGGCGACCGAGTTATATAATAATGCCACATCGGAAGTCATCTTCAAGGATTGTACCACATAGGCCTCTTGGCAAATATCCCTCAACTCAACTTCCGACACGTTATAGTTTAACCGACCGGACTCGATCTTCGACAAATCCAGGATATCGTTAATCAGTTTCAACAATAAATCGCAATTCTTATTTATAATCGAGAAGTATTCCCTTTGCTCACTGGCATTAGTCGTTTCCGTCACGAGATGGGCAAAGCCAACGATAGCATTCAGCGGGGTCCGGATCTCATGGCTCATATTAGCGATAAAAGCGTTTTTCATCTTATCCGCCTCTTGTACTTTCATCAGCGCCAACTGGTCTTGACGTTGCTCCGTGATATCATTCAGCATGATCAATAACAGAGGCGAGGCTCCCGGGTCCGGATTCGTGATCAGTAAACGTACGATATTTACGATTCTCACCTCTCCATTCGGTTTCTCATACTCGACCATTTCCTTTACCATACGTCCCGTCTTGATCGTATGGTAATCTTCCGTTCGGATCTCATGCGCCCGCCGGGAATCAGGGAAAAGCTCGAAATCCGTCTTCCCTAAGATATCTTCCGCCTTGACCCCCGTAAATTCCTCCGCCGCCTTATTAAAATAGATATACCGGAAACCGTTGAAAATATCTTTCACCGTGATCTCCACAAATACGTTCGACAAGATCGTATCCATCAAGATATTTAAGAAGTTGATCGTATGCTGGCTTTGGCGCATCTCAAGTTCGTTATCGCTCGCGGATGGTGTCAAAGTGGCTTTTTCCAGATCGGCTTCCAGTCTCTCAATCCTTTGAATCAACTCTTCTTTGGAAAGGTGGTCATATTTTCCCATGGCCCATACATAAAGTTAAATTGCGTAATGGACAAAAATAACTATTATTTTTTTATTTACAACGGCTTACCGCCTAATAATTCTTATTTTCAAAAGGTCATTACTAATATTTTGACACAAAAGCATGGCATTATCCAAAATAAAAGATACATTTGCAATCTAATTTCATGAATTAAACACACTCTAATTGAAAAAACGATGATGTATTGGCAGAAAGAAATAGAAACCATGGATCGTAAAGATCTGGTAAAATTCCAACTGGAACGACTGAAACAAACCATAGAACTAGCGGGCAACTCCCCTTTTTACCATAAGATATTCAAAGAGAAAGGAATTACCCCGGACAGTTTTCAGTCCTTGGAGGATTTACAAAAACTTCCGTTTACAACGAAAGATGATCTTAGAAATAACTATCCGTTCGGATTGGCAGCCATCCCGTTACAGAAATGCGTACGTATCCACTCTTCCAGTGGAACGACAGGTAATCCTACCGTTGTCTTACATTCCGCCAAGGATTTGGACCAATGGGCTAACCAAGTAGCCCGCTGCATGTATATGGTAGGGCTAAGGGATACGGACGTATTTCAGAATACATCCGGCTACGGCATGTTTACCGGTGGCCTCGGTTTCCAGTATGGAGCAGAAAAACTAGGTGCGTTGACAGTGCCTGCGGCGGCCGGTAATACCAAACGACAGATTAAGTTCATCACCGATTTCGGCACCACCTGTTTACATATCATACCGAGCTATGCCACTCGTTTGGCCGAGGTTATGTATGAGGAGGGAATAGACCCCAGAAAGGATACCAAACTACACACCGTATGTATCGGTGCCGAGCCACACTCGGAAGAACAACGTAAACGCATCGAGCAGCTTCTGGGTGTCAAGGCTTACAACTGTTTCGGTATGTCGGAGATGAACGGGCCGGGTGTAGCGTTCGAATGTACGGAGCAGAACGGCTTGCATATCTGGGAAGACAACGTGATCGTAGAGATCGTAGACCCGGTTACCTTGCAACCGGTGCCCGAGGGAGAGGTCGGAGAATTGGTATTAACCACCATCAACCGGGAGGCGATGCCCCTGCTCCGCTATCGTACCCGCGACCTTACTTGCATCTTACCGGGCGATTGCCCTTGCGGACGTACCCATAAACGCCTAGCCCGTTTCAAAGGACGTAGCGACGATATGATAATTTTGAAGGGTGTGAACCTGTTCCCCATCCAAATCGAAAAGATATTGATGCAATTCAAGGAATTGGGCAGCAATTACTTGATCACCCTCGAAACGATCGGCAACAGCGACGAGATGTTGATTGAGGTAGAGTTGAGCGACCTATTCACCGATGATTATTCCGCCTTGCAGCGTTTGACGAAAGGTATCACCCGTCAGTTGAAGGACGAATTATTACTTACACCACGTATCAAGCTGGTAGCCAAGGGATCTTTGCCAACCACAGATGGCAAGGCGGTACGAGTGAAAGATCATCGCAAGCTTTGTTAAATAAACAATTAAAATAACACCTTATGACAGTCAATCAAATTTCTATTTTCCTAGAAAACAAGTACGGGAAATTAAGCGAGATATTAGCGTTATTGGCAGAAGAGCGCATCCGCATCATCGCAGCCACCGTAGCAGACACCTCCGAGTATGGAATCCTTCGTATCATCGTAAGCGATCCCCAGAAGGCATACAAGATATTAAAAGAAAACAACGTCAGCGCAAACCTGACCGACGTATTAGCGATCGTAACCAGCTCATGCGCCGGAAGTTTTGCCAATACATTATCTTATTTCACGAAAGCGGGCATCAGCATAGAATATATGTATTGTTTCTCCATCCGGGAAAAAGCGATCTTAATCTTGCGTACGAACAACCGGGAAAGCGCCCGTGAGGTAATCCGCCGTCAGAATCTCGAGTATATCTGTGAAAGTGATCTAATAAAACTTTAATAGGCACGGATATATGTTCGGAATCAGCGACCCCGGTATTTGGCTGGCTTACCTTCTAGCGTTCGCCTGCCTCCTATTTTCTATTTGGTTCGGGATAACCACTTGGAATAAAGAAGACGACGAAAAAACAAACCCTACTAAAGAATCACGAAAATGAGTACGCTAACATTAGGCATTATTGTCATCATTTACATGTTTGTAATCGCTTGGTTAGGGTATCTCGGATACAGGCAGACGAAAAACGCCAGTGATTATTTATTAGGCGGACGAAAAGTAAACCCCATTATCATGGCCCTGTCTTACGGGGCGACCTTTATCTCTGCATCGGCGATCGTTGGTTTCGGCGGCGTAGCCGCTACGTTCGGCATGGGTATTCAATGGCTTTGCTTATTGAACATGTTCATGGGCGTAGTGGTAGCCTTTATCTTTTTCGGACGAAGGACCCGGAAGTTAGGCGAGGCACATAACGCACGGACTTTCCCGCAATTATTGGGATTGCATTATAAGTCCCGGTCTATACAGATCTTCATCGCCTCGATCATTTTCATCGGCATGCCCCTCTACGCCGCCGTGGTGATGAAGGGAGGAGCCGTCTTCATCGAACAGATGTTTCACATCGACCTTCATCTGGCCTTGTTGATCTTCACCTTGATCGTAGCGGCCTACGTGATTACGGGCGGTATCAAGGGAGTACTTTATACGGATGCGTTGCAAGCGGTTATCATGTTCGCTTGTATGCTATTCCTGCTATTTTGGTTTTACCATATCATGGACATGGGCTTTATCGAGGCAAACCAGAAGTTGACGGATATCGCCCCCATGGTGCCCGAGCGCCTCAAGACCTTGGGACATCAAGGATGGACGGCTATGCCCATCTCGGGCTCTCCACAATGGTATACATTGGTTACCTCATTGATCCTTGGCGTAGGAATCGGTTGCTTAGCGCAGCCACAACTAGTCGTACGCTTCATGATGGTGGAAAGTACCAAGCAACTCAACAGGGGCGTATTGATCGGCTGCGTGTTCTTGATTGTCACGGTAGGGGCGATTTATCACGTGGGAGCCTTGTCTAATTTGTTTTTCCTCAAGACGGAAGGTGTAGTCGCCTCCGAGGCGGTAAAAGATATGGACAAGATCATCCCCCTATTTATCAATAAAGCGATGCCGGAGTGGTTCGGGGCGGTTTTCATGCTTTGTATTCTCTCTGCCAGTATGTCTACCCTTAGCGCGCAATTTCATACCATGGGAGCGGCTTTCGGGGCAGACGCATTCCCCAAACTAGGACGTAGCAAAAATCCGAACTCTACATTAGGTGTACGTATCGGCGTGCTATGCTCTATCTTGGTCAGCTACGTTATCTGCTATACGCTAAGTGCGAGTATTATCGCACGAGGCACCGCCTTGTTCATGGGTATTTGCGCGGCTACATTCCTACCTACCTATTTCTGCTCGCTATATTGGAAAGGGGCTACCCGGCAAGGGGCCTTGGCCAGCTTATGGGTAGGAGGCTTGGCCAGTTTATTCGCCATGTTGTTCCTTCATAAGGCGGAAGCGGCTCCGGTAGGACTTTGCAAGGCTTTATTCGGACAAGACGTCTTGATCGATGTATATCCGTGGCATGCGATAGATCCGATCTTATTTGCTTTGCCATTATCGGCGATAACGATTGTTTTGGTTAGCCTAGCGACTCAAAAGAAGGCTTTTTAGCTTTTCTTATGAACCTCAAAACACTAATTAGCATTTATTCTATTGACAGATATATAGAAAACAGTACATTTGCACTGTGGTTTTTTCATAATAGTATTAGATTTAAGGTTAACAAAGTTGGTTAGGGGTTGCCGGGAGGCAATCCTTAATTGTTTTATAGAGGTCTAGATATGATTAAATACATTTTTCTACTATTCATACTTTGTTGCTCCGGTTGCCGGCACGCACAAACGGAAGATACCGTAATCAAGGTTTCGGTACTTCGTGGTCCATCCGTTATCGCATTCGCCGATTGGCTTGAGAATCCTCCAATTATAGATAACAAAAAAGTACAAGTAAAAGTGGTAGACTCGCCTGATCTGGCGCAAGCCTTACTGATCAAGCAGGAGACCGACATAGCCGTACTCCCCATGATCAATGCGGCGAACTTGTACAATAAAGGGATCAAGATCAAACTAGCGGGGTGCCCGATCTGGGGAACCCTTTACCTCGTTGAGAAAACTCCCTTGAAAGAACCGGCATTGTATGTATTCGGCAACGGTACGACTCCCGATATCCTTACCCGGTACTATCTCGGCCGCCAACGATTAGATTATCCTTTGAATTACGCCTTCAATACCGCCGGGGAAATCACCCAAGGCATCTTAGCCGGAAAAGTAAATCGTGCCGTGCTCGGGGAACCGTTTCTAAGCATCGCTTTACGGAAAGACAGCAGCTTACGAATAACTGCGGACTTGAATCACTTAACAGACAGCGATACCCTCGGATTCGCCCAAACAGCGGTCGTATACACCCCGACGATGGAGAAATATCGTATCGCTTTTGAGGATGCCTTACGAGCCTCCTGCCAAAAAGCCGTACGATATCCGAAAGAGACCATCCATTCTTTGGAAGAACATGGAATCTTCGCCCAAGGGGCCTTAACTCCTGAGAGTATCGAGCGGTGTAAAATCCATTATTTATCGGCTATCGAGGCGAAAAACGCCGTCATGGATTTCCTGCGTCTCATCGAACAGTATGAACCCAAGGCCGTCGGCGGGAGGCTTCCCGATGCCGGATTTATCCCCGAAAAACAATGAGATTGCGAAAAACAATCACTACAATAGTCGCTACCGCTATCCTCTTGGTGGGATGGCAACTATTCGCCGTTATAGCCAACCAACCGGAGCTGATACCTTCACTTCCCCGACTCGTACGGACACTTTGCGAATGGCTCGTCTCCGGTAGTTTCTATCAGTCGGTCGGAGCTACTATATTCCGGGGAATCTTAGGCATGTCGATCTCATTCGTTTGTGCGATAGGGATGGCCGGGTTATTCGCCCGTTTTGAGTGGGTGTATGAATTATTCAGACCTCTGCTTGCCATCATGCGCTCGATCCCGGTCATATCCTTCATACTTTTAGCGCTTATATTCCTAAATCCGGAAAGCATCCCTTTGATGATCGCCTTTCTTACCATGTTCCCGCTACTAACAGAGAATCTGACACGGGGAATCCTCGATCTACGTCCGGGTTTATCCATTATGGCACGTCAATTCCATATCAAACGTTCCAATGTCTTATTCCAGATCATCTACCCGCAGCTAAAGCCATTCTTATATAGCGGGCTTGCCTCCGCCGCCGGATTCGGCTGGCGTGCGATCATTATGGGAGAAGTCTTGTCGCAATGCGCATTCGGAATCGGAAGCGAGATGAAAAGGGCGCAAAACTTTATCGCTGTCCCTGAGCTGCTCGCTTGGACAATCGTGGCGGTATTCATCAGTTTCTTTTTTGACAAAGGAATTAGCAAAGTCGCTGATATCACCCCTAAAATATCTTTCGCAAATGAGGATCAGACCATCCCCACCCCTACATTATCAGTTTTAGACACGAAAGATATAAGTTACCAATACGGCATACAGCACTTTTCCCATTCCTTTCAAAAAGGGATTATTTATGGAATTAGCGCACCTTCAGGCAAAGGAAAAACAACGTTATTAAACCTAATCGGAGGTATCTTATTGCCTACGGAAGGAGAGATACATCCCACAAGACACTTTGGAATCGCCACCATATTCCAACAACCGCAACTCCTGCCCCATCTAACCGCAGAAGAAAATATCATCCTCCCCCTCTCCTCTTTTCTCACGGAGGAAAAAGCCCGGCGAATTGCCCAAAAACACTTACAGGAAATGGAAATGGAGCCCTTCGGGAACCGATATCCTAAAGAGCTTAGTTACGGACAGCAACAACGTATCGCTATAGCTAGGGCATTGGCATACCCTTCTCCTCTCCTTTTGATGGACGAGCCGTTCAAAGGCTTGGATGAAGCCCTAAGCCATCGCATCATAGAACGAATACGAGAAATGCAAATGAAAGAAGAACGGATCATTCTTTTCACGTCACATAATCCGGATGAGATTCGGTTGTTGGCGGATGAGGTGATTTACCTATAAATCCCAACCAAACTTGAATGTCTTATTTCACTTTCATCGGTTGGCAAGGTATCGTAAACCAGAATGTAGAGCCCTTTCCCTCCTCCGACTCAACCCCGATTTTACCTTTCAACTTCTCAATAATCGTCTTGCAGATAGAAAGCCCTAATCCTGTTCCTTGCTTAAAGCTGTTCAATTTCACGAAACGATTGAATATGCTCGCTTGAGACTCCTTACTGATTCCCATACCCGTATCCGTTACGTAGACATAGATACCATCATCGGTCAAACGATAACCAAACCGTATAGAACCCGAGCTGGTGAACTTCACGGCGTTGGAAAGGAAATTGGTCAAAACCTGAGTCAAACGGGTCTTCTCCGACACAATACAATAGTCATTACCGTCCGACTCAAAGATAACCTTTACATCCGGGGCCACTCTCAAGGCGAAAGCTTGCTGCTGGGGAGCGAATATCTCACTCAAACGCAGGGTCGTATAAATAAACTCCATCTTTCCGGACTCGATCTTCGAGATATCCAAGATATCACCGATCAACTGCAACAAAAACTCATTGCTACTCTCTATGATCCTCAGATATTCCTTTTTTTCCTCCTCATCGTCACTCTCCGCCAATAAGGTAGAAAAGCCGACGATGGCATTTAAAGGGGTACGTATCTCATGGCTCATGTTAGCGATAAAAGCGGACTTCATCCGGTCGCTCTCTTCCGCCAAACGCTTGGCCTGTACATCCGCCTCGTGCCGTTTATCGACAGTCATATCCCGAAGGATTCCGATCGAGCGGATCGGTTTGCCGTCCGGATCGGCCTCATAGACCTCACCGATCTTCTCCAGCCATACATACTCATCCGAGAAATAGCGACAAGGGAAACTGAATCGCATGGAATCGATCTCGCCCCGCATGAAAGCGGTTGTAATATTCTCATAGACCTTCCGGTAATTCGGATGGATCTTCTCCGTAAAACTAGCGTGGGTGATCTGCACATGCTTGATCTGGCCGTTTTCTTCCAAGGAAAGCTCCGCCGTACCGTTTACCAGATCCCAAAGCCACGGGTAGATCTTACCCGCTTGACATGCGAGCGCCAAGCGCTTATTATAGCTATGCAACTCCTCCTCGACCTGCCTTTGCTTTGTAATATCCCATGAAATCCCTACTAAATAAGGAGGCTTATCCTCACGGGGCGCTAGCAGTTTCATCGTATCCATAGTACGCAAGATACCTTTCGGATCGATCATTTGCTCCACGAAACGCTGCATCTTACCCGTTTTCACCACCTCCTCGTCCATATCCCTGAAAGATTGGGCGACGACCGGATCTAGAAATAGGTCAAAATCTGTTTTCCCGACCACATCATTATGATATCGTCCGTAAAGTTGGTTCATCAAAGGGCTGGAGTACACGTACCTGAAATTATCACCCGTATCCTTCACGAAAAAGTAGATGGGCAACGAGTCCACGATATTAGATAACAATCCTGCTAAATCCCTATAATCCTGTTCCAAAGTTTTGTTCTCCGTAGTATTAACTTCCATGTTGATTTTTTTAATCAAAGGCTTGAATATTCCGGCCGTAAAATTCTTGAAAATTAATGAAAGATACAAATAATAAGCCCAAGAAGTGAGCATCCCGACCGAAAATATAAGCAAAACCGTATATTTGTACTCCAATTCTAAGAAAACTAGATATGACAAACGTATTTCACACGCTTATAGCCCGTTTTCTACAAATTCCGGAAGGACAAGTGGAACGGACAATCGGGCTCTTGAACGAAGGCGCTACCATACCTTTTATAAGTCGTTACCGGAAAGAGGTGACCGGAGGATTAGACGAGGTGCAAATCGGTGCCATCAAAGATCAACTGGATAAACTGACGGAACTGCGCAAACGAAAGGAAACGATCCTCGCCACGATAGAAGAGCAAGAGAAACTTACTCCCGAGCTCCGGAAACGCATCGAGGAGTCTTGGGATAGCACCGAGATCGAGGATTTATATCTCCCTTACAAACCGAAACGGGTCACCAAGGCGGAAATCGCACGCCGGAAAGGACTGGAACCCTTGGCTAAGATCGTTATGATGCAAAACGAGAATAACCTATCCGCACGCATCAAGAGTTTTATCAAGGGGGAAGTGAAAAACGCCGAAGAAGCCTTGCAAGGGGCACGGGACATTATCGCCGAATGGATCAACGAGAACGAATCGGCACGTAATACCGTACGTAACTCTTTCGCTCATACCGCCATGATCACATCCAAAGTGATCAAGGGGAAAGAAGAGGAAGGCGCCAAATACCGGGATTACTTTGATTTCAGCGAGCCTTTGAACCGGGCCAGTTCCCATCGCTTATTGGCTCTCCGACGGGGAGAGGCGGAAGGTATCCTTCGTGTAAGTATCTCTCCCGACGCGGAATCTTGTCTGGATCGCTTGAACCGGCGTTTCGTAAAAGGTCGTGGAGAGGTTTCCGAGCAAGTGGCTACAGCCGTCGACGATTCTTTCAAACGCTTGCTGAAACCCTCTATCGAGACGGAGTTCTCCAACCAGAGCAAGGCGAAAGCCGATGAGGAGGCGATCCGGGTATTTGCCGAGAACCTCCGGCAATTGCTGCTCGCTCCTCCCTTGGGACAAAAACGGGTATTAGGCGTAGACCCCGGATACCGTACCGGATGTAAGTTGGTCTGTCTGGATGCGCAGGGGAATTTACTGCATAACGAGGCGATCTTCCCGCATCCGCCCCAGAACGAGAAGGGCAAAGCCGCCGCTAAGGTCGCCCAGTTAGTAGCCACTTACGCCATAGATGCCATTGCCATCGGTAATGGTACGGCCAGTCGTGAGACTGAGCAGTTCATCACGAATATACGATACGACCGCAAGGTACAAGTGTTCGTAGTCAGCGAGAACGGAGCCTCTATCTACTCCGCGTCCAAGATCGCTAGGGAGGAGTTTCCCGAATACGACGTCACGGTACGCGGAGCTGTCAGCATCGGTCGCCGGCTGATGGACCCTTTGGCCGAGTTGGTCAAGATCGACCCGAAGAGTATCGGTGTCGGCCAATACCAGCATGACGTAGAGCAAAACGCCTTGAAAAAGAGTCTGGATCAAACCGTGGAGAGTTGCGTGAATTTAGTAGGTGTAAACGTGAATACGGCGAGCAAGCATTTGCTGACTTACATCTCGGGATTAGGCCCCACGCTAGCGCAAAACATCGTGAATTACCGGGCGGAGCACGGACCCTTCACATCCCGGAAAGAACTGATGAAAGTCCCCCGTATGGGAGAGAAGGCTTTCGAGCAAAGCGCCGGATTCCTACGGATACCCGACGGAAAGAACCCGTTGGACAACTCGGCCGTACACCCCGAGAGCTACCCGATCGTCGAACGGATGGCCAAGGACCTAAAATGCTCGGTAGCTGACCTGATCACCGACAAAGCGCTTAAAAAGAAACTAAAACTAACGGACTACCTTACGGATAAGGTCGGGATGCCTACCTTGCTTGATATCATGGAGGAACTGGATAAACCGGGCCGTGATCCCCGCCAAACGATCCAAGTATTCGCGTTCGATCCTACGGTGAAAACGATCGAGGATTTGAAAGAAGGGCAAGTATTGCCCGGTATCGTGACCAACATCACCAACTTCGGTTGTTTCGTCGATGTAGGGATCAAGGAAAACGGGCTTGTCCATATCTCCGAGCTGGCGGATCGTTTCGTAAGCGATCCTACCCAAGTGGTCTCCATCCATCAGCATGTCAAGGTGAAGGTTCTAAGCGTAGACCTATCCAGAAAACGTGTTCAATTATCCATGAAAGGGATCTAAACGATGAAAGAGAAGATTAATAAGACAAACGTGGCACGCCTGCTGGACAAGGCTAAGATCGCCTACCAGCTCGTGCCTTATGAAGTAGACGAGAATGACCTGAGCGCTACGCATGTCGCGGAGCAGCTAGGGGAAGATATCGCCCAAGTATTCAAGACCTTGATCTTACATGGCGATAAGAGCGGTTATTTCGTATGCGTGATCCCCGGAGCGGACGAGGTGGACTTGAAAAAGGCGGCCAAGGTATCTGGGAACAAGAAATGTGAGATGATCCCCGTGAAAGAGTTGTTACCGCTTACCGGTTATATCCGGGGAGGATGCTCGCCTATCGGCATGAAAAAGCATTTCCCTACATATATCCATCCTACGGCATCCGGCTTCGATAAGATCTATGTAAGCGCCGGACAACGAGGCTTGCAGATACAGATAGCCCCCGCCGATTTAATCAAGGTGGCACAAGCTATAGAAGCGGATTTGATCGCATGATCTAACATCGCTGAGAGTACTTCGTAAGAAGTACTCCAGTACTCCGCAAAGAGTATCGCAGTACTTCTTAGGGAGTACTGGAGTACTCCTTATGAGGGACTGAGATCAAACAGCACATGATATCTTAGAATTTCTTAAACGTATACGTTCTTCCTTCGCAGCTCATTACCAGATTCGTCACAGATGACTGCTCGATCGTGAAAGTTTGTTTAGGTGAGGTCCAATCCGTATAACGCATGAATTGTTCCAAAGGCGTACCTCCATAGTTGACCAACTCCAGATCCAGTTTCGTATCTCCCTCCAACGTCTTATAACCGAAATTCGTACGATATACGTCCTTTGCCGGGTCATATAATTGGTACTCGAACAAAGAGGTCTGGAAGTTATACCAAACCGTATCCACCGTCTGGACCACCCCATTCGCCTCTACGGTTTTCAATTGCCATTTCCCTTCCAGCTTATGTTCCACCTTATTACAAGACACCAACGCCACGACAAAACAAGTTATCGCTATCAAATTTTTCATCATAATCCTCGTACTTATATACCTATATTGATTTGAAACGTCAAAGAAAAGAATTAATTTCCAAAGGACAAAGTTTTTAAGGATATCCTAGCCACAAATACCCAGAACTTTTTCTTCCTTCCCTTTGTTAATTGGGTAATTACAATACAAATATTATCCAATATGAAAACATTTATTGATAAAATGGATTATGCGGTCAAGAATTGGTGGTTATCACTATTGGTCGGACTGCTTTACATCATCGTCGCTATTTATTTAATGTTCGCGCCATTGGCGAGCTACGTAGCGCTTAGTATCTTATTCAGCGTCTCTATGTTCGTAAGCGGCTTGTTCGAGATCGCTTTCGCCTTGGCGAACAAAAAGGGTATCAGCAGTTGGGGATGGTATTTGGCCGGAGGTATTATCGATTTGATCTTAGGTATATTCTTGATGGCAAGCCCGGGGCTTAGCATGGAGGTGCTTCCGTTTGTCTTGGCATTCTGGCTTATGTTCAGAGGCTTCTCGGCAACCGGTTACTCAATGGACCTGAAACGATACGGTACACGGAACTGGGGTTGGTACATGGTCTTCGGTATCTTGGCTATCCTTTGCTCCATCGGTGTTATCTGGCAACCCGCCCTAGGGGCCTTCACGTTGGTTTACATGATCGCTTATGCCTTATTAATAATAGGTATATTCCGTGTCATGCTATCCTTCGAACTGAAAAGCTTGCATAAACGGAATAAGGAAGCACAAGCGGAATAAGTCTGATTCAAGGATTAATTGGTCTATTTTTAAATTAACAAGTGGATCAACAGCACTTTTACTACTTTTGTGTTCGATCATTAATAAAATAACGGATGAACGCAAACTTACCACAATTAGATTTGCCCCGGGATTATGTCGTAGGAAACGACATTACCGAGGCAATCTTAAACTTTTACAAGCAGACTTGCCGGTTAAAAGCAGGTATTTTCGCTTTATGCGTTGAAGGAAATTTAAGGGCATCCATCAACTTGACAGAGTACACTTTGAAACCGAATGATTTCATCACCTTGATGCCGGGAAGCATTATTCAGTTCTGTGAGCAGAAAGAGAGTTTCCGCCTTTCCTTTATAGGATTCTCATCCGAGTTCATGGACTGCGTGAACATGATAAAGTCTACGATGAGCGCCTTACCTACTATCTACGAGAATCCGATCATATCACTGAGTGAGGACCGGGCGGACTTCATTAACGATTATTTCCATTTGCTAGAGCGGGTACAAGCGAAAGAGAAATCCATAAACAGGGAGATGGTGAAACATATCCTGCTTACCATGATCCATGGGATCAGCGATTTGTATCAAGGGAAATCATGGCCTAACAAGATAACGACCCGTAGCGACGAGATCCACAAGAAATTCATCCAACTGGTGATGAAGAATTATACCTCAAAGCGGCAAACAGCTTTTTATGCCAGCCAACTAAGTATTTCTCCCCAGCACCTCTGCATGATCATCAAGCAAAAGACCGGACGTTCCGTATCCGATATCATAGCCGATATGATAATCATGGACGCAAAATCGCAATTGATGGCTACGGACTTGACTATCCAAGAGATATCTTACTCCTTGAACTTCCCGAATGTATCCTTTTTCGGTAAGTACTTTAAACGGTACGTAGGCGTATCTCCACAGAAGTTCAGGAACAGTTAAGATAAAATTTAAATGTAACAGAAAAAAAATATCACTTTTTGCTTGTAGTTTCCAAAAAAGCGTTACTTTTGCTGCGTATTTAAAAACAAACAGACAATGAATCGATTTAGCTTTACATATTACTTTTATTACTTTTACTTTAGCAGAGTAAGGGCAGGAGTTTGTATGTAAAGCGTTGATGATTGAATATAAATATCAATAAAATATAAAGTCCTGCCGGTTTCGGTGGGACTTTTTTTGTTTGTAACAGTTTAGAGTAAAAATAGAGAAACAAGATGAAAAAGAAAGTAGCAATACAGGGAATAGCCGGTTCGTATCACGACATCGCCGCCCGTAATTATCATGAAGGTGAAGAAATAGAAATCATCCCTTGCAATACGTTTCGGGATGTTATCACGACGATCAAGAAAGACCCTTCCGTACTGGGCATGATGGCCATCGAGAATACGATAGCGGGAAGCCTCCTTCAAAACCATGAGCTGATCCGTGAAAGCGGGCTGAGCGTCACCGGCGAGTATAAGCTACGTATCTCCCATTCCTTAGTAGCGCTTCCGGGAACCTCGATACACGAGGTAACAGAGGTCAACTCCCATCCGATAGCGTTGATGCAATGTACCGATTTCCTCGATACTCTGCCCAACGCCAAGGTGGTAGAGAAAGAAGATACCGCCATGAGTGCCCGGTGGATCTCGGAAAACCAACTGAAAGGACATGCGGCGATATGCGGGAAACTGGCTGCCCAGATCTACAAGATGGAAGTCCTTGCCGAGGGGATCGAGACTAACAAACGGAATTTCACCCGCTTCCTCGCTATAGCGGACCGCTGGACGGCGGATGAGATGCTTCGAGAAACCGATAAAAACAAATCCTCTCTCGTATTCGCTCTTCCCCACACTTCCGGCAGCCTTTCCAAAGTCCTCTCCGTTCTCTCTTTTTACGACATGAATCTCTCTAAAATACAGTCCTTGCCTATTATCGGGCGTGAATGGGAATACTTGTTCTACATCGACCTTACTTTCACGGATTTTACCCGTTACAAACAAGCATTGGACGCTATCAGACCGTTAACAAAAGACTTAAAAATATTAGGCGAATATGCAGAAGGAAGACAAAGTGTGTAACATTACACCCGCTAACCGTGTAGGTAGCGTACAGGAATACTACTTCTCCAAGAAACTGAAGGAAGTAGCCGAGATGAACGCCGCAGGCAAGAACGTCATTAACCTTGGCGTAGGCAGCCCCGACCTTCCACCTTCGGAACAGACCATCGAGACGTTGTGTGAACATGCCCGCAGAGCGAACGAGCACGGTTATCAGCCGTACGTAGGCATACCGGAACTGCGTAAGGGATTCGCCGACTGGTACAAGACGTGGTACGACGTAGACTTGGACCCGAAAACAGAGATCCAACCGCTCATCGGCTCCAAAGAAGGTATCTTGCATATCTCGCTGGCATTCTTGAATCCGGGGGATGGCGTACTGGTTCCGAACCCGGGATATCCGACATATAGTTCCGTCAGCAAGCTGGTAGAGGCTCGTTTGATCCCTTACGAGTTGAAAGAGGAACTGGGATGGCAACCGGATTTCGAGGAACTGGAGAAAATGGATCTCTCCAACGTAAAGCTGATGTGGACCAATTACCCGAATATGCCCACAGGGGCGAACGCTAGCGTAGAGCTATACGAGAAGCTAGTGGCCTTCGGCCGGAAGCACGGTATTATTATATGTAATGATAACCCCTATAGCTTCATCTTGAATGAGCATCCGCTAAGTATCTTAAGCATACCGGGAGCCAAAGAGATCTGTATCGAGATGAACTCCATGAGTAAGGCTCATAATATGCCGGGTTGGCGTATGGCGATGCTGGCTTCCAACGCCCAATTCGTCCAATGGATACTGAAGGTAAAAAGCAATATCGACTCCGGGCAGTTCAAGCCGATGCAATATGCGGCGGTAGAGGCCCTAAGCGCAAAGAAAGAGTGGTACGACAACATGAACCGTGTCTATCGTAGCCGCCGGGACCTTGCCGGACAAATCATGCGTACCTTGGGATGCGAGTACGACGAGAACCAAGTAGGTATGTTCCTTTGGGGACGTATCCCCGACTCCGCCGAGAGCGGCGAGGCAATCGCCAACAAGGTGCTATACGAGGCAAACGTATTCCTTACGCCGGGATTTATCTTCGGTAGCCGTGGCGAGCGTTATATCCGTATCTCCCTTTGCTGCAAGAACGAGACTTTAGAAGAAGCCTTGAAGAGAATTGAGAATTTATAACTGAAAATTGAAAATTAAAATATAGATCACAAAGATGGAAATGAAGATTGAACCGTTAGCATTACCGGGAGTTGACACACAACGTCCTATCGTAATCGCAGGCCCTTGTAGCGCCGAGACAGAAGAGCAAGTGTTAGAAACAGCCCAAGGATTAGCCTCCAGAGGCGTTAAGATATTCCGTGCGGGTATTTGGAAGCCTCGTACGAAACCGGGTGGATTCGAGGGCATCGGAGCCGAGGGATTGGCTTGGTTGAAGAAAGTGAAAAAAGAGACCGGCATGCTGGTATCTACCGAGGTAGCGACTAAAGATCATGTATTCGAGGCATTGAAAGCCGGTATCGATATCCTTTGGATCGGAGCACGTACGACGGTAAATCCATTCGCTGTCCAAGAGATCGCCGACGCGTTAAAAGGGGTTGATGTACCTGTATTGATCAAGAACCCGGTTAACCCGGACTTGGAGTTATGGATCGGAGCGTTCGAGCGTTTGTACGGAGCGGGCATTCATCGTTTGGGTGCTATCCATAGAGGTTTCAGCTCATACGACAAGAAGATCTACCGTAACCTTCCGTTGTGGCATATTCCTATCGAGCTTCGCCGCCGTATGCCGGACCTGCCTATTTTCTGTGATCCTAGTCACATTGGTGGTAAGCGTGAGTTGGTAGCCCCACTTTGCCAGCAAGCGATGGACTTGAGTTTCGACGGCTTGATCGTAGAGTCTCATTGTAACCCGGATTGCGCATGGAGCGACGCTTCCCAGCAAATCACCCCGGATGTATTGGATTACGTATTGAACCTATTGGTGATCCGTGACGTAAACCAGACTACCGAGAACCTGACCGCTCTTCGCCGCCAGATCGATGGTATCGACGAGCAATTATTGGAACTTTTGGCTAAACGTATGCGTATCTCCAAGGAGATCGGCGTTTATAAGAAAGAGCACAATATGCCGATCTTACAGTCTCCCCGCTACAGCGAGATCTTAGAGAAACGCTCCAGCATGGGTGAACAAATGGACCTGAGCCCGGACTTTGTAAAGGAGATCTTGAAGGAGATCCATGAGGAATCCGTGCGCCAGCAAATGATTATCATGAACGAACAATAATTTATAAGATGAAAATATTGATTTTAGGCGCAGGAAAGATGGGTTCTTTCTTCACCGACCTGCTTAGTTTTGATCATGAGGTAGCCGTATTGGAGAAAGATCCGAAACGTATGCGTTTTATCTATAATGCCCTTCGCCTACAAAACCCGGAAGAGGTTAAGGATTTCAATCCCGAGTTGGTCATCAACTGCGTGACGTTAAGTTACACGATAGAGGCTTTCAAGGCCGTGATGCCTTACTTGCAGCCATATTGCATTATTTCCGATATCGCTTCCGTGAAGACTTATTTGAAGGAGTTTTATGAGACATGCGGTTTCCCGTATGTCTCCACTCACCCGATGTTCGGACCTACATTCGCTAATCTGGGACAACTGGAGAAAGAGAATACGATTATTATCTCCGAGGGCGATCATCTGGGCAAGATCTTCTTCAAGGATATTTATTCCAGCCTCCGCCTGCATATCTGCGAATACACATTCGAGGAGCACGATAAAGTGGTAGCCTACTCACTAGGTATCCCTTTCGCCTCCACTATGGTATTTGCCGCTACGATGAAGCATCAGGATGCTCCGGGTACGACGTTCAAACGCCATATGAAAATCGCCCGCGGCCTTCTGTCCGAGGACGATTATCTATTGACCGAAATCCTTTTCAACCCCCGTACCCCTCGCCAAATCGAGCGGATACAAGAGGAATTGCATATCTTGCAAGAAATCATCAAGGATAAGGATTCCGAGAAGATGAAAGAGTATCTGACGAAGATACGGAAGAATATCGAATAAGAAATTAAGAGGGTTGTGCTGATTAATTTTTCAGCACGGCCTCTTTTAAAAGTTCTCTCCTTACCAACATAAAGGAGATAAATAACGTACACAACTCCGCCACCGGTACATTATACCAAATACTTTGGATGCCGAATAAAGAAGGATAAACGATAATACCAAAGGTTACGAATACCAAGCTACGCAGCATAGAGATAACAACCGACAGCTTAGCGTTGCCGATAGCCGTGAAATAACTGGAGGCCAATATATTCAGCCCACTCATCAAGAAGGTGAAGCAATAAATCGTTATGCCGTAATTAGCGATCGCCAAAGCGTCCAGAGCCTCTCCTCCCTTAAAGAAAAAGGACGTGATCTGTTGCCCGAAAAAGAATAAGATGGCGAATAACGTTATACCTATCATAAAATTAACACGCCCTGCTAATCTCAGCACTTTCTCGATCCGGTCCAATCTTCCCGCCCCGAAATTATAACTGATAATCGGTATAATTCCATCGGATATCCCTAAAAATACCGTGGTGGCGATAAACAGGATATAGTTAATCGCCGTAAAGGCGGCGACTCCATCCTCTCCTAAATATCGCATCATCGTTATATTGAACAAAAAAATCGTGATTCCAGCTGATAGCTCGGATATTCCTTCCGAAGAGCCATTGTATAACGCATTCCAGACCAAAGGCCAACGGAAACGTCCTCTTTGTACCGCTACGACTTGCCCTCGCTGGAACATCCGGGGAATATTGAACAGCGCTCCCAAGGTAAAGGCCAAGCCTGTAGCCAATCCCGCCCCCTTAATCCCTAAACCCATTACCGGGATAAACAAAAGATCCAGACCGATATTAATCAACACCGTACTTCCCATTACGATCATGGCATAAAGCGGATGCCCCATCGCCTTAATCATATAATCTCCTAAGAACATCAATGATAATAAAGGGAAAAACGGGACAAGGGAACGAATATAGTCCACGGCTCCCGTAACCAATACGTCATTCGCACCTAACATACGGGCGATATCTCCGGCGAATATATAAATCAACCCGCTAATCAAAACGGATATTCCTCCAAGAAACAAGAACGAGGTAGTTATAGCGTTATTCGCCTCTTGCCGATCCGAACGTCCGAGGTTTATACCGATCAAGGTCTGACACCCTACTCCTATCACGATAGACAAAGCCGTCATCAAACTATAGCAAGGTAAGATCAGATTCACGCTGGCCAAAGCGTTCGCCCCGACAAACCGCCCTAATATCACACCATCGATCACCGACTGAATCCCGAGGAATAATAGGCCGGCTACTCCCGGTATCGTATATTTCAGAAATAGTCTTGAAATCTTTTGGGTTAGTAAACCACGCTCCAACTCTTGGCGATGGATCGCCTTTTCTCCACTCATTTTCATATTATCCACTTCACGTTTTTAACGACGCGAAGGTATGGCTATTGAAAACAAGAAAAATTACCCTATGATAAATAATGACTTTTCCCTATTTTTTTACGGAAGCACGGATACGGCTCAATGACTGTGGGGTTATCTGTAAATAGGAGGCGATATGTTTCAAGGGTAGTTTCAAGATCAAGTCCGGGCGGGTTTTCAGCAATGACTCATATTGTTCACGAGCTTCCATCCAGCTATCGTTTATAAAATAGTTCTCATATTCCCGAAGATAGTAATCTTGTATTTTCAATCCCCAATTGGCCAACTCAAGGGAGCTCCGGCATAGGTAATCCAATTTCGTTTTCGGTATTCTCAATAATGTCGTATTCTCCACCATTTGAACATTATAGGCGGAGATATCCCGATAAACAAAATTGATCACCTCGCTATCCGAGGCAAACCATAACGAGATATCTTTCCCCTCACGCTCCACGAAAGCCCGGACCAATCCGGTTTTCACGAACCAAACAAACGGATCTCTTTCTCCCTCCCGGATTGATAATTCTCCCTTAGCAAAAGAAACCTCTTTCATTTCTTCCAACAGCTGCCCCACGATCTCATCTGATAAAGGAGACACCTGCCTTAATTGTTCTACGAACTGATCCATAATCATTCATTTATCTTATAACCGTAAAGATATAAAAAAAGTACGATCCCAAAAACAAAGGTAATTTTGAAGGTTTGCGGATTCCAGTGATTTTATGTAATTTTGCGCCGCTAAATCTAAGAAGAGGTATGAGCTGTAAATTCGAATATTATTTTTTTACGACTAAAAGCATCTTGTTCGTCCATTGGACTACGAGAGGTTCTACTGTATCCGCACCCTATTCCTTCTAATTTATCTTTACATTTTCATTTAGAACAACTCTATCGTATATCCGGCATATACGATCAAGGATTTTTACACCATCATTAATAACAGAACAATACATATGTACAATAGAATAGCGGGTTACAAACAATATTATAAATCCTTAGTAATGCTAGGGGTACCTATCATCATTGGACAATTGGGGGCTATCATCACCGGATTGGCAGACACCATCATGGTGGGACAACACAGTACGGAGGAACTAGCGGCGGCATCGTTCGTCAATAATGTAATAAACGCATTTATCATAATGGGAACCGGATTCTCCTATAATCTTACCCCGCTGATCGGACAAAATTTAGCGATGAATAAAAAGATCGTGATCGGAGGCTGGCTCAAAAACAGTCTGGTTGCCAATATGACTACCACCTTATTATTGATAGCCGTCTTACTGGGGATTTACCTAAACCTAGACTCTTTAGGCCAACCCGAAGAACTCTTGCCATTGATAAGACCTTATTTCGCGGTCTCATTAGTCTCGATCCTATTCGTAATGCTTTATAATTCATTCCGTCAATTCGTGGAAGGCATAGCCAACCCATCCATATCCATGTGGGTCCTATTGACAGGGAATCTGCTGAATATTATCGGCAACTATATCCTCATTTACGGAAAATACGGAATGCCGGAACTCGGACTGCTTGGGGCAGGTATAAGCACCTTTATCTCGCGTATCATCATGCTATTGCTTTTCATCGCCGTATTCATGCTGCGAACCGACTATAAGCCTTACCGGAAAGGTTTCACCCATATTCGTATCAATAAGCAGAGTTGGAGAAGGCTGAATTCCATAGGCTGGCCGATCAGTTTGCAACAAGGCTTGGAAGCGGGAACATTCTGCGTCACCGCCATCATGGTGGGTTGGCTGGGTAGCCTTGAGCTTGCCGCCCATCAAATAGCCATAACCATATCAACGATCAGTTTTACCATCTATTTAGGTCTTGGAGCCGCCGTAGCGATTCGTACCAGTTATTATAAAGGGGCGAACGACTGGTATATGGTGCGTAAGATCACCATTGCCGGGCTTCATCTGGGGCTTATTGTCGTTTGTATTGTCTGCACCACCTTATTCATGACCCAATCCGGGCTTGGATTGATATTTACGGATAATCTTCATGTCAACGCAATCGTGAAGACACTACTCCCCATATTGATGCTCTATCAAATAGGAGACAGCGCACAAATCATTTTAGCGAACTCCTTACGAGGGCTAGCCGACGTGAAAGCGATTATGTGGATCTCGTTTCTCGCTTATTTCATCATAGCCATACCTGCCGGATATCTATTGGGATTCACGTTCCATTGGGGTATCGCCGGGATTTGGATGGCTTACCCATTAGGCTTCTTATGCTCCGTATGCCTGCTGGGATACCGGGCGAAAATGCAGGTAAAATCGCATCTGGTTTAGGAAGTATCGACCAGATCGAGTATCTTTGCCCGTATAAATGGACATGACATGGCAAAACAAGGCACTATACTAGTTGTGGATGATAATAAAGGTATCCTGACCGCCGTACAAATGCTGTTAGGAACTTGCTTCGAGAAGGTTATCACCATCTCTACCCCGAACAAGATAAAAAACACGCTGCACGACGAGAACGTGGATGTCGTATTGCTCGACATGAATTTCAGCGCCGGTATAAACAGCGGCAACGAGGGGCTGTTCTGGCTCTCCGAGATCAAGAAGGCTTATCCCTCGATACAAGTCGTTCTCTTTACCGCCTACGCCGACATCGATCTGGCGGTACGAGGAATCAAGGAAGGAGCCACCGATTTCGTGGTAAAGCCTTGGGACAACGCGAAATTATTGGAAACCTTGCAAGCCGCTTACCAAATCCGCTCGGCCAATCATAAAGGCGGTGCCGGCAACAAGCAGTTGGTATCCAAGGAAAGCGGTATGTTCTGGGGAGACAGCAACGCCATGCAGCAACTACGGATGCTGATAGAGAAAGTAGCCAAGACAGACGCCAATATATTAATCACGGGAGAGAACGGAACCGGTAAGGAAATGCTGGCCCGGGAAATACACCTGCTATCCCCCCGCAAGGATGAAGCCATGGTACCGGTGGATATGGGCGCTATCACGGAGACGCTGTTCGAGAGCGAGTTATTCGGCCACGTAAAAGGGGCCTTCACCGACGCCCGGACGGATCGCCCCGGTAAGTTCGAGGTAGCGAACAACGGAAGCTTGTTCCTCGACGAGATCGGGAACCTATCTTATCATTTGCAAGCCAAATTATTGACCGCCTTGCAACGCCGGAGCATCGTACGGGTAGGTAGCAATACCCCGATCCCCATCAATATCCGCCTGATCTGCGCCACGAACCGGGACTTGCAGGAGATGGTACAGAAAGAGCAATTCCGCGAGGACTTGCTGTATCGTATCAATACGATACACGTAGAGATCCCGCCCTTGAGGGAGCGGCCGGAGGATATCGTACCGCTTGCTGAGATATTCATCACGAAATATACCAATATCTACGGTAAAAAGCCCATGGCCCTCACCGACGACGCCAAGGAAAAGCTGAAAGCCCAACCTTGGCTGGGTAATATCCGCGAACTGGAACATACCGTGGAGAAAGCGATTATCATTGCCGATGGTGATACTTTAGATGGTAGCAATTTCGATTTCCCTCGTAAGCGGGAGGCGCCCGTCAAGAATGACATCACTACGCTCGAGGAAATGGAGTATACTATGATCAAGGCCGCCATGGATAAATTCGGCGGCAATCTCTCGCTCGTGGCGAACCAGTTGGGTATCTCACGGCAAACGCTTTACAATAAGATCAAGCGGTATGAACTTTAAAGGCATTTATTACAGCCTCACCTTCCGCCTCGCCCTCGCTATCGGGCTGACGGCGGCACTCACCTACCAGGCCTTGGAGAAAGAATGGGGATGGTTCCTGTTCTTAGGCATCGGATGGCTGGCTGCCTTGCGGGGCATCAGCCTTTTGTTCAAGCGGAACGCGCAAAAGGTAGCCTTCATGTTCGACGCGATCGACAATAGCGATTACGCTTTCAAATACGCTACCCGTGGGCGCTCCTCCAACGACAAGCTGGTTAGCGACTCCTTAAACCGCATCACCCAGATACTTTTTCAAGCGAAAGCCGAGGCGATCCAGAAAGAGAAATATTACGAGTTGATCATGAACCAAGTGAATACGGGTATCATCGTAGAAGATGATAAGGGCAATATTTTCCAGACAAACAACGAGGCCTTGCGACTGCTGGGATTGACGGTCTTTACCCATGCCCGCCAGCTCGGACGTATCGACGAGAATCTAGAGCGCCTCATCAGCGACGTTCGTCCCGGCGAGAAACATCAGATCTCCTTTATCAACGAGCGGGGCACGGTACATCTCTCGGTCCGTGTCTCCGAGATGACGCTCCAAGAGAAACACGTCCGCATCATCGCAATCAATGATATCAACAGCGAGCTGGACGATAAGGAGATCGAGTCATGGATACGGCTGACACGGGTCTTGACCCATGAGATCATGAACTCCGTCACCCCTATCACCTCCTTGAGCGACACCTTGCTTTCCCTCCATCAGAATGTCGACGAGGAGATACGGGGCGGCTTGGAGGTAATCAGCTCTACCGGAAAGAGCCTAATCGCGTTCGTCGAGTCCTACCGTAAGTTTACGCATATACCGACTCCTCAGCCCTCTTTATTCTACGTCAACAAATTCGCCGAACGGCTCACGCAGTTAGCCCGCCACCACAATAACTACCCGAACATAACCATTCGTATCGACGTGGAACCGGAGGACTTGATCGTCTACGCCGACGAGAACCTAATCACGCAAGTAGTCTTGAACCTCTTGAAGAACGCCATGCAAGCGATCGGGCACGAGCAAGAAAACGGGCTTATCTTGTTCAAGGCATATTGCGACCCCAACGAGGCCGTTATCCTAGAAGTGACGAACAACGGCCCCATCATCCCCCCCGAGGAAGCCGAGCATATATTCGTGCCGTTCTTCACCACGAAAGAAGGCGGAAGCGGTATCGGGCTGTCCATCTCACGGCAGATCATGCGCCTGTCCGGCGGCAGCATCGCGTTGAGAAGCAATCCGGCCCAGCGGCAGACTACCTTCGTGTTGACATTCCCGTAGCTCGCTTACCGTATCCGCATAAACGCGGACACGCGGCCGGGCGGATACGCAGACACACAAGCCCGGATACACGGGTGCGACCGTACGGGTACACCCGCATATCCGTACAGCTGCCCATCCGTATCCGAGTAGCTACATCTTTGTATCCGGGCAGCTACATCTTTGTAGCCGAGTAGTTACATCCTTGTATCCGTACGGATACGGACGGACAGCCGGGCAGCTACAAGAGGACAGCCGTACGGATACCCACCATCGGCCGTACGAACGTATTTCCGGCCACCGTTGGGTAACAACGAAACAATTCGTATCTTTACGCTGTTTTTTAAATTTAAAAGTATCTATACAAACATGAACTTACTAGACAAACTGAAGATCAACCACCGCCCCCGCTCCGGGGCATTGGATTTACTAAAATATATCGGTCCCGGATTACTTGTCACCGTAGGCTTTATCGACCCCGGAAACTGGGCGACGAATCTCGCGGCAGGCTCCGAGTTTGGCTACGCCCTCCTGTGGGTCGTCACCTTCTCGTCCGTCATGCTGATCATTATCCAGCACAACGTGGCCCACCTCGGTATCGTGACCGGCCTCTGCCTCTCGGAGGCGACCAACAAATACATGCCCCGCGTGCTAAGCCGCCCGATCCTAGGATCGGCCATGCTCGCCAGCATATCCACCTCCCTCGCCGAGATACTCGGTGGAGCCATCGCCCTCCGGATGCTGTTCGGTATGCCGATCAAGGCTGGAGCGGTGATCATCACCATCGTATGCCTTGCCATGCTATTCAGTAATACATATAGTAAGACCGAACGCTGGATCATCACGTTCGTGTCCATTATCGGGCTCTCGTTCCTATACGAGCTGGCGTTGGTAGACGTAGACTGGGGGCAGGCCGTGGTAGGCTGGGTAAAACCCACCTTCCCCGAGAACTCCATGCTGATCATCATGAGCGTACTGGGAGCCGTCGTGATGCCTCACAACCTGTTCCTGCACTCGGAGGTGATACAGAGCCGGGAATGGAACCTAGAGGACGAGTCGGTCATCAAGAAACAACTGAAGTACGAGTTCTACGACACGCTCCTGTCCATGGTGATCGGCTGGGCGATCAACTCGGCGATGATCATCTTGGCCGCCTCTACCTTCTTCAAGCAAAACATCGCCGTAGACGAGCTGGACCAAGCGCAACAGCTATTGGTACCCCTCGTAGGAAATAACGCCGGGGTGATTTTCGCCGCCGCCCTATTACTGGCAGGTATCTCCTCGACCATCACATCCGGTATCGCCGGGGCTTCCATCTTCGCCGGATTCTATGGCGAGGCGTACAATCATACCGACCTGCACTCAAAGCTGGGAGTCCTGCTATCGTTCGTCCCCGCCTTGGCCATCATCTTCCTGATCGGCGATCCGTTCAAGGGATTGATCCTGTCGCAGATGTTGTTGAGCGTACAATTGCCGATCACGGTCTTCACGCAAGTGTACCTCACTTCCAGCAAGAAGGTCATGGGTGTCTACGCGAACAGCCGCTCTACGACCATCATCCTCTTGCTGTTGGGAACGATGGTAACCGTCCTAAATATAGCCCTGCTCATCAGCCTATTTTAAAAAGAAATCGCTACCTTTGCCCCATTCGAAGAAAAACTATCAATTTTTAAGTATGAGCGATATCAATACAAACGAAGAAGAAGGCAAGAAGAACCTGAATTTCATTGAGGCAGCCGTAGAGAAAGATTTAGCGGAAGGCAAGAACGGAGGACGTGTACAAACCCGTTTCCCGCCCGAGCCCAACGGATACCTTCACATCGGCCACGCGAAGGCCATTTGCCTAGATTTCGGCATCGCTGAACGCCATGGCGGTATCTGCAACCTCCGTTTCGACGACACGAACCCGACGAAGGAGGATGAGGAATACGTGGAGGCGATCAAGGAGGATATCCAATGGCTGGGATATCAGTGGGGAAATATTTATTACGCGTCCGACTACTTCCAGCAATTGTGGGATTTCGCGATCCGCCTCATCGAGGAAGGTAAAGCATATATTGACGAGCAGACATCCGAACAAATAGCCCAGCAAAAGGGCACGCCTACACAACCGGGCATCGAGAGCCCGTATCGCAACCGCCCGATCGAGGAAAGCTTAGCTCTCTTCAAGAAGATGAACACGGGTGAGATAGCGGAAGGTGCCATGGTACTTCGCGCGAAGATCGACATGGCAAACCCGAACATGCACTTCCGCGATCCGATCATCTATCGGGTGGTTAACCATCCGCACCATCGTACGGGCACGACGTGGAAAGCGTATCCGATGTACGACTTCGCCCACGGACAGAGCGATTTCTTCGAGGGCGTGACGCATTCCTTGTGTACCTTGGAGTTTGTCGTACACCGTCCTCTGTATGATTTGTTTATCGACTGGCTGAAGGAAGGCGAGGACTTGAACGACAACCGCCCCCGACAGACTGAGTTCAACAAATTGAACCTAAGCTACACGCTGATGAGCAAGCGTAACCTGCTTACATTGGTAAAAGAGAACTTGGTAAACGGCTGGGATGACCCCCGTATGCCGACCATCTGCGGTTTCCGCCGCCGGGGTTACTCTCCGGAGTCTATCCGTAAGTTCATCGACAAGATCGGTTATACGACTTACGACGCCCTGAACGAGTTCGCCTTGCTGGAAAGCGCCGTACGCGAGGATCTGAATGCCCGCGCCATCCGTGTATCCGCCGTGATCAATCCGGTGAAACTGATTATCACCAACTATCCGGAAGGACAGGTGGAGGAGCTGGAAGCGATCAACAACCCGGAAGATCCGGAAGCCGGCAGCCATACGATCGAGTTCAGCCGTGAGTTGTGGATGGAACGTGAGGATTTCATGGAAGACGCTCCCAAGAAATATTTCCGGATGACACCGGGACAGGAAGTTCGTCTGAAGAACGCCTATATCGTAAAATGTACGGGCTGTAAGAAAGACGAGAACGGTGAGATTACCGAGGTATATTGCGAATACGATCCGAATACCCGCAGCGGTATGCCGGACGCTAACCGTAAAGTAAAAGGTACCTTGCACTGGGTAAGCTGCGCCCATTGCCAAAAAGCGGAAGTACGCTTATACGACCGCCTTTGGAAGGTGGAGAACCCCAGAGACGAATTGGCCGCTATCCGGGAGGAGAAGAATTGCTCCCCGCTAGAGGCGATGAAGGAAATCATCAACCCGAACTCCTTGGAGATCCGGAAAAACTGTTACGTAGAGAAGTTCGTGGCTACCTTGCCCAAGCTTTCCTACCTTCAATTCCAGCGTATCGGCTATTTCAACATAGATAGCGAATCCACCCCCGACAACTTGGTATTCAACCGTACCGTAGGGCTAAAGGACACGTGGAGCAAGATTAATAAATAAAGAATAGTAAATGAAAAAAGACGATATCTCACGCTTGTTACAACATTATCTTTCAGCGAAGGAAGAGGGTAAGGAGCCTTATTTCGACGCTGATCAAATCGATGAAATGTTGGACAGCTTTGAAGATTCGAACGATTATACTTACTTTGATGAAGTCTTAGCCCTCGGGCTAAAGCTTCATCCCGGTAATTCCGCCTTGCAAATCAAGAAAGGCAGGCAATTCGCGTATAACGAGGATTATGAGAGCGCTCTCGCTCTGCTCGAGAATATAGCGGAGACTGATAACCAAGATCTGGATATGTTAAAAATGGAATGCTATTGCTCGCTCAACCAATATTCCAAGGTTCTGGAGATCACGGAAGAGTTGATCACTAGGGATTGTGACTATTTGGAGGAAGTCTTCGAGTACATCTCCCCCATCCTGAATGATTTAGACATGAACAAAGAGGCCCGCGATTTCGTGGACCGTGGCTTGGCTTTATTTCCGGATAACTTGATCCTTAAGAATGAGCTTTGCTACATCCTCGAGGCGGAAGGAGACGTTCCCCGGGCGATCGAGTTATGTAATGAGCTAATCGATAAGAATCCCTTCTCATACGAGTATTGGTTTACGCTGGGAAGGCTACATTCCATGGTTGGCGATTACGAGAAAGCGATCGAGGCTTTCGACTTCGCCTTGACGTGCGATGATTCCGATACGGAACTGAAAATATTGAAAGCGTACTGCCTGTATATGAACGAGAGCTATGAGAAGGCGATCGAGGAATATCAAGAAATCGAGGGTGATGAGGAGGTGATGCGCCGTATCTCTCCACTCATGGCGGAATGTTATATGAAGCTGGAGCAATATGAGAAGGCTTACCAACTGCTTTCCACGATCATAAACGATCCGGATATGGAGGATGGACCGGCCAATTATATCAATTATATCCGTTGTTGTACCGAGACAGAGCGTGACAACGAGGCTTCCATCATGTTATTCAAGGCGGCGCAATTGTATCCGAACAATGTCCGTCTCCTTTCTCTTTTAGCGCTTAGCTTGCTTGATAGCGGGAAAAAGGAGGAGGCTATCGCTATTACGAATAAGATATTCAAGATCATCGATAGCAATAGTATCAATCCAGAAACCCAAGAGGAATGCAACAGCCTGATTCATGCCGGGGAATATTTGCTTTCCAAGGGAGAGGTGGACAAGGCGATCTCTTATTACAAGAAGGTCCTTCAAATCAACCCGAAGACCCCGCTGATTCATATCCATTTGGCTATGGCTTATCTGCATAACCAAGATCTGGAAAAATTTGCGGATCATGTCAGCCAAATACCCGAAGATGATCTTTTCCGCTTGATTCGTAAATTTGGATCGGACATGTTCGCGGACTTTACCATCGATTCCGATAAAGAGAAGAAACATATCCAACCCGAGGATCTGGTAAAAGAGTTTTTAAAGAATAAAGATAACAGTAATTAGACAATTAATAATGTAATATGCCTAACAAACGAAATCTCAAGGACTACGGTTTTTTAGTATTAAAAGGTATGGGTATGGGAGCGGCGGATGTCGTTCCCGGCGTGTCGGGAGGAACGATCGCCTTTATCGTAGGTATCTACGAGGAACTGATCGACTCTATCAAAAGTATTAACGGGACGACATTGAAACAATTATTCACGGGGAAAATAGCGGCCTTCTGGAAAGGGATCAACGCTAATTTCTTGCTTTCTATCGTGGGTGGTATTGGTATTAGTATATTCTCGTTGGCGAAGATCATTACGTATCTCTTGGTGTACCATCCGATCTTGGTATGGTCTTTTTTCTTTGGTTTGGTGCTGGCCTCTACTTGGTTCGTCTCTAAGGATATCAGGCAATGGAACTGGAAGACGATCTTGAGTTTTGTTGTCGGGGCGGTGATCGCTTTTTATATCACCGTGGCAACTCCCGCCGAGACTCCGAGTAATTTACTCTTTATCTTCCTCTGTGGGGCGATCGCTATTTGCGCCATGATCTTGCCGGGTATCTCGGGTAGCTTTATCTTGGTGTTGCTCGGAAAATACTTCTATATCATGGAGGCGGTCAAGACGTTTAACGTTCCCGTTATGTTGGTGTTTATAGCGGGTGCGGCTATTGGTATCACGACGTTCTCCCGCGTGTTGTCATTCGCGCTTCGTAAATTCCATGATATAACGATCGCCGTATTGGCCGGATTCATGTTGGGTTCGCTTAACAAGGTATGGCCTTGGAAAGAAACGATCGAGACCTATGTGGATAGCCATGGCATGACCAAGCCGTTGGTTGAGGCGAATATCGCTCCGAATCAGTTTGTTTGGGAGGCCGTCGGATTGATGATCTTAGGTTTCGGGATCGTATATTTCCTAGAAAAGCTCTCACAAAAAAGCGCTAAGGCGTAACCCAATATTACAATGGGCATTATAAGGTGATTAGAATGCCCATTGTAACCTTCTTTGAATGGGCATTGTAAAGAGCTTACGATGCCCATTGTTATTTACCTACATTTTATCATCGCACATCGTACTTTTCCAATAAGCGAAATCCTCTCCATACCAGTAAGGTGATAAAATAAAGAAGTAGCAACACATAGAAGACCGGACAAAACGATTGTCTTGGATTTGACAAGAATAACTTTGCCTCTTTCAAATATCATTCACTCAATAAATGAAGAATTATGGTAAGTATTAAAGTTAAATCCAGACCATCGCGTACAAACGGTACATCTTTTTTCGCATTCATGCAGGAGGTGATCTCCAAACTCAAACAACAAGGGAAAACCCGGACAAGTGAAACCTACCTCACCACCCTAAACAGCTTCATGCGGTTCAGGAGAGGTAAAGATCTGTCACTCGATGAAGTCGACGCAAATCTGATGGTTACTTATGAGACTTGGTTGCGATCGAAGAATATTTCCATGAACACGATCTCTTTCTACATGCGTATCCTAAGAGCTACCTACAACCGGGCGGTTGAAAAAGGACAGACCCTTCAACAATATCCATTCAAACCGGTATATACCGGGATCGAGAAAACGGCCAAAAGAGCCATTCCCCTTCGCGCTATCCAACAAATCAAGGCACTAGATCTGACAAGCAATCCTCCCAGACGTTATGCCCGGGATATGTTTCTCCTCTGTTTTTATACAAGGGGAATGTCGTTGATCGACATGGCTTTCTTGAAAAAGAGAGACATCACCAACGGTATCCTATCTTATCGACGGAAAAAAACGGGGCAACAACTCTTTATCAAATGGGAAACATGCATGCAAGAGATTATCGACCAATACGACATTCCAGATTCCCCCTATCTACTCCCCATTATCAGTAAACCGGGAACCAACGAGAGAAAACAATACATCAATGAGTCGCACCGAATCAATCGGCATCTCAAAAACATCGGAAAAGAGTTGGGTCTCCCCCTCCCTTTAACTTTATATGTGGCAAGGCACACATGGGCCAGTATCGCAAAAAGCGAGAATATATCTATTTCTGTCATCAGTGAAGCCTTAGGACATAACTCGGAGACCACAACCAGAATCTACTTAGCCTCATTGGATACAACAACGATAGACAATGCCAATAAATTAATATTAAACTTGTTACAATAGTTTGAGATAATAGGAAGAATGTTCATCTCTCCGTAAGAGATGAATAACGGGTGCAAAATTAATGAAAACTTTGAAAAACAGCACTACTCATCGCAAAAAAATTCTACGATATATGCCAACTCTACAAACGTAAGGATAAACACTAAACAAGTAGCATTCATGAAAAATACATAAATCATTGCTCATTAACATATTATAAAACAGACACAACCCATTATTCATCTCTTACGGAGAGATCTATACATAATACCTGTTTTCAGATGAAAGAAAAAAAAGGTAACACCTTAGGGGAATCTTCCTCTACTTATGGCTTAAATAACAATAACTGCTTGACTTCTAATAGAAAGAACTGTCTTGCAGGATTCAAAGAATTGCCCTTTATCTAACCATGGCTTCTATAATCGGCTCTACAGAGACATCCAAATACTGGTATGTGATGCGCGATCTCAAACGCTCTAACGCAAAACTTCCGGGCTACAAATTGCTTGAGAAAAAACAGATTCGTGTATTCACCCCGATGAAATGGGAATTAACCAGAAAATCGGGAATACAAACACGTGAACAAGTACCGGTGATAAAAGATTTACTTTTCGCTTATTCCTCCCTAGAAGAACTTGCGCCTATCCTCCAAGAGGAGCCGAAACTTCAGCACTGCTACGTACGCGGAGGCAAACAGCATGAGCCTATGATCGTAAGAAGTGATTACATGGAACGTTTCATTCATGCCGTGCAGAGTAGCGACACCCCATGTTTCTACCTACCGGAAGAAATCACTCCAAATATGTATAAGCGCAGAATCCGGATAATCGGAGGACCGTTGAATAATTACGAGGGTCATCTGGTCACAGTACGAGGTTCACGAATAAAACGCTTGCTCGTGGAATTACCCAATCTATTGGCAGTCGCAATCGAGGTAAATCCGGAATATATCATGCTGATCGATTAACAACAGAGAAAAATCATCATTCAAAACAACATAAACAAACATGAGTTTAAGATACACATTCATCAACGTACTCGTTTCCATCGCATTACTAAGTTCCTGTTCCACACCTAAAGGCATCACTTACATGCAAGGCATGTTTGAGGAAATGCCACAGGAAATCATACAGCAAAGCAGGATTACTGTTCAGCCGGACGACAAGCTGTCCATCGTAGTCAGTTCCAAAGATCCGGAACTTGCCGAAGTTTTTAACTTAGCGGTCGCACGTCATCAAGTCGGACAGTCTATCACCAATAACAACAATATGCAGCAAACCGCCTTGTTTACGGTCTCTCCCAGTGGCTTTATAAACTATCCGGTCATCGGAGAGATACACATTGCGGGACTGAACCGGCAAGAGGTAGCCCAGCTCATTCAAAAAGAGCTGATCTCCCAAAACCTGCTAAAAGATCCTGTCGTCACGGTAGAGTTCATGAATACCACGGTCTCTGTCTTAGGAGATGTCAGCCGTCCGGGAGAATATCCCATAGACCGAGATGATTTGAACGTCATACAGGCTATCAGCAAAGCGGGAGATCTCAACATAACCGGTTTACGAGAGAATGTATTGGTCGTACGCAAAAAAGACGGGAAAAACATCGCCTACCGTCTGGACTTGACCAATGCGCAATCCCTGTTCCAATCACCCGCCTTCTATCTCCGTCAGAACGACATTGTGTATGTCGAGCCTAACAACATGAAGAAACGGCAGTCCACGGTCAACGGCAACACGGTACAAACCCCCAGCCTTTGGATATCCATCATATCCTTACTCACGACCATATCAGTACTTGTCTTTAAATAAAATCGATTATGACAGAGAGAAAAAACACCTTGAAGAACCCGGCGATCAGTCAAATCCAGATCAGCGACATCTTGTTCATCACCCTCAAGAAATGGTACTGGATCCTAGCCTCGCTTACGATCTGCGTAGGAGGAGCCTACCTATACCTACTGCGCAGCCAACCTACCTATACCCGTACCGCAGCCATCGTTATCAAAGACGATTCAAAAGGGAAATCCGCCTCAGCGGAGTTGGATGCCTTCTCCGACATGGGGCTTATCCAGACAAACACGAACATCAACGATGAGATAAACAAGCTCCAGTCACCCGACATCATGGAGAAAGTGGTGAAACGCCTGCACTTGGACATGGGGTATTGGACAGACGGACGTTTCCACCGCGAGATCGTTTACGGTCCATCGCTTCCCCTATCCGTCTCGTTCCCCTCCTTGCTGGAAAGCGAGAGCGCGTCCGTAACGATCGACATCTCGAAGAGCGGTACGCTAACCCTATCCGATCTCACCCATAACGGGGAGGAGGTCGCATTTTCACCGAAAGCGATTTCCGGCGACACCCTCTCCTCTCCTCTTGGGCCGGTCGCAATCCATAAGACCGCCTATTTCCAGCCCGGTACGGACTACCGGATCTACGCCGCGAAAATCCCCTTGAAATCAGCGGTCGCGATGTTCTCCGGGAAACTGGTTGTAGCGCTTAAAAGCGACAAAGGAAGCACCATCAACCTAACAGCCACAGATCAATCCACCTTACGCGCCGAAGACCTGCTCAATACGGTCATCAGCGTATATAACGAGAAATGGATCGAGAACCGCAACCAAATATCAATCAGCACCTCCGAGTTCATCACCGAGCGTCTCGGCCGGATCGAGCAAGAGCTGGGATCGGTAGATCAAGACATATCCTCCTACCAAAGCGAGCACCTCATCCCCAACGTGCAGCAGGCGGCCAGTATGTACATGTCCGAAAATCAAACCGCCTCCGCACAAATACTCGACCTAAGCAACCAGCTGCAAATGACACGTTATATGCGCAGCTACTTGGTCAACGAGTCCAACAAGAAACAATTGCTGCCGGCTAACTCCGGTATCGGCAACATGTCGATCGAGAACCAGATCGCCGAATACAACACAAAGATGACGCAACGCAACCAATATGCGGCCAACAGTTCCGATACGCATCCGCTGGTCATAGACTTAGATGCCGTGTTAGCCGGTATGCGCAACGCCATTATCTCTACGATCGACAACCGGATCGCCGCATTGAACACCCAGATCAAGAACTTGCAACAGAGCAAGAACAAGACCACCGCCCAACTCTCCGCTAATCCATCACAAGCCAAATACCTGCTTTCCGTGGAGCGCCAACAGAAAGTAAAAGAATCCCTATACCTGTTCTTGCTGCAAAAACGGGAAGAAAACGAGCTATCACAAGCGTTCACCGCCTACAATACGCAAGTGATCACCAAGCCCAACGGCTCGAATGCCCCGACAGCCCCGGCGAAAAGCAAGATCTTGCTGGGCGCGTTCGTGATCGGTCTGTTCTTGCCATTTGGCATAACCTACCTCATCGAAAGCAACAACACGAAAGTACGCGGGCGCAAGGATCTCGATGTCCTCTCCGCCCCATTCTTGGGAGAGATCCCTTTTGCCAAGAACCGCAAAGGCGAGACCTCCGACACGAAGATCGTGGTAAAGCAAGGAAAACGCGATGTGATAAACGAGGCATTCCGCGTGCTGCGCACCAACCTAAGTTTCTTATCCGCCCAAGACAACGGATGCGGCGTGATCATGCTCTCGTCATTCAACCCCGGATCGGGAAAAACCTTCCTTGCCTTGAACATAGGTACGAGTCTCGCCATAAAAGGAAAAAAGGTATTGGTGATCGATGGCGACATGCGTCGCTGCTCCGCTTCCGCATACGTAGGCTCGCCACGAAAAGGGGTCAGCGATTACCTGATCGGAACGATGGAAGAGCTTGGCTCACTGATCGTAGCGGATACCCTCACCCCGGGATTAAGCATACTGCCGGTCGGCCCTATCCCCCCCAACCCTACCGAGCTGTTGGAGTCTGACCGTTTCTCCAGCCTGATAGCGGAACTCCGGAAACACTATGACACCATTCTCATCGACTGCCCGCCCTTAGAGATGATAGCCGATGCACAGATCATCGAGACCGTGGCAGACCGGATGATCTTCGTGATCCGCACAGGCGTATTCGATCGTTCGATGCTGGCCGATCTGGAGAAGATCTACGAATCGAAAAAATACAAGAACATGGCAGTCGTATTGAACGCCACGCCGATGGAAGGTTCCCATTACGGGTACAAATACGGTTACGGTTATGGCTACGGCAATTATAACCATTATACATCCGACAAGAGCTAAATGCATCTCCTAGACCTATTCCGATACACCCGGACAGGGAAATCCCGTGCGCAAAGCCTGTTCGCGGGTCTCACCGATTACCACACCCACCTCCTACCGGGTGTGGACGATGGCGTAGAGACCATCGAAGAATCCTTGCGCTGCCTGGAGGCTCACGAGCGACTAGGTTTCGAGGAGGTGTGGCTTACCCCACATATCATGGAAGATATCCCGAATACGACCGATCGGTTGAGAACGATATTCGAGCGATTGCGGCAAGCCTACACCGGACCGATCCGTCTGCGCCTAGCCGCCGAGTACATGATCGATCCGCTACTGTCCGAACGCTTGGAGGCCGACGACCTGTTAACGATAGACGACCACCTGCTGGTGGAAACCTCCTACTTCGACGCTCCCAAGCATTTGCGCAAGTTATTGGCGCGTATCGCTGAGAAAGGATACACCCCGCTGCTGGCACATCCCGAACGCTATAACTACATGAGCGAACCGGATTATCACCAGCTAAAAGGCCAAGGCGTACGATTCCAATTGAACCTGCTCTCGCTCACCAGCCTCTACGGGCCGCACGTCAAGGCAAAAGCGGAGAAACTTTGCGCGGGGAGATGGTACGACCGGATCGGCTCGGATCAGCATACCCCTCGACAAAGCGAAGCGCTGGAACGGATGGCGCATACCGCCGCGTTCATACGCCCTATATCCTCTTTAAATATCCATTCGCATTAACAATCGAATAAAAATATGTCAATCAAAGTATTAGTAACCGGAGGAGCCGGTTTTATCGGCTCCAATTTAAGCGAACATCTGTTACGACAGGGTTATCATGTCCGTTGCTTAGACAATTTCGCTACCGGGAAATGGGAAAACGTAATTGGCTTTACGGAACAATACGCAGATCGTTATGAACTGTTAGTCGGTGACATCCGCCACCCGGAAGATTGCCGTAAGGCGGTGGAAGGGGTGGAATATGTTTTCCATGAGGCCGCCCTAGGCTCGGTGCCCCGATCCATCAAAGACCCGGCTACCACCAACGCCGTGAACATCGGAGGTTTCCTCAATATGCTGCTCGCCGCCCGCGACGCACGAGTGAAACGTTTCATCTTCGCGGCCAGCTCTTCAACCTATGGTGACAGCACCTCGCTACCCAAGGTAGAGGAAGTGATAGGCAAGCCTTTGTCTCCTTACGCGATCACCAAATACGTGGACGAGTTGTACGCGGATGTATTCGCCCGCACGTATGGTACGGAATACATCGGCCTGCGTTACTTCAACGTTTTCGGTCGCCGTCAGGATCCAAACGGGGCATACGCCGCGGTGATCCCGCTATTCGTCAAGCAATTCATGCGCCACGAAAGCCCCAACATCAACGGCGACGGCAACTACAGCCGCGACTTCACCTATATAGACAACGTGATCCAGATGAATATGCTCGCCATGCGCACGGAAAACCCGGAAGCGGTCAACCAGATCTACAACACGGCCTTCGGCGAGCGCACGACACTCAACCAATTGGTCGGCTACCTGAAAGAGTTTCTTTCGGCTTTCGATCCGGAAATCGCACACGTAGAGCCTACCCATGGCCCCAACCGCGCCGGCGACATCCCCCACTCCTTGGCTAGTGTGGACAAAGCAAAGCAATTGCTGGGTTACGATCCAAAATTCAGCATGAAACAAGGATTGAAAGAGGCAGTTAAATGGTATTGGGAAAATATTTAAATCAAAAAGACAAATCATGCATACAGAAGTGAAAATAGCCGTAATCGGCTTAGGTTACGTAGGCTTACCTTTAGCTCGTTTATTCTCCACGAAGTATAAAACAGTGGGCTTCGACATGAGCCAAAAACGTGTGGATGCGTTGACGCAAGGACACGACGCAACCCTTGAAGTATCGGACGAATTGTTACAATCCGCGCTGGCGAACGGATTTACATGTACCACGAACCCGGAAGACATCCGCGATTGCAACTTTTATGTAGTAGCGGTACCCACCCCGGTGGACGAGAACAACAACCCGGATCTGACCCCGCTATACGAAGCCAGTACGACCGTGGGCACGGTAATATCCAAGGGAGACATCGTGGTCTACGAATCCACGGTTTATCCCGGCGTGACCGAAGACGAATGTATCCCGGTGGTAGAAAAGGTGAGCGGCTTGAAACTCAACGAAGACTTCTTCGCGGGATATTCGCCCGAACGCATCAACCCGGGCGACAAGCTGCATACGGTAGAGAAGATCAAGAAAGTCACTTCCGGCTCCACGCCCGAGATCGGAAAGATCGTGAACGAGGTATATGCCTCGGTCATCACCGCCGGCACCCATCTGGCACCGAGCATCAAGGTAGCCGAGGCCGCCAAAGTGATCGAGAACTCCCAGCGCGACATCAACATCGCTTTCGTCAACGAGCTATCCAAGATATTCAACAAACTAGGCATCGACACGCAAGACGTATTAGAGGCAGCCTCCACGAAATGGAATTTCCTCCCGTTCAAGCCGGGTCTGGTAGGAGGCCACTGCATCGGTGTAGACCCCTACTACTTGGCCCAATGCGCCCAACGCCACGGCTACAACCCGGAAATCATCCTCGCCGGCCGCCGCATGAACGATGGCATGGGCGAGTACGTAGCCACCGAGACGGTAAAGCAGATGCTGAAGAAAGGCATCCAAGTGCTCGGCGCCAAGATCCTGATCCTAGGTTTCACCTTCAAGGAGAACTGCCCGGACGTGCGCAACACCAAGGTGATCGACATCTATCGCACGTTGGCCGAATACAATGTCAACTTGACGGTTTACGACCCTTGGGCCAATCCCGCGACAGCCCGCCATGAATATGGCATCGAGATTACCAACGAGCTTCCGGCCGATCACTTCGATGCGGCGATATTGGCGGTAGCCCACAAGGACTTTGCGGAGTTAGACATCCAAGCCCTCCTCACCTCCAATCATGTGATTTTCGATGTGAAGGCGGTATTGCCACAGGAGGAGGTAGACGCACGGCTATAAGTTTTCTGCCATAAAAGCCAAAGTCCAATGAATATTATACAGATCAATGCCGTATATGGATATAGCAGTACCGGTCGTACCGCTAAAGAGATGCATCAATCCTTTTTACGGAAAGGATTTCAATCTTATGTCTTTTGTTCAGATGTGAAAGATGAGGCACAACATATCTACCAAATCGGAAATCGTTTCGATCACAAACAGCATGCTTTCCTTTCCCGAATAACAGGATTACAAGGATACTTCTCTCATTATCCGACTCAACGATTATTGGATCATTTGAATAAAATACACCCGGATGTAGTCATTTTAAGAAATCTACACGCCAATTATATTCATCTGCCCCTATTGTTGATGTATTTGGCAAAAAATGATATAGCTACAATCTTAGTGCTTCACGACTGTTGGTTTTTTACGGGGCATTGTTGCCACTACACGGAAGACAAATGCTACAAATGGCAAACCGAGTGTCACCATTGCCCACTTCTCCATACCTACAACAAGAGCCTGTTCTTTGACCGGAGTCGCAAAATATTCAAGGATAAGAAACGCCTTTTCCAAGCGATTCCCCGACTGGCCGTGGTAGGCGTATCGAAATGGACAATTGATGAGGCTCGGCAATCCTTCCTTAAAGAGGCACGGATACTGGACTTTATTTACAATTGGATCGATCTGGATCTGTTCCAACCCTGTCCGGTTTCCTCCCTGCGGGTAGAATTGGGGGTAAATCCCTCAGATTTCATCGTATTGGGCGTATCTCAAGGCTGGTCCGCGGCCAAGGGCTTGAACCAAATCATTGAGATAGCCCGCAGGATGCCGCACCTAAAGGTCGTATTGGTAGGACGCTTTCCAGCAAACGTGGAAGTCCCTCACAATATCATAACCGTAGGCGAGGTAAACAACCCGCGGCGGCTCGCCGAGTTTTACTCGATGGCCGATGTTTTTGTCAACCCCTCCATCCAAGAGACCTTCGGGAAAGTAACCGCCGAGGCGTTAGCCTGCGGAACGCCCGTGATAGGCAGTGATACCACGGCCACGCCGGAATTGATCCCCGCACAATGCGGCCATACGTTCTCGCCAAACGACACGGAACGTCTGCTAAGCCATATCGCAAGCATACGGAAAGAAGGGAAAAAGGCTTACAACGAAAATTGCCGCCGGTTCGCTACTGAGAATTTCGGGAAGGAAAGGCAGATTGAGAAATATATAGAAACAATAAACAAACTTTTAGCACGATAGCCAATGAGCAAGAAACGTTTGAAATATATTTGTTATTACGATAGTCACGATTCCATGGAGGAGCGGCGTATCGTTTATGCCGCTACAACCAAGCTGGATTATATCTTCGATGCCTTAAACCGAGTCGGGATAGGCGTTGACATCGTATCTTTCTCAGGCCTTGTCGGAAGAAAATACCGCTTCTGCAAAGGCTCATACACCCCGATCGGAGACAACACCCTCCGCAAATTCCCCTCATTCACCGGATCGCGACTGCTTTCCTACATCAGCCGAAAAATAATGGCACTCTGTTTTATCTGCTGGTTCCTGACCCATGTGAGACGAGGTGAGACCGTTGCCGTATATCATTCTACCGGATACGATGGCATGCTGGTTTGGCTGAAAAAAGTGACGAGATGCAAATATATCGGGGAGATTGAGGAAATCTATCAGGATGTTTCCGCTTTACCACAAAAGATCTGCAAACAAGAGATGGCTTTTATCGATTGTTGCGATCAATATTTATTTCCCACAGAACTGCTCAATGAGAAAATAAACAAAAAACAGAAACCGGTGATCTTCATTTATGGATTGTACCATATCGAGCCGATCATCCGGCAGAAATTTGATGACGAACGCATCCATATCGTGTATGGAGGCACCTTCGACATAAACAAAAGAGGTGCCGCTGCCGCAGCTACCGCCGCCGCATTCCTGCCATCCAACTATCATGTCCATATCTGCGGATTCGGGAATAAAAAAGATACCGATCATATCCGAAAGGTCGTAGAGGAAACAAACCGTATCTCCAAGGCTCGTGTCACATTCGAAGGATTAAAGAAAGGGAAAGAATATACCGAGTTCATCCAGCAATGCCACATCGGTCTTAGCACCCAAGACCCGACAGCAGCGTTCAATTCCACCTCGTTTCCATCGAAGGTACTTGTCTATCTCAGCAACGGGCTGAAAGTGGTATCCATCGACATTCCGGCCATCCGGAACTCCAAGATCGGCCCCATACTCGAATACTACCAAGAGCAAACGGCAGAGGCGATCGCCACCGCGATTGTCAAGGCCTCGGAAAAGCTTTCCGACAAAAGTCAGGATCCACGGGCGATCCTGAAAAGGCTGGATGAAGATTTCCGCGACCAATTAAGACATTTCATTGCCTGACAAAACGAAAATAACATGGTCATCCAATTACTGGTACTCATCCTCTCCTTAGGAGGAATGGCTTACGCCGTTCACCAAAGAGAACTGTACGGCTGGAGCGAGGATCAAACCCGCAAAAGGTATATCATTTTCTGTTGCGTACTCCTCATCCTCCAATCTGGGTTGCGAAACGTGGCCGTAGGCGCTGACACTTACGCATATATGTTAAGTTTTAATCTAGTCGAGAACAGATCATGGGATCAGATTTTCGAGAACTTTTACAATGTATATGTATTAGGCCAAGGGAAAGATGCCGGTTATCCCCTATTCGTGAAGATCTTCCAGCTCCTCATGAACGATTATCAAATCTATTTACTCACGATAGCGGTACTCTTTTTCTCCTCATTCGGCCGATTCGTTTATCTCAATACCCGGAGTTTAAGAGGTGTCTTTATCGCCGCATGTGTTTATCAAGTTTTCTTCTATGGATTTTTCTCGATCACGGGTATCCGGCAGACCCTTGCGACCGCGATCATCCTATACGCTTATGAGTTCTTGACCAAGCGTCGCCTCAAGGAATTTCTCTCGCTATGCCTCATCGCTGCCTTTTTTCATAAATCGGCCTTGTTGTTCGTTCCTTTCTATTTCTTGGCGAATTTCAAGTATCCCGTGAAAGCCTTATCGGTCGTGATGATCTCGCTCCCTGTTATATATGTAGCGATTCGGCCTATCGCCCGTTTCCTCACCTCGTTCTCTTTTTCGGAAAGTTACGCAAGTTACGCCAACTCAACCATTGAGACACAAGGGGCGCAAATGTTCTTAGCCTATATGTTGGTTATCGCTTTCGGAATTATTTATTGCAGACAACATTTCGAACAAGCGGACGAGAATATATTCCGTACTTTAAACGCATTTTGCCTTGCGTTATTCTTTACCCCATTGACATGGGTTGACCCGGGTCTGATGCGAGTTGTCATGTATTATTCAATCTTCACCCTTTTTCTGATGGGAGATTTGGTGGATTGCTTCGACAGCGACTACGGTATAACAGGAAATAATTTAGTGCTCCTCATCGCTATCGTATTTTGCGCCGTACTCATAAAGAGAAATACGGGTTACGCTTTCTTCTGGGAGGAGATGGCGTTAGGTAGTAATTATAGCAGATAAATCTAGTTATTACATTATGAATATATCGAACAAGATTCTTACATTTATTGATTCTTACATAATGGGAGGAATCAAAAAATGCAATCTCATAAAGACTCTATATATCAATTTCCGTTGCCTACCCTTTAAACAGGCCATACATTTTCCAATACTATGCTATGGCCCTATACGTTTCCGATCATTGGCCGGCAGAATTACTTTATATAACGTACACAATGGCTTGTTAAAAATAGGAATTGATTGTGCAGGATACCGAACAAAAGGAGCAACAACACTAACACTTCTTCCCGAATCCAACCTCAAAGTAGAAGGCCACGTTACAATTTGCCAAGGCGCATCCATCTTAGTAGGTAAAAATGCGGTATTAACCATGAAAGAGTATTCCACATTGGGCGATGAAGCTGAAATCACCTGTAAAAAACAGATATCGATAGGTCGTATGACCGATATAACATGGCAATGCCAAGTGACTGATTATGGTTCTCATTTCATTATGGATTGTTCATCCAATCAAATCAAGAATATCTATCAGGAAGTGGAAATCGGTGATTACTGTTGGATCGGTAACCGTACCACTATACAACCCGGTACCCGGTTGCCAAACCGTACGATAGTAGCCTCAAACTCTTTACTTAATAAAGATTATTTAGCAAAAGGGTTGCGACAAAACTCCCTGATCGGAGGGCAGCCCGCCAGACTGTTAAAAACAAACATAAAGCGAATATACGATAAACAAAAAGAATCAGAATTATTATCCTATTTTTCTGATTGGAAAACAAACAGAACCATGTATGTTGAAATTAATCATCACGAAGACCAAGTTTAAGATAAATCGTTTTCTTAAAAAACGACAATTATCAAAACAGGGGGTCACAATAGGAACAGGAAGCCATTTTACAGGAACTCATTTCGAGGGACATAACTATATCGGGCCTCATACTTGCATATCCCATTCCGAAGTAGGTCGGTATTCCTACATTGGTAAAAACAGCAGTTTTGATCGTGCTCTAATAGGTTGTTTTTGCAGCATTGGCGATGATGTAAAAGTGATAGCAGCGCAACATCCCACTCAGGGATTCGTATCGACTTCACCTGTTTTTTTTGATAAATCAAGTCACATTGGTAGTTTCACAAAAGGAGTACAACTATTTCCAGACTATCGCTTCGTCCCAACCACCAACTATAAAGTCATTATAGGAAATGATGTATGGATTGGATCAAACTGTACAATCATCGGAGGTGTTAAAATCGGGACAGGAGCGATTATCGCCGCTTCCGCTGTTGTGTCAAAAGATGTAGAACCTTTTTCCATAGTGGGTGGAGTCCCGGCAAAATTCATAAGGTATCGCTTCAAAAAGGAGCAAATAGATACGGTTATCCGATCTTGCTGGTGGAATAAATCCGAAGATTGGTTGAAAGACCATTTAGAAGAAATGAAAGAGATAGAAACTTTTTGTAAAAAAATACATAACCGGGAAGTCTCCGTTTCCCACTTAAATTTAATTACACATGAAGAAAGTATTGAAAGGTTGGCTCACCGACAATGCGGTGACCGTAAACAACAAGACGGACAAGATCCTGCTGCTGCAATCGGCGGGAAGTTTGGTTCTCGATGATGTTTTGGAAGAGATGCAGAAACAAGACACTGGCTTGCGCCCGGAGACGATGCGCCATGCGGTGACACTCTACCATCGGGTAACAATGGACTTGATCTTGAACGGGTACAGCGTGAACACGGGTCTTTTCCGGGCCGTCCCCCAGCTGACCGGCGTGATCGAGGGAGGCGTGTGGAACAAGGAAAAAAACTCTATCTACGTATCTTTCACACAAGACAAAGCTTTGCGAGAGGCGATCGCCCAGACCGTAGTAGAGATTCTTGGAGAGAAATCGAACATCATGTATATCCTTGAGACCGAGGACAAGAAAACGGGCTTGAAGGATGGTAGTGCGACGGCTGGCCGCAACTTCTTCGTGCGTGGCGCGATGCTGAAAGTGGCGGGTAGCGATGAAAGCGTAGGCGTGACATTGAGCAACGCAGATAAAACTGTCACGAAATTGACAGACGACCTAATCACCATCAACAACCCCTCCTCCCTCACGCTTCTCCTACCGGCGGAATTGACCGAAGGGGAATACACGCTGACGATCACGACCCAATATTCCAGCTCCGGCACATTGCTAAAAACACCGCGTAGCGTCAGCACGCCCATCTGGATCGGTGGGAAACCGGCTGATGGAGGTGACAGTGATTCTCCCGACGAGATTTGATCAACTCGTCCCCTCTCTAGTGGAGACCTTCCACCAGTCCTAGTGGAGGCTCCCCACTAGGGTTAGTGGAACATCTCCACTAGGACTGATGGAGGGCTTCCACTAAAGAATGGATACAAACAAGTAAATTCCTCATCGCACGAAGCATTATATTTTACATGAGTTCTTCCAAGCAAATTAAATTAGGTACCATTATTTCCTATATATCAATAGGAATCAATATTATATTCGGATTAGTCTATACACCTTGGATGATACATTCCATCGGTAAAGACAACTTCGGTCTATACATCTTAGCTATATCTGTAATATCAATTTTTGTATTTGATTTTGGATTAAGCCAAGCAATCCAACGTTTTGTGGCTAAATATCTTGCGGAGAATAAACCGGAACAGGCCAATAATTGTCTGGGATTGGTCGCCAAGCTTTATTTATGGATTGATATACTTCTATTACTTACGCTAACTATAATCTACTTCTTCATTCCCTCTATTTATCAAGAACTAACACCGGAAGAAATAGATAAATTCAAAATAGTTTATTGCATTGCCGCCATTTTTTCCGTGATTTCTTTTCCATTTATACCGGTAAATGGTATCTTAAACGCAAATGAAAAATTCATCCAGCTTAAATCCTGCGAGTTAGCCCATAAATTCATCAAGGTTGGCCTCATGACAATATGCCTGCTTTTAGGATATGGTTTATATGCGTTAGTTCTGGTAAATGCGCTTAGTGGCATACTAACCATTATGCTTAAATTATATTTCATCAAACATAACACATCCACCAAAATCAATTTCAAGTACAAGGATTCTCTCGAATTCAAACATGTCCTATCCTATTCGGGATGGATCACTGTAATCGCGCTTGCCCAACGAATGATCTTCAATATCGCACCTACATTACTAGGCTTGTTCTCTGGATCTTCAAGCATTGCGGTCTTAGGAATCTCAATCACCATAGAAGGGTATATCTATACCTTTGCCGGTGCTATCAACGGACTTTTTCTTCCCAAAGTCACCCGAAAAATCACTGCGGGAGAGAACATACTGCCACTGATGATAAAGGTCGGAAGAGTTCAAATCATCACAATCGGCATGATTATATTCGGATTTATTTGCATAGGTGAGAACTTTATCGACTTATGGGTCGGAAACAGTTTTGCAGAGGCCTATCTTGGTGCGATCTTGTTGATCATACCTTCCCTCTTCCATTCCCCGCAAGAAATCGCGGAGCAAACACTTGTCGTAGTAGATAAAATAAAACTAAAAGCTATCATATTCATTTTTGTAGCAGCGTTGAATATCGCATTGATTTTCTGTCTTGCTCCAAAATATGGAATGATCGGAATCTGCATAGCGATATGTATTTCCTATTTTATTCGTACGATAGCGCTCGACTTCGTTTATTACAAAGAATTACATATAAGCATTGCGACATTTTTTCACGAATCATTTGTTAAGATGTCGCTGCCATTACTATTAGCCTTAAGCTTGGGACTTATAACCAATCGTATTGTTCCGCTACAAGATTGGATCGGAGTATCCATCAAGGGAATATTATTCGTAATTGAATATTGTGCGATCATATACATACTGGCAATGACCACGGATGAAAAGAATCTGTTTGTAAATCCTGTCATTAAACTTTATCGAAAAATTCTCAAGTCATAAAAGATCATATCGAATCAAATTAAACCCTACAAATATGTCAATTTTCAAAGACAAAGTCCTCCTGATCACGGGAGGCACCGGTTCTTTCGGTAACGCGGTTTTGCGGCGTTTCCTCGGCAGCGATATCAAGGAGATCCGCATTTTCAGCCGCGACGAGAAGAAACAGGATGATATGCGTCATCAGTTACAGAACCCGAAAGTGAAGTTCTATATCGGGAACGTACGCAACAAGACCTCCGTGGATGTGGCCATGCGAGGGGTGGATTATGTGTTCTCTGCCGCAGCCCTGAAGCAAGTGCCCAGTTGCGAGTTCTTCCCGATGGAGGCGACCCGCACGAACGTGGAAGGGACGGAGAACGTGCTGCTCTCCGCCATCGAGCACGGGGTGAAGAACGTGGTGGTACTCTCTACCGACAAGGCAGCCTACCCGATCAATGCCATGGGTATCTCGAAAGCCTTGATGGAGAAGGTGGCTATCGCCAAAGGACGCGAGTTGGGGGAGAACGCACAGACTACGATCTGCTGTACCCGCTACGGTAACGTGATGGCAAGCCGCGGCTCCGTGATCCCCTTGTGGGTGGAGCAGATGGAACAAGGAAAGCCGATCACGATCACGGATCCGGAGATGACCCGCTTCATGATGACCTTGGACGACGCGGTAGATCTGGTGGTCTACGCATTCACGCATGGGCACAACGGGGATCTGTTCGTGCAGAAGGCTCCGGCGGCTACCTTGTCGACCTTGGCGCAAGCCTTGAAAGAGACCTACGCACGGATCGACCCGAAGTATCTGGAGACGGAGGTGAAGGTGATCGGCACGCGCCACGGGGAAAAGCTGTACGAGACTTTGGTGACCCGCGAGGAGATGTCGAAGGCGATCGACATGGGCGAATACTACCGTATCCCTTGCGATAACCGCGACTTGAATTATGACAAGTTCTTTACCGAGGGCAACGAGAGCGTTTCGCGAACCGAGGATTACCACAGCCACAATACCCGCCGTCTGGACGTGGCGGGGATGAAGGAACTGCTATTACGCTTGCGGTTCATTCGGGAAGACTTGGGACTGACGGAGCGAGCGAAACCGAGGGAGATCCGTTCCGAATAACCGTGAACGGAAAAAAGCAAGTACAATCACTGAAATAAACAACCGTAATGAATATTTTAGTTACCGGCGCCAATGGGTTTGTCGGTCGGAATTTAGTAGCCCAATTGCGTAACATACAATTGGGGAAGGCAAGGAATTATCCCGTGTCCGGGAATAATATGCAGATCTTCACGTATGATGTGGACAGTGATCCCGCGGAGCTGGAGACCTATTGCGAAAAGGCGGATTTCGTGTTCAACCTCGCGGGCGTGAACCGACCGAAGGATCCGGCAGAGTTCATGCAGGGGAACTTCGGTTTTGCCTCTACCCTGCTTCAAACGTTGAAAAAACAGGGAAATACCTGTCCCGTGATGATCTCCTCCTCCACACAGGCCGCATTAGACAATCCGTATGGGGAATCCAAACGGGCCGGAGAAAAGCTGTTGTTCGACTACGCGAGGGAAACAGGTGCCCATGTATTAGTCTACCGCTTCCCGAACCTATTCGGCAAGTGGTGCCGGTCGAATTATAACAGCGCAGTAGCCACTTTTTGCAACAATATCGCGAACGACCTGCCCATCACGGTGAACGACCCGAACGTGGAGCTTACGCTAGTCTACATCGACGATCTTGTCGACGAACTGATCGCGGCCCTCTCCAGCGCGGAGCATCGAGACGGGGACTTTTGCCGGGTACCGGTGGAACATCGGGTGAGACTCGGAAGGATCGTGGAGCTATTGAACGGCTTCAAGGAGATGCCCCGTACCCTCGGCGTACCCGACCTTACCCCCAGAGGCTTCGAGAAGAAGCTCTACTCCACCTACCTGAGCTACCTGCCCAAGGAGAAAATGGCCTACGACTTGAAGATGAACGTAGACCAACGTGGCTCTTTCACCGAGATGATCCGTACCGCCGAGCGGGGACAAATGTCGGTCAACATCTCCAAGCCCGGTATCACGAAGGGAGAACATTGGCATCATACCAAGAACGAGAAATTCATCGTGGTATCCGGACACGGCTTGATCCGCCTACGGAAGATCGGCACCGATGAGGTGATCGATTTCGAGGTCAGCGGCGACCGGATACAGGTGATAGAGATGCTTCCCGGCTATACGCACAACATCATCAACCTGTCCGATACCGAAGATTTGGTAACCTTTATGTGGTGTAACGAGCCGTTCGACCCGGAACGACCGGATACTTATTTCGAACCCGTAGAAAACAGGATATGAAAACAGACTATTCAAACATACGATTCGCCGACAACGGTCGGCTGAAATTGCTGATTATCGTAGGTACCCGCCCCGAGATCATACGGCTGGCGGCGGTCATCAATAAGTGCCGTGCCTACTTCGACGTGATTCTCGCCCATACGGGACAAAACTACGATTACAACCTCAACGGTATCTTCTTCCGCGACCTGAAGCTGAAAGAGCCGGAAGTCTACCTGGATGCCGTGGGCGACGATCTCGGGGCCACCATGGGCAATATCATCAACGCCTCCTACAAGCTGATGGTACAAACCCGGCCCGACGCCGTATTGGTCTTGGGCGATACCAACTCCTGCCTGTCCGTGATAGGCGCGAAACGCCTGCACATCCCCATCTTTCACATGGAGGCCGGCAACCGCTGTAAGGACGAGAACCTGCCGGAGGAGACCAACCGCCGGATCGTGGACATCATCAGCGACGTGAATCTGGCTTATAGCGAACACGCCCGCCGTTATTTGGCAGAGTGCGGCTTGCCGAAAGAGCGTACTTACGTTACCGGCTCACCGATGGCGGAAGTGCTTCACGCCAACCTACCGGAAATTGAAAGAAGCGACATCCATCAACGGTTGGGCTTGGAAAAGGGGAAATACATCTTGCTTTCCGCCCATCGGGAAGAGAATATCGATTCGGAGAAAAACTTCACCTCGCTTTTCAATGCGATCAATGCGATGGCCGCGAAATATGATATGCCGATCTTGTACTCTTGCCATCCGCGCAGTCGCAACCGGCTGGCGACAAGTAGCTTTCAACTCGACAAGCGGGTTATCCAACACGAGCCGCTCGGTTTTCACGACTACAATTGCCTTCAAATGAACGCTTTCGCCGTGGTGAGCGACAGCGGAACGTTACCCGAGGAAAGTGGTTTTTTCACATCGGTTGGTCATCCTTTCCCGGCCATTTGCATACGTACCTCAACCGAGCGTCCCGAATCGCTCGACAAGGCCGGTTTCATCCTCGCCGGCATCGATGAGAAATCGCTTTTGCAAGCCGTAGATACCGCCGTGGAATTACATCGCAACGAAGATCACGGCATCCCCGTCCCCAACTATACGGACGAGAATGTCTCCACCAAAGTGGTAAAACTGATCCAAAGCTATACCGGGGTGGTGGATAGGATGGTGTGGAGGAAAAAGTAAGAAAGACATAGCAAACTTACAATATCATACAAAAATGATGAATAAGAAGTTACGCATATTAGTAGTCTCAAGTACACCATGGGATGAAAATAATAGTTTCGGGAACTCTTTTTCCAACATATTGGGTGGAGAACCTCGTTATGAGATCGCAAATATCTATTGTAAAACAGGTTGGCCTAATACGGAAGTCGCGAAATCCTTTTTCCGCATCAGCGAAAAATCTATCCTTCGTTCATGGCTCCGGAAAACAAAGAGTTCTGGCGAGGAAGTAGTTAACCGCCCAGAAATGATAAACCAAGACAGCACCATGATTAAAAAGGTGAAAAATATCCGTTGGCAATTTTTCTTTTGGGCAAGAGATCTTATTTGGGCTACAGGGAAGTGGCATTCTGCTGAATTAGATCAATTCATCGATGATTTTCAACCAGATATAATCTTCCAACCTCTCTATTTCCAGCCTCATATCAACCGGATAGGTATCTATGCGGCTCAACGAGCCAATGTTCCGATGGTAGGTTATACATCCGATGACAATTATTCCCTTCGACAATACAGTTGGTCTCCACTTTTTTGGATTGACCGTTTGATCAAACGGCTACTTTTCAAAAAAGCGGTTAATCATTGCCAACTTCTATATGTCATCACGGAAACGCAACGCAAAGAATATGACAGATATTTCGGACAAGGAAAATGTAAAGTTTTATATAAGGGAGGCGATTTCAACCAGCCAATGCCAGAGATTTGCGTCAATCACCCCTTACGTTTCCTATATACCGGAAACTTAGGAGCCGGACGCTGGGAAACATTAGCACAAATAGCAAAGGAAATTCATAAGCTGAATGCGAACGGAAAAAAAGCTCAACTGGAAATTTATTCGGCAACTCCCCTATCCTCGAATATTTTATCCAAACTAAACATACCGGATAGTTCTGAATTCAAAGGTCGAGTTCCCGCCAGTGAGATAAAGCCTATCCAACAAAAGTCTGATGTACTTATTCATGTAGAACCTTTCAAAAAGACGGAGCGATATAAAGCCAGGCTCTCGTTTTCCACAAAAATCATTGATTACATGGAAGCCGGCAAATGTATTCTCGCTGTAGGCTGGGAAGAAACCGGAGGAATCGAGTATCTTGCAGCTAACAATGCGGCTTGTTGTATAACAGATCCAGCAGAGATAGACAAGACCATTGAATGCCTCATTAACGATTCAGCTCTCCGCCAACGCTATGCCATAAATGCTTACCAATGCGGATACCAAAATCATAACTTTAACAAAATTCATGATAGTCTTTATCAAGACTTGTATAAGATAGTTAAACAATAAACAAATTAAGGTTCATGGCCTAAAATCAGACACATTGTTGAACTATCATCAGAATTCACAAAATATTGTATAAAAATGAATATGAATCCATTAATAAGCGTAATTGTACCCGTATACAAAGTAGAAGAATATCTAGACGAATGTATACAGAGTATTTTAAAACAAAGTTATAAAAATCTGGAGATCATACTTATAGATGACGGATCCCCTGATCGATGTCCTCAGCTATGTGATGAATACTCGAACCTAGACAAACGAATAAGAGTCATACATAAAGAAAATGGAGGGCTTAGTGATGCTCGTAACACCGGCATATTAGCATCTCATGGGGAATATGTTCTTTTTATAGATAGCGATGACTTTTGGACTAGTCATCAAATGGTAGAAACTTTAATTCAAAAATTAAACGAATATCCTTATTCAGATATTATATTCTTCGGAAGTACAACTATAGCTGGAGACAAGCATTATCCATCTCCTATTATAGATCATACTAATATAGATGGAAAATCTAAAATTGAAGGATTAGAATTTTTACTTAGAAATGGGGATATAATACCATCTTGTTGTAAAAAGATGATACGTAGAGATTTATTGACAAGGAATAATATATTTTTCAAAAAAGGATTATTAAGTGAAGACTGGGATTGGACTATAGATCTCTACATTCATGCAAAAACAATATCTGCTGTTAATCAAAATTTCTATGGATACAGAAAAAGAAAAGGATCCATCACATCACGCATTGGCATTAAACATTTCAACGATATAGTATATATTATTACAAAATGGGACAAAGATCTTAAAACAATCGATATTAGCAATAAGGAAAAAGAAATATACTTTGGATTCTTAGCTCATATCTACTCTATGACACTTGCTCTTTTGTATTTAGCTGACAAATCCGTCAAATCTGAAATCCAAGATAAGCTTAAGCCTATGGCTTCTATTTTAGGTTACAACATAAATCCTAAAGTAAAAAAAACAAATTTATTATATCATGTCATAGGTTTCAATTTTACTTGTAAGATTCTTCAATTTTACCTTAAGAACAGATCTAAACATAAAAAAACATAAAACAACCACTTGCTGTAATCAAAAAAAAAAAAAAAAAAATGGAATTATGCTGAGTCTATACCATTTTTTATAACATAACATTATCTTGTAAAAAGTAATTATTAAAACATGAACAAACTTCAACAAATCACAAATTAAATAATTCACAAATACACTTTTTAATATCAACCAATAATGATAATATAAATAAAATATTCATGAATATAATACAATACATTTATGATCACTCACCCATATTCATTCAAAACATGTTAGTATCGTCAAAAGGCTATTTAAACAAAAGAAGCCGGTATGGGGCAGAGTATTATCGCTATCTTGATTTTTTAAGAAAATTCGATAAGTTAGAACTTACAGAAAAACAAGAATTTCAAATAGAAGAACTTCGTAAGTTCTTACATTTTGCAGTTAAGAACAGTGGATTTTATGCCAAGTTGTACGCAGGTATTGTAATCGATAAAATAGATTCCTTAAAAGCGTTGAAGAAATTACCAATTGTCGATAAAGAGATGCTTCGGGACAATATCAATCAAGTTATTACGCATACAGGTGAACCGATTGTAACCAGCCATACAGGGGGAACCACAGGAAAAAGCTTAGAAGTGACCATGACATACTCTGACTATATGCGACGTATGGCCATGCTTGATCATTTTAAAGAACGAGTAGGTTTTATCCATTTAAAAATGAGACGGGCTACGTTTAATGGAAAACATATCGTCCCTCCTATGCAACGTAAAAACGTGTATTGGAGATATAATCGGGCTTGCAAGCAAATGATTTATTCATCCTTTCATATTACAGAAGATAATTTATCTTATTATGTAGAGAGTTTAAATCGCTTCCGTCCACAAGCTATCGATGGCTTTTTTACCTCCATGTGCGATGTGGCCAATTATATTGAACGGCATCATATACCTTTGACATTTACTCCTGTAGCAATCTTCCCAACATCAGAGACTCTGACAGCTGAAGGACGGGCATTGCTTGAGCGGGTTTTCCATTGTAAAGTGTATGATCAGTATGCTTCCAGCGAAGGGGCACCATTTGTAACCGAATGGTCGGATAGGAAATTACGCATGGAACTTGCTTCCGGAGTGTTTGAGCACGTTGAGGGAACAAATGAAATCCTTGTTACTAGTTTTACCACACATGGGACTCCTTTGATTCGTTATCGTATCGGTGATACAATGGAATGGGATACCGAGTGTTTTTCTGACCCGATCTCACCGATAGTCCATTCCATCCAAGGACGCAGACTGGATTTTCTTTATACGGCTGAGGGAGCAAAAATTAATGCCGGAAATGTATCCAATATGCTAAAATATATCCCTAATGCCGTGATCCGTGCGCAATTTGTTCAGGAGCGAATTGGGGAAGTAGTTTTATTACTCGAAATTGATAAACAAGTCTATAAACCGGAATATGATGAATTGATTAGGAAAGAATTCATTCATAAATTTGGAGTATCAACTGATCTGTTTATAAAGCATGTAGATAGTATTCCTCGGGAAAAAAGTGGAAAATTTCGGATGATAAAAAATTCGGTACAACCATATTCACCTATTACAACGTGAATAAGTCTTTGAACAAGCCCGATTTTAAAGGAGTCGAATTCTGCCCCCTTTTACAAGATGCAGGTTCCTTTAATTCCATACAGCGACATTTGACGAAATATCTCTCACAGAAATTGGATCGACACTTGAATGAGCTGTGGGATTCAGGAACCTTAAATCAAGAGGAGCTAGACCGGTTAAGGGCTATGCACCTTCGTACGGATTTGAAAAATAAGTAAAATCTGTAAGCATTCAAATTATGGATTCATTAAACGTAAAGAATTTCGGACCAATCAAAGACCTGAATGTCTCTTTAGAAGACTTGACTCTGCTAATTGGCCCACAAGCTAGTGGCAAACGCTTATTCTTAGAGTTGTTTAAGCTTGTAAATGACCATGCACATATCCTATCTACATTACAAAATTTCCTTTTTAACTTTTTTCATCCATGTCATACTCATACTTCAAACGCAGTTGCGACTTGGTCGCATCCGCAGCGGCGATTGTCGTACTTTCGCCGATCCTTCTAGCGACAGCGTTGGCCATCAAACTGGAGAGCCGGGGGCCTGTTCTCTTTAAACAGGAACGACTGGGACTCAAGGGCAAGCCTTTCAAGATCTATAAATTCCGTTCCATGGTGGTAGGTGCCGAGAAACAAGGTACAGGCGTGTATTCCTATAAGGGGGACGCACGGATCACCAAGGTAGGGCGGTTTATCCGCGCCACGAGCTTGGACGAGCTACCCCAACTTTTTAATATACTGAAAGGCGAAATGTCGCTGATCGGCCCACGCCCGGCCCTGATCTATCACCCTTGGACTTTCGACAAGTACACGAAGCATCAGAAAAGAATGTTCGACGTACTGCCCGGTATCACCGGGTGGGCGCAGATCAACGGACGCAAGGAGGTGCCGTGGCCGGAACGTATCGAGCTGAATATCTATTATGTGGAGCATCTTTCGCTCGCACTGGATATGCGGATCTTGTTTTCTACCTTCTTCAAGGTGCTCACGAATGCCAATAATAACAATACCTCAAATACAAACGGAAATGCTTAAATTAATGTACATCACAAATCGTCCGGAAATCGCTAGGATAGCGGAAGAGGCCAGTGTCGATCGCATCTTCGTCGATTTGGAGACGATCGGGAAACAAAAGCGGCAAGGCGGTATGAATACCGTGCAATCGCATCACACCCTTGAGGATATCCTAAATATCAGAGACGCTTTCCATAAAGAAGTGCTCGTACGCTCTAACCCGATCCATCCCGGCTCGAGAGAGGAGATCGAAACGATCATCGCCCATGGCGCGGACGTGGTCATGCTACCCTATTTCAAGACCGTGAACGAGGCGGCCAAATTTATTGACCTAGTGGGAGGGCGGGCCAAGGTGAACCTGCTGGTAGAGACCGCCGAGGCCGTGAAGCTGATCGACGCGATACTGGCGTTGGAGGGGATCGATGAGATCCATATCGGGCTGAACGATCTTCATTTGGCTTATGGCATGAGATTTATGTTTGAGCTACTGGCCGATGGAACCGTGGAATACCTAGGGCGTAAAATACGGAATAAGGGGATACGGTTCGGGTTCGGCGGGATCGCCAAGCTGGGAAGCGGAATCCTTCCCGCCGAGCGGGTGATCAAGGAGCACTACCGGCTAGGATCTACCTGTGCGATCCTGTCACGTAGTTTCTGTAACACCAACAAGCTGGATGACCTCGTGGAAATAAGAAAATTATTCCTATCGGAGATGAGGAAAATTAGGGAATTGGAGCGAGAGGCACAAGCACACGCCGGTTATTTTACGGAAAATATATCCGAGGTAAAAGCGGCGGTGAAATCGATCGTGAACACGGAATCAATCAAAGTATGAGACTACTTGTTACCGGGGCGTTCGGTTATCGCCCTAAGCAGATCGAAGCGCTCAAATCGCTGGGGATCGAACTGTTCTTCCTGCAACATGAGCAGGAGGCAATGACGGTGATCACGCCGGAAGAGGTGGACGCGGTCGTGTGCAACGGATTGTTTCTTTACCATGACATCGAACGGTTTACCCGATTGAGATACATACAGTTGACCAGCGCAGGGCTCGACCGTGTTCCGGCCCAAGCGATAAACAATCCGGATATCGTCTTACACAATGCCAAGGGGGTCTACGCGATCCCGATGGCCGAATGGGCCGTGTGCAAGGTACTCGACATCTATAAAGCCACAGCCGGGTTCCAAGCCACCCAACAAGCTCGCGCATGGAAAAAGGAACGCGGGCTGCGCGAGGTGAACGGAACGAAAATCGCGATCATCGGCGCGGGAAACGTGGGTAGCGAGGTCGCCAAGCGTTTTCAGGTATTCGGAGCGGAAATCGTAGGTTTCGATATCCACACCCATCCCGTAGAAGGTTTTGACCGGATACGCTTGATCGACGAACTGCCCGGACTCGTCGCCGAGTTTGACACCTTGATACTAACCGCCCCACTTACGGAACAAACCTATCATTTGATCGGATATGACCTATTATCCGATATGAAGCAAGGGGCGATACTCATCAATATCGCCCGAGGAGCGTTGATAGACGAGAAAGCGATGTATAAGATACTTAAAGAACGGAACGACATCCACGCGGCCCTTGATGTCTTTGAGAAAGAGCCCCTACCCGCTGATAACCCGTTGTGGAAACTACCGAATGTAACGGTTTCGCCACATAACTCGTTTGTGTCCGCAGGGAACAACGAGAGGATGTTCGCCGTCATATACGAAAACCTAAAAAAATTCATAGAAAAACAATGAGCAGATTTTTACTCATCTCCCCCAAGAACCGTACGGCTTATAACTTCAGGGGGGAATTGATCACTCAAATCCGGCAGGAAGGCTACGAGGTTATCGTCACCGGGCCCAACCGGGAACATGTCGATAAGATAGAGGCGTTGGGAGCACGTTTTATCGAAATCCCGATGAACAAGAACGGAATCAATCCCTTGGCCGATCTGAAATATACCTTCCAGCTTTACAAACTAATGCGGAAAGAAAGACCGGTCTGCACATTGGGATACACGATCAAGCCGGTGATTTACGGAGCGATAGCGGCTAAGCTTGCCGGAGTAGGCAACATAAATTCCATGATCACAGGAGCCGGATACCTTTTTATATCCGAGAGTCACAAAGCCCGGATGCTCAAACGGATCTCATTTCTTCTGTATCGTATAGGACTTGCTTGCGCCCATAAGGTCATCTTCCAGAATCCGGATGACCGAAAGGAATTTACCGCTCATAAGTTGGTAAGCCCCGAAAAATGCCATGTCGTGAACGGATCCGGCGTGAATATGCGGAAATTCCATCCTTCCCCGTTACCCAGCACGATCACCTTCTTCATGCTAGGGCGATTGCTCTATAGCAAAGGTGCCATGGAGTACCTAAAAGCCGCGGAAATAATCAAAGCGCATTACCCGCAAGTTCGTTTCATGCTGCTCGGCAATATCGTAACCGATATGCAGGACGGAATAAAAGCCCAAGAGATCGAGCCGTATCTCGATAACGGCATCGTAGAACTATTGGGAGAGACGGATCATGTCATCCCATATTATAACCAATGCTCGGTTTTCGTACTCCCCTCCTACCGGGAGGGAACGCCTCGCTCCGTGTTGGAGGCGATGGCGATGGGACGCCCGATCATAACCACGGATACACAAGGGTGCCGAGAGACCGTAGTAGACGGGTTAAACGGTTATTTGGTACCGATCAAAGATCCTGTAGCGGTAGCTTCCGCCATGGAACGTTTTATCTTGAACCCGCAATCTATCGACTCGATGGGGAAAAAGAGCCTCGCATTGTGTGAAGAAAAATTCGAGGTATCCAAGGTCAACGCAGACATGATCGAAATCATGGAATTGTAATATACGAATCTAATTATTCTCATTACCTAAAATAACTATCGCTATGTCTAATCCTTTTCACAAAGCTATTTCTTGGTACTTTACCAAACGGGCTTTACCCTATTGGAGCATTCTCGCTATCGACTGCCTGATCGTGTTATCCTCCATGCTCTCGACCTATGTGATAGAAAACGGGGGGGCGAACACATTGAGTATCATATATCCATTGTTAGAGACCTTTTTAATATACCTTTTGTGTTTTATGATTGGTTTCCGGATGTTCCATACGTACTCCGGGGTAATTCGCTTCTCCTCATTCAAGGATTTGCTCCAAGTGGCTCTCGCTTGCCTTACCGGGCTCATACTCTCGGTCACCTTTCAAAGCATACTCCCCCGCTATGATTGGTTCGTTTATATCCCGGTCAGCCTACTGGCACTAAGTACCCTCTTAACGATGTGCTTGATGTGGGGCGTACGAATCTGGGTTAAATTTCTATATGACAACTCGTTGCGACAATCTAGAACTACCCGTATATTCATCTATGGCGTCAAGCAAGGTGGAATCGCACTTGCCAAGAGTATAAACAACAACCAAAAATCACCCTACATAATCGCCGGCTTCGTTTCTGATTTCTCTGATATCCAAAACAAAAGGCTGATGGGGGTTCGGATCTATCCTAATGATAAGCGACTGACCGCGACTATGCGCGAGCATTACGCGAACGCATTACTCGTTTCCCCGTTAAAAAGCGATGAGCTACGTCATAACGAGGAGATGGTCAATCGCCTTATATCCGCGGGAATCAAGATATTGATGATACCATCAGTCCAAGAGTGGGATGGCAAAAGTGACCTAAATTATAACCAGCTGAAAGAAGTGAATGTAGAAGACCTGCTACCTCGCGACAAGATCGACATTGACATGGAGGCCGTGGGAAAGCTTTTATCCGGTTGCCGCATCCTAATCACCGGAGCCGCGGGAAGCATCGGTAGCGAGATTGTCCGGCAGATCGCGACATACGCACCCGCCAGCCTCATCCTCATAGACCAAGCGGAGACTCCTCTTCATGACATACGCTTGATGATGGCCGATAGATGGCCTCGCATCGTGGCGCATACGATCATCGCCGATATAGCGAACCAAGCTCGTATGGAGGAGATCTTTCAGCGGTATCGCCCCGAATATGTTTTCCATGCCGCTGCCTACAAGCATGTCCCGATGATGGAGGACAATCCGGCGGAGAGTATAGCAAACAATGTCAACGGCACACGCATCGTAGCAGACCTGGCCGTAAAATACCATACGAGGAAATTCGTAATGGTATCTACGGATAAAGCGGTGAATCCCACGAATGTGATGGGCTGCTCCAAACGTATCTGCGAAATTTACGTACAAGCACTGGACAAAGCCATAAAAGAAGGTAAAGTAAACGGAAAAACCAAGTTCGTAACCACACGTTTCGGCAATGTGCTTGGATCTAACGGCTCCGTGATCCCTCTTTTCAAAGAACAGATTAAACGAGGGGGGCCTGTCACCGTGACGCATCCGGATATTATCCGTTATTTCATGCTTATTCCCGAAGCTTGCAAATTAGTCCTCGAGGCCGGGACTATGGGTAAAGGGGGTGAGATATTCGTATTTGACATGGGTAACCCGGTACGTATCGCTGATCTGGCGAAACGTATGATTCAAATGAGCGGAGTCCGCAATGTCGAAATAAAATACACCGGATTGCGTGAAGGAGAGAAGTTGTATGAGGAGGTTCTTAACGACGAGGAAATCACCCTGCCTACATTTCATCCGAAAATCAAGATAGCCAAAGTTCGCGAATATGATTTCGAGCAAGTGAACGAGTCAATTTCCCGACTTATAAACATGAATACGGTTGGTGAAGATATGGTCATTGTCAAAATGATGAAAGAGATTGTCCCCGAATTTAAAAGTCAGCACTCCAAATATGAAGCACTCGATCTTGAAACCTCACGAAATTCGTAATAACCGGATCACTCCTTTTAAGAAAGTTTTGCTTGTAGTTTTTTTCCTTTTATCCGGTTTGCCGGCATGGGCACAAATGCGCCCCGGGCAAATTGACATTTTCGCGGGAGTGGATTTCAATTATCGGGATATTTTCCATAACGATCGCCTATACGATGTGTTAATCAACCTGACTCCCGGAATCAAATGGAATATGGGGAACCGTTGGGAAGCATCCGCACAGGTAGTCATCCCTGTTGTAAATCAGTTTGGCGAAGGTTTCTCCAATAAGGTCCGGCTCAACATGGCGGTTCTCTCCAAACAGTTCCCGATAAAGAATCGCATGAAAGTTAAATTATCCGGAGGATTATTCGGGGCATCTCGCTACGGACTCGATGTGAAAAGTATGTGGATAGCCAATAAATGGTTGGCATTTACCGGACAGGCCGGGCTTACCGGATATTGCTCATTAGCCTCGGGCTGGGAAGCTAGCATGATGAAACGCTTGACATTCCTCATCGGCCCTGAATTTTGGCTAGAATCATGGACAACCCAGATGTGGATAAAAGCCGGACGTTTCATATATGGCGATTATGGCGTGCAGGCTGAGGCCTTCCGCCATTTCAAACATACAAGCGTGGGAATTTTCGCATCCTATAGCGATATCGGAAAAGAAAACGCCGGTTTCAAAATAATACTGGCTCTCCCCCCTTATAAACGAACAAGGCGTAAAATCAACTTCCGACCGGCTTCCAATTTCAGGCTAACATACAATGTAAGCAGTGACTATTACAGCAATCGTCAATATTTCACGGATCCGGAACAGAACGAGCGAAATGGCTGGTTTGATAGGGATATGCTTCCGTGGGGGCCGGATACAATGTCCCCGGATTTCATCTATAAAGACAGGAAGGAGGAGCGATGAAAAAAATAACGTTTTTAATCATACTGCTTATAGTAAGTCTATCACACATATCCGCACAACAATATACAGGCATGAGCGGATTGATTCATGTACCTTCAGCCGAAATGGACAGCGCAGGAGATGCCCGGCTTGGAGGTCATTTTCTGAATAAAAGATTTACTCCGGCGGGAAGTTTCATACACGAGGGGGTTCCTTACCATACATTTGATTGCTACATCTCCATCACCCCGTTCCGCTGGATAGAGCTTGGCTATACGACCACGATGTATAAGAGACCTAATAAAGATGGAGAATTAAGGTATAACCAAAAAGACAGATATTTTTCCGTCAAACTAAATCCTTTACGGGAAGGAAGATGGTTTCCCGCCATCGCCTTGGGCGCAAATGACTTTATCAACTCGCATTTTGGCATAGACGATAAAGGGGCGAGTGGTTATTTCCGAAATTATTACATTGCGGCGACAAAACATTTGACCTCAAAAATCGGGATAGTAGGGATGAATATCGCATATCGCCATTTTTTCTTTGATGGAAGCAAAAAATGGAATGGGGCCGTAGGGGGTATCACTTTTCAACCCATTTTCGCACGTAACATGAGGATTATCGCTGAATGGAGCGGAAATGAAGTGAACGCCGGCATAGATTGTACGCTCTGGAAACATTTACTGATACAAGTCTCGCTACAATCCGGGAAATATCCATCTGCCGGATTATGCTACAAGACAAATCTATTTTGACAAACTTAATTTTATTCACATCAATAAACATTTTCAAAGATGAAAACAAACAGATTTTTAATGGGAGCCGTAATGCTTCTGTGTGTCACTCTTACCGCATGTGACAAAGACGATCCGGATTACAACAAGGTAACTCCTCCGGTTGTTAATATCGCTCCAAACACCCTGTCCGGTATCATTACCACAAGACAAGGGCAAGCCATTAATGGGGCGACAGTCTCCATTGGTTCTCAGTCTACGACTACTGACAACGAGGGCATGTATGAAATATCCAACGTGGAAGCTGGCACTTATACGGTCAAGGCCTCAGCGACCGGTATGGTAACAGCTGAAGCCTCGATTACGGTAGCACAAAGTTCGCATACGATGAATTTGGTATGGAGCGCATCCTTAAACAAGGAAATCGTAGAGAATGTAAATGTAACTGTTGACGAAGGAGGTTCCGGATCCGTTGAGAGCGAGGCGATCGAAAAGAATGACAAGGCACGAGTTGAGATAAAAGTTGAGGTTCCGAAAAATACAGTTCCGGAAAATACCACGGTATCAATATCTCCTGTTTACACCGAAGAGTCTTCTTTAATCATTCGCGCTTTACGTGCCGCAGAAGATAAAATGCTTATCGGAGCAAACGTGTCTTGCAACAATCCCGAACACACACTGTCTCAACCTTTCGGCATATCTTTCAAGGTCGATGAGACGATAACCGAGAGCGTTGAGGCTAAACAATATATAAATGGACAATGGGTAACTGTGGAACACCTAATAGACAATGGCAATGTCGTAATCTCAACGACCACATTCGGAACATTCGGCCTCTTTTTCCCTGTGGATATCACTTATACGAACAGCTCAGAATCTCTTACGTTTACCCCGTCTTCATGGGACAATCTTTTCGGGTCAAATACAATTAACGCCACAGAAGCCTCTTATACGTATAAAGTAGGTAGCGAATACAACGCACAAGGAGCCAATTCATTGGAAGCGCTTCTTATAGAACGGCTCTCCTCAATAATCGGCCCTACTTATACGTCTATGTCCGGGGTATACCCACTTAATGTCGAATTACCTATTGGAACAGCCCTATCCATTAAAGGTAGCCAAGAAACGAACAACGTAACAGTTTCCTCACGTAACCGTTCGGTAAGTGGTACCAAGTATGGAACCGTAACCGTTCAAGTTTCGTCTTACAATCGAGAGCATAGTGGAGGAACAGGAGGAAGTACCACGAATTAAAAAAATCATTCAATTGGCATTATATAATGGCGGTGTGCTCAATCTGATAGCACACCGCCGTTTTTGTAAAAAACCACATCTTTACTAACGACAGTCTTTCTAAGCACCAGACCGTACCCTGACCGCCGAGGCTTTAAATATCAGCAGAAAGACGCTATTCAACAAAATGAAACGTTATAATCTTGGCAACGAGTAATTTTTTACTAACTTTGATGCCTCAATAGAAATGTGTTACATTTAGATTTTAAATAAACAAGTATTATGGCGAAAATAAAAGGAGCTGTTGTTGTAAACACAGAGCGCTGCAAGGGATGTAACCTTTGTGTAGTAGCCTGCCCGTCGGATGTACTGGAGTTGCACCCACGAGAAGTAAACAACAAGGGGTATCACTATGTGTACATGAAGAACCCGGACGCATGCATCGGTTGCGCTAGTTGCGGGTTAGTTTGTCCGGACGGTTGTCTAACGATCTACAAAGTAAAAATATAAAGTTATATCAAGATATGGCAGAAGATATAAAATTAATGAAGGGTAACGAAGCCATCGCCCATGCGGCTATCCGCTATGGCGTGGACGGTTACTTCGGCTATCCGATCACTCCGCAGTCGGAGATATTGGAAACCCTTATGGCAGAGATGCCGTGGGAAAAGACCGGCATGGTAGTCTTACAAGCGGAGAGCGAGGTAGCCGCTATTAATATGGTATACGGCGGAGCCGGTTCCGGAAAGAAAGTGATGACCTCTTCTTCCAGTCCGGGCGTGAGCTTGAAACAAGAAGGTATTTCTTATATCGCGGGAGCGGAGCTTCCTTGTCTGATCGTGAACGTTATGCGTGGCGGTCCCGGATTAGGAACGATCCAGCCGAGTCAGGCTGATTATTTCCAGACCGTGAAAGGCGGTGGCCATGGCGATTATCGTTTGATTACCTTGGCACCCTCTTCCGTACAAGAGATGGCCGATTTCGTAGGCCTTGGTTTTGATCTGGCTTTCAAATACAATAACCCCGCTATTATCTTGGCGGACGGTATCATCGGACAGATGATGGAGAAAGTGGTTATGCCTCCCTATCATACCCGTCGTACCGAGGAAGAGATTATCGCTCAATGTCCTTGGGCCGTACAAGGAAAGAAGGGCGGACGCAAAGGTAACGTCATCACTTCCTTGGAGCTAGACCCGGCGAAGATGGAAGAGAACAATATCCGTTTCCAAGCGAAATATCGCAAGATCGAGGAAAACGAGGTTCGTTACGAGGAGTTCCAATGTGAGGACGCTGATTATCTATTGATCGCATTCGGTTCTTCCGCCCGTATTTGCCAGAAGGTAGTTGAGATCGCCCGTGCGGAAGGTATCAAGCTTGGCTTGTTACGCCCGATCACGTTATGGCCGTTCCCGACAAAAGTGATCGCCGCTTATGCGGATAAGGTAAAAGGTATGTTATCGGTTGAGTTGAACGCCGGACAGATGGTAGAGGACGTTCGCCTAGCCGTAAATGGTAAGGTGAAGGTAGAGCACTTTGGCCGATTGGGTGGAATCGTATTCACCCCGGATGAGGTATTGAACGCGCTGAAGGAAAAATTATTCTGATCCGTATGACACGAGGAAGTAAAGCTGACGAGATATTGACGCTGGTCTTTATGCTACTGGCCATAGCTGCCGTGGTATGTTACTTCGCTGTTAGCGATAAGACCGTATTCTTGTATTGCGGTGGAGCGGCGATCGTATTGCGGCTGGTGCAATATGTCCTAAGATATATACATTAATAATTAAAGATTATGGAACTCAACGATATAATTAAACCGGAAAATCTGGTGTATGAAAAGCCCAGATTGATGAATGAAAATCCCATGCACTACTGCCCCGGTTGCAGCCACGGTGTGATACATAAGCTAATCGCCGAGGTTATAGCCGATATGGGTCTGGAAGATAAGACAATCGGTATCTCCCCCGTGGGATGTGCCGTATTCGCATATAACTACTTGGATATCGATTGGATCGAGGCAGCCCACGGACGTGCGCCAGCCATCGCTTCCGCCGTTAAACGCTTGAATCCGGAGAAGATGGTATTCACGTATCAAGGAGATGGTGACTTGGCGGCTATCGGTACGGCCGAGACGATTCATGCAGCCAACCGTGGCGAGAATATCGTGATCGTATTCGTAAATAACGCGATCTATGGTATGACCGGCGGACAGATGGCTCCGACTACACTGGAAGGTATGCCCACGGCTACCTGTCCTTACGGACGCAACATCGCCTTGAACGGTTACCCGCTGAAGATCGGTGATTTATTAGCCCAATTGGAAGGAACTTGCTTGGTAACACGCCAAAGCGTACAGACGGCCGCGGCCGTACGGAAAGCGAAGAAGATGCTTCGTAAGGCTTTCGAGAACGCTATGGCCGGTAAGGGTACTTCTGTGGTAGAGTTCGTCTCCACTTGCTCATCCGGCTGGAAGATGACTCCGGAAAAAGCCAATAAATGGATGGAAGCGAACATGTTCCCCTTCTACCCGCTGGGCGACTTAAAGAATGTTGAATAAGTAATACGGTAAACGACAATGAAACAAGAAATAATTATAGCAGGCTTCGGTGGACAAGGTGTATTGTCTATGGGTAAGATCTTGGCCTATTCCGGTTTGATGGAAGGCAAGGAGGTTAGCTGGATGCCTTCATACGGACCTGAGCAACGTGGCGGCACGGCCAACGTAACCGTTATCTTGAGCGACGAGCGTATCAGCTCACCCGTATTGAATGAATATGATATCGCTATTATCTTGAACCAACCTTCCATGGATAAGTTCGAGAGCAAGGTGAAACCGGGCGGTATCTTGATTTACGATGGTTATGGCATCCATACGCCGGCGAAACGTACGGATATTAACGTATATCGGGTAGATGCCATGGACGCCGCTACCGAGATGAAGAACGAGAAGGCATTCAATATGTTGATCTTAGGCGGGTTACTTAATATCGTCCCGATGGTTCAATTGGAGAACGTCATGCTAGGATTGAAGAAATCCTTGCCCGAGCGTCACCATCATTTGTTGCCGATGAACGAGGCTGCCATTAAGAAAGGAATGGAGATTATACAGAAAATATAAGAAGCTCATTCATTGATGTGCCGATATGCCAATTAAGTTTTCTGATTGGCATATTGGCATATTTTATAATTGGCACATTATTTTTTGTTATATCTTTGCAACCCATGAAGTATTATCTATACATATTACTTTTTCTGATAGGAACGGCGGCTTCCGCGCATGCGCAAGGACGTTCCGGGAGCCGGGGAGGACGAGGTGGATTCTCGTTATCTAATTTATCATCCTCAAACAAGGAAATACCGGATAGCTTGCTGCAAACAGATAGCGCGGCGCTGAAATCAAAACGAATCACCGGTTATCGGCTCACGCCTCTTTTGGGAGAACGTTATATCGCTCCTATGGATACCAATCGATTAAATTTCGGGAATAGTACGTTGGTGGAAGCGAACTCATTGGCCGTAGGTTATCTGGCGAATGTGGGATCGCCGGCGCAAACCCGTATTTTTAACGAACGTAAGGAGGAACGTGATTTCATCTTCGCCGATGCCTATGATTATTATATCACGACCCCGACAAACGCTTATTTCTATGATACCAAAGTACCCTATACCCAAGTGACTTATACGACAGGAGGAGCTAGCCAGAATAAGATGGACCGACTGAAAGGGGTACTGACCATGAACTTTGGCAAGAAGATCAATGTCGGTGGCGAGATGGATTATATCTATAGCCGCGGATATTATAACTCCAACGGTAATAAATTATTAAGTTATCGTTTTTTCGGAAGTTATATCACCGACCGTTACGAGTTAAACGCTTATTTAAGTAATTTCAATTTCGTAAACTACGAGAACGGTGGACTTACAAATGACCAGTATATCACGAATCCCGATGACTTGGCCGAGAATCAAAGAAATATCGATAGTAAATCATACCCTGTCCGTTACACGGACACATGGAACCGTGTCCGTGGAAAACAATATTTCCTGACACAGAGATACAATCTCGGTTTTACCAAAGAATTGGAAGAAACCGATGAGGAAGGGAACGTAAAAGAGGTATTCATTCCGGTTTCCAGTATCATCCATACCATCGATTACGAAGATAACCGCAGACGCTTTATCTCTAATGATGCCGGGATCGATACCTGCTACACTCATCTTTATGGTATGGACGCATCTTTGAATGACCAGACTTCCTCATGGAATTTAAAGAATACTTTTGCGTTGGCCTTGCGGGAAGGTTTCCAAGATTGGGCTAAGTTTGGGCTGACCGCCTTCGTTACTTTCGAGAAACGCCGGTTTAGATTGGCATCCCAAGTTCCCGGACTGGATTACGGTCCGGATGGTCGTGGAAGCTCTGAGCCGAGTACATTAAATTTCCCTACTTCCGAGGTATATGATGAGTTTACGACCTACATCGGAGGCGAATTATCCAAACGCCGTGGTAGCCTTCTTACCTACAATGTCCGTGGAGAATTAGGACTTGCGGGAAGTGACGCCGGAGAGGTTCGAGTGAGCGGAGACTTACAGACCAAATTCAAGCTTTTCAAGAAAGACGCTACCATCAAGGCGGAAGGATATATCAAGAATATCACCCCGGCGTTTTACCAACGTCACCATCATGGGCGTTACTATTGGTGGGATCTATCATTGAAAAATGTGCAAAGGATTTACGCCGGAGCGAAAATCAACTTGGAATCCACCCGTACCCAGTTATCCGGAGGAGTGGAAAGTATCCAGAATTATGTATTCTTCAACGGCAAAGGTTTGCCGGAGCAAAGCAGTAAGAACATTCAAGTTGTCTCAGCCCGTATCAAGCAAGATATCATGTACCGTGCGTTCGGATGGGAGAATGAGGTGGCCTATCAGCTTTCTAGCGAGAAGTCTCAACTCCCGTTACCGGATATCAGCGCATACTCGAATATATATCTAGCGTTTAAGTTGGCGAAAGTATTAACCGTACAGATTGGTGCGAACGTATACTACAACACCGCTTATTACGCTCCTTATTACGAGCCGGCTACCCAGCAATTCCAAGTACAGGAAGGCGATACGAAGGTGAAGGTTGGCAATTATCCGTTGATCAACGCTTATGCGAATTTCCATTTGAAGCAAGCTCGCTTCTTCATCATGGCATACAATCTAGGCTCTAAGTTCGTTGACCCGAATTACTTCTCTCTTGCGCATTATCCGTTGGACCCGATGGTCTTGAAAATGGGCATCTCCGTGACTTTCAATAATTAATCGATTGCCATGAGATCTAAGAAGTTGCTTATCCTATACGCTTTCCTACTGATTGTCGCTGTAGTGACAATGGTACAGCTTTGGAGACTTAACCAACGTCCCCAAGAGATCGGACCTCGTGATTATCCGGAAATCAAGGAAGAAGGAATTCTCCGGATGATAACCGAATACAATCAATCCGGGTATTTCGTATCAGGCGATACAGTGCAAGGTTTTCAATACGAGCTTAGCCAAGCGATCGCTAAATTATCCGGATTGGAGGTTCAGACGCATTTGGAAATGAGTTTAGCGAAAAGTTTCGAGGAATTATCGGACAACAAATGCGACGTAATCGCAAGAAACATACCCATCACCTCCGAGATGCGGGAAAACTACCTGTTCACCGAACCGATCGTTCTCAACAAGCAAGTCTTGGTACAACGTACGGCAGAGGCGAACAACGAACAAGCCCCTATCCGTAACCAATTGGATTTAGCCCAAAAGACTTTATACATACCGAAAGATTCCCCGGCCTTATTGCGTCTGCAAAATCTGGGACACGAGATAGGCGATACGATCTACGTGGTGGAAGATGAGTTATATTCTACCGAGCAGCTTATGATCATGGTAGCCAAAGGCGATATCGATTATGCCGTATGCGACCAACAAATCGCTCGCATGACCCAGAAAAACCTGCCGGAAGTCGATATCCTAACGGATGTCAGTTTTACCCAATTGCAATCGTGGGCGGTCCGTAAAGACTCCCCTGTCCTACTGGATAGCCTAAATAGTTGGCTCCAGCAAATCAAGAACAGTGGATTATACGACCAAATTTATAAGCGCTATTACAAATAGCGCTATTCGTGAGACGGCAAAATAAAGGAGAACTCTGAACCTACCCCTAATTCAGAAGTAACATGTATCGAACCTCCCATCTTAACAACTAATCCTTTGCAGATAGCCAGTCCTAATCCGATACCTTCCATATAGTCGTTTATTTTCACGAAACGACCGAAGACATCTTTCAATTTGTCCTTATCGATACCGATTCCCGTATCCCTTACGTAAAAACGTAATTGATTATCCGGTTGAATGGTATATCCCATCGTGATGCTACCTTCTTTCGTGTTCTTGATAGCGTTGTTCACCAAATTATTAATCAACTGCAACAGACGCATGCTATCCGTACCGAACATATGGTGGTCAGCCCCTTTCTCCAAAATTAACTTGACTCCTCCCGGAACCCGTAACTTGGCGGAAGCATAAATCGTATCCATCAATTCACTGACATCTAATTGCTCATATGTGATCTTTATCGCATCCGCCTCGATCTTCGAGATATCCAAGATGTCATTGATCAATTGCATCAACAATTGGTTATTCATCTTGATCACATCGTAGTACGACATACGTTCCTCATCCGTATCAGCAAAAGCCATCAATTCAGAGAAGCCGGTAATCGCATTCAAAGGAGTCCGGATCTCATGGCTCATATCCGCCAGATATTTCGATTTCATCTTATCAGCGGCCTCGGCCTTCACCTTCGCCTCCTCAAGGCTTAATTCTTGATTCTTCCGTTCCTGAATATTCGTTGAACATCCAAGGATAACCGAAGGTCTTCCTTTCTCGTCCCGTTCATACACGGTAGCAAATACCTCTCTCCAAACATATTCCTTCTTGCCGGGAAATAGCATACGTGCCTCGATCCTTGCCTCAGAGATTTCCCCTCGGCAAAGACGGGTAAACATATTATGATAATGTTCTTGATCATCCGGATGCGCCCGGCTGATAAACTGCCCCCATGACACCTCTATCATATCTTCCGACATGGTATTCCAATCGTTCAAGGTCACAACGGAATCCTTGAAATTATGGGTACTGTCCGGATCGATGAAAATCGAGCATGTACGTATATCACTTATCCGCAATGCCATTTTCGTCAAGATCCGGGTTCTTCTCAAAGTATTCTCCGTAGCCAACTCGGAAGTTATATCTCTCCATAAAGCCAAGACAAGCGGCTTGCCATTATTTAGGGAAATAGGATATTTAGCGACCTCTATATCCCGGTAATCGCCGGAGGCCGATTTTACCTTGCCCTTGAATCTAGCGGTCAGTCCTGTCTTGATCACGTTCATATCGGTTTCCAGACGCTCCTCGGCGGTCATCAAGGCATTATAATTCACCTCGAAATCATCATGTCCCTCGATCTCCCGGGTTTCAATACCCGTTATTTCCTCCATAAAATGATTCCAATACAGGTAATTAAAATGGTTATCCCCATCTTTCACGAAAACCCCCAACGGTAACCGATCTAATATCGTATTGATCAGTTCTTGTAGATTGTTTTCTGTTTTCAGAGAAGATACATTGCGTGTATAAACGATTACAAGCTCCTCATTAAAAAGGCTTGCTTGCGATAGATAATAATAGTTCTTTCCTTCAAAAGAGACCTCAAAAGAGAAATCCACTTTCACTTGCTCCTCGAAAACACGTTTAACCGCAGCTCTATAGATCTCATATTGATCGTAGTTCTTCCCGTCCGGGAACAACGCTTGAGGTTGCTTTCCGATACAGTTATTCGCTAAATAATGATAATAATCGTCTTTTGCAGAAATAACCTTGACAAGAGTAAGATTTCGATCTACTAATACAATCGTATCGGGACTCTTCTCCATGATCATCTCTAATCCAGACTGAACGTTACTTCCGCTTTCTAGACTATTCATATTAATTCTTTCGTTTTTGGGGTATAACTCGGGGATAAAGGTATTTATTTTTCTATTTATCACCAAAGAGAAACCTACCTATTGCATAATATTTCTAAATAATCTTTATCTTTACCGGGAATTTGAATGTAAAAAGATGAGATTTGATGAATTAGATTTGGAAGATGCCGTATTAGACGGGCTTTATGACATGAATTTTGACGAAACGACTCCAGTCCAAGAGTTAACGATTCCTGTCATTTTAGAAGGTAAAGACATCATCGCTTGCGCACAGACCGGAACCGGTAAAACGGCGGCGTATGTTTTACCAGTTATTAATGAACTAAGCAAAGGTTGTCATCCGACAGACGCGGTGAATGCGGTCATTATGGCACCGACCCGGGAATTGGCTCAACAAATAGACCAACAAATTCAAGGATTCACTTATTTTATACCTTCCGTATCCGCAGTAGCCGTGTATGGAGGTACCGACGGAATCGCTTGGGAACAACAAAAGAGAGGTTTAGAGATGGGTGCGGATATCGTGATCGCTACCCCGGGACGTTTATTGTCCCATATTAAGTTAGGTACTGTAGATTTGTCTAAAGTGTCGTTCTTCGTCTTAGACGAGGCGGACCGCATGCTGGATATGGGTTTTTATGACGACATCATGCAGGTTCATAAACAGCTGCCCCCCTACTGCCAGACGATCATGTTCTCGGCTACCATGCCGCCTAAGATCCGGACGTTGGCTAAAACCATCCTAAAAGATCCGGAAGAAGTCAAGATCGCTATCTCACGCCCACCCGAATCTATCATGCAAACCGCATATATCTGCTACGATCCACAAAAGCTCAAGATTCTACAAGATCTCTTCACTCAAAGCCGCCCTCAACGGGTAATTATCTTCTCCTCTTCTAAAATGAAGGTGAAAGAATTAGCGTCTACCTTAAAAAGATTAAAGTTCAATGTAGCCGCCATGCACTCGGATCTAGAGCAATCCCAAAGGGAGGAGGTCATGAAAGAATTCAAGAGCGGACATATCGATATCCTTGTGGCTACGGATGTCGTAGCACGTGGAATTGATATCAATGACATCAAGTTGGTCGTGAACTTCGATATCCCGCATGATCCGGAGGATTACGTACACCGAATCGGACGTACGGCACGGGGTACGAACGGCGAAGGATTGGCGATTACTTTCGTATCGATCGACGAACAAGCACAATTCAAGCGCATAGAGGATTTCTTGGAAAAAGAGGTTTATAAGATACCGGTCAGCCCGGAATTCGGCGAAGTGCCCTTGTATGAGCCGGAAAAATACGGTATGAATAAAAGAGGCAGAGGACGGCCTCGTAAAAGTGAAGATAAAAGATCATCCTCGAGCCCACAAAAACGAAATATGGGACATCGTGGAAGACCTAAAAAGGTGCAATAAAAGCACTATACTTTTTAATAGAAAAACACTATACTTTTGGAGCTAAAACAATATTGCTTTGAACTCAAAAGTATAGTGTTTTTTTATGGGATATTATCAACCGTTCATGGATGCCAAGAATTCCATATTATCAACGGTTTGTTCCATCCGTTGCTTAACAAATTCCATAGCCTCCATAGAGTTCATGTCTGATAGATATTTGCGTAAGACCCACATACGGTTCAACGTGCTCTCATCCTGCAATAAATCATCACGGCGAGTGCTGGAAGCCGTGATATCCACAGCTGGATAGATACGTTTATTGGATAATTTACGATCCAATTGTAACTCCATATTACCCGTACCCTTGAATTCCTCGAAGATCACGTCGTCCATCTTAGAGCCAGTCTCCGTAAGGGCGGTGGCTAGAATCGTAAGGCTACCGCCATTCTCAATATTACGGGCGGCACCGAAGAAACGCTTCGGCTTCTGCAACGCATTTGCGTCCACACCACCGGAAAGCACCTTACCGGAAGCCGGTTGTACCGTATTATAAGCACGAGCCAAACGAGTGATCGAGTCCAGAAGAATCACGACATCATGACCACATTCTACCATTCGTTTCGCCTTGTTCAATACGATCTCAGCGATTTTCACGTGACGTTCAGCCGGTTCGTCGAATGTAGAAGCGATCACTTCCGCATCCACGCTACGAGCCATATCCGTAACCTCCTCCGGACGTTCGTCGATCAATAATATAATCATATAAACCTCGGGATGGTTGTAAGCGATAGCGTTCGCGATATCTTTCAACAACATCGTCTTACCGGTTTTCGGTTGAGCGACGATCAAACCACGTTGCCCTTTTCCGATCGGGGAGAATAAATCAACCACACGTACGGCGATATTATCGTATACTTTCGGTGATTTACGTGCCGTAAGCATGAATTTCTCATCCGGGAATAACGGGGTCAAATGATCAAAAGGAACCCGGTCGCGAACCTCTTCCGGCGTACGTCCATTGATCTTGTCCACTTTCACCAACGGGAAATACTTCTCACCTTCCTTCGGCGGACGGATCGAACCTTCTACCACGTCACCCGTTTTCAAGCCAAATAACTTGATCTGGGATTGAGAGACATAAATATCGTCCGGTGAAGTCAAATAGTTATAATCTGAAGAACGAAGGAAACCGTAACCATCTTGCATCATCTCCAACACGCCGGTTCCTGTAAGGATGCCATCAAACTCATACATTTTCTCTTGAGCCTGCTGGTTGTTATTAGCGTTATTGTTATTACGGTTGTTATTATGATTATTCTGTCGATTGTTCTGTCGAGGATTATTCTGCTGGGGAGCGGCCTCGGGTTGAGGTTTGTTAGCCTCGGGTTTCGGAGCGGAGAACGGGAAAATTTGATCCAATACGGATTTAGCGTCCGGATGGCGGAATACGATGCGCTTAGGCTCTTCTTCTGTCGCTTGTGGAGAAGTGGTTTCTTCCGCTACCTCTACAGGAGTCGTATTTTCCGGCAAAGCGGCTTCTTCTTCCGTTTCAAGTTCCGCCACAACAGGAGGCAACAACGGTTTCTCCACCGGGCTCTCTGCTACCGCCGGAGTTTCCACGGCCGAGATTTCCGTTACCGTAGAGATCGTTTGCGGCTCTTTCGAAACCACCACTTCCTTGTTATCCTCGGAAGGAGCGATAGCGCCCGCTACCTTTTCCTTTTTCTCGATACGGACTCTTTTCTTACGTTCAGGCTGCTCTTTTTGCTCTTTCTTGTCAGCCGGAGCAGTCACTAGCTTTTCCGGAGCCTGTTGGGTACTCTCTGCAGTTTCGGCAGTCTCAGCCTTCGCCACTTTAGGAGATTTGGCCGGACGGCCTCTCTTACGGCCCTCTGCAGGCTTCTTAGCCTCTTTCTCTTTCATCTTTTCAGCCTGGATGCCGGCATAGGAGATCGCTTGCTCATCAAGAATCCGATAAACCAACTCTTCTTTCTTTAAGCTGCTAACTTTTTTTATTCCCAACTCTTCCGCGATACTTTGAAGTTCGGGAAGAAGTTTTTCATTTAGTTCTAGAATGTTATATTTCTGCATATTGCAAAGTAATAATATAAATGGTACATACACACGGATCACATATACAAACACGATGTACGCCCAATGGTATCATTGTATCTTTATTTAATTATAATTTTCATGTAATAACCGGATTGTTCAGCTAATTTGAACCATTAGTAACATATCTGCGGAGTAAATCTTCGCAAATGTAAGAATATTTTTACAATAAACGAGGATTTAGCCCAAAAAATTCACAATTAGCACACGCTTTGTTGATTCGTCTATACGAAAACGATTATCAGTCCTTTCTCCTACCACCCAAACGATAGCGTCGCCACTACAAAGAAGCCATGTGCGCTCCTTCTCAATCCGGCTAAATTTATGATCGGAGAAATAGTCACTCAACTTCTTACGTCCTTTCATTCCGAAGGGAATAAACCAATCGCCTTCTTTCCAAGTCCGCAATGTTAAAGGGAAATCGAGTTTATCATAATCCAAATAAGCGATCCGCTTATTCTTCTCGATAGGGAAACCTATAGTTATAACAAGTTTTTGGAAAGATAGTTCAATAGGTTCATGATTAATACCCTTTTCCGGATCTAAAACGAAGGTTCGCTCTTCCTTCTTCTCTAAAGGAGTGATCCATAAATAATCCCGATCCTTCAGCAAACGATGGGTGGAAGAGTAAAACAGCTTACCGGGCTCCTTGGTCAAGGCAGCGAAAATATCGTCCGAGACCAGACGGGTAAAACCATATTCTTTTAATAACTCATACAAAATCGTCTCCGGAGCCGGAAACCGCATCAACGCCCCGATAGAAAAACGATCATCCGATACGACAACCTCTTTCCGGGCTTGTTCCAATACATATATATATATAGTCTCTGCGGCAGAAAGATGCTCGGCGGAACGTGCGATGGTATTCCGGGCCGATGGATTTATCTCCTCCAAAAGCGGCAACACATTCAAACGGATGAAATTACGGGTATAAGCATCCGATAAATTCGTGCTATCCACCATATAGGCGTAGCCTTGATCCGCCAACCAAGCCAAGATATCCTCACGGCTTACGCACAGCAAAGGACGGACGATGAAACCATTCCTCGGACGGATCCCGCTCATCCCCCGGATTCCCGTGCCCCGTATCAAATTCATCAAGACCGTCTCCACATTATCGTCCCGGTGATGGGCGACGGCGATCGCCTGCCCTCCCAGCCGCTCCCGCATCTCCTCAAACCAAGCATAGCGCAATTCACGGGCAGCCATCTCTATCGAGAGATGCTTCTCTCCGGCATAAGAGATCGTATCGAAATCTATCTTATGAAAGGGTACTTCCAAAGATTCCGCGAACTCACAGGCAAATGCCTCATCCCGATCCGCCTCCTCCCCACGCAAATGAAAGTTACAATGAAGCGCTATACACGGATATCCCAAACGCACCAATACGCCCAACAAAGCCACAGAATCGGCACCACCGCTCAATCCGACCAAAACCGGACGATCCTCGGATAACAGCCGGTACTTCTCTATATATAAACGTATCGTATGTATCATAACATCTTTGTATTAAAAACAATAATGGCCCTAGCCGGTTTTAGCTAGAGCCATTACTTATAGATCTTTTGAATTAATCTTCTACACCTGCTAATTCCGGGTCGATCATAATACGACCACAGTATTCGCAAACAATAATTTTCTTACGCAACTTGATATCCAATTGCTTCTGAGGCGGGATCTTGTTAAAGCAACCACCGCAAGCGCCACGTTGCACATAAACAACAGCCAAACCGTTACGAGCACCTTTACGGATACGCTTGAAAGCGGTCAACAAACGAGGTTCGATAGCGGCTTCCAGCTTCTTCGCTTTCTCACGAAGTTTCTCCTCATCCTGCTTTGTCTCGGAAATGATCTGCTCCAACTCGCTCTTTTTCTGAACCAAGTCAGCCTTACGGCCTTCCAGCTTCTCAGTCAGCTCAGCGATATCTTTTTTCTTAGCGTCTACCGCCTCTCCGAATTCACGGATTTTTTTCTCTGAGAACTCAATTTCCAAACCTTGGAACTCGATCTCCTTAGACAGGTTATCAAACTCCCGGTTATTACGCACATTATCTAATTGTGCCTTATAGCGATCTATCAATGTGGTAGATTCCGTGATCTTATGCTTTTGCTCAACAACAGAAGTCTCAAACTCCTTGATCTCCGCTTGATAGTTCTGGAGACGTGTTTCCAGTCCTGCGATCTCGTCCTCCAAGTCTTGAACCTCCAGAGGAAGCTCACCACGAAGGGTCTTGATCTTATCAATTTCAGTCATCATCGTCTGAAGTTGATACAGCGTAGAAAGCTTTTCTTCAACCGTATATTCCTTTTCAGCTGATTGTTTATCTGTAGCCATTCTATAAATATTTTACTGGGTTTGAATTAACATTCGAAAAATGTACCGCAAAGGTAGGGAATTTTTTCGATATTATGTTATAAAATATGTCTTTTGTACAGATTTCCGATTCATAATGACCGATAACCGCCAGTAGAATCTGGTCCTCCACATCGTAAAAATCGTTGTACTTCGCCTCCCCCGTTATAAAGACATCGGCACCATACGCAATAGCGTCCTTGATCAAGAAAGCGCCGCTGCCTCCGCAGATAGCGACCTCTCGGATAGACTTACCCGTAAATGGGGAATGCTTCACGCAACCGACGTTAAACAGGGCCTTGATCCGTAACAAGAAACTTAACTCATCTTCCTCGGCAGGCAACTCTCCCACTACACCGGAACCTGCCTGTTCCCATGTGTTTGATAACGAATAAAAATCAAAAGCCGGCTCCTCATACGGGTGAACGGATAACAGAGCACGGGTCACCGCTGTCTTCTTGAATGCCGGAAGGATCATCTCCATACGCACCTCTTTCTCTACATGCACCTCGCCGATCTCACCACAAAACGGATTGCATCCCGCATTGGCACGGAATGTTCCCTCGCCATGTAAATTATAACTGCAAGCATCATAGTTCCCGATACTTCCCGCACCGGCATTGAACAAGGTATTCCGCATGATCTCGGCATAAGCCTCGGGGACAAACGTCACCAACTTCAACAAAGCGCCTTTTTGGGGGCTCAAGATCCGTACATTTTGCAAGCCGATCAACTCTGCCAAACGGTAATTCACGCCTCCTACGGCATTATCAAGATTGGTATGGGCGGCATAAACCACCAAATCATACTTACACGCCTTCATCATGCAACGCTCGATATAATTGGAGCCTGTCAACGACTTAAACGACTTAAAGGCCAAAGGATGATGAGAGATGATCAGGTTGCATCCCATCTCGATCGCTTCATCGAGCACCTCCTCGGTAACATCTAGGCATAGCAACACACCCGTCGCATGCTGGTTCACGTCGCCAACTTGCACACCCGCATTGTCAAAACCTTCTTGAAGCGGCAGCGGGGCGTAATGCTCTATTTCTCTCAATATATCTTTAACCTTTACCATGCTAAATATCCTTTGATTTATGTTCGGGAGAAAAAGTAATTCCTTTCGGAAGAAAAGAAAATTCCATTCGGATGGAATAAGATTCCCATTCGAATGGAATTTCAGATTGGATTATTTCTTGATATCAACGATCAAATTCAGTTCATCCAACTGGGCTGGATCCAAGACACCCGGAGCATCGAGCATAACATCTCGTCCTGAATTGTTCTTCGGGAAAGCGATACAGTCGCGGATAGAATCCAAACCGGCGAACAAAGACACGAAACGATCCAAGCCATAAGCCAAACCTCCATGAGGAGGCGCTCCGTACTTGAACGCATTCATCAAGAAACCGAATTGCTCTTGCGCTCTTTCTTCGGTGAATCCTAACAGCTTGAACATCTTATCCTGTAATTGGCTGTCGTGGATACGGATAGAACCACCACCCACTTCAACACCATTGATAACCATATCATACGCATTCGCACGAACAGCGCCCGGATCCGTGTCCAACAACGGTATATCATCCGGATTCGGAGAGGTAAACGGATGGTGCATAGCGTAGAAACGTTGATCGTCCTCGTTCCATTCGAACAGCGGGAAGTCAATTACCCACAAGCAAACAAACTTATCCTTGTCACGAAGGCCTAATTGATTACCCATCTCTAAACGCAACTCGCAAAGTTGCTTACGAGTCTTCATCGCATCGTCGCCGGAAAGGATCAAAATCAAATCACCCGGCTTAGCGCCGAACGCATTCTTCATTTCTTGAAGAACCTCTTGGCTATAGAATTTATCTACGCTTGATTTTACGTTACCATCCGCTTCCACACGAGCGTAAACCAAACCTTTAGCACCTACCTGCGGACGTTTCACGAACTCAGTCAACGCATCCAGTTGTTTACGGGTATAGCTTGCGGCACCTTCCGCACAGATACCCCCTATGTAAGCGGCGTTATCGAATACGGAGAAACCATGGCCTTTCATGATGTCCATCAACTCAACGAACTTCATGCCAAAACGCAAGTCCGGTTTATCGCTACCATATTGTTTCATAGCGTCTTGCCAAGTCATACGCATAAACGACTCCTTGAACTCGACACCACGGATTACCTTAAACAAATGTTTCGCCATGCCCTCGAACATATTCAAGACATCCTCTTGCTCCACGAAGCTCATCTCACAGTCGATCTGCGTGAACTCCGGCTGGCGATCCGCACGCAAATCCTCATCACGGAAACATTTTACGATCTGGAAATAACGGTCGAAACCGGAAACCATCAACAATTGCTTCAAGGTCTGCGGAGACTGAGGCAAAGCGTAGAACTGTCCTGGGTTCATACGGGAAGGAACCACGAAGTCACGAGCACCCTCCGGGGTAGAATTTACAAGAACCGGAGTCTCTACCTCCAAGAAACCTTGCTCATCCAAATAGCGGCGAACCTCGAACGCCATTCTATGACGAAGTTCCAGATTCTTACGAACGCAAGCACGACGCAAGTCCAGATAACGATATTTCATACGCAAGTCATCACCGCCATCTGTCTCCTCCTCGATCGTGAACGGAGGGGTAAGCGCAGAGTTCAGAACATTTAATTCAGAAACGATCAACTCAATATCACCTGTCGGGATATGCGCATTCTTGCTGGAACGTTCACGAACCGTACCCGTAACCTGAATCACGAATTCACGGCCCAGTTTATTCGCCTTTTCGCAAAGAGCTGCATCAACCTCTTGATTAAATACCAACTGAGTAATACCATAACGGTCGCGGATATCGACAAATGTCATTCCTCCCATTTTGCGGGTTTTCTGCACCCAACCGGCCAGTGTAACCACCAGACCTTCATCCGCAAGGCGCAAGTCGCCACAAGTTCTTGTTCTATACATCTTTATTATTTAATTTGCTAGATTTACCAATCTTTATACCTCGGTTTATTACAAACCGCAACCGCAAAGATAATACTATAAATCTTAATAATTATTCTTTTGAGCAAATTAAAATACGTTTTACCCTCTGCTGCCCAAGCTGTCCGTATCGGGATTAATCTCTTTCACAGCCTCCTTTACATCCTTGGCCGTTATTTTCTTCTCATTTTTAACAGCGATTTGCTCTACGGGATACTTTTCCTCCATCTCCTCCAATTTAGAGTCTACGGATGTTTTTGAATCATTTGTTTTCATATTCTTTATTTTATTAACGTAATAATAGATATTAAACAGGCAAGCATTACCAATGGTTCATGCCTTATAATAAAAAGAGATAAAAGAGTGTATACTTAAAATTATAAAAATCTGCATAAATCGTATCAACATAGAGCCTTTTAATACAGTATTTATCACTTAGTAATCTTTTCAAAAAATAAAAAAATAACGGGATATATCAAAAACTTTAAATCATACTGTCCTGTTGATTATATAAAACGTCTAAACTTTATCAAGTCAAATATGAATACTAGAAATTACATATATTTATTCACATTTTTATGGCTATGTATATCTTGCATAAAAGAAGACATGAAACCTTGTCCTCCTTTACAAATAAATATAGAGGTAAAAGACAAGAACTATTTTAACATAAATAATATAGATCTTGAAGAACACAAAGGTGAAAATCTGCCGTTTAAAGAATATATACCGACACTTCATTATACATTATACGACTTTAATACGGGAAATATAGTTGAACAAAAGAATGTATTTAACGTTAGTGGTGATGAAAAGACATTTCAAATCACGTTTCCTGAAAATATGCCGTTAGGTAAATATGTATTTACGGTATGGGGAGGTTTAGCCGATGAGACTGCTTTAAAAGATGATCCAGAGAAAGCGACATTACATGTAGGGAACAAGGAGGGTGACGATCTTTACCTATCGAATGATACACTTATATATAACGTTGATAATTATCATTATACAATAAATATGGAACGTACAAAAGGTAAGCTAATCGTACAGTTAGTAAACTTGCCGCGTGCGATCGTTCATTCAGAGAACTCAATAGACAGTCTTTTCAAACGAGTAGACCGTCACTTTAATTATTCAGAATCTACATCCGTCTATAAACAATCTGACTGGAAAACGGCGTCCGAAACTGTCATTAAAACAATGCTGGCACCATCCGGAAAAGATCAATATTCGCTGTTAAGGCTAAACTTCTACGCTACCGCTCAGCACGATCTTCCAGCCCTCACACCCAAGGGTATAAATATCGCTATGAGGAGGAATGAACTGACAGTATTAAAATACGTGTATGATGATAGCGGAGATTTCAAGATTTACATGTTGGTAAACGACAGCTGGGAACAACAACACGGTCTCGTGATCAACTAAACAAATCTGTAATTAACAATTAATGTTTCACTTTAATTTTCAAAACGATGAAGAAGTTTTTATGTTTAGCAGCGACAGGCATGTTCTTGTTCTCTGCATGTAGTAATGATGGTGATCCAAAGGATGATCCGAGCCAAGGTTCTCCTGTAGGGCAAGAACTAGTACTCCGTGTAGCTAATACCGGTGATGGGCTGACGACAAAGGCTGGACGTCCGCTATATAGCTCGGAGGCCGCACAAACAATCGACAAAGTAAAGGTGGCTATATTCTCTCTAGGGGCAAGTGATGCTATCACAGGTTGTGTCTATGATAAGGAATATGCTCAGTGGAGCGATGCCTCCTCTCCTTCCGGAATCATATATAACGGCTCAACTTATGATGGTTCGGCGGATCATGGCCGCTATGCGACATTAAACCTCAAAACCGAGATCACAAGCGGAGCTAATACCGGTTTAGACCCCGGGAGTTATTTAGTATATGCGGTGGGTTATACCTCCTCCGGATCAAACTATACACACGCCCCGGCTCTTACTGACATTGCCAAAGGTTGGTCTGGCGCAAGCACATTCAATCATGTTACGAGTACAACCGCAGGAGAGGGTGAAGAGATCTTTGCCGGATCTATCCAAAAGATTACCGTTGATAACAATCGGAATTTTGCGTTAACAGCGAATGTCGCTAACAACGTGCTTTATCTACATCGCCAAGTTGCCGGCGTATTTGGATATTTCAAGAATATTCCCGCCAAGGTAGACAATAAAGACGCCGTTAAACTACGTTTGGTTTCCTCTGGTAAAAACACTCAATTGGATATGACAAATTTCAACAGTAGCTTCAGAAAAACAGGAGGCGCTAATGTAAAATATGTCGTAAACGGTAAAACTCCAGCAACAGCAACAGCTAAATTCCATAATTCCACGGGTGCCAATGACGCCGCTGTCCTCTATGAAATTAATTTAAGCGACTGGTTTAAAGGAACACCGATGGATGTTAATGACGATGGCTTGTTAAATGATCAAGACGCAGGAACAGAGATATCTCCGACTTGGGTAATACCGGCAGCCATGAGTGCAGATTTCAATGCCAAAAAGGGAACCGTCTTCGCTAGCAATTTCGTTATACCATTTGCGAATCAAAACAAGAATACATTAGAATTACAATTATTAGATAATAGCAATACGATCATAAAATATTGGACCGTAAACTTAGCGGCCACTCAATCTAATGTGGTACAAATAGACAATAGTACCATCCCGAATGAGTCAACCTCCAGTTATAGTTTAGTACGTAATCATCTATATTCTATCGGAGAAAAAACGATAGCCAAACCAAGCAATCCTGAAACTCCCGGTGGTGGAGAGGTAGAGGAACCTGAAGATCTTTTCAAAGGTCAAATCATTACTCTTCGTGTAAATGATAACTGGGAGTTAATCCACAAACTAGTTGTTGAATAGAAAGAGTACAAACTTAATAAAATAGACGAAGCGGCATAAAAGCCGCTTCGCACTATTCCTTTTGCAATACAAGACATATATCCGGCATTACCAGAGTTTAAATAGATCATGAGAAAATATATACCTATAATAATCCTGCTCGTTTTATCAGCGTTCAACGTACAAATGGCCGAAGGATTAGCCCGTAAAGCATTAGTGGCTCCCGATTGTATGATAAATAATTTAATAAACGTAGCGAAAGTAGCTTCCGGCGTGACAAATATGGATTATTTGCTGGATGAGAACTTAAACAATTACGCAACATTTAGTGGTGTAGCCGGAGTCGATGTAGCCGTAGGACCCGTCGTACGAATCAAGGACCTTAAAAACGTATACCCCGCCGGTACTACAGCCGGTTTCTGTATCCAAGCAGGAGGAAATAGTAGTATCCTATCTTTAGATGTATTGAAAGGTATAGGTATTATGCTCTATAAAGGAGGGGGCTTACAAGAAACAATTCTAGTTAAAGAAGGACAAAACACCAGCGCTCTCAGCCTTCACTTGATACAACTACCGGGGCAACAGGAGGCCGTATCCTATCTTACCGTTACGTCCACCAAAGATTTTGACGAAGTCGGACTTATCAATACCGGAGTAGGTGTAGCCGCTCTCGGCGAATTAAAAATCAGATACGCTTTCGTGGGAGATGCCGTAGAGAAGACTTTGACTACCAATAACTCGATAGCAGGGCTGAGTGTAACCGGATCAACTGTAGGCGCTACTAATACCAGTAGGCTTATTAATGCGGACTTAACAGATTTTTCCGTGGTAGGTTCCCCCGTTGGTTCTACCTATGTTGAATTATCTTGGACAAGTGATTATCCAGCAGGCACAGAAGTCGGATTTAAATACAAAGATACTGGTATCTTAAACATAAATCTACTAGCCACTACCACACTTACGTTAACCGATAGCAAAGGAAACACATCAACTACGACTTTCGAGCCTTCAGTATTGGGGCTCGGCGTTCTCTCACAAGGGGTCGTTCAAGTTTCGGTCATAGCAGGCCAAGCATTTAACAAAGCTAGGCTAACTTTTGCGAGTGTTTTAAGTACAAATGTAAAATCAGTCTATTATGGCTACATCTATGAACCATTGAAAGTTACTCATCATCATAACTTCGGATTGACCGTAAATACAACAATATGCGCCGACCAAACCACTTACCAACTTACAGGAAATAGCGATATCACAAAATGGGAAGTCGTAAGCCAACCCACGGGAGAGAACGTAGCAGTCTCATCCACCGGAAAAGTTACGAATATGACTGCCGGAGTAACCGGTGACTACGTATTCCGGGCAACCGCCTCAGATGGTGATAGCGGACTAGTGACAATTACAAAAGGCATACAGACAACCGTCTCAAACGGATGTAACCAGCCCGTGACCGATGTATCTCTATCTACAAAAATTAACGAATCAAGCGGAAGTTTGATCTCTCTAAGCAATATAAGCCATAAAGAGAATATTATTGATGCCAGCATGAGTACCTACGCCGAATATACCGGAGGCCTAAATCTTGTGGATAACTTGCAGATTATAGGTGTAAAGAAAAATAGCGGGACATTCAGTGATGGCACGTCGAAAAGAATCGGGTTCGTTGTTGAGACCAGTTCCACTTTATTGAGCGCCAACCTTCTCCAATTTTTCCAGATAAGAGTATATAATAACCAGACTAAAACCTACGAGAAAGTAATAGATAATTCAAATGTAATATCGGCAGGCGTGATCGGAGGTGATGGCTCTCTAAAAGTCCGTTATAGCATTATAGTGCCAGCAGATAAGAGTTTCAACGAAATAACTTTATGGAAAAGCGGTGTGCTTTCTACCGATCTTTCCATTTTACGTATTTATGGTGCATTCGTAGAACCGGCCAGCTTGAATTGCTACGATAATCCGATAGGTTGTAGCACGACTATGATATCAACCGATAAGACTGGGGCAAGTATCAACTACGCCTACACAGGGATCAATGCTCTTGCGAGTGTTGGCGGTACGATACTGAACCTTGCGAACCTAATCGATAACGATCCTACCACCTATACCTCCATCGGTGGAATCGGAGTTGCGTCATCCATTAGCATAGCCGTCAAAGTCGGAGGCGTACTCAACGCCACTCATAATATTGGATTGATCATCGACAAGGCCACATATTTAGCTGGAGTATCTGTAGGAAGTTGGATGACCCTATCTACCTATTATAAAGGTACCGCTACCGGTGAAGTACTTACAAACTGGAGCGTACTGGGATTAGACGCTATCGGCTATGGAGACAAGGAGTATCTAACCATGCGCCCGCATGCTCAATTCGACGAGGTACGGATCACGGTTAACGGAGCCGTAGATCTCTTGAACAATATGAAACTATACGGCCTGTTCTTCCGTAATGATATCGATGGAGACGGTATACCTGATTGTATCGATGAGATATCATGCCCCAACGATCAGACAGATCTTGTGAACGTGAATATCAGTCCGATCTGCCAAAGCAGTAGCATTACAGTCACTGGCAAAGGTATTATGGGCAATAGCTATACACTATCTTGTACACCCCTAGGCATAAACGGGGCCAGCTATTCAATCACCGCTAGCGATGGTACTTTTAGCTGGGTGATCGGTCCGATATCCGTGGCCGGGCAATTCAACCTTATTGTTCAAGACAAGAAAGGCAAGATCGTCTCCAATCCATTTTTCGAAGTACATCCTTTAAATACCACTTGGAAAGTCAGTCCGGAAAACTCCAATTGGAATAACTGGAACAACTGGACGAATGGCTCTCCATGGACTTGTACCAATGTTACGATCCCCGCTAACTGTAACATCTACCCGACCCTTACCAGTGTAGAGCAAAACGGCTGCAATAATATTTACTTCGAATCCGGAGGTGAAGTTACAAACACCCATTTATTGATCTATCAAAAGGCATGGGTAGACCTTACTTTAACGCCGGAGCGTTATTATATGCTATCTGCTCCCTTAAAAAGTATGGTCACCGGAGATATGTTTATCCCCGTAGCGGGAAATCCATCTCCATTCACCTCGCTCAACGCAAGTAATACCCCGCAAAACCGATTCAATCCTCGTATCTACCAACGTCTATGGGCGAGCGACGCAAAGGGGCAAACACTAAACAACGGACAAGTAACGGTCACACCCACAGAAACCCAATGGACACAGCCATTCAATGCGCTGGCACAAGTCTATGAAATGGGAAAAGGCTTCTCTTTGAAAGCCGAGCAAGGATCGGCAAGCCTTCCGCTCACCTTCCGTTTTCCCAAAGAGCATACTGAATATGAATACGTAAATACCAGCAATCAAGGAACGGGAATCAAGGAGACTATTACCCGCTCAAGCATAGGACGTTTCATTTACGAGAATAGTACCCAAGGCGTCTCTTTCCCGATCTCAGTTACGTTGACCAATAAGCAGGCTGGTACTTACTTCTTGGCTGGCAATATGTTCATGTCTCATCTGGATATCTCGGAATTCATGAATCAAAACCCTGCCGTAAAGTCCGTACAAGTATATGATGGAAATAGTAATAACTCCAATATTAATGCCAACGGACAATTATTGAGTAACGGAGCAGGTTACACCCGGATAGCGCCTATGCAATCTTTCTTCATCTCCGTAGCATCGGCGGCTACTAGCCAGACCATCAAGTACACAGAGTCTATGTTAGTATCCGCACCCGGACCGGACAATAAATTGAAAAGTACGGACTCCTCTACCCAAGAGGATCCATCCGCTCTTTATCTGACTGCTACCACAAGCCAAGCGGCAAGCAATGCATTGCTACGGTTCAATCCGGCCTCTGATAATAAATATGTCGCGGGAGAAGATGCAGAGCTCCTTATTGATAACGAGATACGCCCAGCGATCGCCATTTTTAGCGTGGCAAACGGAAAAGCGTTGGATATCCAACAGCTTCAGAACGCCACGGAGATACAGCTCGGTTTCTACTTACGCATCCCCGCTGAAGTAAGTTTATCCGTACGCAAAGTTTTAGGAGGAGAGTGGACCGGTTGGAGTTTGTCCGATGTGGAGAAGAACAAACGGTACTCACTGGATAATCCGGATATGAAAATAGATCTAGGTACTCTCTCCACCAACATCGGACGTTTCTATCTGACAAATGGTACGGTCACAGCCAACGAAAGCGATATATCCACCGAGAACAAGGTCTATTGCTATCGGGAAGGAACCAGCCAAGTAATCATACGTTCCACAGCCGTCGTAATGACTCGCTGCGAGATTTACACCGTCAAGGGTCAACTAATAGACTCGGTTTCTTATCCGGCAGACGAATATCAGCTTCGTCTATCCCCGGGAATCAACCTAATCAAGGTATATATCCAAGACGAAACACCCCAAATTCTAAAACTTTCAAACTATTAAAGAAATGAAGAAAGCTATCGATATAAGCACATCGCCATACACAAAGTTATGCCGACTAATCAGTTCCCTATTACTACTCTCTTGGGTAGGATGCAGTAACGAGGATCTACCGGACCCGTCAGTTCCGGGGAGCAACAAAGAACCGGTCATACTTATCTTCAATGCCTCTCCGGCATTGATGACCCGCACCGTATTGACCAGTCCCGACAATTTGCAACATGTCCGGCAAGTTCAGCTTTATATTTTCGATGGGGCTACAGACAACGCTCGCTGCGTAGCCTCCGAGAATATAAACTGGCAATATGCGACTGGAGCGGAAAATGGTCTCTCCACCAAAGAGCAGACCTATAAAGTTGTATACGAGGGCTTCCAAGCATCGAAAGTATATACATTCTTGGCGATCGGCTTAGACGACACCTCCGGGGCGACTTACGGCTTGCCCAATGCGATTCAAGCCAATCCTACCTCAGGTACCTTATTAAAGGATGCCAACGCTTTACTAGCGGCGGGAAAAGGCCGTACGGATATCGCCGGCTCTGAGCTTTTCGCCGGTTTCTCCCAATTAATCACGAATATCTTGAACGGAGGTACCGGGCACGTAGATCTATACCGTCGTGTAGCTGGTGTTATCGGTTATTTCAAGAACATCCCCACTCAAATAGGGGGCGTAGACGTAAGCGCCTTACATATCGAATTATATACGATACAGAACAAAAGCGTCCCTTTGATCAAACGAGATTCAAATGATTATATCATGGGGCCGATGAGTTCCGACCCAAACGATAAGATTATCGTAAATATACCCAAGAGTGCGTTTGTCGCTAGTGGAACCACGATTAAAGGTTCTTATATTCTCCCTATCCCCGCCCCCGTTCCCACGAATAAAGATTACACATTGCAAGTCGTACTAGTAGACGCGAGCGGGACACCTTTATATACTCATAAAGTAAGGTTATCCCCCGACGGCGAAGTATCCGAGACCAATGGCGGTACAGGAATCATCGTTCCAACAAATGACCCTTACCGCTTTCCAATCCTAACAAATCACTTTTATAGTATTGGAACGCAAGCTAGTCCGATAGATCTCAATTCTATACATTAATTTCTCCATAAATTCACGAACATAGAACAAATAACCCACGCAAATACTATCTTTCCTCTATAATCGTTTTTGTAATGTAAGCATCCAATCCCTATGGCAATACCCCTTAGCCCCAGTATTTACTGGGGTTCTAGAGTCATAGAAACATTGAATTGATTTGTTATTTATTTGATTTTAACACAGAAGTTCTTGTGTCATGAGTTCATAATCCCTTCGGCCTTCAGCGATCATGCCAAAGAAGCGCCTGAAAAATTCCAGTGGAGGCTTCTTCAAAAGTTTGCATGTCTCGACAATGGATAAATAGACTGCCGTGACATGGCCACCATTCTCGCAGCTAAACCCACCGAAGCTTTTCCGCAGATTGGTAAATGGACGGACTGCACGCTGTCGAGTAGACCAAGGGAATTTCACCCTCAGCCTCTCTCGGAACCGTACGTGAAAGTCTCCCTTCATACGGCTCTTCGCATTCGAATCATTTCTTTTGACGTGCATAGGGTTATTTGATATTTGAGACACTTTCCGTGAGCGATACCGTGGATGAGGACAAAAAGCTATTTACCCCCGGATGAACCTCTTATAGAGCAACGAACGCAAGCCATTAGGGAGAAGACGGGTCACTAAGCGAATACAGACATTCTTTAGCAAGGAGAAAAAGCCGATAAAACCCATCTTGTAAAACAGTGTCTGCAACCTCACTTCCGTTACGGCATACCGCCATCCTCCTCGCCGCCGAAACATATCCGGAGAGAAGCGGAAAAAGAGCAGGCTCTCTTGTATATTATAGAACCGGGCACCATTCATCAGCATCCGTACCCACAGATAATAATCCTCGAACAAAGGAAAATGCTTATATCCTCCAGCCTTTAGCACGGCCGACTTCCGAAACATCACCACCGGATGGTTCACCGGACACCTTCCCTTGGCAAACCTCAAGATATTTTCATGCTGCTCCGGCACTTTCCGCATGGAAAGTACATTTAATACCTCCCCTTCAAACTCATCGATCCAAGCCCCCACTACATCAATTTCCGGATGTTCCAAAAATATCGCCAATTGCTTCTCAAAACGATCCGGCTTAGCGATATCATCCGTGTCCATACGAGCCACAAGGTCATACGAACAATGCTTCAGCCCCTCGTTAAGAGCCTTGCCGAGACCTCGGTTGGTGGGCAAAGAAATCACTTTTAACTCAGGATGCTGGCTTGTGAATTCTTTTATGACCGCATACAGCTCATCCGTCAAAGGACCATCTTCCACCAAGACAACTTCTATAGGCAATAGCGTTTGCGTGAAGATACTGGTCAGACTTTGACGTAAAAATAGTGGGCTCTCTTTATGATATAAAGAAAGTAATACGGAAAATAACATAGACTTTCAGGAAAAGTATTATATAAGAAAAATTTCTATATGTACATATAAGATGTATCCGGAACACTTGAAGATTGACTCTTTACAGAGTCTGTACGTAAAGAACCGTCTCAAATCTATCTTTCTCATTCTCATGATCCTAATCTGCCTCATAAAAAACACAACTCTCTGATTCACAGAATTAAAAAACACAAACATTCTTCATAACCACATTACACCAGCTCATCTCTTCGTAGCAAATTTCATACCCACTCTACTTAAGACATTTTTTAGCGCTCTCCGTTGCTTAGGTGATATTTTCCACTGAAGCCAATTAGTCATATCAATCTTTATCTGTTGAGAGAGAGGAACAACGCCTCTACCAGAATCTATATACAAGCTCAATCTACTCAAATTTTCAACAGCATGCCTAATCCATTTACCTTTATATACTCCATGTATATATGGCAAGACATATTCCGAAACTGCCACCACATCTTTATAATCCTCTGATGGAGCAACAGCGGCTTGTTCATTTATTGAGTTTTCAATATCCCATGCGCTAAGAGAGCCATCGCCTAACAGTTCAACAAAAAGATCCTTTCGAAATATTCCAAATTGAAGATTGAGAGCATAGGGGATTTGCTTATTGACACTACGCAATAAAGGGAAAGATTTAATTTTAGATCCTTTAGGGGTAGGGCCTAGATTACAATACCTTATCTCGTGGCTATCCATATAGTCAAGTAGTCGCTCTATTAATGAATTGTCAACATTGTCGCTCAAGATAATGTCATCACACATCAACATTACATACTTCGATTTTATAACAGGCAAAGCCGCTATAGTACGCTCAACCCAAGTATCATTTTGCTTATTATTGCATATACAAGTAATACCTTCATACGATTTGGTATTGGTGGTTAGAATAAACTCATAGGGACAATCACTCCAATATCTCCGATATCCTTTTAAAAATACGGCAAGCACATCAGAATACGAATCCGGAGAACTAACATAAATAGAAAGTCGCTTATCCATCAGCTATTTTACTTTTTCTATATATTCCTTCAAACTCATCAAGTTTTTATCCTTGTCAGAAATGATCAATTTCTCAATACCGCCAATCTTACCGAAAGGCCACTCTATAGCCATATCCGGATCATCATACATTATGCCGGCATCACCTTCACCATAAAACACCTCACCACATTTATAGCTAACGACAGAATCCTCCAACACCAAATAGCCATGACCGAAATACTGAGGTATGTATAGAGTCTTCTGATTCTCTCCGGTTAGATCAAAACCTTGCCATTTACCAAATGTTGGCGAATCAGGGCGAAGATCTATGATTACGTCATACACATGGCCACTTATACAACGAACAAGCTTGGCTTGCTGCTTAACGAGTTGGAAGTGCATCGCACGAATTACACCCTTTTTACTAATGGTATAGAAGACCTCTTTAAGTTCATGATCTATACCATTTTGCTTAAATGCATCAATATTGTAATCCTTGATAAAGCCACCACGTTCGTCTGTGGCATAGAAGGGAGTTATCTCATATGCCCCCTTCATATCAAGTTCCTTGAATTCAAATTTCTGTATCATGACTAATTCCGCTATAACATCAAAGAGTTTTTAAGCCAATTAATAGTTTCATCAATGCCTTTATCAAAGTCTATAGACGCATATTCTCCAATAGTACTAACCAAGTTACTATTGTCAAACATATCCATTGTATACTTTACACCATCATCTTCACGGACTCCTATCCCTACCTTATCAGCGCAACCAACTAGTTCTCCTATACGAATAAGATAATCTTTCAAGACTCTAGGATTGCCAGAGCCTATATAATAGAACGGCTTATTCGTTTCCTTAAAGCCTAGACGATATACAGCTTCTATAAGATCATCCACATAAATAAAATCATATGGTTGTAAAGCTGGACCAAATGCGGCTTCTTTACCAGCCATCAACTCACCTAACGTATAACTAACCAAATTGCCCGTTTTATTACCTACACCGTATATATTTGAGAACTGCATCCACACAAACTGTTGAGCGATATTCTTGCAATAATCTTCCAAAATTATTCTGCAAGCATGCTTAGCCACACCATACATCATTCCACCAGTCGTTTTTTTCAGATGCGACAAACTAAATGCTACATTCTCCGCTACAGTACCCGCACAAAGAAATTTTTTCACATTTAGCCTCTTGCAAATATTAGCGCAATCTACTGCCATCTGAATATTTGATAATTGAACCGTAGGATCTGCTTTATCAGCCCCATTTACACCTTTCCACGCAAAATGATAGAAAGAGTCATATTCAATTGCTGGCAGTCTTTCGACTAGAGATGTATTCACCCCTGATTCTATCCTCGTAATAAGATTTGAATCAGGCAAACGATTGCCATGAAAGGTAATATCAACAGCAACAACCCTAGTACCTTTTTCTATCAATTTCTTTATAAGTGAACTACCTATAAAACCATTGCCCCCTGTGACGATTACGTTCTTCATATTATCGTTATACGTTTAAAAATTCATTTATCTGTTTATCCATACAAACACGAACATCCCCACCTGCTAGCCAAACCTTACTCCATTCAACAATCTTTTCCATTGCCTCATCCAGATTCCATCGAGGACTCCATCCAAAAGTCTTTTTCAATTTAGAGCAATCAAGCTTCAAGAAATTTGCCTCGTGAGGACCACCATCATACTTGTTCACCCACCTCATGCCTTCGCCCCACTTGTTCACAAATAGGTCAACAAGAGCGCCTGTTTGAAAACAATCCACATCATCGGGACCTACATTATAATAATCCGCAAAACCGATATCCTCATATTGCTTCATCGCTATCAGCAGGTAAGCATACAAAGGTTCTAGAACATGTTGATAAGGACGGGTAGAGTATGGATTACGCACAACAATATCCTCATGTTTTACAGCCGCACGGATACAATCAGGTATTATTCTATCACTGGCGAAATCTCCACCACCTATCACATTACCCGCTCTAGCAGTAGAAATAGGAATAATAGGCAGACCATCAATATCTGTAAAGAAAGAACGCTTGTAGCTATGAGTCACCAGCTCCGAACAGGATTTGGAATTTGAATAAGGATCATACCCATCCAATTCCTCATTCTCCCTATAACCCCAACTCCACTCCCTATTCAAATACACTTTATCCGTAGTGACATTCAAGAAAGACTTCACACAACAATTATTGCGAACACACTCAAGAATATTCACGGTACCCATCACGTTTGTTTCGTAGGTATAGGCAGGATCTTTATAAGAATCTCTAACAATGGGCTGAGCGGCAAGATGCAGTACAATTTCTGGTTGCGACTCATCAAAAGCCTTCTTCATGGAGGCATAATCTCGTATATCGCCAATCACGGAATGTATGTCATCTTCAATATTGGCAATTTGAAACAACGAAGGCTCTGTTGGGGCTTCAAGTGAATATCCGGTAACGATCGCTCCGGCATTAGCGAGCATCCTACACATCCAAGAGCCCTTAAAGCCGGTATGGCCTGTAAGGAAAATCCTCTTGCCTTTATAAAAATCCAATATATTTCCCATTTATATGATAACTTATTATTTTGCGTAATCTGGTATTTCCGGAACAGAGCGCTCCCAACGCTTCCAAGGAGCTTTATCCTCGGCAAGCAATTTTTCAAGCATAGATTTCTCACGTATATTATCCATGCACTGCCAAAAACCAGTATGGATGTAAGACATCAACTGACCTTCTTGCGCCAACTTGACTAGTGCGGTCTTTTCGAAGACACAAGAGTCACCCCCTCCCAGCATATCAAAAACCTCGGGCTCTAGCACCATGTAACCGGCATTAATAGGAGCACCATCAGAGGCGTTCTTTTCCCGAAAAGCCCTTACGGCTTGATCTTTAGTAATATCTAAGACACCTTTATCTTGTGCTATCTTGACGGCCGTAAGGGTCGCAAGCTTGCCATGGCTCTTATGAAACTCCACCAATCTATCAATTTCCACATCACAAACACCATCGCCGTATGTCATCAAGAAAGTCTCATTCTCCACATATCTCTGGATACGCTTAATACGACCTCCAGTCATAGTGTTGTAGCCCGTATCAACGACTGTGACTTTCCAAGGCTCCATATTAGTTTGATGAACAGTCATTTCGTTGTTGCCACCACGATAGTCGAAAGTCACATCAGAGTTATGAAGGAAATAGTTGGCGAACCACTCCTTAATATATTCCTGTTTATAACCGGCGCAAATGATAAACTCGGTATAACCATAATAGGCATACTCTTTCATTATGTGCCACAAGATTGGCATACCACCAATCTCAATCATTGGCTTCGGCTTGAACTGAGATTCCTCAGATATACGAGAACCGAAACCTCCTGCAAGAAGTACTACTTTCATGATAAAGAAAAGATTTTTCAGTTAAGTAATCAGCTAAAGCTAAGATAATTAAGAATTAAACTTGTCTTTATAAATTGTATAATCATTATGTATATCAACAAAAACTGCATGAATAGGATATTCTGTAAAAATATCAGAATTAGGGATTTTCATAAAATCGCTACCATACCTAAGAGAAAGATATTTTTCCGCTTCAAAAGGAATAGGTAAAAGGACATTCTCAAAATTCACATAGCGCTGAATTCCTAACCATTTACGAGGAAAACTCGTTTTGGGAAACGGAGCCTTCCCAAAAAAATGGCCAACAAGTAACGTATTTTTAGTTGAAAAGTGATTCAATATTTTGAATAAAAAGTTTTTTGCTGTAGTACCTACAACAAAATGACAAGAATTAATAAATACTTTCTTGAAAAAGCTATCAGAATCGTAATCTACCAAATAAAGAGATGCAGCTTTTAAAATTTGAGCGGATAAATATTGAATATAACGAACAAACTTATTAGGCGATACATTATACAAACACATTATATCAATATAAATACCTTGATGCATTTTATTATATCCTTTTTCAATACAAGTTGTTCCATTCATTCTTAACTTAGAAAAAAACAAAGGCCACTCAGTAGAATTTTCTCTTTGAAGATGAAATTTATCTGTATCAAGATGTATAGAAGCATAATGAAGGAACTTATGATAATTATTAAAAGTCATAAAAACGTCAAAATCATCATCCCATGGAATAAAGCCATGATGCCTAACAGCACCTAAAGCACTTCCACCCATTAAATAATATTCTATATCATATTTCTTACAAAACTCATCAAAATAAAACGCTATTTCTAATATTTTATATTGAAAATCTTTAATATCAACATTCATAGTAGTAATTTAAACTAGTTTATCACGCAATATAGTAGAAGAAATACCTTTAGTATAAGGAAAATAAACAACTTTAGCTCCATTCTTATTCAACTCAGCTTCTACTTCCTGAAACAAAGAATTACCTTTCCAGTCATCACCAACAAACATCACATCGAAATGCAAACGATGATAAGCAGACATTTTATCTCGATTAACTTGAGGAACTACTTTATCTACATATTTGCAAGCCTCAACAATTGCCTTACGATTATCATAAGAGATTATAGGACTTTTATGCTTATACTCTCTTACCAATTCATCGGTACTAACACCAACAATTAAAAAATCACACAATTCCTTAGCTCGTTTTAGTATGTTTAAATGACCAATATGAAACATATCAAACACTCCAGAAGTGTATCCAATAATAAAATTTTCGTGACACATAATTATATATTATTTCAACAAAATATTATACAAATCCACCCACCTTAGCATAACATTTTTTACAGTATAATAATGGAGACAATTAAAAGCATTCTCTGAAAGTTTACAACGCAATTTTTCATTAGTAATTAAGTCATAAATCGACCGAGAATATTCAGATATGTCCAAAGACTTAATAACTTTTGAATTAATATCATTAATTAAGAAACCTCGAATAGCCATACAATCATCAAAAGCAATAGGGACTACTTTCATCTGCATAGCTTCAAGCAGACTTAGTGGAGCTCCTTCTAATAAAGAGGTAAACATTAGTATTGACGCACGTTCAAAATATTTCTTTGAATCATCACGCCCAACCAATTTCACATTTACAATATCATTTTTATTTATAAAGTCTTTATAAACAGATTCCCACTCTCCATAACCAACTATAGTTAAACACCAATCTCTCACGTCATAAGTAGATAAAAAATGTTTCCAAATTTTTAATGCTAGTAATATACGCTTAGATATTTCATCAAATCGAGCCACAATTAGCAATTCATTTGTTTTAGAATAGTTACGCTCAACATAATCAAATGAGAGAAAATTAGGAATTGAGACCATCTTAGAAGAATCCTTCAAATTAGCAATAGATCTATAAATAGGTATATAAGCATCAGATAGGAGAACTAAAGCATCTGAGTATTTATAGATAGATTTATACTTCCTTTTGGTAGTATATTTAACTAGAAAACGAGTAATAGGGTAGAAGAATAACAATAAAAGATAAATAAGCCACTTAAAAGAAATCCGCCTATTAAGAACTTGAAACAAAAGAGATTGCTTATTATATCTAATATTCTCTGTTCCTGGAAGATTATGCAAAACTGATATAATTTTCACTTTTAATCCCGCAACAGCTTGACCAAGGAATTTCATATTAACAGCTCTTGATGCCTGATTATGAATAATAGAAATCTCATTGTCAATAAGAAAAGAACGGAAACCATCTAAATCATTATAATCAATTTTAAATTTCGCATCAAAGACTAATTGAGAGGAACTATATTCAGAATCTTTAAAATAAGCTATAAAACAATGAATTCCAACACTAGACAAATATTTGGCAGACAACAAAGTGACTTTTTGATTGCCACTACCTGATTCAGAAGGATCTAATAAACTAATAAACAAGATATTCATGATCTATACTTATCAAATAATTTACGATATATTTTCTGAAAAGGAATATAGTGATTCTTATAACCATCTATAACACATATGCTTTTATAAAAATTTATCGTGTGCAAACCATCCGAGTAATATGACGAAGAATCAGGATAAAGGGATATTACTTTTGTTTCATTATAGGACTTATCTGAAATATCCTCAACTTTATACAGAATAATACCTTTACCATACCCTTGCAAACAATCCTGAGCTGGTCTGTATACAGTATTATTTACGTGCATGAAATCACCAGCCATTCTGCTCCCAAACAAATTAGATTTTATTAATATTGGAGACAAATCGTATCCATATAATCTATTATTTGAAGTCCACATATACAAATCCTTATTATATGCATTTCTTGAAGTTGCAAAAAGATAAAAGGCTCCATTATAAGGCAAGATTGTAGCATCCGCAACTGCAACAGGAAGCATAGTACTGAAATGTTCACAAGAATGTAACAAAGTATTATACTTATAAACATTAAGTTCTGTAGAATACGAATTTTCAGGAACAATATAAACCTCATCAAGAGTATCACCTCTAATAATCAAGGGATAAGAGTTATGTATATTATCATCTATCAACGTATATTTTTCAATTATTTCACCTGTACATTTATCGACAGACAAATGACATATTGTTGCTACATTTTTACTACCTAACAAGATGTCTTCTACAAGCAAATCAATAGTGTAGTCAGATACATTTAAAATGAATGGATCTGCATAACAATGAAATTTAGAGTCTCTCCTTAACCAAGTGATATTAGACAAATCAATATTATCACTGACTAAATCTTCTGGAATAGCATTAAAAAAGCCCACATTCCATTCTTTATAAGATATTTTTTTCTTTAAATCAAAAAACATATAAATAATTAATTGGTTTTACCACAAGAATACTTACCCGACATTACTATCCAAAAAAACAGACCTCCCCAAAGATATGTATTAATAATAGCACTTTCGGACAAACTCAAAAATAAATATTGAAGCATTACAGGAATGAGAATCGAATTATAATCAAACTTAGAAACAGCCTTACAATATAGATTATACAAATATGCTAAAGAAAAAATTCCAGAAGACAGCAGCAATGATATATACGCAACATCTATTATAATAGACTCATCAATCTTAGTTGCACCAATCAACAAATTATTCGGAGTTAATTCGCCAAATACGAGCAAAGAATACCTTAATCTACCAGAACTAATTTCATGAATAAAAGAATACTCTGATTCATTAAACAAAACAACAATAAAAAAGAATAGTATCACAAATGGATAAGACAACAATATATATTTATTAAAGAAACATTTTTTTAAATTTGTTTTTTGAACAAAAGATAAAACAAGCAGAATACAGCCAGAGAACAGAACCGTACGAGAATAAAATGATTCATATATAACAAAGACTATAAAAGCGACAAGAAATGTATTAATTTTTTTCTTTAAAACCACAAGAAAAATAACCAAGAAAAACAAATACAATGAAAACAGGTTAGGATTTCCATATCCCATATCACTAACAACGCCTCCAGACTTATAGAAAAAATCAGAATATTCTTCATGCAACACTCCTAAAATCAATAAACCGTAATTTATAATTAAGAATAATACAGTTAGACAAAAAGAATATTTAGCCATTTTATCAATATAAAGATTCCTAGATATTGATACCAGCAATGACACAAACAACATTTTAGATGCTTCCACACGAAACAATGAAAGTATAAAAAATAGAACTATCCAATAAATATTATCATCTATCTTTGTAAAAAGCAACGAAATAAAAGAAATACCAATAATAAGTATAGATAAATTAGCAGTAGCAAAGTTTGATATATTTAGTGTCATTTTAAGATTAACAAGAAATATTATAATAAAGAACAATATCTCTAAAATTCTATTCTTCTTAATAACAAATGAGCCAGTCATAAAATACTATATATTTCATTCATTGTTTTTTCAACATCAAACATCAAAGAACGTTTTGCTGCTTTATCTTGATAGACAAAGACCTTATTATAATCATTGACAAATAATTTAATTGCATTATACAGAGATTCATCATCATTGTCTGCCAAAACCCCATACTCGGAATTTGACCCTAAAAGCTCTACTGGACCAACTGTTTTTGTAGACACAATTGCTTTTCCCAGACATAATGCTTCCGCCACAACTAAAGAAAATCCCTCTGCCAAAGAACAACTCACAAATAAATCCGCACACTTTATATAGACATAAGGATTAGGCTTATAACCTAAAAGGTGTACATTATCATCCAAATGTAAATCATGGATCATTTTACTAAGATCTGACTCCAAACAACCTGCACCAACAATCCAAAAATCTATATCATATCCATTATCTACAAAAATTCTAGCAACTCTTATAATACTATCAAATTGTTTTTGTCTAACCAATCTTCCTACTAGACAAACCGTAAATTTCCTTTTCTCAACTTTAAACTCATTTGCCCGCAAGACAATTGTCTTACAATCTATCAAATTATATATTACTTTTGTGGATGTAGTCACATTAAAAAGTTGTTGAAATTTATTTTTCGCATCATTAGACACAAAGATCACATCATCCATTAATTCATAACATTTCTTTTCATGCTTATTACTTTTGAAATACCTTTTTGTCCAATGGAAATTAAACAGATCTACGTGCACCCAAGATAAATGCCTAATTCCTTGCTTCAATATAAAGCTATGATACACCAAACTCCGTCCTTCTAAAAAAGATATTATCGTATCATACTTTTCACCTTTCATCTTATCAATTATTATTTGTCTTCTAAAAAATAATATATAAAAATAATATAAACCAAAATAGGACATTATTTTTCCTATCATCCTTTCTAATAAGGGTCTATTAATATTATAGAATAATATTATTTTTCTCACTTCTAAAGGCACTAGATTTGCATAATTTCCAAAATCATGTTCTAACAAAAGATCTATATCATATTTACTATAATCAAAATTATTAAGCATATCCACCAATAATTTTTCCGCTCCACCATCATAAAGGCTTTGCATCACGAACAGAATTCTTTTTTTATTGCCACAAGTCATATATAAATAATTTAAATTCAAATTACATCAAATATATTCTAGTTACTTAACATGATTCAATAACCCTACATTGCTTATATACTATTTTTACTCTATTAATAACAAAAACAACTATTTAACAACAAATCGTTTTAGAGCCGCATGCAATATCATACGCTCACTTGATTGCAACAAACTATAAATAACACTAAAGCCAATAAATACGGAAAGCGAAAAAACTATCAAGAAACGAAAAACTGAATCATTAGGTTCGATTAACATCAATATAGAACCGACTAACACCAATGAGAATGTAAAAATTAATATAGGCCTAACAACATCTCGAAAGTATTTTCTCATATTCAACTGTATTTGCCTATGAATATCACACAAACTATAAAACCAATATCCTACATTTGCTAAAACCGCAACAATAAATGGGACAAGCGGATTAGCATTCAATCTTAACAAAAGATAGCTTATAGGTAATATCGCCAACGTGAACATTCTACCATATACTTGACTGTTTTTTATATGTCCAGTTGCATTTGCCGCCATCCATAGAGGTGGTATAAATACTCCTATCAAGGATTCACACAGAACAAGACGAGTGAATGATATAGTATGGCTTGGAACCTCACCTAACCAAACCTCCAGTATAAACTCTATCTCAACCATTACAGGTATAGCTATCAAGGCCGCTAAGAAATAAGCATATTTAGAGCTTTTCTCAATTAGTGTCACCATGTATTCACAATCACCGGAAGCATATGATTTAATTATTTGAGGTTTAACCGCTGTCATCATGTTCTCAGTAAAACGTGTAACAACTGCGCTTACTTGCACAGAAACCGCTCGTGCCGCATTTACAGCGGGACCAAAAAATATATTTAAAAGGATATTTGTTCCTTGTACACCTGCAGACCAAGCGAAACAGCCAAATAAATTTTGACCTATAAACTTTGACATCTCTGCGACCAAACTATAATTCCAATAAAACCTAAATTTACATTCGGTAAATGACCTTACACTATATATCGCATAAATTAGCCAGACGAAGACAGAAACTATAGCCATAAGCAAACCATACAATATCAACGAATCGATTGTTCCAAAAGCTTCAAGCAAATAGACTATGAATAATCGAGCACAAGCCTCAAAAAGACCAAGATAGGCATATATATTCATTCGCTCATGCGCAACTATAGCCCCCATTAATGGGACTTGATTAATAGCGGAAAGTATGGAGATCAATGAAAAATGATATACCCAAACGGCAGCACCTAACCTCTCTGGAGGTATCACTAACTTATTGTATACAAACCAAAGTCCCAATGTTTCACCAAACAGCAATAATAATACGGACAACAGCCACATGAGGGTTAGGCTCTGTCTAAAAGCACATCCTGTCTCCATTAAGTCTTGTTTTCCCAAACCTATATTCATATATCGTTGGGTAACATTAGATAAACTAGAAATAAAAAAGCTCATGATGGAAACTACCCCTCCCACCACATTATAAATGCCGAAATCCTCTACACCCAAAACCCTCAACACGACCCGACTGGTGTACAGCGTCACCCCCATAATCAGAAGCATGCGCATGTAGAGGAACAACGTGTTCTTAGCTATTCGCTTATTGTTTTCGGAATTTGCAGACATAAAATCGTAATCGAACAATCCAAAGCACACACTTTATTAAGACACACCAGACAATGCAGAGAATAATATTTCATGACTTAAGAGCAATTAAAGCACATATTTTTTTATGTATTTTACAATAAAATGCAATATACAACCCAATAATACACAAGAAATCACATACATTACAAAAGCAAAAAAAGGATTATCTATAATACGCATTAAGGAATAACGTCCTTCACTAACAACCTCAAACATCAAATATATCTCAAAACTAATAAAAGACAAAAATGAAACATATTTATTAGGAACAGATTTATTCCATATATTAAATCCTAAAATCAGAACTAATATACAACAAACTGCTCCAAACCATTTTTGAAACGCATGATTATAATTATCATATAACCCGTAATACAGAGCTATTATATAACTAATATTTATTATCCCTACTATAAAAGCAAGAATATTCGTTTTGCACTGTCTACTAAATTCCATAATTCGGCATGAGTAGACAAAGCAAAATAAATAAAGCCACAACCACACAAAAATATAACCAGGGATATTCCTTGATTCTAAAACATAATCGACAAGAAGAACACCAAGCCCGATAATAGCAAAAGTTTTAAGCCTATATTTATTAATAGTATTAAATAATGGTATTTTAGTTAATATATATAATGCGACATAGCAAATTGCGATCATAGTCATATAATACAAATGGCCAAAATTTGGAAGTTTATCAAACCAGGCCAAATAGCAAACGTGTGACAATACATTTTTTACATTGAAATGATAATCATCCACAAAATAAAGGAATGCAAACATTAAAATCAGAAATGGATAATATGTAACAGAAAGTTTTAAAAATCTTTGTTTCAGAAAAGACATATCATATTCCATCCGGCTATTATTATTCCATACAATACCAAATAGCATACCAGACATTGCGATAAACAATGTTACAAAGACACCTCCGAAATAATGTCCTAAAAATGAAATTGAATTATAATTATGACAAAAATGGCATAGCAATATACCGGTAATAGCAAGAGCCCTTAAATAGTCGAAGGCAACAATACGTTCTCTCATCTCTCTATTAATAAATCATTTAAATATTATGCAAACTCAATACAAGGCGTACACTCTAGGGGAGGCTCTTTGCAGTACCCTAAACCTAGTCATATTAACAATCAATTTTGATTTTAACATTATCTGTGTCCAATGTAATGTTATTAGAAACTTTATTCACATAATTCCTACACCCATTATCAGATCACACCGTGATCTCACCAATGTACAAGCTATTTCCAAAGCATACTCAACCGAGAAATCTCTGTTACCTTATCAGGTAAAGGAGGTTTACCAGTACAGGTAATAGTGATTTACCTGTACTGGTAATAGCGATTTACCAAATATGTCAGATCTCATCCGGGCTCTCGCTATCGCCACCGCCATCAGCCGGCTTTCCGCCCACCCAAATTTGCGTACTTACGCTACGAGGCGTTTTCAGTATGTGACCCGCACTACCATACTGCGTCGTCACAGTCAGCGTGTACTCACCTTCCGCCAAATCAGCCGGCAGGAGCAACGTGAGCGAAGAAGGGTTGTTGATGGTGATCTGGTCGTCCGTCAGTTTCGTGGTGGCACCTTTGGAGTCGGTCAGCGTAACACCTACCGACTCGTGGTCGCCAACCACTTTCAACATCGCCCCACGGACGAAGAAGTTGTGACCCGCAGTGGCGCTGCCGTCCTTCAAGCCCGTCTTACGATCTTCGGTCTCCAGAATGTACATGATGTTAGACTTCTCGCCGAGGATCTCCACCACGGTCTTGGCGATCGCCTCGCGCAGAGCCTTGTCTTGCGTGAAAGAGACGTAGATGGAATTATTCTCCTTGTTCCAAACGCCGCCCTCTACCACGCCTTTCAACTGGGGGACGGCACGGAACAGACCCGTGTTCACGCTATAGCCGTTTAAGATCAAGTCCATTACTACCCGATGGTAGAGGGTCACAGAGTGACGCATCGTCTCCGGGCGTAGACCGGTGTCTTGCTTGTACATCTCCTCCAACACGTCATCCAAAGTTAAACTTCCAGCCGAAGCCAGCAGCAGGATCTTGTCCGTCTTGTTGTCGGTGGTCACCGAATTGTCGATAAGCCAGCCTTTCAATGCTTTCTTCATGGTATTTTGATTTATGGGAAGGACGGAATTGCCCTTTCCGGTTATCCTTGTCTAGAATTTCTTACCAAATGCTATGTTCAAGAACGTCTTCACCAATATCTTGAAATCGAACCACCACGAGCGGTGTTCCAAATAGAACAAATCGTAGCGCAGACGGCGAAGCATCTTCTCCAGCGTATCCGTATAGCCGTTGTAGAGCGTGGCATAAGAGGTCACGCCCGGACGGATCTGGTACAGGTAACGATAGCGGGGATCACGTTCCATGATCTGGTCGATGTAGAACTTCCGTTCCGGACGGGGACCGATAAAAGACATATCACCGATGAAGACATTCCACAATTGGGGCAACTCGTCCAAATGATGCTCGCGCAGGAACTTCCCCGCACGGGTCATACGGGGGTCAGCGCCTCCCTTGTAAAGGGCGGGGCCGAATTTCTCAGCGTCCAAACGCATGCTGCGGAACTTATAGATATGAAACGGACGACCGAAACGACCGATACGCTCTTGCTTGAATATAGCCGGACCGCCATCCTCAAGCCTCACGGCGATATAGCAAATCAAGAACAATGGTGAGAATACGATCAAAGCAATGAAGGACAAAAGACAATCCCCAATACGCTTCACGTTACGTTCGAAAGCATTCATCCCATCCGGAATAAAATCAGCAGGTTTTTCCAAACTCTCTTTTATTATCATGTCTAGTTAGTTATTCAATAAAGGCAACCCTTTCACCTCGCCAGCATGCCACTCCCGGTAGTCCACAAGGGAGAGTCCGGGTACAGTTAATTGCTTGTAATCCTTATCATCTCTTCGCAAGATGTGCTTGCGGGCATACGAACGGAGCGAACGATCCGTCACAGATACCATCACCACAGGAAACGGGTAGCCGAACAAGCGCATCGGCGTAACCTCGCTGTCCGGGAACGCACGGCGCAACTGATAGGCTGAGCACTCGAACGCCACCCAATAAGGACCCGTGCAATACAAATGGATGGAAGCAGTGTTCGTTCGCTCGCGGCTCATGATATCACCCAAATGCTCGTTCAGCAACGCCACCAAACGAACGCCGGAAGGAAGGGAAGACATTTTTTTTGATTTATGATTTTTGATTTAAACTGTCAACTGATTTCGTGTTTCAGCCAGCGATCGCAATCGTCCAGCCGGTGGATCAAGGATAACTTGCTTTTCTTGGGCGAGGACTCACCCCGCCACGGATCCACCACCTCATGTGCCATCTGCCGGTAAAGGGCGCTGTCCGTGCAACCGTAGAGCGTCACCAGCAACAAGGCACGGGATTGCGGAGCTTTCACCACCGGGAGCATACCACGCATCGTGTCATGCAAACGTGTGAACTCCTCCTCATCGCCCAACAACTTGTAGGCAGAAAGAAGCAATGAGTAGATCTTGCAACGCATCACGTCCGTCTCCGCACGGAGCGAACCGTAGGATCTCAATACCTCACACGCCAAGCGGGTATCCTCCTCAGCCACGCTACCGGAGGTGTGATAACGGCCCAATGCGTCGTGCAAGCCCTCCCGCAAGCGGTCGTTGTCCAGGTGCGTATAGGCGTGCTTGCCCTTGGTGTTCAGCTCGATCAGCTCATACTCGCCCGGCTTCACCTCCAACAAGGGGACCCACATGCAA
>OGJU01000109.1_pt1 | contig 103757 bp, 139 predicted proteins | sample 1572251 | NCBI WGS metagenome assembly OGJU01 (sample SAMEA2582144, study PRJEB24529) | metagenome | biome: Human gut stool | place: China | collected 2011
TGGATACCGATCTTGGCTACACATGGGACAGCTATACCGATCCCAACAGCGTCCGAATCGGCGTCAATTGGGGATATACCTCATCCCAGCTGGAGTCGCAGCTCGATCCAGAGCTGATGGTCGCCATAGCAGCTTTTTTGCTGCTGGTGATTTTCACGGGGTATCTTATCATCTATAACATTTTTCAGATCTCTGTTGCAGGGGATATCCGGTTTTACGGACTTCTGAAAACCATTGGCACAACGCCCCGGCAGCTCAAACGCATCATTCGCCAGCAGGCACTTCTGCTTTGTCTGATCGGCATTCCGGCAGGGCTGCTGCTGGGCTACGGCATCGGCGCTGTTCTGGTGCCTGTTGTCTTGCGCTCCACCCAGTTGGATGCAGGCATCACCACCATCAGCACTTCGCCTGTGATCTTCCTTGGTTCCATGCTGTTTGCCCTGTTGACGGTGCTCTTGTCCTGTTCCAAGCCTGGAAAAATGGCAGCCAAGGTCTCTCCGGTAGAGGCTATCAAATATACGGATGCAATGCAGACTAAGAAAAAACAGCGCAGCACCCGGGGGGCCAAGCTCCATCAGATGGCCTTTGCCAATCTGGGACGAAACAAGAAAAAGACGGTGCTGGTGGTGTTGTCTCTGGCACTGTCGGTGACGCTGTTCAATGCGCTGTGTGCCTTTGTGGGCGGCTTCAGCATGGAGAAGTATGTATCCTTCATGACCTGCGCCGATTTTATCGTCAGCACGCCCGACTATTTCCGTTACAACCCGGCAGATGAATTCATCACGCCAGAACAGATCGGAGAGATCGCAGCAAACACAAAGGCCAGTCTTTCCGGCACGGGATATGCTGTGCGAAAACCCGCATATCTGTGGATGACGGAGGATGCTCTGCGGCAGGACTATGCATTGTTCGAAAGTGCTGAGCAGGTGGACAGCCATATGAGCCGCATGGAGCACCGGGGCAATATGGTGATGGGAAAGACCAGAATTGAGGCTTTGGATAACAGCCTGTTTGACAAGCTGCAAGTATTCGACGGAGATATTTCTCCTATGCTGGAGCCAAACAATAACGCTATTGCCATTGCGGTTTCCTTAGATGACTACGGTAATCTGCCCAATCCTGAATACTACCCCAAGGTGGGAGACACGATCACAGCTACCTATGCGGACGATGTGAAATATATCGACAGCCGCACCGGGGAACTCTGCACCGAAGATACACCGGAGGAGTACCTTCAGGAAAAACTGTGTGGAGCCAGAGATGTAGAGTACACGGTCTGCGCCTTGGTAGAGCTTCCGTTTTCCATGAGTTATCGTTATGATGGTATTGGATATGAGGCGGTTTTGTCTGTGGATACCGCACAGAGGGACAGCGGTGGTGCAGCCATTCCGATGCTCTACCTGTTCGACACAGCGGACGAAGTTGACGAGGCCGAAGCAGAGCAATATCTATCGAAGCTCACTGCCGGTGAGTTTTCGCCCTTGATGTATGAAAGCAAGGCCACGGCTCGCTCTGAATTTGCTCAGTTCCGGCAGATGTTCCTTCTGATAGGTGGTATCCTCTGTGCTATCATTGGGCTGGTGGGACTCTTAAATTTCTTCAACGCCATGATGACCGGTATTCTTTCCCGCCGCCGTGAATTTGCTGTGCTTCAGGCTGTAGGAATGACAAACCGGCAGCTCAAAACCATGCTGATCTACGAGGGATTGTTTTACGCAATGTCTTCCGTAGCGGCGGCCTTTATTCTGTCGCTGGCGGTGGGACCTCTTGCGGGGAAAATGCTGGGCAGTATGTTCTGGTTCTTTGAGTATCGGTTTACCATTCTGCCTGTCCTGCTGACAATTCCAGTATTTCTTCTGCTGGGGTGGCTGATCCCCTGCATGATGTATGACAACGCAACGAAATGCAGCGTTGTAGAGCAATTAAGAGATGCTCAATAACTGTTAAGCCAAGGGTTGGAAGGCATAGACGGTTAGAAAATAACCCACGGGATTTTGTGCAGATATTACATGTAAATATAGATGATTTTTTGGACGTAACATGATAGAATGGTTACAACAAAAAAAGGAGAACCCCCATGAAACCAAGAACAGAAATCAGCATGCAGCTCTACAATCTGATGATGGAACGAGGTTACCCGGAGAATTTATGTAATCTTGTCACCAGAAATCTGAATACCGATTATACAGCAACAAGAATGATCGGATATTTATCCCATTATTCTGATTTGCCGGATGTAGAAGTTGTGGATGAAATGCTTGCTATTTTAAGTGACCGTAACGAGCTGATCAAGAAAAAAGAATCTGAACAGGCACAGGCCAGGATCAGTGAGATTTACAGATTTGGATTAGATATTAAATAAAAGTGGAATAGATAAGAGGGAGCAAAATCTGCCCCCTCGATTATTTTTGCTCTAAAATATAAGCCAATAAAGCGTCGCATCCTTCATTTACGTCTCTGTAAGTTGCATCAAAATTCCCAGTATACCAGGGATCTGCAATATCAGCACCTTTTCGTGATGTGTAATCTAAAAGTTTAGAAACTTTACCATCCGGATCACCTTTAAGCATGCGGTTAAGATATTTTATATTGATCGAATCCATACCTATGATATAATCGAAATTATCATAATCGGAAAATGTAATCTGTTTTGCACGATGTGGTACTAAAGGAATTCCAACTTCTTTTAGTTTGTTTACTGTACCTCTATGCGGTGGATTCCCGATTTCTTCTGTGCTTGTCGCAAAACTGTCTATTACAAACTGATCACTCAACCCTTTTTCTTTTACCTTATAGGTAAACACGCTTTCGCTTAAAGTTGATCTGCAAATATTCCCCCAACATACAAATGCTACTCTTATTTTCATGATGTACCTCATTCTTCTAATAAATATACTGGAAATATTTCTCCCTGTCTCTTATGCCTCCAATGCATAGGAAAGAAGCTTTTTCAAATTGTGATGGAACTGACGTTTATATGCATGTATTTTTTTCTTCTCAGAAACAGAATAGTGTTTCTCCACGTAGATATCATATCGTTTAAACATGCTTCGGAAATCTGTATCCTGTCTTTGTCCCCAACGGACCAGTACCCAGTTCATGGCATCTATATTCCAGTATTCGCTTGGAATTCCTGCCATTTTCAATGTGGTGATTTGGCGCATTGCCTGCATGGAAAGACGGCTGAGCTGGCGTTCACGGTGCATCTCATCCGGATCATTTTTCCCAAGCTTTTTCATTAATTTTTGAGAGAATGTCTTTGTCCTGGAAGCACGTTCCATTACACGAACACTTTGATCAATGATATCCTGGAGCTGCACTGCTGCATTCCAGTAAGTCACGAAAGAAACGGATTCTTTCTCATCTTCCGGCGTAAGTTTAAATGTCTTAAAAACACGGTCTGTAACTCCAAAAATTTCCAGATTATAAGCTTTTCTTTTCGCCGGATTGGAAAGAACCCGGTAGGCTTCCAGAATCTCCTGCATAAAAGCAGTTGTATCTATATCTTTATGCATATTGGCATCCGGATGGTAGACCTTAGCCAATGCATTTTTCGCTGAAGTAATTTCTTCCAGAGTCGCATCTCTGGATACACCTAAGATATCGTAATAAGTGCGTGAGCTCATTTTGACCTCCTAATATTAGATTCCATCTTTCTGAAATCACAGAAAATGGACAGTACTTCTAATATACGCCTGTAAAATTGAAAAGTCAATTCTCTCCAGACATATTTCCCCTTCATCGCTACTATACTGGTAAAAGAATAGTCCATGGGGGAATTGCAGATGAAGAAAGGTTTTACAGTGATTCTGCTGAGTGTTTTTCTGCTGTATAGGATTACATTTCCGACAACTGTAGTCCACGCGGAAGAAGTAGAAATAAGTGCGCCGTCTGGTATTCTTATGGAAATGTCTACGGGAACGGTTTTATTTGAAAAAGATGCAGATACTGCGCGGCCACCGGCAAGTGTTACAAAGATCATGACAATGTTGTTAATCTTTGATGCATTAGAAAACGGAACCATATCACTTGATGATGAAGTGTCAACTTCCGAGTATGCAGCTTCTATGGGAGGATCTCAAGTATTCTTGGAACCTGGAGAGATGCAGACGGTAGGTACGCTACTAAAATGCATTTCTGTCGCAAGCGCAAACGATGCATGTGTAACTATGAGTGAATGTATCTGCGGTAATGAACAAGAATTTGTAAAACAAATGAATGCGCGGGCAAAAGGACTTGGAATGAAACATACAAACTTCGTAAACTGTAACGGATTAGATACAGATGGTCATGAGATGAGTGCCAGAGACATTGCACTCATGTCGCGGGAACTGATGACCAGATATCCGCAGATAAAGGACTACTGTACGGTCTGGATGGAAAATATCACGCATACAACTGCCCGTGGATCTTCAGAATTTGGCCTGACGAATACAAATAAACTGATCCGGCAGTACGAATATGCAACTGGTCTGAAAACCGGATCCACCGGAAAGGCAAAGTTCTGTGTATCAGCAACGGCAAGTAAGAATGGTGTGGATCTGATCGCAGTAATTATGGGAGCTGAAGATTCAAAAAGCCGTTTTAAGGATGCGGTAACCTTATTGAATTATGGATTTGGAAAATGTCAGATTTATAAAGCAAAAGAACGGAAACTGCCAGTGGTTCTGGTGAAAGGTGGCAAAGAAGATCATCTAAAGATTCAATATGAGGAAGGATTTACTTATGTAGATACGGAAGGATCCGATTTATCGAAAGTCGAAGAAGTAACAGAAATTCCAGATGAAATAAAAGCACCTGTGAAAAAAGGGGACACAGTTGGCCGGATTTGTTATCGGATAAGCGGGAAAGAAATCGGATCCGTAAATCTGATCGCTTCAACACCTGTGGAAAAGGCAGATTTTGGAGATTATCTAAAAAAGATTTGGAAGAAATTATTATAACACTTGTCGGGAACATGGAAAATGTTTTATAATAAAGGATACGAGTGCGGGTAGCTCAGAATGATTTTCAGTCTGTTTTATGAAATTTTACTACCCGCAATGGATATAAAAATACAGGAGGCAGATTAAATTAATGATTACAGAACGTATTGATCATACATTATTAAGAGCAGATGCAACAGGGGAAGATATCCGTGGATTATGTGAGGAAGCAGTTACGTACGGATTTCATTCTGTCTGTGTGAATTCAAGTTGTGTTGCGCTTTGTGCCTCTCTTCTGAAAAATACAGGAATTAAAGTATGTACCGTGATTGGTTTTCCGTTAGGAGCAATGTCAACAACTGCGAAGATTGCAGAAGCAACAGCAGCAGTGAAAGACGGCGCAGAAGAGCTGGATATGGTTATCCATATTGGGGCATTGAAGAGTGGAAACTGGGATTATGTAAGAAGAGATATCGGTGCGGTTGTAGCTGCTGCCGGGGATGACGTGATTGTAAAGGTGATTCTTGAGACATGTCTGCTTACAGACGAAGAGATTCAGGAGGCTTGTCTTGTAAGCCGTGATGCAGGTGCAGACTATGTAAAAACTTCTACTGGTTTCTCAACCGGCGGAGCAACTGTAGAAGCAGTTTCTCTTATGAAGCATACGGTTGGCTCTGACATGAAGGTAAAGGCATCCGGTGGTATTCATACACTGGAAGATGCACGGAAGATGTTTTATGCAGGTGCAGACCGTATTGGATCAAGTTCCGGTGTGGCGATTGCAGAAGCTGAGATGTCTGAGATACATACGATATGAGCATCTTAGGTTTTTTTACTGTTCTTTTTCCGATTGTGTGCGCGGTTATATTAGCAGAAATGTATCGGGAGCAGCATTCTTTTTGTGTAACACATTACGAAGTACATTCACCAAAGATAACCTGCACAGCCGAAAAAGACTCAGTGAACAGAATTATTTTTTTAAGTGATATGCACAACCATGTTTATGGTAAGCAGAACAATAAATTGTTCGAAGCTATAAAAGCAGAACAGCCGGATCTGATTTTAATTGGCGGGGATATGCTTGTGGCAAAAAATGACGTACAATATCAAGAGGCACTGCATTTTGTCAGTCGTCTTCCGCAGCTCTGCCCGGTTTATTATGCAAGTGGAAATCATGAGCAGAGAATCAAAGAGGATCAGGAAAACTATTCTTTGTGTTATGAAGAGTATCGTAAAAAGTTACAGGCAGAAGGTGTTCATTTTCTGGAAAATGAAAGCTGTGATATTCTGTTGGGAAATCAACAGATTCATATCAGCGGATTGGAACTCCCACTGATTGTGAATAAAAAATTCCGCAAGGCGGATGTCACCGCTGAAGATGTACGCAGATGCCTGGGAGAAAAGCATACTACAGGAAATCAGGAAAAACAGCAGGAGACAACAGAGAATTTCGCAGACAACAGTTATCACATTCTGCTTGCCCACAATCCATCCTATATGGAAGCTTATAAGGAATGGGGTTCCGATCTGATTTTGTCTGGACATTTACATGGAGGATGTGTACGCTTGCCGGGAATTGGCGGCGTGATCACTCCGCAGGCATTTCTTTTTCCAAAATATTCAGGAGAGATGACCGTGGAGGGAGAACAGACGATCATCGTCAGCAAAGGGCTTGGAACGCATACATTTAATGTGAGACTGTTCAATCCGGCAGAAGTGATTGCAATCACCCTTTGCAGATAAAAGGAGATTATTATGGGAATACCGGTAAAACTGGAAGTATTTGAAGGGCCGTTGGATCTGCTCCTTCATCTGATTGAGAAGAATAAAGTAGATATTTACGATATCCCCATTGTGGAGATTACGAATCAGTACATGGAATATATCCGTCAGATGCAACGGGAAGATCTGAATGTGATGAGTGAATTTCTTGTTATGGCAGCGACGTTGTTGGATATTAAATGCAAGATGCTTCTTCCAAAAGAAGTCAAAGAAGACGGAGAGGAAGAAGATCCAAGGCAGGAACTGGTTGAACAGCTGCTACAGTATAAAATGTATAAATACATGTCTTATGAGCTCAGAGACCGCCAGGTAGATGCGGATCTGATTTTATATAAGAATCCGACAATTCCGGAAGAGGTTCTGGAATATGTGGAGCCAGTTGATCTTGACCTTTTACTTGGGGATCTGACAATGGTACAGTTAAAGAAAGTTTTTCAGGAAGTTATGCGTCGGCAGACAGATAAAGTGGATCCGGTAAGAAGTAAATTTGGCAAGATTGAGAAAGAGGAAGTTTCACTCACAGATAAGTTCCTTTATGTGCGTGATTATTTACAGGAACACCGCCGGTTCAGTTTCCGTCAGCTTCTTCAGAAGCAGAAGAGTAAAATGCATGTTGTTGTTACATTTCTTGCGATTCTTGAAATGATGAAGCTGGGTGAAATTTATGTTGAACAAGAATCTACTTGTGGTGAGATCATGATTGAGAGAAAAGGAGACGTAGTGTAAATGGCAGGAGTAAAAACACTTCAGGCTGCAATTGAAGCTATTTTATTTACAATGGGTGAGTCTGTTGAACTAAGTAAAATTGCGAAAGCAATCGAACAGGATGAGCAGGCAACCGAAGAATTACTTCAGGATCTGATGAAGAAATACGAATCAAAGAACAGAGGAATCCGCATCATTGAACTGGACAAGTCTTATCAGATGTGTACAAAGAAAGAAATGTATGACTATCTGATCCGTGTGGCAAAGCAGCCAAAGAAATATACTCTGACGGACGTTCTTCTTGAGACAATGTCAATCATTGCATACAAACAGCCGATCACCAAGATCGAGGTGGAAAAGATCCGTGGAGTAAAGTCTGATCACGCAGTAAATAAACTTGTGGAATATGGTCTGGTAGAAGAAGTCGGAAGACTTGATGCACCTGGAAGACCAATTCTTTTCGGCACGACGGAAGAATTCTTAAGAAGATTCAGTGTACCGTCGATTGATGATCTTCCGTCATTGAATCCGGAGCAGCTGGAACATTTCAAAGAAGAAGCAGAGGATGAGGCAAAGATCCGTATGGACATTTGATTTTTGAATTCTACAACTTACATTGGAATCATAAAATTAAAAGAAGAATGGAGCTTCCAATATAAACAGGAAATCAATTGATGATAGAATTTAAAAAGTGGTATTTCAGAATCTATTTATTCTTTGTTCGCATACTGATTGTCAGCATGATCATTGGAATTTCTTTTCCGGTTCATGTTTTTGGAACTACTGATCTAAAACAATTATACGCCCTGTCTGCCGTCTTAATGGATGCAGACAGTGGGCGTATTTTATTTTCCAAAAATGGACAGGAAGAACGGGCAATGGCAAGTACAACAAAGATTATGACTTGCATTCTTGCATTGGAAAGCGGCATGATTGATTCAGAAAATCAGATTGTTACAGTAAGCGATCAGGCTGCTGCACAGCCAAAGGTGTGTCTTGGAATGGTTGCAGGAGAACGGTTTTATTTAAAAGATCTTCTTTATTCCTTAATGCTGGAGTCACATAATGACTCTGCGGTTGTAATTGCAGAAGCTGTTGCCGGAAGTGTAGAGAAATTCGCAGATCTGATGAACCAAAAAGCGCGGACGATCGGCTGTTATTCTACTTATTTTATCACACCGAATGGATTGGATGCAGCAGATTCAAATGGAATCCATCACACTACAGCAGAAGATCTTGCAAGGATCATGCGTTATTGTATTATGAATTCTAAGAAACAGGAAGAATTTCTTACGATCACGCGTACCGAAACCTATCAGTTTCAAGATGTTGAAGGAAAACGGTCGTTCAGCTGTTATAATCATAATGCATTCTTAAATATGATGGACGGCGCTCTTTCCGGAAAAACAGGATTTACTTCAGATGCCGGATATTGTTATGTCGGTGCGCTGCGTAGAGATGAGCGGACATTTATTGTTGCGCTCCTTGCCTGCGGATGGCCAAATAATAAGAGTTATAAATGGTCCGATATGAGAACTCTTATGACTTATGCTTTGGATCATTATCAATATAAGATATTTGAAATTGAATTACCTGTCCGGCAGATATTTATTAATAATGGGATAAAAGCACATTCAGATACGATAGATTATCCCGGTAAAAACGGAACCAAAATTCCTCTTACTGCAAATCTGACACCTGTTTCTTTCCTATTGAAAGAAGATGAAACGATTTCTGTTGACTATGAGATTCCTGATCAGTTGGATGCTCCTGTAAGGAAAGGAATGCAAGTCGGCAGGATTCGCTGCACGTTAAATGACAAATTGATCCGTGAATATCCCGTCTATACAACACAGAATGCAGAAAAGAGAACCTTCAAAAAATGTGTGGAATATATTTTCCACCTGTTTTCTATACAAAATTCGTACCAAAAAGCAGGAAATATTAAAAAAGATCAAGCGAGGTGATTAAAATAGTCACTACAATCTAAGACTTTCCTGTGCTAATATAAACGAGTGTTAAAAAACAACAACTAAATTGATTAAATATAAGAGAGGTACACATTATGGAAAACTGGAGGAAATACGAAAAGACTTACTTTATGCCACCTGAGCCATGTTATGACTGGGTAAAGAAAGATTCAATTGACAAAGCACCAATCTGGTGCAGTGTTGACTTGAGAGATGGTAACCAGGCGCTGATCGAGCCGATGAGTCTGGATGAAAAGTTGGAATTCTTCCAGCTGCTTGTGGATGTAGGATTCAAGATGATCGAAGTTGGATTCCCGGCTGCGTCTGAGACGGAATATCAGTTTTTAAGAACATTGATCGAGCAGAACATGATTCCGGATGACGTTACGATCCAGGTTCTGACACAGGCAAGAGAGCATATTATCAGAAAAACTTTTGACGCTGTCAAAGGTGCTCCACATGCTATTATCCATGTATATAATTCAACATCTGTTGCACAAAGAGAACAGGTATTTAAGAAAGATAAAGAGCAGGTAAAACAGATTGCAATTGACGGTGCAAAGCTTTTGAAAGAGTTAGCAGAAGAAACAGATGGAAACTTTACATTCCAGTACAGCCCGGAAAGTTTTCAGGGAACAGAAGTTGACTATGCCTTAGAAGTCTGCAATGCAGTTCTTGAGATCTGGCAGCCAACAGCTGACAACAAAGCAATTATCAACCTGCCTACAACAGTGGAAAATGCTATGCCTCATGTATTCGCAAGTCAGGTAGAGTATTTTAACAAGCATCTGCGCGACAGAGAGAATGTAATTCTTTCTCTGCATCCGCACAATGACAGAGGATCAGGGGTTTCTGATGCTGAGCTTGGAATCCTTGCCGGTGCTGATAAAATTGAGGGAACATTGTTCGGAAACGGTGAGAGAACAGGTAACGTAGATATTATTACACTTGCAATGAATATGTTTTCTCAGGGTGTGAATCCGGAACTTGATTTCTCTAATATGAGTGACATTTGTGAAGTCTATGAACGCGTAACAAGAATGAAAGTTTCTCCGCGCCAGCCATATGCAGGAGATCTTGTATTCACAGCATTCTCCGGTTCACATCAGGATGCAATTGCGAAAGGCATGACCTGGAGAGATGAACATGACTGTCAGACATGGACTGTTCCATATCTCCCGATTGATCCACAGGATGTTGGTAGAAGATACGATTCCGATGTGATTCGTATTAACAGCCAGTCAGGAAAGGGTGGCGTAAACTATATTCTGAAGCAAAGCTTTGGAATCAGCTTACCGGAAAAGATGAGAGAAGAAGTCGGATATCTTGTAAAAGATGTTTCCGACAAGGCTCACGAAGAACTTACACCAGACAATGTATATCATATCTTTGAAGACCATTACATCAATGCGAAACCAATTTTCAGTGTTGATGAATGCCACTTTAAACAAGAAGATGGAATTGTCGCAGAAGCAACGATTCACCACAATGGAAGTAACCGCAAGATCACAGGTGTTGGAAACGGACGCCTGGATGCTGTCAGCAATGCGATCAAGCATTATTTTGATATCGAGTTTGAACTTGCATTTTACGAGGAGCATTCTTTGACAAAAGGATCTTCTTCCAGAGCTGTTGCTTATGTCGGTGTTATTTCCAACAAGAAGCGTTACTGGGGTGTCGGAGTTGATGCCGATATTATCAAAGCATCTATTGAAGCACTCGTTGTTGCAGTGAATAAATTGGATAGCGTACAGAGATCCCAGACATGCAAGGATGAAAGATTATTAGATATTACAAATTATATTTACGCAAATTATAAAGAAGTTACATTGGATGATCTTGCTGAGAAGTTCTTCCTTTCAAAGCCATATTTGTCAAAATATATTAAAGAAAAATCAGGAATGACATTCGGAGATATTCTGAAAGAAATCCGTATGAAAAAGGCAAGAGCAATGCTTAAGAGCAGCAGTGCAACTGTAGAAAGTATTGCAGAATCTGTGGGATATCAGAATGTAGAGCATTTTAACAGAACATTTAAAAAACTGTATAATATCACACCGGTACAGTATAGAAACAAACCTTGATCCCGATTCAAGTTTGACTGAATTTGAAAATGTAATCTTAAACAAATCGCCTGACAGTTACCATAAGTAGTAGCTGTCAGGCGATTACTGTTATGCAGATTCATTATTCTGCTAATTCTTCCCACAATTCATACAATTCTTCTAATCTTGCTTCATTTGCAGCGCGTTCTGTTGAAAGTTTCTGGCACTCAATAGAGTTCGAATAAACTTCCTCTTTCGTCAGTTCCTCGTCAATCTCTGTGTTGCGATCTTCAAGTTTTGCGATTTCTTCCTCTGTTTTCTTCAACTCATTTTTACGTTTACGTTCACGTGCCTGCTGTTCCTTCTGTTCCTGCCAGCTTAATTTTGAATCCGAAACAGGAGTGGATGCAATAGAATCAACTGGATTGGATACATTTTCTGCATTTGTTTCATTTCCAGAAGCATAAGCAAGTGTCAGTGCTTCTTTTTTCTCCAGATAATAATCGTAGTTTCCAATATAATTAACAAACGTCTGATTCACCAGTTCAAGGATTCGAGAGGCTGTCTGATTGATAAAATAACGATCATGGGATACATAAAGAATCGTTCCGCTGTAGTTATTTAATGCTTCTTCCAGAATTTCTTTGGAGGTAATATCCAGATGGTTGGTCGGCTCATCAAGGATTAGAAAATTTGCTTCCGAAAGCATAAGTTTGGCAAGCGATACACGGCCTTTTTCTCCTCCGCTTAACGTATGAATCTCTTTGAATACTTCATCTCCGGTAAACTGGAATGCAGCGAGTGTATTTCTGATCTGTGTATTGGTAAGATCAGGATAGTCATCAGAAATCTCATCAAAAATGGTCTTATCATCATGAAGTACGTGATGTTCCTGGTCGTAATAACCAATCGTCACTTTGGATCCAAGTGTGAATTCACCCTGATCCGCTGCAATTACCTGATTAATAATCTTTAAAAGTGTTGTCTTTCCGGTTCCGTTATCACCAATCACAGCGACATGTTCGCCACGTTTGATTTCAAAACTGATATCATGGAAGAGAACCTGACTGTCAAATTGCTTTGAGAGATGTTCCACTGTAAGAACATCATTTCCGCTGATCTGCGATGGTTCCAGCGTAAAATGCATTTCTTTCGTACTGTCAACCGGTTTGTCCAATGGCGTAATCCTGTCAAGCATTTTCTCACGACTCTCTGCACGTTTGATTGATTTTTCACGATTGAAAGACTTTAATTTTTCAATAACTGCCTGCTGATGTTTGATCTCACGCTGCTGATTCATGTATTCTTTCAGCTGTGCATCTCGGATCTGCTGTTTTTTCATTGCATAATCTTTATAATTTCCAAGGTACATGCGAACCTGTGCATTATCAATCTCAACAACTTTTGTAACAACACGATTCAGGAAATAGCGGTCATGAGAGACGATAAATACAGCTCCGGAATAATTGATCAGATATGTTTCCAGCCAGGCAATGGAATTCAGATCCAAGTGGTTTGTCGGCTCGTCAAGCAGGAGGATATCCGGACTTGTAAGAAGTAATTTCCCGAGAGAAACACGGGTCTTCTGACCTCCTGAAAGTGTATCTGTCTGTTTATTAAAATCGTCTTCCGTAAACCCAAGTCCCTTTAATACACCTGTAATCTCGCTTTCGCAGGCATAACCGTTTCTTGCATCAAATTCGGACTGTAGACGGTTGTAGGTCTCCAGGCGGCTCTGCAATTCCTCGCCTTCCAAATGCTTCAGTTCATGTTCGATGGAACGAATCTGAGCTTCCATTGCAAAAATATCCGCTTTTGCACTTTTCACTTCCTCATAAATGGTATTTCCGGATTTTAAATCCTGACGCTGCGCAAGATAACCGAGTGTCTTTCCTTTCGCGAGAATAACATCTCCACCATCAAGAGGTTCTTCTCCAATGATCATCTTAAGGATTGTTGATTTTCCGGCGCCGTTCACACCGACAAGAGCAGCTTTCTCACGATCTTCGATATGAAAGGAGCCGTCTCGTACGATTTCGCGTTCCCCAAACGCTTTTTCTATATTGTGACATGCGAGTATCATATATTTTCACCTCGTTTTTTGACTTCTAACATTATCATTATATAGAAAAATGTCGAAAATACAAGGAAAATATATGGATTTTAAGGGTTTTTGCAAAACAAAAGTTTGACAGAACTTTAACTCTTTTATATAATAAAGAGTAGTTTAAGAGTGGAGGGCTAAAAATTGGAACAGAGAAAGATATCACGTGCAGTCATTTCCAGACTTCCGAGATACTACAGATATCTAGGAGATCTGCTGGAGGCTGGCGTAGAGAGAATTTCATCCAGTGACCTGAGTAAGAAGATGCATGTAACGGCTTCACAGATACGTCAGGATTTGAATAATTTCGGTGGTTTCGGCCAACAGGGATACGGATACAATGTGAAATATCTTTATACAGAGATTGGCAAGATTTTGGGATTGGATAGAAGTCATAATTTTATTATCATTGGTGCCGGTAATTTAGGACAGGCACTGGCAAACTATGCTTCCTTCGAAAGAAGCGGATTTATTCTGAAAAGTCTTTTCGATGTGAATCCTCGACTGGAAGGCGTAACGATCAGAGGGATTCCTGTGCGTATGGTTGATGAACTAGAAGATTTTCTTAAGAATAATGACATTGAAATTGCTGCACTGACACTTCCAAAATCGAAAGCAATTGAAGTTGCTGATATTCTGGTAGATAACGGTGTGAAGGGAATCTGGAATTTTGCACATACAGACCTTTCCCTTCCAAAGGATGTGGTCGTTGAGAATGTACATTTATCTGACACACTGATGAAGTTATCTTACAACCTTTGTCAGCAGGATAAAGAATAGAATCTGGCAGGTTGCAAGGATGCTGCGGGACCAACCGACGAAAGGAGGTTCCGCAGCATCTGTTCATGTTAAAGGAATGTAACGGAATGTAAAGTGATAGAAAGGTCAGGCGATAAGCATGAGATATCTTCCAAATGGGAAGCAGATGAGTGAAGCTGATGCACACACAATTCATAAAATTGGGATTCCATCCCTTGTACTTATGGAACGTGCAGCACTTCAGATTGTCGAGACAATGCATAAGAAAAATATTTCCACAGAAAAAAGTCTGATTGTCTGTGGAAGCGGCAACAATGGTGGAGACGGATTTGCAGTAGCACGGCTCTTAACCGAACAGGGAAAACATGCAGATGTACTATTTGCAGGGAAAGAAGCTTCTTTAAGTGAAGAATGTCGATGTCAGAAACAGATTGTCGAAAATATGGGAATTTCTGTATTCACAGAATTCCCGGATGAAGAATATACTGTAATAATTGATGCTGTATTTGGTGTTGGACTCTGCCGTGAAATCACAGGACATTACAAAGATGTGATTGACTGGATGAATCTTCAGGATACAGAAAAAGTTGCTGTTGATATCCCATCCGGAATCTGTGCTGCAACAGGAGAGATTCTTGGGACAGCATTTCGAGCCGACCTTACAGTGTGTATGGCATGTGTAAAATTAGGCTGTGAGCTTTTCCCTGGCAAGTCCTATGCAGGAGAGAGCATTCCGGTTGCGATTGGAATTGATCCGAACTATTTTTCGAATCGCCTGGATGTTTGTTATACTTTTGACAAAAATGAACTTGGAAAACTACTTCCTGCGAGAATGATGAATTCGCACAAGGGAAGTTATGGAAAAGTTCTTATGATCACCGGAAGTCCCGGGATGGCTGGTGCTGCATTTCTTTCTGCCTGTGCTGCCTATACAGTTGGTGCCGGTCTGGTACAGATTTATACAGCAAGTGAAAACCGTCTGGCACTGCAGGAACTTCTTCCGGAAGCCATTATATCCTGCTATGATTCTTATGATGACAATCAGCTGTCTCGTCTTCTTGACTGGGCTGATGTGGTTTGTATTGGCTGTGGACTTGGAATGGGACAGATTTCCGAAAAGATATTGAAAAATGTATTGAAAAATGTATCTTGTCCGTGTGTCATAGATGCCGATGGACTTAATTTACTGAACGGGAAAATAGAGTTATTAAATCAATGTCGTGCACCTGTGATTTTAACTCCACATATGAAAGAAATGTCAAGACTGACCGGATGGAGTATTGATAAGATCATGGAAGATCGCTTTCAGGCACTTGATCAGATCATAAAACAATCCGAACCGGATACAAAATCATCCATAATCTGTGTGTTAAAAGACAGTCGTACTGTTGTCGCACAGACAAATCGGCAGAAATTTGTAAATCTCGCTGGTAATAACTCTATGGCAAAAGGTGGTTCCGGAGACGTTCTTGCCGGAACGATTGCAGGACTTCTTGCACAGCATATGGCACCATTCGAAGCCGCTGCTGTGGGAGTTTTCCTACATGCCTGTGGTGGAGATGAAGCGAAAAAGAGCAAAGGAAGTTACAGCGTATTAGCCAGAGACCTGATTCAGGGTATGGCCGATGCAATGAAAAATGCAAAGGAGTGCAGATAAATTATGAAACAGTATAACAGAGTATGTGCCAGGATCAATCTGGACGCAATTGCATATAATATGGAACAGATGAAAAAGCGCATTGGTCAGGATGGACGTTTAATAGCTGTTATCAAGACGGATGCATACGGACACGGAGCAGTTCCTCTCGCAGAAATGTTTGAGGAAACGCCTTACATCTGGGGTTACGCTGTAGCATGCATGGGAGAAGCAAGAACTTTAAGAGCACATGGAATCAAGAAACCAATCTTGATTCTTGGCTGTGTTTTTCCTGATGAGTATGAAGAAATGGTTGAAAAAGAAATCCGTGCAGCGGTTTATACAGAAGAGATGGCCAAGGGAATGGCCGAGGCTGCCGTAAGATCAGGAAAGACCGCATTTCTTCACATAAAAATTGATACAGGAATGGGACGAATTGGATTCAAAGTAGACAAAGAAAGTGTTGAGACAATTTCCAGGATCAGCAAACTTCCTAATATTAAAATGGAAGGAATGTTTACACACTTTGCAAAGGCAGATGAATTCGACAAGTCTTATACATTTGCCCAACATGAAAAATTCCTCTGGATGAAAGAACAGCTAGAAAAAAATGGAGTCCAAATCTCCTATTATGATTGTGATAACAGTGCCGGAATTATTGATTTTCCAGATATGAAGCATGATCTTGCCAGAGCCGGCATCTCTATTTATGGAATGTATCCGTCAGATGAAGTGAAAAAAGATGCTGTTGACCTGAAACCGGCACTGGAATTAATCAGCCATATCAGCTTTGTAAAGGATGTGGAAAAAGGAACTTCCATCAGTTACGGTGGAACTTTCGTCGCGCCAAAGAAGATGCGGATCGCTACGATTCCCGTCGGATACGGTGACGGATATCCGCGTTCCCTCTCAAATAAAGGTTATGTTCTTATCCATGGAAAACGTGCAGATATTGTAGGAAGAGTCTGCATGGATCAGTTTATGGTAGATGTAACAGAGATTCCTGAAGCAAAATTTATGGATCCGGTTACTCTGGTCGGAAAAGACAAGGACGCTGTTATCCGTGTAGAAGATCTTTCTGATCTGAGTGGAAGATTCAATTATGAATTTGTCTGTGATCTGAGCAAGCGTGTTCCGAGAGAGTATTATAAAAACGGTACGATCGTAAAACAGATTGATTATTTCGAATAACCGGAATAGTTGAAAGAATCCGGTTAACATGCATACATCCGATAAAACCGGAGATACTTTAGTATGTTCTTAGAAGAAAAACAAAAGGTTCTGAGAAGAATCAGAGAACAAATACGAAAAGTAACTGGAATATCGGAGTGTGAATGAATTGATAATTAAACGGGGCGACATTTATTACGCAGATCTTAGTCCTGTCGTTGGTTCCGAACAAGGGGGAATCCGGCCGGTACTTATAATACAAAATAACATAGGCAACAGACATAGTCCAACCATCATCTGTGCCGCAATTACGTCGAAGATGAATAAGGCAAAATTGCCGACACATATTGAAATCTGTACAAATGATTATAATATTATGAAAAATTCAGTCATTCTACTGGAACAGATCCGTACAATTGACAAGAAAAGACTGAGAGAATATGTCTGTCATATCGATCAGGAACGAATGAAAAAAATTGACCAAGCAATAAGAATCAGTCTGGATCTTACTACATAAATCCAACCAGATTCTTTACAGAACAAAAAAAGCGTGGTAAAATCATATGGATAGTGCTTTACAGAACCTAGAGTGTATCTGTAAATGCAAATGAATTTATATAAAATACATTGATACAATAGAAAAGGAGAATCAGAATATGTCAGGACATTCTAAATTTGCGAATATCAAGCATAAGAAAGAAAAGAATGATGCAGCGAAAGGAAAGATCTTTACAAAGATCGGACGTGAACTTGCAATTGCTGTTAAGGAAGGTGGAAGTGCTGATCCGACAAACAACAGCAGACTTCGTGATGTAATTGCTAAAGCAAAGTCAAATAACATGCCGAATGATACAATCGAAAGAAATATCAAAAAAGCTGCCGGAGAGGGTTCCGCAGATAACTATGAGCGTATTACATATGAAGGATACGGACCGAACGGAACAGCTATCATCGTTAAGACTCTTACGGATAATAAGAATCGTACAGCTTCTAACGTAAGAAATGCATTTACAAAAGGAAGCGGAAATGTAGGAACACCGGGATGTGTATCTTTCATGTTTGACGAGAAGGGACAGATTATCATTGATAAAGAAGAGTGCGATATGGACTCAGATGATCTTATGATGACTGTACTGGATGCCGGAGCTGAAGACTTTAACGAAGAAGAAGACAGCTATGAAGTATTAACATCACCGGAAGACTTCAGTGATGTTCGTCTGAAGATGGAAGAAGCCGGAATCCCTATGGTTTCTGCTGAAGTTACAATGATTCCTCAGACATATGTTGATCTTACAAAAGAAGAGGATATCAAAAACATCCAGAAGACACTTGATCTTCTTGATGAGGATGATGACGTTCAGGACGTATACCATAACTGGAATGAATAGAAATACCCAGCTATAAGAGAGGATATAAAACTATGAGTAATTACAAGATGGAAACGAAATGCGTACAGTCCGGTTACAATCCGGGAAACGGTGAGCCACGTGTACTCCCGATCGTACAAAGCACAACATTCCGTTACACCAGCAGTGATCAGATGGGAAGACTTTTTGATCTTGAAGAGTCTGGATATTTTTATACAAGACTTCAGAATCCGACGAATGATGCAGTAGCAGCAAAGATCTGTGATATGGAGGGCGGAGTAGCAGCAATGCTGACTTCTTCCGGACAGGCAGCAAACTTCTATGCTATCATGAATATTGCTGAAGAAGGTGATCACATCGTATGTGCATCTGCGTTGTATGGTGGTACTTACAACCTGTTCGCTCACACAATTCGTAAAATGGGCGTGAAAGCAACTTTCGTAGACCCGGACTGCACAGAGGAAGAACTGAATGCAGCATTTCAGGAGAATACGAAAGCTGTTTTTGGAGAAACTATCGCCAATCCGGCATTGACTATCTTTGATTTTGAAAAATTTGCAAAAGCTGCGCATGCACATAATGTACCGTTGATCGTAGACAACACATTTGCAACACCGATCAACTGCCGCCCGTTTGAATGGGGAGCAGATATTGTTACTCATTCAACAACAAAATACATGGATGGTCATGCAGCTTGTGTTGGTGGAGCAATCGTTGACAGCGGAAACTTTGACTGGGCTGCTTACGGAGATAAATTTGCCGGACTTACAACACCGGATGAGACTTATCACGGAATTGTATATACAGAAAAGTTTGGCAAAGCTGCTTATATAACAAAAGCAACATCTCAGCTGATGAGAGACCTTGGATCGATTCAGTCTCCTCAGAATGCATTTCTTCTGAACCTTGGACTTGAAAGTCTTCATTTAAGAGTACCTAGACACTGTGAGAATGCAGTAAAGATGGCTCAGTATCTCCAGGGACATGAGAAAGTAGCATGGGTTAACTGTCCTTCACTTCCAGGAAGCAAGGATTATGACCTCGTTCAGAAATATATGCCGGACGGAACATGCGGTGTTATTACTTTTGGATTAAAGGGCGGAAGAGAAGCAGCAGTTAAGATGATGGACAAACTGAAACTGGTTGCGATTGTAACTCATGTAGCAGACGCAAGAAGCTGTGTACTTCATCCTGCAAGTCATACACACAGACAGATGAATGAGCAGGAACTGTTGGAAGCAGGTGTACAGCCAGATCTGATTCGTTTCAGTCTTGGAATTGAGAATATTGAAGATCTGATTGCCGATGTAGAACAGGCACTGGAAGATTAATATAAATAACATATGATTCAGGAGGTATGGATTCCCATGATTTTGTATCCATACCTCCTGCTTTTTGTATCCGAATTGTAGGTTTTAAACAGTAGTTAGCTCTTTTGCTTAAATTGTGGAGATTGATATGCAGAATTGGATACAATACATATTTTCCCGTATTCTGTGCATTCTAGTAATAGTATTTATTTACTTTCAACAGGAGGCATATTTATATGAGCGAGGAAAAAAAGCAAAAATCAGATGAAATCAAAGAATTTGGTGCGTTAATGTTAAATGAAAATAAAAAGAATTACAAAATTCGTCTTCTGACAATTATAGGTGAAATTGAAGGACATGAAACAGTATCAAATAATACAAAAGCAACAAAGTACGAACATTTACTCCCACAGCTGGCTGAAGCTGAAGAAAGCGATGAAGTAGAGGGGGTTCTCATTTTATTAAATACACTGGGTGGAGATGTGGAAGCTGGACTTGCAATTGCGGAAATGATAGCTTCTTTGGGAAAACCAACCGTTTCTCTTGTCCTTGGTGGAAGTCATTCTATTGGCGGTCCTCTTGCTGTTTCGGCAGATTATTCCTTTATTGTACCGACAGGAACCATGGTTGTTCATCCGGTTCGTTCAAACGGTACTTTTATCGGTGTGACACAGAGTCTGAGAAATATGGAACGTACACAGGACAGAATTGCCAGGTTTATTGCTGCGCACTCTAAAATCACAGAAAAACGTCTTGTTGATCTGATGTTGAACCCTACGCAGCTTGTAAAAGATGTAGGAACACTATTAGAAGGAGAAGAAGCTGTAAGAGAAGGGATCATCGACGAAGTCGGAGGTATTCACCAGGCATTTAAAAAACTCTATGAATTGATTGATGAAAAACGGGAAAAACCTTCGAAAATGTAAATATAGAACAAAAAAATGGCATCTGATCAAAGAAATTTTGTAATGACATGAATTTTAATTGATGTTATACTTGAAATAGTATGTATTCAATCTATCGTTTGATTGAATCAGTACAATGGTATAATAATTAAGGGGGAATCAGATGGCTGCAAAATCTACAAATACGAAAAAAAATTCTACGAACAACACAGCGAAAGCAGCAAAAAATGCAACAACTAAGAAAACATCGACAGCAAAAAAAGCTTCTGCCTCCACAAAGAAAAGTTCTGGCAGTAAGACAAAAAGAACTTCAAATCATATAAATAATACAGCACAAAGTCAGGAAATCCGTTCAGAGATTCTTCTATTGGGTTCCCTTGCCATCTGCATCCTTCTTATCCTGAGTAATTTTGGTATGGGTGGCATAGCGGGAGGAGCAATTTCTTCTGTAGGATTTGGACTTGTAGGAGCAATGGCATATTTATTTCCATTTGTATTTTTCGGAGCAGTTGCTTTTTATATTTCCAATAAAGGAAATCCTCATGCTTACATAAAAGTAGGTGCCGCAATTGTTTTGGTCATTCTCCTTTGTGGAATTTTAGAATTGATGTTTCATCCATATACTGCCGGGACATCTGTTTTATCTTACTACAAAGATTCCAGTGCTGATAAAAATGCGGGTGGATTACTTGGCGGAATTCTGATCAGTATTTTATGTCCACTGATCGGAGAGGCAGGTACTTATGTTATTTTGATCATTTTCTCAATCATTTGTATCATTCTGGTAACAGAACGTTCTTTATTAGCTCCACTTGGAAGACATGGAAAGAAAGCTTACCAGGAAGTGAAACGGAAACATCAGGAAACTGCTGAGATCCGTACACTGGAGCGGGATGCCCGCAAAGAGGCCCTTGCGTTGAAGCAAAGAGAAAAAGTCGAAACTTCACAGGCAGATGCATCTTCTCCAAGTGAGAAAAAGAAACGTACAAAGCGGACAGACCTTAAAGCATCAGGTATTACGTTCGCCACAACGCTTCTTTCAGAGGAAGAATCACCTGTTGGTGGCTTTGGGCGGACTCCAAAATCACCTGAAATGACAGAACTTGTCCCGGAGAAAGAGCCGGATTCAAAAGATCTGACGGATTCCTTTGAAGATCATTTTGTCATTAACAGAGCAGAACCGGCAATGGATGCACAGGAAGAGATTCCGTTTGACGATGCACTGCATCTTGAACCGGTACAGACACCCGCTTCCCGACAAGAAAACGAGATGAGTTCTGAACATGATCCGGCTGCGGATCCTATGATTGAAAATAGCCCGGAGATAAAACAGGAGCATTCCAGAAAAAGCAGCAAAAAAGACGCGCAGGCAGTTGCCGCAGAGACAGCCAGTGTAGAACAGACCATACGGGAACAGGAGCAAAAACCACGGCCGGTTTATCATACACCTCCGTTGAATCTGTTAAAGAAGGGGAAGAAAGGCGGCGGTGATTCGGATGAACACCTTCGTGCCACGGCTTTAAAACTGGAACAGACACTACAGAATTTTGGAGTTGGAGTACATGTAACAAACGCAAGCTGTGGTCCATCTGTTACAAGATATGAACTTCAACCGGAACAGGGCGTAAAAGTAAGCCGGATTGTTGGACTTGCAGATGATATCAAGCTAAATCTTGCAGTTGCAGATCTGAGAATTGAAGCTCCAATCCCTGGTAAAGCCGCGGTCGGTATCGAAGTTCCGAACAGTGAAAATACAGCGGTTATGCTGGGAGATCTGCTGGAGTCAAAAGAGTTCAAAAACAGTAAATCGCCAATTTCATTTGCAGTTGGTAAAGATATTGCCGGAAAGGTTGTTGTGACTGACATTGCCAAGATGCCGCATCTTCTTGTTGCAGGTGCAACGGGATCCGGTAAATCTGTCTGCATCAACACTCTGATCATGAGTGTTATTTATAAGGCAGATCCTGATGATGTTAAACTGATCCTTGTCGATCCAAAAGTTGTGGAACTAAGTGTATATAACGGAATTCCACATCTGATGATTCCGGTTGTCACAGATATGAAGAAGGCGGCAGGTGCTTTGAACTGGGCAGTTGCTGAAATGGAAAAGCGTTACAAACTTTTTGCACAGTACAATGTACGTGATTTAAAGGGCTTTAATGAAAAGGTCAAACATGGAGAAACCGGACCGGAGATTCAGAAAAAGCTTCCTCAGATTGTAATTATCATTGACGAGCTTGCTGATCTTATGATGGTTGCTCCGGGAGAAGTAGAAGGTGCTATCTGTCGTCTGGCACAGTTGGCCAGAGCAGCGGGACTTCATTTGATTCTTGCAACACAGAGACCATCTGTAAATGTTATTACCGGATTGATCAAAGCAAACATGCCTTCCCGAATTGCTTTTTCTGTATCATCAGGTGTCGATTCAAGGACAATTATCGATATGAATGGTGCTGAAAAGCTTCTGGGAAAGGGAGACATGCTCTTTTATCCATCCGGATATCCAAAACCTGTCAGGGTGCAGGGATCCTTCGTTTCAGACGAAGAAGTTCAAAAAGTTGTTGATTATTTGATTGACAAGAACGGAAATACCTCGTACAGTAATGAACTAGAAGAACAGATTTCAAGCAGTGCAGATCTTCCGGGGCAGGGAATTCTTCCAGGACAGCAGGACAGCGAGAACAGCAGGGATGTCTATTTTGCAGATGCAGGGAATCTGATCATCGACAAGGAAAAAGCATCGATTGGTATGCTTCAGAGGATGTTCAAGATTGGTTTCAACCGTGCTGCCAGAATTATGGATCAGCTATGTGAAGCCGGTGTTGTAGGCCCGGAAGAAGGAACAAAACCAAGAAAAGTGCTTATGACAAAAGAAGAGTTTGCAGAATATATGCAGAATCAGACTTCGTAAAATTTAAAAACACCAAAAGTGATACAAAGGAGAGGGAAAGATGAAAACAGATATTCAGATTGCACAGGAAGCAGAAATGAAACACATCAAAGAGGTAGCGGTACAGGCCGGTATTTCAGAAGATGAACTTGAATTTTATGGAAAATATAAGGCAAAACTTTCCGATGAACTCTGGAACAGAATCAAAGATAATAAGGATGGAAAGCTTGTACTTGTAACAGCAATCAATCCTACTCCGGCCGGAGAAGGTAAGACTACAACATCTGTAGGTCTCGGACAGGCATTTGCAAAACTTGGAAAAAAGGCAATGATCGCACTTCGTGAGCCATCTCTCGGACCGTGTTTTGGAATCAAAGGTGGAGCAGCCGGTGGCGGATATGCCCAGGTCGTTCCTATGGAAGATCTGAACCTGCATTTTACAGGAGATTTTCATGCGATTACTTCAGCAAACAACCTTCTTGCTGCAATGCTCGACAATCATATCCAGCAGGGAAATACACTTGGTATTGATCCAAGACAAGTTGTATGGAAACGTTGTGTCGATATGAATGATCGTGTTCTCAGAAATATTGTTGTTGGACTTGGACGCAAAACAGACGGTATGGTCCGTGAAGATCATTTTGTCATTACAGTGGCATCTGAGATCATGGCAATCCTCTGTCTGGCAGATGATCTTGCAGATCTTAAGCGCAGACTTGGAAGAATCATTGTTGCTTACAATTTCAAGGGAGAACCTGTTACAGCAGATGATCTTCAGGCAACAGGTGCTATGGCTGCACTTCTGAAAGATGCGATCAAGCCAAACCTGATCCAGACACTTGAGCATACACCGGCATTAGTACATGGCGGTCCATTTGCTAACATTGCACATGGCTGCAATAGTGTACGTGCAACCAAGATGGCTCTGAAGTTAAGTGACATCACTGTCACAGAAGCCGGATTTGGTGCAGATCTTGGTGCTGAGAAATTCTTTGATATCAAATGCCGTATGGCAGGTCTGAAACCAGACGCAGTAGTTTTAGTTGCAACAGTACGTGCATTAAAGTATAACGGTGGCGTTGCAAAGGCTGACCTTGCAGAAGAGAACCTGGATGCCCTTGCAAAAGGTATTGTAAACCTTGAGAAACACATCGAAAATATTCAGAAATACGGTGTACCGGTAATCGTTACACTGAATTCATTTGTAACAGATACAGATGCTGAAAATGCATTTATTGAAAAATTTTGTCGTGAACGCGGATGCGAGTTTGCCCTCTCTGAAGTGTGGGAGAAAGGCGGAGAAGGCGGTGTAGATCTTGCGCAGAAGGTTCTTGAAACACTTGAGACAAAAGAAAGTGATTTCCATACGCTTTATAATGATGAGCTTTCTCTGAAAGACAAGATCCGTACAATCGCGCAGGAGATTTACGGCGCACATGATGTTGTATATGAACCTGCAGCTGAGAAACAGCTCTCCAAGATTGAATCTATGGGATTTGGTTCTTTCCCGATCTGTATGGCAAAGAATCAGTATTCTCTTTCAGATGACGCTACAAAGCTTGGAAGACCTGAGAACTTTGATATTCATATCCGTGAAGTATATGTAAGTGCAGGAGCCGGTTTTGTTGTCGCACTGACAGGAGCTGTTATGACAATGCCTGGACTCCCAAAAGTTCCTGCTGCAAACGGAATCGATGTTACAGATGACGGAAAGATCACCGGACTTTTCTAAAGTTTTTTACGATTGGCTGCCGGTCATAGTAGTTTGTGACCGACAATGCCAATTGTTTTCATGGAGTTAGATAATTAATTAAGGAGATACACATGGCACAGTTGATAGATGGTAAATTAATCTCTCAGCAGATTAAAGATGAGTTGAAAGAAGAAGTAGCACAGTTTAAGGCAAAAGGCATTGATATTTGCCTTGCTGTGATTCAGGTGGGAAGTGATCCGGCTTCTTCTGTATATGTCAGAAACAAGAAAAAGGCATGCGCCTATATCGGGGTAGAATCCAGATCATATGAACTTCCGGAAGAGACTTCGGAAGAAGAACTGATTAAGTTAGTAGAAGAATTAAATGCAGATGAAAGCGTAAATGGAATTCTTGTACAGCTTCCAGTACCGGATCATATTGATGAAGATAAGATCATCCGTACGATTTCACCTGATAAGGATGTAGATGGATTCCACCCTGTAAGTGTTGGAAGACTCTGGATCGGAGAAAAAGGATTTTTATCCTGTACTCCGGCCGGAATCATTCAGCTTTTGAAAAGATCTAATATTTCAATCGAAGGAAAAGAATGTGTGATCATTGGACGAAGCAATATCGTCGGTAAACCAATGGCAGCCCTTTTGCTTCGTGAAAACGGAACTGTAACCGTTACACATTCCCGAACAAAAGATCTTAAAGAAGTAGCAAAACGAGCAGATATCCTGATTGTTGCAATTGGAAAAGAGCGTTTTATCACATCTGAATATGTCAAAGAGGGAGCTGTTGTCATCGATGTAGGAATGCATCGTGATGAAGCGAACCACCTTTGCGGAGATGTTGATTTTGCGGATGTTGAACCTCATTCTTCTGCAATTACGCCGGTACCGGGCGGTGTTGGTCCAATGACAATTGCGATGCTGATGAATAATTGCGTTGAAACAGTTCGTAAGTAGGAGGAGCTTGTAAATGAGGTGTACACATTGCGGAGCAAATATACCAGACGATCAGTTGATTTGTCCCGTATGCGGTGCTGAAGTACAGATCGTACCAGATTATAACCCTCTGGAAGACGTACTCGCACGCGAAGTGAAAGGCTCAGTAGCCGGAGCTACACGTCAGATCCAGGCAGATGTAGTCCGAAGACAGAATGTGAGCCAAAACCAACAGAACAGAAATCGACAAAATCAACGATCGAATCCTAATTCCACACGCGTCTTAAGTCAGGCGGAACTGGATAAAGTAAGAGAAGAGCGAAGAGAGCAGCTACGGCGCCAGAGAGCGCAAAGACAACGTCAGAAAACAGATGCAAAGCGTTATCAGGATGCCCGTCAGTCAACAGAGAATCTGCGCCGGACATCTACTGAAAGCAGACGCCTGCAGCAGATCAAAAAACAAGAAGCTGCCAGAAAAAAACGCCAAAAATTACTTACGGTTTTTTTCCTGCTCATTCTTCTGGTTGGTGTCGGAATTTATATCGGATATCAGAATTCCTATACAGGCATGATCAAAAAAGGGAATGCCGCACTGCAGAACAGTAACTATACTTCTGCAGAGAATTATTTTAACAGAGCAATTATAAAGGATAAATCAAAGGCAGAGGCTTATACCGGACTTGCTAATATCTATGTTGCCCAGGATGATCTGGACAGTGCTGAAAGCATCTATCTCAACGCACTGGAGACACAACCGTCGAATGTAAATCTCTATAAAGCTGCGGTAAAATTCTATGAGAAAACAGAACAGCCGAATAAGATTTCTGATCTCCTGCAGGATTGTGAAGATAAGAATGTATTATCTGCTATGAATGATTATGTTTCTGCTGCTCCTGAATTCAGTTTGAAAGAAGGAACCTATGATGAAGTACAGCAGGTAACATTAACATCTGCTACAGGAGGAACGATTTATTATACAACAGATGGTTCTGATCCGACGGAGTCAAGTACAGAATACAAAGAAGCTGTTTTGCTTCAGTCCGAAGGTGACACAGAGATCCGTGCAATTGCTGTTAATAAAAAGGGAATACCAAGTGCTGTTTCCAGTGCAAAATATTCCATTGAATTTCCACTTGTAGACGCTCCGGCAGTTTCTCCATCAACCGGACAATATAGTACAGCCACACAGATCACGATTACGGTGCCGGATGGATATACGGCATACTACACGATGGACAGTTCAACTCCAACCGCATCCTCTGAGAAATATACTGACCCGATTGATATGCCAGAAAATTCACAAACAACTTTTTCAGCAATTCTCGTGAACGATAAAAATGGAAAAGCAACGGAAGTAACAACACGAAACTATATTACTACATATTAAGTAAACTGTGTAAAGTAACTAGAAAGTAACCTTGATTTTGGAAAATGTTATGTAAATTTTCCAAAATAGGGTTGCTTTTTTTAGCATACAGAGTTATAATAATATCTGTTAAAAAAATAACAATACTACATAAAAAAGGAGAGATTTGTTATGAGTAGATTTTGCTTACCAAGAGACATTTATCATGGAAAAGGATGTCTGGAAGAACTGAAGAACCTGAAAGGAAAGAAAGCCATTCTCGTAGTTGGTGGCGGTTCTATGAAACGTCAGGGATTCCTGGATAAAGCAGTTAATTATCTGAAAGAAGGCGGAATGGAAGTTCAGCTGTTTGAAGGTGTTGAGCCAGATCCGTCAGTTGAGACTGTTATGAAAGGTGCAGAAGCAATGCGTGCTTTCGAGCCGGATTGGATCGTTGCTATGGGTGGTGGATCACCAATCGATGCAGCGAAAGCTATGTGGGCATTCTATGAGTACCCGGAGATCTCCTTTGAAGACCTGATCACACCATTCAGCTTCCCGGAACTGAGACAGAAAGCTAAATTTGCAGCAATTCCTACAACTTCAGGAACAGCTACAGAGGTTACAGCATTCTCAGTTATCACAAACTATCAGACTGGTGTGAAATATCCACTGGCTGACTTCAACATCACACCAGATGTTGCAATCGTTGATCCTGACCTTGTTGCAGGACTCCCGGTTAAACAGGTTGCATATACAGGTATGGATGCTCTTACACATGCAATTGAAGCATATGTATCCACACTGAACGGACCTTTCACAGATCCACTTGCACTGCAGGCAATTGAGATGGTTCTTGATTATCTGCCAGGATCTTACAAATGTGATATGGTTGCAAGAGAGCAGATGCATTATGCACAGTGCCTTGCAGGAATGGCATTCTCTAATGCATTACTTGGTATCGTTCATTCAATGGCTCATAAAACAGGTGCTGCATTCTCTACAGGACATATTCCGCACGGATGTGCTAATGCAATTTACCTTCCATACGTTATCAAATACAACGCAAAAGACGTTGTAGCTGCAAAACGTTATGCTGAAATTGCACGCAGAATGGGACTTGCCGGAACATCTGAGCAGGCTCTGATCAACAGCCTTGTTGAGAAGATTGATGAGTTCAATGTAAAACTGAACATTCCTAAGACTCTGAAAGACTTCGGAATCAATGAAGAAGAATTCAAAGAGAAAGTTGACAAGATTGCAGAACTGGCTGTAGGCGATGCATGTACAGGATCTAATCCACGTGCAATCGATCCAGCTGCTATGGCTAAACTTCTTACATGTACATACTACGGAACAGAAGTTGATTTCTAAAATCAAAAATTAATAAAGGTTTCGGTGTTCTTATATAATAAGATAACACGGTAAACTTGTCTTAAACAATACGGGTAGATGCATGAAATTGTGTATCTGCCCGTATGTTTTACTTGAATTCATAGCTGAAGTGTCGTATTATTAACAAAGAGCGAGTTGTTATTGTTTACACAATATTTGAAGACAATAACGTCGATTTATTTACAAGGAGGAGAAACATGTATAAGATATTAAAAGCTGAAAAACTGGCTGATAAGATTTATCTGATGGATGTTCATGCACCACGTGTGGCAAGTCACTGTCAGCCTGGTCAGTTTGTCATCGTTAAAATGGACGAGAAAGGCGAACGTATTCCGCTGACAATCTGTGATTACGACAGAGAAGCAGGAACAATCACAATCGTTTTCCAGGAAGTTGGAGCTTCTACAGCGAAAATGGGGGAACTTAAAGCTGGAGACAGTTTCCGTGACTTCACAGGTCCGCTCGGATGCGCTTCTGAGTTTGTTCATGAAGACCTTGAGTCCCTTAAGAATAAGAAGATGCTGTTTGTAGCCGGTGGAGTTGGGGCTGCTCCGGTTTACCCACAGGTAAAATGGTTGAAAGCACACGGAATCGATGCTGATGTTATCGTTGGTGCTAAGACAAAAGATATGCTGATCCTTGAAGATCAGATGGAAGCTGTTGCAGGCAACTACTACCCATGTACAGATGACGGTTCTTACGGACACGCAGGAATGGTTACAACTATGGTAGAAGAACTTGTAAACAACGGAAATAAATACGATGTCTGCGTTGCAATCGGACCGATGATCATGATGAAATTCGTCTGTCTCTTAACAAAGAAACTTGAGATTCCGACAATCGTCAGCATGAACCCGATCATGGTAGACGGAACCGGTATGTGTGGTGCCTGCCGTCTTCAGGTTGGAGAGGAGATTAAATTTGCATGCGTTGACGGACCAGAGTTCGACGGACACCTTGTTGACTTTGATCAGGCAATGAAGAGAAGCCAGATGTACAAATCTGAAGAAGGACGCGCGATGCTGAAACTTCAGGAAGGCGATACACATCACGGCGGATGCGGACATTGTGGAGGTGACGAATAATGGCTGATATGATGAAAAAAGTACCTGTAAGAGAGCAGGATCCAAAAGTACGTGCAACAAACTTTGAAGAAGTTTGTCTCGGTTATAACAAAGAAGAAGCAATGGAAGAGGCTACAAGATGCCTTAACTGTAAGAATGCAAAATGTATCCAGGGCTGTCCTGTATCCATCAACATTCCGGCATTTGTCCAGCAGGTAAAAGAAGGAAATATCGAAGAAGCTTACAAGATCATTGGTAAATCCAGCGCACTTCCGGCTATCTGTGGACGTGTTTGCCCACAGGAATCCCAGTGTGAAGGAAAATGTATCCGTGGAATCAAAGGTGAGCCTGTTTCTATCGGAAAACTGGAGCGTTTCGTTGCTGACTATGCACTTGAGAACGATATCAAACCAGAAGGCGCAGAGACTATGAACGGTCACAAAGTAGCTGTTATCGGTTCTGGCCCGTCCGGACTTACATGTGCCGGAGACCTTGCAAAACTCGGATATGATGTAACAGTATTCGAAGCATTACATGAGCTCGGTGGAGTACTTGTATATGGTATTCCTGAGTTCCGTCTTCCAAAACAGAAAGTCGTTGCGAAAGAGATCGAGAAAGTAAAAGAGCTTGGTGTTAAATTCGAGACAAACGTTGTTATCGGTAAATCCACAACCATCGATCAGCTGATGGAAGAGGAAGGATTCGAGGCAGTATTTATTGGATCCGGTGCAGGACTTCCAATGTTCATGGGAATTCCGGGAGAGAATGCAAACGAAGTATTCTCCGCAAATGAATACCTGACAAGAAGTAACCTGATGAAAGCTTTCCGTGAGGATTACGACACACCGATCGCTGCCGGTAAGAAAGTAGCCGTTGTTGGTGGTGGTAACGTAGCTATGGATGCTGCAAGAACAGCTCTTCGTCTCGGCGCAGAAGTTCATGTAGTATACAGAAGAAGTGAAGCAGAGCTTCCTGCAAGAGCAGAAGAAGTTCATCATGCAAAAGAAGAAGGAATCATCTTCGATCTTCTTACAAATCCGAAGAAGATCAATGTTGACGAGAACGGTAATATCACAAGCATGACAGTGATCAAGATGGAACTTGGTGAGCCAGATGCATCCGGAAGAAGACGTCCGGTTGAAGTTGAAGGATCTGAGTATGACATCGAAGTAGATACAGTTATCATGTCTCTTGGTACATCACCGAACCCGCTGATTTCTTCTACAACAAAAGGTCTGGAGACAAACCGCAGAAAATGTATCGTTGCGGAAGAAGAGAACGGACAGACATCTAAAGAAGGCGTATTCGCCGGTGGAGATGCTGTTACAGGAGCTGCTACAGTTATCCTTGCTATGGGAGCTGGTAAAGCAGGTGCCAAAGGTATCGATGAATATCTGAGAAATAAATAATTGAAGGAAGATTGTACATAGAAGCGTAAGCTTCTTTGAGAAAATCGGAATTTGAAAACAGAATATCCTGACAGGATACAGAAAAATCTGTGCTTGTCAGGATATTTTTTAAATAACTGGAAATTTCAAGGTAATAGAGTAAGTATCGGATTCAATATTTACCTGACAAAGTCCATGCATCTGATGCATCATCGCATGTATATTTTTGACACCAATGCCTGTCCCGTGTACAAATTGTTCAGGAACAGCGATCGTATTTTGGATGGTAATACAGGCAGATGTCTTAGTGTATTCAGAAATCAGAAAAACCGGCAGATCAGGATGGGCATATTTTTTAATATTAGAAACAAGATTATCAATAATCCGTCCAGCAAAATCTGTGCATATTTGTATCTGTACCGGTTCCCAGTGGAGTTTTTCTATAGAAACATGATATCCGTCCATTTCCAGCAATCCACATAGTTCGGAAAGGTATTCTCCTAATGCATATTCTACATTTTCCGGCTCCTCTAATTTCATAGGATTCTCTGAGTTGATTAGAAAAAAATCAAAGAGCTGGTTAGATAAATCACGTATCTGTGTTGTCTTGGCATAAGCTTTACTAATGTAGTCTGTGCATTCATTCAAAGAATTTTGCTTTCTGGCAATTTCTAAAAATGTCATAAGACCAGTTAAAGGTGTTCTTAAGTCATGAGCCATACTAAGTACAAGCTGGTCCTGGGCGGATTTCATTTGAGCTTCCTTTAGTTGCTTTTCAATCAAGGAAAGACGCATTTCGTTTAAGCCATGTGCAAGAATGGCCAATTCATCATTTCCCTTTATAGGAATTTCGCAGTCTAATGCACCCGATTCAATTTGTGTTACACCAGAACTTAGCTGTTGAATATAGTTCACCTTTTTTCCGATTCCAATAGCGAAAAGTAAGATCCATAGGAAAATACTGATAAATGCGGCAGCTATATAGTATAACAGATAATATTTCAATTCATAATTCGCATAAATGTAAACGTCTGCATCTCCATCAGAAAAAGATACAGTATGAAAATATTGCCAGTTGTAATGTAAAGTATCCGATTCAGAAGTATTTCCCAGAACGATAGAGTTTGAATAGGTACTGTCATAGATTAATACCCGTTCGCGGGAAATAGTAAAATGCCGAATTCCCTTTTGATGAGCCCAATCGCCAAGTTGGTCGGTATCTGTTGCAGCAAGCTTTTTCTTATGAACAAATTCTGTGAGCTCATTAATGTACGATGTTTCTGAATTATAGATGAAATTTGAACCGGCAAAATATTCACTTAGCAAAGTTGTTCCTACCTGAAAAAGGATCAAAAAGAGAATAAAAGCTGCTGTAAAACCAGATAAAACTAAGAAAATGATTTCTTTCGTAAGACTGTTGCGTTTTAATTTAGCCAAGACGATACCCCTTTCCCCAAACAGTTTGAATAATTTTAGGCTTTTGAGGATTTTCTTCAATTTTTGTCCGAAGATTTCTTATATGCACCATAATAGTATTAGCCGAAGTACTTATAAAAGGTTCTTCCCAAATACTTTCATAGAGATTTTGAAGAGAAAATATTTTAGTGGGGTACTGTATTAATAAAAGCAATATTTTGTACTCTATTTCGGTTAATTGAATTTCATTCCCTTGTTGGAACACAATGTTTTTTGAAGAATTGATGCGTATCTGATGGATTTCAATCCACTCTTCTTTCTGAATTTGCAATATTTCTCGATCATAAACCTGATGACGGCGCAGAAGCGCTCTGACTCTTGCGAAAAGTTCAATATAAGAGAATGGTTTTATAAGATAATCATCTGCTCCGGCCATAAATCCAATTAATTTGTCGGATTCTTTTGATTTGGCAGTTAAAAAAAGAATCGGAACATAAGAAATTTTTCTGATTTCTTCACAAGTCTTCAATCCTGAGATGCCAGGCATCATAATATCGAGAATGACTAGATTTGTGTGCGAAGTGAGTTTTTTCAGTCCATCTGCACCGTTTGAAGCTTCTTCAACGGAATAACCTTCTCCTTCCAATAAAATTTTTACTCCTTCTCGAATATCTTTGTCGTCTTCAATGATTAATATATTTTTTTCCATGAATGTCTCCTAATATTTATTATTGTAAAAAATTTAAGATAAAAGCATTGAACTATACTGTCTGCTGATTAGTTACTACCCAAAACATACTATGAAAAGTAGTGTAGAGCGCTCTATATTTTATGCATTTTATAAATTAGTAGGCTTATTTATAATACCATAACAATGAATAGGAGAGAATAGACTTAAGAATTCTTCAGATTTCTTAAGATGAAACTTAAGGAATTTTTGATAAATTAAAGAAGAATTAATTGGTTCACCGGGAAATTCAGTTAGTTACATTGGAAGATTATGTGATGAAGGAGAGCGAAAATAATGAAATGTTTTAGGAAGTTTATATGCTTTAGTTTAGCAACAATTGTGATGTGTACAGCTGGACAACCAGTTTTTGCATCAAATAATGAAGATAGCTATACTCAAGTAGGTGAAATTAATGATATTGAAATGCCAGACGATTCAGCAGTTAATTATACTGAACAAAGAGAAGATGGCTTGTATTATATAACAGAAAAAATTAATGGAAGCAATATTGAAAGCACATTTTATAAAATTGACGGAGAGGAAAAAATTTTAGAATCTAGTATATTAAGTACTGTTCAAGAAGGAAAAGTTACATGTATTGAAACTAACAGTAATGGTGATGTGGAACAGTATACTATTTCTGTGGATCAAGAAGACCTAACACAAGCGGCAGATAATGAAAAACTTGCAAGAAGTAAAACGTATCTTCGAACGGATAAGTATGGCATTTCACTTGTAGGGAAAAAAGTCACAATAGCAATTGCAGCAGGAGCAATTGTAGCAGTAACACCATATGTAAGCCTATCAATAGCAACAAAGATTATTGTTTCAGCAATTGCAGGAGGTGCAGGATCAGGTGTGACAGCATTACCGGATTATTTATATGTAACAAGTAAGGTTTACAGATCAAAAACTTCAGGGAAAATATATACAAGATATGAGAACAAATATTATTTAAATTCTGCACGTACAAAATATGTGGGTTCTTGGACTTTTAGTAAACGGTTGGGACATTAAATATGAAAAAAGCAATGCAAGAAATTATTAGAATTTTATTAATATTAACTATTCAAATTCTGATTAGTGTTCTTTTATCTTGTTTAATAGATGAAAAATGGAATTTTAAAAACCTATTTTGGAATTATGGTTTTATAATATTTTGGAGTAGTTATATTGTTGTTAGTATAAGCATTAGAATTGCAAAAAAAATAAGAAATAGACTAATTTTAAGAGAGAAAAGATGAAAAAAAGAAATTTAGCTATATGTATTGTGGGAATGGCATTTTGTTATATATTAACCATATCGGATGTAACAACATATGCGGCTGAAAATACAGATGATAGTATTCAAACAGAGACAAATTATTGGAATGGCAATGAGAGTGAAAAAACATTTTCTGAAAATACAGAAAAAGGAATCTTGACAACAAAATATAGAGTAAGTGTAAGTAAGGCAACTATGAGATCAGGACCTGGGACAAGTTACACATCTTTGGGAATTTTATATAAAAATGATATTGTTTGGGTTAGATCTATTAATAAAGGATGGGCTAAGTTTAAAGTTAATAACAAATGGCATTATATTTCTACAAAATGTATAAGAAAAGATGAATAAAGAGGTAAATCGAAATGAAAAAAATAAGATTGATAATAGGAATGTTGGTATTTGTGTTAGGAATATCTAATTCTTCGCTTTCTATTTTTGCAGCAGAATTAGATAATGAGAATGAACAGAAGATAGTATCTGAAATAGGAGGTAATCTAATAAATTCAGAAGATATTCCAGAGGGAGTAATACCTATTAAATTTTCAAATGTTGAACAAATACAAAAATATCTTTCACTTGCAACTGAAATGACAAGCGAAGGCAAATTTTTAGATCTTTCTCCAAAGATATTTAATAAACTTTATGATGAAACTAATAATATTATAGATTTTTCAAATTATAATATTACAGAAGCTGATTTTACAGAACCAACTTTTTCAAATGAAAATATTGCGAATGTTGCTGTTTATTCCAATACAGGTGTTAAAAGCAAAAAACTTAGTGTTACAGCGGGACAGTCAATGACACTTTATGCAAAATATACCTATGCAAATTCAAAATTTAAGTCTATTACAAGTGTGACGAGCTCTTATAGCGGACTGACAATAGGTAATAAATGGAAGCAAGATACATATTCTAGCAAAATAACAAATTCAGGAAAAAATTTATCTGTAACGGTTTATGGACATTATGATCATTATATTTTGATTAATAGTTCTTTGACGCATATTTCAACTTCTAATGCAAAGTACAGTGCAAGTTGGAATTATTAAGAACATTACAACAAAAGTAAAAAATAGCATGGAATAAGAATTAAAATAGTAGATAAAATTAGTGATATTAAAAATCTCTTATATATGCTATGATATTTCACGAAAAAGGTAGAATATTATGCTGAACTAGGGAGGTAAGAATATGATAAATTTGATTTACACAGTCATAAATATTGCATTAATTATAGTTATTGTAGCTCTTATTATTTATTTTATAAGAAAGAAGAATAGATAATAGATGAATATCGAGAGGAAACCAGTATAAAGGACAATAAACTCCATAAATATTTTGAATATGTTAGCTTTTCAACCCGAAAGCTGAACTGTTACCCATTTTATCAGCAATTTTGCTCAAATTAGATGACAACCTGTTCGAAGATATGGTAAAATAATAAACCAAATGTTTGCAAATTTCCATAGAGTTCTATTAAAAAGAGAACCCTATGGAAATTTGTCATACATTTCAATAAACCTAAGAAGCAAAAATCTATTTTGGGGGAAATATAAAACATATGACGAATTATAACAGCAATGACAATCGATTTGATGGAAGATGCTTCCTTGAAGATGTTGAGATAAAGTTACAAAAACGACTGGAAGAAATAGGGCAGTCTCTCTCTGATGGACAGAAAGAGATTGATAACATGCAGGAATATTACTGGGAAAATTATACGGAGATGGATGAGTATGGTTACGAAGATTATGATAATCAGCAGGCACTTCTGCATCAGGTCAACGCTAATAATGAGAAGCTGCAATTAAAACATAGATTTGAGAAAATGTTAGATGCACCTTTTTTCGGACGTGTTGATTTTATGTATGACGGAGATGACGAACCGGAACCGTTTTATATTGGAATCGGAAATTTCGCTGAAAAGAACGGCATGCAACCATTGATCTACGACTGGAGAGCTCCGGTCAGCAGTTTGTTTTATGATTATGATAAAGGGCCGGCAAGCTATGAGGCTCCTGCCGGAAGACTCGATGGAGAAATCCTTTCAAAATGGCAGTTTAAGATCCAGAATGGAGAACTTGTCTATGCCTTTGAGAGTGATACAAAGATCGATGATGATATACTGAAAAAAGAACTTGGAACAAACAGTGATATAAAATTAAAAAATATCGTCCGCACGATCCAGAAAGAACAGAATGCAATTATCCGAAATACAAAAGATCGGATCCTTGTAATCCAGGGGGCTGCCGGAAGTGGAAAAACTTCGATTGCTTTACACCGAATTGCATATCTTTTATATCATGAACGTGACAATCTGAAATCATCCAACATACTGATTCTTTCACCGAACGGTGTTTTCGCTGATTATATTTCACACATTTTACCGGAACTTGGAGAAGAGAATATCCGTGAGATGAGTTTTGATCTCTACGCCTACAAAGAGCTTCGGAAAGGTGTTTCTGCTGATTGCGAAGACAGATATGATCAATTAGAACGCAGAATGAGATTTCCAGATCAAGAATCACAGGATCGTTTTGACTGGAAACAATCAAAAGCTTTCATTGGTGAGATCGAAGGATTTCTTGCAGTTTTAGAAGACCGTCTGATTGAGTTTAAGGAAGTCTATTTCCGCGGGATGACATTGACGGAAGAAGAAATGATTGAACTGTTTTATTTCAAATTTACAGAGACTCCTCTTTTAAATCGTATGGATGCCATAAAAGATTATTTCATTGATTCCTGGGAAACTTTAAACGGAAGAAATATTTCAGATGATGATCAAGAAACACTTCAGATGAAATTCGATAAGATGTACAAAACAAAAGACATTTATGCCATCTATAATTGGATGTTAGAAGACTGCGGATGTAATTTGCTGCCAGACGTCCCTTATGAGAAAAGAAAATTACCATATGAAGATGTATTTCCTATGCTGTATCTGAAATATCGCCTGTCAGGTGGCAATTCTACTCATAAGAATATCAAACATTTAGTAATCGACGAGATGCAGGATTATTCTTATCTGCAATATACAATTTTAGAAATGCTATTCCACTGCAGAATGACAATTCTTGGAGACCGTGCACAGACCCTGGATACAAAGCAACAGGATGTATTGAGATTTCTTCCCAAATTACTTGGACGTGAGATCCGAACGATTGAAATCAAAAAGAGTTACCGGAATACATTAGAAATTGCCCGGTATGCAGAAAAAGTCAGTGGAGTATCTGATCTTGAGTTACTGGACCGCCATGGAAAAGAAGTAGTAGAAAAGACATTTAACACAGATATGGAATTGCTTGATGAACTTGTCTGTCATTTAAAATGTCCGGGAGACTTTGAAACTGCTGCCCTGATCACAACAACAGAAGAGGAAGCTTTTGACTTAAGCCGTCTCCTGCAACTTCGTGGTATCAACGTATCCTATGTGGATCGTAACAGTTCCGCATTTAAGAAAGGCCTCACAGTAACCACATTTTATCTTGCAAAAGGGCTGGAATTTGACCAAGTTTTCGCACTTCGCGGTGCAAAAGAAAATCCACTTAAAAATCAGGCAGAATATATCTGCGCAACAAGAGCTCTTCACGAACTCTATATTTATGAAATTACTGACAGCTTATCAAAATAACAGTTGACAGGCATGTATGATTAAAATTTATTCAGAAAGAACAGAAAAATGAAGATTACATTAATAACCGTAGGAAAGATAAAAGAAAAATATCTGCGAGATGCGATCGCAGAATACAGCAAGCGATTAAGCCGTTACTGCAAACTGGAGATTATAGAAGTAGCTGATGAAAAGACACCTGACCATGCAAGTGATGTCGTGGAAAATACAATTCGCGACAAAGAAGCTGAACGCATTATGAAATATGTAAAAGAGGATGCCTATGTGATCACGCTTGAGATTAACGGAAAACTTCTTAGTTCCGAAGAACTTTCTGCAAAGATCAATCAGCTTGGAATCCAGGGAACCAGTCATATTATATTTATCATTGGTGGATCCATTGGTTTGGGCAAAGAAGTGCTCGCAAGATCGGACTATGCATTAAGCTTTTCCAAGATGACCTTTCCACACCAGTTGATGAGGGTCATTCTGTTGGAGCAGATATACAGAAGTTATCGGATCATCAACGGTGAACCTTATCATAAATAGAAATCTGTCACAGAAAACGACTGGTATAGGACATCGTGATACATTCATATACTGATGACAAAGGATTTTTATATAAAAACTTCAATGAACAGAGAGCAGATCAAAGAAAAGATGATATCCGCAATGGATCTCCCAAAAGATGTGATTCAGAATGCTTCTGTTATAACCATTTTAGGCCGAAATGAATTATGCATTGAAAATTATCGAGGCATTATTGAATACACAGATACACTGATCCGTGTGCAGACGCGGGCAGGACAGATCCGGATCCAGGGAAAACGACTCCGGATTCAATATTACACAAATGATGAGATGAAAGTATCTGGAACATTATCATCTTTAGAATTTACTGAGGGGAGGAATCCGGGGTGATTCATTGCCTGATCCGCTACTTGTCCGGTTATGTGAAGATTCAGATCAAAGGATACTCCCCTGAACGATTTCTGAATCTCTGCTGTTATCACCGCATCCGATTCTGGGGATTGACCCGTATCGGAACAAATTATGAATTATACTTGAGTTTATCTGATTTTCGAAAGCTTCGTCCCTATGTCAGAAAAACACATACAAAAGTCATACTAAAAAAACGGTATGGCTTTCCTTTTTTTCTTTATCGCTATCGAAAAAGAAAACTATTCTTTATCAGCATCTTCCTATGCATTTTTCTAATCAATTGTTACTCACAATTTCTATGGGATATTCATTTTCAGGGAAATAAAAGATGGACCGACACGACCTTAACAACGTTTCTGAAAGAAGAGGGGATTTATCCTGGAATGCAAAAGAAAAATGTAGATTGTCAAGGGATTGTCAAAGCCCTTCGAAAAGAATATAATGATATCGTTTGGGTATCTGCTTCTCTTGACGGCAGCCGATTAAAAATACAGATAAAAGAAAATGAAGATGCGTTTCCTATCATCTCATCTACTCAGGCAGATAAGAGTAACAAGACAGATCCTTTACCTGCTGATCTTGTTGCTTCTACTGATGGAATCATTACAAAATTAATTACACGCACCGGCATTCCTCAGGTACATATCGGGGATTCTGTAACGAAAGGAACTTTACTTGTATCTGGGCGGATTGACATCCTGGATGACAGTGGTGAAATTACCGGATATCAATATACGCATGCCGATGCAGATATTTTCGCTGATACACAGATTTCTTATCTGGATACAATTTCCTGTTATCATAATAAAAAAGTATATACAAAAGAAACAAAAAAGTCCGGATTTATTCAAATCGGATCTATCCGGTTAGAAACATGGAAACCGAAACCATCTGACAGTTCTGAAAAACTTTGTATAGAGCATCAGTTAAAACTGGGAGAAAATTTTTCACTTCCTGTTTTTTATGGCCATGAAACAATAAAAAAATACAGCTTCAAGAAAATAAAATATACAAAAAAAGAGATACAGACAATTTTAAGCAGTCGATTTCGTTATTTTTGTAAAGATTTAGAGGAAAAGGGTATTCAAATTAATGAAAAAAATGTTAAGATATATATATCTGCCGAAAAGGCAACGGCTTCAGGTACGCTCTATCTGAATCAGCAGATTGAAGAGGAAACAGAGACCGCAAGAATAACTTTAGAAAGGAACGAACCGGATGAGTCTGTCGGAACTGATCATTGATATTCCGGCTGAATACGAGATAAATGTATTTGGCCAGTTTGATACTTATATAAAGAAAATAGAAAGAACTTTTCATGTCACATTGATTTCACGTGACGGTGCAACTAAGATTGTAGGAGATACAATTGCTGCACAGAAAGCCCAGCGTGTACTTACACAGCTTGTGGAACTTGCTAAACGAGGAAATACGATTACGGAACAGAATGTAGACTATGCAATCTCGCTCGTATTTGAAGATCAGGAAGAAGCCCTTGTTTCTATTGATAAAGATCTGATCTGTCATACACTACAGGGAAAACCAATCAAACCTAAAACATTAGGTCAGAAAAAATATGTTGATGCAATTCGTAATGGAATGATCACTTTCGGTCTCGGACCTGCCGGAACAGGAAAGACCTATCTTGCGATGGCAATGGCAATCACAGCATTCAAGCGCGAAGAAGTAAGCAGAATCATCCTGACGCGTCCGGCGATTGAAGCCGGAGAGAAACTGGGATTTCTTCCGGGTGACCTGCAAAGCAAGATTGATCCGTATTTAAGACCTTTATATGACGCACTTTATCAGATCATGGGAGCTGACAGTTTTCTTAAGAATTCTGAGAAAGGATTGATTGAAGTTGCTCCTCTGGCATATATGCGCGGGCGTACTTTAGATAATGCGTTCATCATCCTTGATGAAGCACAGAATACAACGCCGGCCCAGATGAAGATGTTCTTAACAAGAATCGGTTTTGGATCCAAAGTTGTCATTACAGGTGATTCTACGCAGAAAGATCTTCCATCCGGAACAATATCCGGACTTGATGTTGCTGTAAAGGTTGTAAAAGATCTAGAAGGGATCAACATCTGTACGCTGACAAGCAAAGATGTTGTAAGACATCCATTAGTTCAGAAAATTGTAAAAGCATATGAGGACTATGAGAAGAAATCGTCCAGACCGAGAGAAAACAGGAGGAAAAAAGGATGAGTCTTTTTATCGAAGAAGAGGGGAATATAAAGTTAGACTTTGATACAGAAGAGATTGCCGCATTAGTTATTGACGCTGCATTAGAACTTGCAGACTGTCCTTATGAAGCAGAGATCAATCTTCTTTTAACAGAGAATGCCCAGATTCACGAAATGAATCTGGAACAACGTGGAATTGACCGCCCAACAGATGTACTTTCTTTCCCTATGATTGAATACGAAGAGCCGGGAGATTTTTCCGTGATTGATGAAGAAAGTGCAGAAGCCTTTAATCCGGAATCCGGAGAATTGATGCTTGGTGATATCGTTATCTCAAAGGAAAAAGTGTTATCTCAGGCTGAAGAATATGGACATTTACCCAAAAGAGAGTATGCTTTCCTGATTGCACACAGTATGCTTCACTTATTTGGATACGATCACATGGTTGATGAAGAACGTGTTGTCATGGAAGCGAAACAGAAAGAAATCATGGAAAAAGTCGGTATTTTCCGCTGATGGGATACATATATTAAATAGATTTTAAGGAATGGGACACTAGGAGGAAGTCATGTCTGAAACTGAGGCACAAACAACGAAAAAACGAACGAAAAAGGATGATTATATTGTCCAGGGTTCGATACTTGCAGCAGCAGCTGTACTTACAAAAATCATAGGCGTAGTCTACAGGATTCCGCTGACGAATATTTTAGGAGATGAAGGAAACGGATTTTATGGATATGCCTATCAGGTCTATGCAATCGCTCTGATGATTTCATCATTCAGCCTTCCGACTGCCGTATCCAAGCTGGTATCGATCCGCCTTGCAAAGCGTCAGAGACGAAATGCATTCCGTGTATTTATCTGTTCCCTTGCTTTTGCAATCGGTGTTGGATTATTCATCTCGCTGACAATCTTTTTGGGAGCAGGACTGATTTCAACACATTTAATGAAATCTCCACTTAGCGTTTACGCACTGCGGGTTCTTGCCCCGGGACTTCTGATCGTTGCAGTCATGGCTGTTATCCGTGGATATTTCCAGGGAATGGGAACAATGCTTCCAACAGCTATCTCACAGATCATTGAGCAGGTATTTAATGCCGTGATCAGTATTGTCGGCGCAAGTGTCCTCTTTGGTATCGGAATAAAAGCAGGAGAAAAATCCGGAGAGGAGCTTCTCGGACCTGCTTACGGTGCTGCCGGAAGTACACTTGGAACGGTTGTCGGCTCTTTATCTGGATTGTTATTTCTTTTGTTTGTCATTTTTATATATAAAAATGTGATACGCAAACAGCTTAAAAGAGACCGCACCCAGAATGTTGAAAGTTATTCTTTCCTTCTGAAAGCATTACTTTTAACAGCAATCCCAGTTGTATTCAGTACCGCTGTATATAATATTAACCAGATTATCGACCTTACAATCTTTAATCATGTTATGGAGTCACAAGGCTATGTAGAGAAAGAATATATGGCTCTTCAGGGTATTTATACCGGTAAATACGACACCCTGATCAATGTCCCGATGGCAATTGCGAATGCACTTGGAACATCTCTTGTGCCAAGTCTTACAGCTGTTGTTACAGCAGGTACAAAGAAACAGGTTCACAGTAAGATTAACCAGACATTACGTCTTACAATGGTAATTGCTATTCCTAGTTGTATCGGTTATTTTGTACTTGCTTCCCCAATTATGGTTCTGCTGTACAATGACTCCAGTGCAACACCAGCGCGTCTATTGATGGCAGGAGCTATCGTTGTTGTACTGTATGGACTTTCCTCTGTAACGAATTCCATTCTTCATGGATTAAACTACATGACAAGTCCTGCAAAGAATGCTGCAGCAGCTCTTGGAATCCATCTGGTAGCATTTGTACTGATGATGACTGTCTTCAAGATGAACGTCTATGCGCTGGTGGGTGGAAATATTGTATTTGCACTTGCAATGAGTATTTTGAACCTGCTCAAGATTCGAAAAGTCAGCGGTTTCAAAATCGATTTTGTAAGCACTTTCGGAAAACCATTCGCTGCTGCAGCAGTGATGGGTATTGTAACTTTCGGCGTATTCAGACTGTTTGATACACTGATCGGCGGTCGTGTAATTCCGGTATGCATTTCACTGATTGTAGCAATACTTGTTTATGCGGTTGTTATGTTAAAGATCGGAACACTTTCTGAAGATGATATCCTTGATCTTCCAATGGGTGGACGTATCCTGAGAATTTCTAAGAAATTCCATCTGCTCCCATCCGTAAAAGTAGAAGAATAAAAAAAATAAAAAAGCCAATACTGTATGAAAAAAGGAGCGATTTGCGATGAAAAAATACATGATTGGCTTTTTTTCTGTTTTATTTCTGATTACCGGATGTTTGATTGCAGGTTATCAGGTTAGTTACCACAATCTACTGGAAAAGGAAAAGGCTATAGAACTGACAAAAAATGAAAAAAATGATTCCATTCAAATCAGACGCAGCTCAGCAAAAGGAGAGTCTGTTTCAGATGATGCCTATTATCTGAAAGAGCTGCATGGATATGTTGCGGTCTATCTGCAAGATGGGACAACCCTTTACGAAACAACCAGCCTATCCGTAAATAATCTGCCGGATGAAGTACAACAGGATCTGAAAAATGGAATCTATCTTAAGTCTGCCGAAGAACTGTATGGCTTTCTTGAGAATTATTCCAGTTAAAAAAGTGGACGAAGTGCACAGAATCGTGTATAATACAGAGTCAGCGGAAAGAATATCGGTTACTGTTCACACGGGAGTGAACAGTAAAGAATATCGCAACATTAAACGGAACAAGAAAAAGGAGAGAGATAGACAATGGAACAAAAGAAGATTGATCGTATCAATGAATTATATAAAAAATCAAAAGCAGAAGGACTCACTCCGGAAGAAGCGAAAGAACAGAAGATTCTTCGTAAAGAATATATGGAACTTATCCGGGTGAACTTAAGAAGCCAGCTGAACAATATTGACATGGAACAAAAAGATGGAAGTATTGTTAATCTTGGTGAAAAGTATGGCGAAAAATATATGAACAAGAAAGGAAATTAGGATCATGCTACAGAATTTACCACAGGATCCTGTCATCCTTTTGAGTGTTATCAATACAAAGCTCAGAGATTTTTATCCGTCACTGGATCAGTTATGCAGTGAGATGGAAGTGAACAAAGAAGAACTTACAGATAAATTAGACCTGATTGATTATGCTTATGATGCATCCTGCAATCAGTTTGTATAAAGGAAATAATGATGAAAAATATAATTGAAAATGTAAAACTGGTAGCAGATGCTCCGTTAGAAGAACCTGCGCGTCAGTATTATTTTATGGAAAAAGCAAAAGAATATGTTGCTAAAATGTCAGAGGAGCTGGGGCGCCCATTAGTCGCGGTAATTCAAACATTTGGTTGTCAGATGGTATTGGCAACACAGAATTTATAAAGACAGGAAGAAAGCCCCGGAAACGTTGATTTCTAGGGCTTTTTGTTATTTATAGAGTAGTTTATGCGTGAGTCCGTTTTTGAATACTATTTCAGTAATATGTTTATCTATTACGGTTATATGGTCAAGCACTGAGTTGAAAAGAGTTTTAATGGAATCCTCATCTGTAATCGCAAGTTCTTTGTAATTTATGTTTTCATCTTTGTTCAGTTCGTGCATGAGCAAATACTGTGATGCTGTTTTGATAAACTCTACTTGATTCACATTTACTGAGATTGATTCTGCTTCCATTCCCTTTATTTCATTTTCAATCTTTACTCGATCAATTTCTAACCTTGACTTCATTTCGAGAAATTCCTTCTCATCAAGTCCATCATCATCAAATAGAAATGCTTTCTTGAGTCGCTCAATGGCTCTATCTGTCTTTTTCAGTTTCTCCTGTAGTTCAACCAGTCTTTGTTTGTTTTTGGAGTCCTGTTCCTTGCTAACAGTAACTGCCGACCATAGTTGGGTTCCTGTCTTTCCGTACAGCAAATCTAATGTGGCTTGCAAACTATCTTCTGAAATTCCAGCAACATCTGAAAAGTTAATCCGTTTTAGAATTACTTGCTCAAGTTCTTTTGTTGTCTTGATCTGTTTTTTGTGTTTGGAAACATCAACCATAGCTGCTATGTAATTTATCATTATTGGAGCTATTATTACATCACTGATATTTTGGTTGTCGCAAGTTCCTTTTCGTGATTTCTTTCCACACGCATAGGATGATGGTCGGAATCCACTTCCTTGTCTACAGTCCTTACTTCTAACATTGTATCGTTCTCCGCACTTCCCACAAAAGATTAAACCAGTGAATACATTGCAACGTTTGTTCATGATTACCTGTCCGCTTGAGTTCATTTTAAATCCACGTCCGTCCATGAGCTTATTTGCCTTTTCCCAGTCGTTTATAGATACAAGTGGTTCAAATACACCTTTGATGTAAATAACTTCTTCCTGTGGCTTTTTACGGCCTCTAGCGGACTCTCTGTAATTGTATCTGTAATCACCTTTGTTCATCGGGTTGCGAATCACATCGGCAATTGTTTTTGAGGTCCATTCGCCACCACGCTTAGTCGGAATCTTGTTTGCGTTATAGCTTTTCGCTATAGATACGCTTGAGCCACCATTGAGATAATCTGCGTACATCTGTTTCACATACTTTGCTTCAACCTTTGAATGCACTGGACATTTCTTTTCATCATCCCAATCCCAACCATATGGCACTCTAGCTCCGTTCCACAATCCACTCTGCGCTCTGCCTATCATTACATCTGTGACACGCTCTGACGTGAGCTTACGCTCCATTTCTGCAAACACTAGTACAATTTTAAGCATAGCCTCTCCCATTGCGCTAGAGGTATCAAATTGCTCGTTCAGTGAGATGAACGCAACTCTGTGGTATTTAAACTCATTGTACATGATTGAAAAGTCGATAAGGTTTCTCGAGATACGGTCAATCTTGTAAACCACGACATGAGATACTTGCCCGGCTTTTACCTTATCCATCATTCGCTCAAAGGCTGGTCGTTTGGTATTCTTTCCTGACTTTCCAGCATCTTCAAATATCTCGATACGGTTTTTGTCTATGTGCAGAACGTGTTCACAATATGCTTTTAACTCTTTCTTCTGGAATGGAAGAGAGTCTTTATCAACTTGGTATCCAGTAGATACACGAACGTATAATGCTACAATTCTATTATCTTCTTTCATCGTACCACCTTCCTTAAAATGGGTATAAAAATAACAGCTAGCAAAGAACAAGTGTTCCGCTTGCGATAGCTGTCCGAAGATGATACAATATTACCGACCAAAGTATAGTGTATATCTTCGGATGTACCTTAAAGACCGTTCCTGTTGGCGCAGGGGCGGTTTTTATTTTACGTGTATTTGTGCAATGCGATATATACTTATTGAGCTAAATCGAAGACGAATGGTGAGAAATCAAGTTCCCAATCATCACTTGAACCCTCGATATATAATTGAAATTCTGCTGGGTCCATAGCACCAAATGTTATTACTCCTGATGTTGACACTCCAGGTATGATATCGGATGAAGGCTCTTGGTATTCCTCATAGTAGTTTCCATATGTCTGATCTATCTGTTGTCCATTTAGAATTATTTTTGCAGAAGAGAACCACAAATTCATTGTCGCAGATGAATTGTTTGTAGCTGTCACGTATAATCTTGTTTCATCTTTTGCGAACTCAACCTTTGTAACATCTACTGTCACTCCATTTTGTTCAATCGCTTTATCTGTGAACTCCCATGTTGTGTCAGCCTTACCGAAAGAATCAATGTATGTTGTCTTTTCAACTGACTCAGCTGTAAGACGCGCCCATGTAGAATTAACTCCCATAACTGTTTGTCCATCAAAAGAACCATCTATTTTTGCATCAATGTTTAGAAAGTCACCTGAATTAGGAGCTTCTGACATCAGTGATTTTGGTACTTCAACTAATACACTATTGTTATAGTCCAAGTCAACATATGTTTGCAATCCATATGCATCTTCATCAGAATCTACAGATGAAACTATTCCGCAAAACTTAATGTATTTTCCCTTGTACGAATCTGGATTTGCAACTACGGCATTGATATCATCTACATATTCCTTTTCTTCCGGAGCTTTCTGCTCTGTCTTTATTTCATTACTCGGAGAACTTCCACATGCTGTAAATGAAAGTGCCATTGAGCAAGCGAGTAACATGATTACAACTTTTTTCTTCATAACTTTTTCATCCTTTCTTTAGAACCTTGTTCCTAAGCGCACCACACGCTTATATATAATCGCACGTAGCGGTCATATTCTATTGTTGCTAAAATACCTTGTTTGGATTATAAGTGCGATAAACCCCTTTTGATAAATCGGATTAATAATTACATCTGTTTTTAAAACTAATGAGATTTCATTTTCTAAGGCGAGAATGCTCTTAACTTTAGTTCTTGCATCTGGAATGATTTCAAATATTACATATTGCTCGGTTACCTTTACTTTTTGAATCCGTATGTAAACGCCGAAATTCATATATGTATTTGAAATTTTCTCGCTAGTTTCTATCAGCAGCTCATCCGGAATATTTGATTTTGTTAATTGCTCTGCATAATCATCGAATCTGCGATCATTAAATCTAAAATTTCCATCCAACCCCGGAGTTTTGTTGTTTTGAGTTTTATCAAATTCACAATATGCAACGCAATCGCGAGCAAATTTTTCATCGAAACGGCTCGATCGAATTCTTGATTGCTTCTGTAACTTTGCTCTGTATTGGTCTACGGTAATATGCCCTTTTAACGGAAAACCGCAGTTTACGCAAAAATTATAATCATCATAATTCATATCTCCGCAATTCGGACAAGTTTTTATACCCTCTTCAACATCTTGAAAATCATCCCTAGTGCTTTGATTTTCCATTTCTCTTGTGCTTTCAAGCTTTAATTTGTCTAATAGAGTTTTAAACATTTTATCATTTCCATTCCATGCTTTAAGTAGCTCCAATAATTCTCATGTTCTTTACACATGGGAAGATTTCCGCTGAAACTTCTATGTAGTAATCACGCATATGGTTTTTCATTTCTATCATTTGCACATCGGATTCACAGAAATCATCACCTAAAATATGTCTCATTTCATGTAAGAACACTTCACGTTGTTTTTCGTAGTTCAATGAAGCATCAATAAATATCGTGTATGAGTCATCAGAGTTATGCCTTACGCATCCAGGTACGCCATAGGATTCATCGAGAATTACTACATTTATATAATATCCTTTGTAGTACAATCATTCCTCACCTTCCTCTATTTTACGCAGTTCTGCAAGCTTCTTGGCAAAATCAACCAGTCTCTCTTTATCAACTGTGTTGTATACGTCAAAGAGAATCTTGTCATTGTTGTAGATTTCCTGTGCTGTACGAGCTGTCTCTTCATCAATGTAGTAACCTTTGTTAGTTATCTCCGCTTTTGCATCATCTCCGTTCATTAGATAATCTATTGCAATACCAAAGTAATTAGCAATGATTTCTGCTAAATCCATTCCGCACTTTGAATTCTTTTTCTTCCATGTACTGATTGTTGATTGAGATACGCCAGTTTCTTTGCAAAACTTATAAGCACTTATCCCACGGGATTGTAGTAATTGCTCAAAAATTTCATACATTTTTTGTCCACCTTTCACTAAAACTAAATACTTTGTTAAAAACGTAGTAATACTTATTGACAACCGAAGTATAAAGTGCTATAGTATGGACATACTTGAATGAACCGAAGTAAACGACCAAGTAAAATTCGATTCTATGAAGTACTTCGCTTGTGGTATAAGTATGATTCGTTTGATTAAACTATATCACTAAACCGAAGTAAACACAAGTATAAAATAACAATAAAAAGGGAGGGATATTTTTGGCTAAAATGTACACCTGTGATGAAGTAGCAGAGCGATACAAGGTAAGAGTAATCACAGTATGGGATTGGATTCGTCAACGTAAATTGAATGCAATTAAGCTCGGAAGAGAGTACAGGATATCAGAGGATGACCTTATTCAATTTGAGAATGAGCGAAAAACAATTCCGGCAAATGACAAAAGTTAGAAAGGAGAAATGAATGGTAATCGTTCTAAATCTTGAAGCAGAAATGGTGAGAAACAAAATATCTCGTTCCGATATTGCAAAATTATTAGGATTAACATATCGAACAATTCTTTCCAAATTTAATGGGGAAAGTAAATGGGGATATGAGGAGTGCGTTAAAATCCGAGACACCTATTTCAAAGACAAGACTTTGGAATACTTATTCGAGGTCAAACAGTAGGGAAAAGGCTTAATACAAAAATACTGATAGGAGCGTCATTCCTACCAGCATTTCGCCAAATTTTTTTACTCTATGTATTTTGCAGGTTTTCACCACACGAGATGACGCCAAGTGTTTCTATGAAATACTTTGTCACTTTCGCAGTTTTGGTTCTGCAATATGCCTAGTTGCTGACAAATGATAAAGAGGACTTGATATGGTGAAGCATTTTAAATGAGTGCCATCTCTCGCGTTTTATACTCCTTCTCTGAGTGACGTAACGCCATATCAGTAATCTACATTTAACCAGTTTTAATGTGCTTTGGTACCACAATTGCGGCTTTACCTTAAGAGAGCAGGCAAGATCAGTTTTTTTATCAAAACATGATACCACCTTTCCTGCCATATAAGACATGAAACAATTTTACCATAATACGAAAACATTTTCAACTTTTTAACACAGAAAGGAGAACAATGAACGAATTGCAAATTTTTAATTCAGAAGAGTTCGGTGATATCCGAACAGTAACTATTAATAATGAACCGTGGTTTGTTGGCAAGGATGTTGCAACTGCACTTGGATATGCAAAGCCACTTAATGCTTTATCTGCACACGTTGAAAAGGATGACTCCCTAAAACAGGGTATCACCGATTCACTTGGAAGAGAACAGGAAACTATCTTTATTAACGAATCCGGCTTATACGCATTAATCTTCGGAAGTAAGTTGGAATCCGCTAAGAGATTCAAACACTGGGTTACATCAGAAGTGCTTCCGGCAATCAGAAAGACTGGTGCTTATCAGAAGCCAATGACAACCGATCAGAAGATTCAGTTGCTTGCTCAGGGAAACGTAGAGCTGACAGAAAAGATTGAGAAAGTCAATGATGACTTGCAGGAGTTTAAAAAGGATATGCCTTTACTTGCGCTGGAATGTCAGAAGATTACAAGAGCGAAGAATCAGAAAGTAGTTCCGCTGATGGGCGGTAAGAACGCACTGGCTTACAAGAACAAGAGTCTGATGCACAAAGTATACAGTGATGTGGATGCACAGCTCAGAAGAGAATTCGGTGTGAATACTTATAAGGCAATCAAGCGGAGCCAATGTGATTTAGCTATCAGAATTATTGAATCATATAAACTTCCAATGTTCTTACAGGAAGAAATTGACGCTGAAAATGCTCAGATGCGCCTGCCAGTATAGGAAACGTGAGGTGAATGAAGTGAAAGATCAGGTTTACGAATATCTTATCAGCTTCATTTCAGATGTCGGCTATCCACCAACAGTAAGAGAGATTGCGGATCACTTCCATATAAGCACAAGCACAGCAAGATATTATCTGAATGACTTGGAAAAGCTGAGACTCATTGAAATGCATGGTGTTCCGAGAGGAATCAAAGTGATCGGTTACAAATTTGTAAAGGAATGAGGTGTTAAGCGTGAACGAGAAAGCAAAGCGGATTGAAGAAAGGCTCAGGGAACTGGGAATTAATTCAATCGAAGAACTGAACGCAGCTATTAAACGTGAGTCGCTAAACATTTCACTGATGGTTTGTAAAGCAAGGGAGTAGGTGTGGAAGTGTTAGATGGAATTGATATCAAGAGAAAGAAACTCGAAGTAATTGATATCCGCAGAGAACTTCCAGTAATGAAAGAAGATAAATCTGACAATGACCTGACACCATTTCTTGTAGGAGTGATAGCGGTAGCAATACCAATACTCATGACAGCGGTGTGGGCGATATGCGGATATTAAAAAGAGTGCCATAACAAAGGCGGCAACCTTCAGGCACTCGGCTATAAAACCAATTTAATAATAGCATAGGAGTAGAAATGAAGCAACCGAAGAAACTTACATTGAAAAACAAGAAGCTACTTGCAGATGTCGGACTTAATCCTATGGAATGGATGAATTACTTTGAAGATTACGTTTATCTTCATGTGATTCGCAAGACCGATAATGCAGTAATTATTATCGACAAAAATGAAAGGGAGATAACGAGACAATGAAACGAATTACATTACTGTCAATGGACATTCAGAATTTTAAAGGATGTGCCGGCAGAACAATTGATTTCGCAGATAAGACAAAAATCTGCGGTGCAAACGCTACTGGAAAGACAACTATCTTTGATGCGTTTACATTCTTACTGTTTAACAGGGATTCACTTGGGAGTTCTGATTTTGATATCAGACCACTTGATGCAGACGGAAAGATGATTGACAACATTGAGATTTCCGTTAAGGCAAGAATTTCTGTAGATGATGAAGAGTTTGAGTTGAAAAAAATTCAGAAGCAGAAGTGGGTTAAGAAAAGAGGTACAGACTCAAGAGAGTTTCAGGGAAATGTCAATGAGTTTGAAATTAACGGATATCCGAAGTCACAGAAGGAATTTAAAGAGTTTATTTCTGAAATTGTTGACGAAGATGTATTTAATCTGATTACGAACCCAGCAGCGTTCAACTCGCTTCCTTGGAAGAAACAGCGTGGTATTCTCATGAAATTTGTTGGAGATTTCACTGATGAACAGATCGCCGGAACATTCGGTGACAGATACGCAACGCTGATTCCTGAATTAAAGATTGCCAGTACAGACGATATTCTCAAGAAGTACACCAAAGCAAAGAGCTTACTTAACAAAGACATGGTTGAGATTCCAGCAAGAATTGATGAGGTGTCTAAACAACTTGTTATTGCAGATGTCGGAGCATTGGAAGTTGAAAAATCTGCGAAAGAAGCGACTCTGCAGAAGGTAGAAGACGAGATTTCCGGTGGCAGCGGAAAACTGGAAGAGATTAATTCCAAGCGTGAAGAGGTCATGAATCTCAATTTTCATCTGTCAGAAATTCAGAATGCGGAGAATCAGAAGTTGCTTTCCGAGTCAATGGATATCCGTGCTGACTTATCAAGAAAGCAGGATACATTAAACAATCTCAAGCGTGATGTGTTAAATAAGGAAAGCGAAATCAGGGATGCTCACGTAAAGTATGAAGATCATGAGCGTGAAAAGAATCGACTTCTGGTGGAGTGGAAGTCTGAAAAAGCAAAGGCGTATCCAGCTCTTACTCCGTTGGAACCGCTTATGGATGACTCGTTTATTTGTCCTACTTGCGGGCAGGACTTGCCGGAAGAGGCAAAGCAGAAACGTATTGCTGATTACGAAGCTCGCAAGACTGCATATGAAAGCAAGTACGAAAAAGATAAGGCAGAGTTTGAAGAAAACCGTGCTAAAAGGCTTTCGCAGATTGAAGCTGATGGAAAGGCGACTGCTAAATCGAGAGACAAATTTAAAACTTTGGAAGAATCTCTTATCAAAGAAAAAGATGAGCTGACTACCAAGTTGGCAGATGCACAAAGGGAATATGAGATTGTTAAAAAGGCTGTAGACGGAATACCAAAGGTGGCTGATGTTTCTGAAAACGCTGAATATCTGGCAACTATCGAGAAAATCTCGGTACTTGAAAAAGAGATTGAAGAAATGAGTAAGGACACTTCTTCAATGGAGCTGAAAGCTCGGAGAGATATTCTGAAAAATGAAATTGCTGAAATTGCCGGGAAAATTGCGGCAGCAGACAATACCAAGGTGAAAGAACGTATCGCAGAACTTGAAGCAGAACAGAAAGAAGTCGGACAGAAGATTGCCCGTCAGGAAATGATGATTGACCTTGTGGAAGATTTTATTCGAACAAAAATGAACATGATTTCAGAGAAAATCAATGGAATGTTCGAGATTGTTTCATTCAAGCTGTTCGTAGAGCAAATAAACGGAGGACTGAAAGAGACTTGCGAATGTACTGTAAATGGTGTTCCGCTGTCAAGTTTGAACAACGGTCACAGAATCGTAGCTGGGTTAGACATTATCCATTCATTATCGAATCTGTACGGTGTTAGCTGTCCGATATTCGTGGATAATGCGGAGAGTATCAATGACTTCAATGTGCCTGAGATGGATGCTCAGATGATTTATTTAACGGTAACTGACGATAAAGAGCTGAAAGTTATGGAGGGATAAAAGATGATTAAAACTGGACGTGTAGAAGGTAAAGAAACAGGAACACTTGAAATGAGTGGTACACTCAATGATTTGATGAATGACTATAACGTAATTGCTAAAGGTATGAGAAAAATACTTGTTAAGAAATTCGGAAAAGAAGATGGAGATAAGGTTTTCGATATACTTTCAAGCGATAAGCCAAGAGATGGATTGCGTGAAGAAGTTCACAGTGTGATTGACAAGCATTTAGAGAATGAATTTAAGAAATCTGAACCTACTGGATTGCTCAAAGCGTTTATGAATATGTTCGATAAAGGTAAGACTTTTGAAGATGGTAAGAAATATGTCTTTGATGCCGAACTTTGCAGAGAGGATTTATCTAGCATGGGAGCGCTTCCCAATATTGCCAACGTATGGATTAACGATTGTGATGGGAAAGAAGTAATTGTCAAAAGCAGTATATTAGGACTTATCGGCACTTTCAGTATCTTTCCTGAATGGTGCAGAGAGGTTAAATAAAGGAGAAGAGTAATGGCAGAGAAAAATGAAGTTGCTAAAAAGCAAGAATTTACCACTGGTTTGAGCCAGTGGACAAATACGATCACTGGCCTCGTTACAAGGGATTTTGAGCGGAACGGTGTGCAGTACGATGAATATTCTAAACAGTGTGCAATGAATGCGATGTCAGCAATTTATCAGCTTGTGCAGAATACGGATAAGACTGACATGAACAATCTTACTACTTCTAATCTTAGAGAAGTAGTTGCTCAGTGTGCAAGCCTTAAATTAAACGCAAATGCGATGCCGAGAGAGGTTTTCTTCCAGCTCAGAAGTAAACAGATTAACGGTCAGTGGGTGAAGATGGTTGAAATGGGAATCGAGGGCGATGGAAACGACAGCTTGCTTCGTCAGTTCGGTAACAATGTTGATACGGTTTACCCAGTGTGGCTTGTAAAAGAGGGTGATGACTTCACATATCCTCGCAGAAGAGGTATTGAGATTGAGCCTGCGGAGTGGACTCCTAAAGGATTGTCAGACAAAACAGTAAGAGTTGTCTACCCGGTAAAGCTGAAAGACGGAACGATTGATTATCTGATTGCAGAAAGAGAACCAGTTAGAACAAATTTGATCGCTCATATCAGAAACAATCTCATGAATGAGACTTTTGGTATTTGTGAAAATCGCTATAAAGCTACTGATAAGCAGAAAGCGGAAATCAAAGCTAAGAAAGATGAAATTCTTTCAGTATTCAGAGCGTGTGAAACGGTAGATGATATGCTGAAATGCGAATATGCAGTAACGCCATATGTGAGTGCAGCTTGGCTTGATACGCCGGAAGCAATGATTGTCCGCAAAATGCGTAACAATGCAATTAAGAAATTTCCAAAGAATCTTAATAGCATGGCATCCAGTTCATTATTGCAGCTTGATGAAGCGTATAAGGCATCACAGGAAGAGATTGCTGAGAACGAAAATTCAGAAGAGTTTGCAATTGAAGAAGAAACTGTAGTGGCTGAATCCGAAGCTGTTGAAGTGGAAACACCAGAGTTTGCAAAGGAGTAAAGAAATGGAATTAAAAGATTTAAAAACTGGTATGGTTGTGGAGCTAAGAAATGGTGATAAATACCTTGTTATTAATCAAGCTGGAAAATTAAGTGGTATCAGAGAGAATTCCTACATAACGTTTAATTTCCTGTATGCTTATAAAAGCGATATGACATGGCCTAATGATTCTTGCCTTGATATTGTGAAGGTTTTTTGTCCTTCGTTATCTGGTTTTAGAACGATGCTGAAAAACGAACGTAACTGTATTTGGACGAGAGATGAGAAGCGAAAAATGACTGTTTCTGAAATCTGCAAAGAACTTGGATATGAAGTGGAGATTGTGAAAGAATGATAGCTCAAACAAAGTGGTTAAGTGAAGCCATTGAGGATATGAAAAATGACACTTATGACATGTCTATTGATGGGAAGTGTAGTCAATGTGGGGCGTGTTGCTCAAGATGTCTGCCTTTATCCAGTAAAGAAATTATTACGATTAAGCAGTATATCAAGGCTCACAATGTCAAGCCTTACAGACACTTGTTTCCAGTATCTAAAGAGGTTTACGACCTGACTTGTCCGTTCATGGACGATTCAAAACTAAAAGAAAAATGCAGAATCTATCCAGTAAGGCCAGAGATATGCAGACAGTTTACTTGTAAGGCTGATAAAAAGCCATTCAAGATGAAAGCCACAAGGTATGAAGTGGTCGATGTTAGGGAGGAATTTTTCGGTGAGTAGGGAGGTGGTTTCATGCTAGTGAAAACTACTGCCACTGGAAGTAAAGGTAATAATTACGCACTTGTCTCTGGGGGAGAAATTCTTCTCCTGGAGTGCGGTGTGCCAGCAAAAGAAATGCTGAAAACGATTGATTATCAGACTTCAAAAGTGGTTGGTTGCTTGTTATCTCACGAGCATGGTTGAGGCGATCATGCGAAATACATCAAACAGTACATGCAATATGGTGTCAAGGTTTACGGTTCGGACGAAGTGCAATCAAATATTGAGCTGATTTACGGTGAAAAGATTGAGGGCGTAAAACGAATGAACAGGAAGAAACTAGGAAGTTTCTCAGTGATTCCGTTCCGTGTACCACATGGAGAGACAGATTGTGACGGTTGGTTGATTGATACGGCAGAAGGGCGTGTTCTATTCATCACCGATGCAGAATATTGTCCGTATGATTTTTCGAAAATGAACATCAATTATGGGCTAATTGAATGCAACTATTCTGAGAATTACCTTAGCGCAGAAGATAGTAGTTCTAAAAATCACCATGTATTAACTGGACATTTAGAGTTACAAACGTGTAAACGGCTCATACAGAGCATAAGCAGTAACAGTCTAAGAAGTATAGGCTTGATACATTTAAGCGCTGGAAATGGCAATCCAGTTAGGTTCACGGAGGAAATACAGGAGATAGTTGACTGTGATGTGGATGTGTGGGTTGCTGAAAAAGGCGAGGAAAAAGAATTTAAACTGGAACCGTTTTAGGAGGAAACATGGGAAGAAAATATGTGATATATGCCGTTGATTTTGATGGAACATTGTGCGAAAGCGTATTCCCTGGAATTGGCTCTCCAAACATGACGTTAATTAATCATTTGATTAAGCGCAGAAAACAGGGAAATAAAATCATTCTTTGGACATGCAGATGCGGAGAACGCTTGAAAGATGCTGTTGAATGGTGTAGAGGATACGGCCTAGAGTTTGATGCAGTGAATGAAAATATCCAAGAGATGATTAAATGGCACGGGAATGATTGTAGAAAAATTTTTGCAGATGTTTACATAGACGACAAGGCGAAAACGAAAGAAAAATATAGGGTTCCGTATAAGGAGGAAGAAATTAATGAATAAAATTATTTTGATGGGCCGCTTGGTTAGAGACCCTGAAATTAAATATACAACAGGAGAAAATAGTAAAACCGTGGCAAGGTATACACTGGCCGTAGATAGAAGATTTAAGAGAGACGGAGAGCCGACCGCAGATTTCATCAACTGTGTAGCGTTCGGTAAAAGTGCTGAATTCGCAGAAAAATATTTCCGGCAGGGTATCAAAATTGTTATTACTGGTCGCATTCAGACAGGAAGCTATACGAACAAAGATGGACAGAAGGTATATACAACAGACGTTGTAGTGGAAGATCAGGAATTTGCTGAAAGTAAAGCTGCAAGCCAGCAGAATCAGAATAACGCAAGCGGCTCTGTTCCTAGTTCAGATGGTTTCATGAATATCCCAGATGGTATCGATGAGGAGTTACCGTTTAACTAAGGAGTGATGGCATATGCCATACAAGAAGCCTGAGAAATGTGTACATCCCGATTGTTTCCATTGTCCATATCCTGATTGTATTTACGGGAGAGTGGTCGGTGGAGAAGTCGTGGATGTGAATATGGTGGATGGCATCAGTTATGAAAAGTATTTGCAAAGGATACGAGATAGAGAAAATGCGAGAAACAAAGGATTGTCCGTATCCTGACTGTCTCAATTGCACATACGATGATTGCATCATGGATGGAGGGATTCAAGCCCTCCTTAAGCGTAGGCGGTATAAAGCGAACCCGGAATATTACAGACAAAAACAGAGAGATTACCGGGCGAAGGTTCGAGAATATCAGCCACGTTGTAATGAATGCAAGCATTGTGTGCTTGTAAAGAATGATAAAGGTACGGATTTTAAAAGATTGTGCATAGTTGAAATGCACTTAGTAATGCAAAAAGTAACATTATCTCCGCAGTGGTGTCCTAGAAGATTATCACGTAAGGAATATGACCATTTGCGGTATTTGAGAAGAAAGGAGGCTGGATTGATTGGAAACGGAAATAAGACCGTCTGAGAAATTAAAAGGTTTCATTCAATTCCTGGAGGATACAAAGGAATCCTACGAATCAGCGAAAAAGAAACTTGGAGAATACGATTCCAAAGAAAGGCATATCTACTGGGCTCATAAGTTTGAATTTGCCAATAACAGAAATGAGCGAAACAGACTGGCTACAGAGTATCATCATGAGAGACTGGAAAGACGTAAATATAAAGATATCTGCGATCTCTACGAGCTTGTTTATGAGTTTATTAACTCAGAGAACAACAAAAGTACGTTGAAGCGATTAAAAGGTGCGATACAGCGTCAAGAGAAGCAAGAGGACTATTTAGAAAGCGAACGAACATACAAGAGAGGTGATTCCGGTGATACTGATTAGCGATAAGGGGCAGCAGGACGGTAAGCACACTGAAAAAGAACGCTACTGGACTGAGCTTGGGATAGAAGTGATAGAAGCTCCCTTGCCGACCGGAGATTACATTTTAGCGAATGACAAAGTTATGGATGTGATCTTTCGGAAGGAGCAACGAGGGATTCCAGTGAAAAAGATGGACTTCCTCGGGACATACAACGTAACAGTAGACACCAAAAAGGATATTCAGGAGCTTGTTGGGAATGTATGCGGTAAGCAACACGCAAGATTCCGTGATGAATGTATCTTGGCTCAGAACAATGGCATTAAGCTGTATGTGTTAGTACAGAACGCCGGTGGGCTGGTTAAGGGGACAAAGGATATATATAATCAGACAATCCGAACATTGGAAGATCTTCATAAATGGAAAAATCCGAGACTTTTTGTGATGAAGCGTACAAATGATGTGATTGGTCATTACAAGAGCGGAAATCCAATATACAGGCGCACACAGAGGTATCCTGCAGCAACTAAAGGCGAAACACTTATGAAAGCTTGCATGACAATGCAGAAGAAATATGGAGTTGAGTTTGTATTCTGCCACAACAGCGATCAGGGTGAAATGGTGTTGAAGTTATTACAGGGAGAAGGTGTTTAGATGGCAGAGAAGAGAATGTTTTCCAAACAGATTATTGATTCAGATGCTTTCTTAGAAATGCCACTATCCACTCAAGCATTGTATTTCCATCTATCCATGAGAGCTGACGATGATGGATTCCTCAATAATGCAAAGAAAGTAATGAAGATTATCGGAGCGAATCAGAATGACTATGATCTGCTTGTTGCAAAATCATTTGTTATCCAGTTTCCAGACGGGATATGCGTAATCAAGCATTGGAGAATCAATAATTATTTGCGGAAAGACAGATACACGGAAACAATTTATCAGGAAGAGAAAGCTCGCCTAACAGTAAAGCCGAATGGTAGATATTCCCTTAGAAATGCTGCGGAATCTGATGACGATTTACCACTTGGTATACCAGTGGTAGACCAGTCGGATACCCAGTATAGAATAGATAAGAATAGAGAAGAAAAGAATAGTATAGATAAGAGTATAGAGTCTCCTATCGGAGAGGTACACTCTTTTGGAAGAAGTTCTAATCTTGCTAACTTGGAATATTTGCTCGATAACGGAATTCATCCGAAAAGCGAAGTTGTACTATCTGACAATGATTTGCTGAATTGCTTAAGAGAATGGATGACATACAAGGATGAAAAGAAGCCTAAGTCAACACATCATCTCACGGAAATGGGTTTGAAGAAAGCAATTACACAATTTGTATCGGCTTATCGTGATTACGGAATCGATGCATTGCGATCAGTTGTTGATGAATGTATGGCTTGCGGATACCAGGGGGTTATCTGGGACAAGTTGAGCAGGCTTCCGAAACAACCGAAATCAGAAACAATAAATGATATGGGAACAAGTTCTTCCGGAAGAAAGTGGCAATAACAATGATAAATGAAAATGAAATAAGAAAAGCTATTGCAATTCTTAAGCCGGATAATCAGTTGTTTGAGGTTCGCGTCATTTACAACAGCAAACAGATGTATAGCGGATATTTCAAGAGTGCTGATGATTTAATTATGGCACTGGATAGAGATATCCGTGAATATGCAAACTGCAATATCTACATGACATTAAATGCACTGAATGAGGCTTGTTATGACAGAGACCAACAGAAAAGGTTCTTGAAGAATCCAAAAGCTACGACAAGTGATAATGATGTTGAAGGTTATGAATATATGTTTGTTGATATTGACCCTCATAGACCAACCGGGACATCCTCAACAGAAAAACAGATAGAACGTGCGAAGGAAGTTGGAAACAAGGTCTATTCGTTCATGAAAAATATCGGGTTCAATGATCCAGTGTTTGGGTTTAGTGGCAATGGCGTTCACTTGCTGTACAAAATCGAATTAAAGAATGATGATGGCAGAAGAGAATTAGTGAAGAAGTGCTTGCAAGTGCTGGATATGTACTTCTCGAATGACGAAATTCAGATTGATTTGAAAAACTTCAATCCGTCAAGAGTTTGTAAACTGTACGGCACGCAAGCTCAAAAAGGGGCGAATACAGAAAATAGACCGCATCGAATGAGCCATATCATAGGCGATGCGAAGAATGTCAAAGTAAATGATGTTGCGTATTTGAAGAAGTTGGCAAAAATGCTTCCGGAAGAAGAGAAGCCGCAGAGATATAACGGTTATCAGCCAGCTCAATTTGATTTAGACGAATGGCTGAGTAAATACGGATTGCGGTACAGAAAGACTTCTTATTCGGGCGGCACAAAGTACATCTTAGATGTTTGCCCGTTCGATAGCAACCACAAGGGAAAGGATGCTTGCATATTCAGAACTTCAAGTGGTGCAATCGGATTTCATTGTTTTCACAATTCGTGTGCAGATAAGACATGGAGAGATGTTCGTTTACTGTATGAGCCGGATGCTTACGAGAAGAAACAGCAGGAGTATGAACGCAAAATATACGCTAAACCGAAGAGCCAGCCTGAGCGAAAGAAAATCGAAGAAAAGGAAGGTAAGCCAATCTTCCTGACTGCAAAAGATATTCTAACCATGCCTAAATCACCAGATCGATTCGTCAAAACTGGAATCAATGACATTGATAAGCGTATGAGAGGATTGAAAACAGGATACACTTCGGTGATCTCAGGATTGCGCGCTTCCGGGAAGAGCTCAGTGATATCAGAGATATGTTTGGATTGCGTAGAAGCTGGAAATAAGGTTGATGTTTACTCAGGAGAGTTGTCGCCGCAGAACTTCATGCGGTGGATGAATTTGCAAGCTGCGGGCAAGGCGTATGCAGAACCTACGCAGTTTGAAGGTTACTACAATGTGTCAAGGCAGAATCAAGAGAAGATAGCTGAATGGCTGTCAAACAACTTCTCACTGTACAACAATGAGTACGGAAATGACTTCTTGGCAATCAAAGATCAGCTAGAGCGCAAATTTGAGCGAAATAAGCCCGATTTGGTCATACTCGATAATTTGATGGCTTTCGACATAAAAAGCCTTTCTGATAATAAATACGAGGCTCAGACGGCATTTACATGGACACTGCATGAGATGGCGCAGAAGCATGATGTGCATATCATGTTTGTAGCGCATCCGAGAAAAGCAATGGGATTTTTGAGACTGGATGATATTTCAGGAACTGCGGATATCGGAAATGCTGTAGACAATGCTTTTATCGTTCACAGAGTAAATAATGACTTCAAGCGACTCAGTATGCAGATGTTTGGTTGGAAAGCAGATGATGAGTTGTACACAGCTTCAAACGTGATTGAGATTGCAAAAGACCGTGACGGTGGATTGCAGGACTATTTCATTCCACTCTATTACGAGGTGGAAAGCAAGCGACTGAAAAACAGCTTTACGGAAAATAAGATTTACGGATGGGGCGATAATGCTGATGGATTTACTGGAACAGATCAGATGCAGATACCATTCGAGTAGGTGGCAGTATGACGGAAGAAGAAAGAAAAAAGTATTACAAAGTGATTACACAAAACTGGCTTGTGTTCAATGAATTTTTGAAGAATGGCGATTATCAAGATACGGTTCAAGTTGAGATTAGCGAAGTGATTGACAAAATATATTACGAGAACGGAAAGACAGAATTTGCGAAGAATATCGCACTGGCTGTCCTGAATGAGATAGAGCGGTTGTGTAAGGTGAAAGGAAGTAAATAATGAAATACAAAGTTGGAGATAAAGTAAGAGTCAGGAGTGATTTAAAAAATACGGTGCTGTATGGTGGTTTATATGCAGTTGATGAAATGTTAAAAAAAAAGATCGTAACGATTACATCCGTGCATGATGATTACTACAAAGTTGTAGAAGATGACTATAAGTGGACAGACGGAATGCTTGAAGGATTAGTAGAGGATGAACTGACAGCGGAAGAAGCAATTATACTTAGAGGCGAAATGTGTGAGGGAAGGAGTTGCAGTCGTTGCAAGCTGAGTGCCTATAACAATGGCACGGGTATTACCTGTAATGAATTAGCGGTAAAACATCCTGAACGATATATCGAAGTCCTCAAACAGTACAAGAAAGACCATGAAAAGAAAGAAATTGAAGTTGTGAAGAAAACCTGTTGCCTTGTAATAGACGAAAAAAGAACGGTTGTTCACGAAGAGGAAATTGACAATCATGATTCTTGCGAAGAAGTGCTGAAAAGATATTGCGAAGAGCATGACGGAAAGTTTTTTGCAATATGCGAAAGCAGATATGCGGTAAAGGAGTAAGTCATGAATATTGGAGACAAGATAGATTACATGATTCAGTGTTTGAAAGTCGCAAAAGCTGAGTACGATTACATGGCTGATTACATAGCAAAGAAACCAACTGAACAGTTAGAGTTGTGGAAGTTCCTTGATACACACAGAAGTCCGAACAAAGCACTGATTAGAGAGAATCTTAGGAATGTGGCAAGAATGGGATTCCAGCTTGCAAATGAGGTGAAATGATGGATGTTGAAGTACACAAGGATTATGAGCAGATAGACAGAGAGAACATCGAAGTGTTCAAGAAGACTGGCTTGAAACGTACTAGGGAGAACCGCTTCCGTTGTGTAATCTGCGGAGAGCCAGCTTGCATTAACAACAGTATGAGTTGTCTCGGACATCGGTTAGTACATACGCATTGCGCATACCAAACATTCGAAATTGACAACATGGTCAATGTTTTTAAATGGATGGAAGAACAGGATAAATAAATTACAGAAAGGAGACGGAGCTCCGGCCGGGCAAAGATATATCGGCTCCTTTCGAGAAGATGTATATACAAGAAGATGACTTGAAACTAAATGACTGGCAGTTCTCGCAAAGAAAATATCTGCCATATGAAACAAAGCTACGGCTTACAGAAACCCGTATAAGAGAATGGCATTACAACTGGGATGGACAAGTGTATTTAAGCTATTCTGCTGGACTTGATAGCACAGTGCTACTACATATGATCCGAAAAATATTAGGAAATGATGTCCCAGCTGTATTCTCCAATACAGGTTTGGAATTTCCAGAAATCGTGAGATTTGCAAGGAAAGCACCGGGAGAGTTTGTAGAGATATATCCGAGAGAAAAGGATGGAAAGAGGATTACATTTAAACAGGTCGTTGACCAATACGGATTCCCGCTTGTGTCGAAAGAAACGGCATTGAAAATACATAAGTTGCGACACGGGAACTTATCAGATCGGTATAGAAACTATCTGCTGAACGGGGACGAGCGTGGAAAGTTCGGAGTTTTGGCAAAAAAATGGAAGTTTCTGTTGGACACAAAATTTGATACATCTGAGAAGTGCTGTCACATTATGAAGAAGAAGCCATTTAAAGAATACGAAAAGCGCACCGGCAGAAAACCATATATCGGCACAACACAGGATGAGGGATTCATGCGAGCGCATCTATACGCAAGCACAGGCTGTAATGTGTATGACGGGAAGAAAATTAAATCACAGCCGTTAGGATTTTGGAACAGACAGGATGTATTAAGATACGTGGTCGAAAATGATGTGGAAATATGCTCTGTGTACGGAGATATTAAGCAAGATCAGCAAGGCAACTATTATACGACAGGAGAACAACGAACAGGATGTATGTTCTGTGGATTCGGAGCGCACCTGGAAGAAGAACCAAACAGATTCCAGAGAATGTCCGTAACACACCCGAAATGTTATGAAATCTGCATGAACCTTGAAAACAACGGGGTGAAGTATAAAGATGCGTTAGAAACATGCGGAATTGGTACAGAAACATGGGAGCAGATGGGACAAATGGATATATTTGATTTTATTGGAGGTATGCAGTAGTGAAAGACTTAATTGTGGATTGTTTCGCCGGTGGTGGCGGGGCATCCGTAGGAATTGAAATGGCACTCGGCAGACCAGTAGACATAGCCATTAACCATGATCCAGATGCTATATTGATGCACAAAACAAATCATCCGGATACACTTCATCTGACCGAGGATATTTTCAAGGTCAACTTAAAGAAATATGTAAAAGGACAGCATGTGGCTCTTATGTGGGCGAGTCCAGATTGTACAAGCCACTCCAAAGCAAAGGGTGGCAAGCCGAGAGAAAAAGGACTTCGGATTCTTCCGTGGGCGGTATACAAACACGCAAAGGAGATTCTTCCAGATGTGGTGTTGATGGAAAATGTAGAAGAAATACAACAGTGGGGTCCGTTGGACGAAAAAGGTTATCCGATACCGGAGAAAAAAGGCGAGGATTATAAAAAATTCATTACAGCAATGAAAAGTCTTGGATACATATTCGAGTGCCGGGAACTGGTAGCTGCGGACTACGGAGCACCGACCACAAGAAAGAGATGGTATGCGGTATTTCGAAGAGATGGAAAAGAAATCAGATGGCCAGAGCAAACTCACAGTGCTGACGGCATTGGCTTTAAGAAGTGGAAACCTTGTGGAGATTACATTGACTGGTCAGATCTTGGCAGTTCGATATTTGACCGCAAGAAGCCACTTGCAGAAGCTACACAGAAGAGAATTGCGAACGGCATTAAGAAATATATTATCGATGCAGAATCTCCTTATATCGTGAGGAATGGAGAAGCACTGGCATATATCATTCAATATCACGGAGAGACAAGAGCCGGTGATTCAAGAGGGCAGCTTTTGACAGAGCCAATTAAGACGATTGATACATCGAACCGATACGGACTTGTGACAGCATTTATCACGAAGTATTACAAGACGGGGATTGGACAGGGCTGTGATGAACCATTACATACAATTACGACATCTCCGGGGCATTTCGGATTGGTATCAGCATTTCTGATTAAGTATTACGGCGGTGGGTGCGGACAGACTTTGGATAGACCGTTGGATACGATCACCACAAAGGACCGGTTCGGACTGGTGAATGTAATCTTGGATATCAAGGGTGAGAAATACATCATATCAGATATCTTTTTGAGGATGCTGAAACCGGAAGAATTAAAACTGATGCAAGGATTTCCGAAAGATTACATTATAGACCGGGATTATAACTGGAAGAAATATCCGATTGCAAAGCAAGTTGCAAGAATTGGAAACAGTGTTGTGCCGATCATGGCAGAGAAGCTTGCAGAAGTGAACTGCCCGTATCTTAAGGTTGGTGAGCGAATGCCGAACATGAGCATTGATGATACACAGGAACAATTAAGATTTGCGTAGGTGAGAGAAATGAACATTGAATTAAAAGAGATAGACAAAGACACATTGAAAGTTGGAGATGTGGTAGGTATTGCAAGACCTGTCAGAATTGGTTGGTATTCACAGTTTAGGCATTTGAAAATCTGTCAGGCAACAATTACCAGAATCACACCGAAACGGACAAAGATTGAGACAGATCAATTCGGAGAACATGATAAGAATGAGATTTTTTATGAGTATGATGAAAATGCGGAAAAAGAAAATGAATTAGCTATCATGTTCGAACAATTTATATATGGAAGATATGCGCTTGAGGACTTTAATAGGAAATACGGTCTTGATTCGATTGGTGATGAAGATTTGATGGAAGCAGCAGATCACATGAAAGCAATGATGAAGATTTTGGAGAAGTACAAAGAAAAATAGGGTAGCAGCTAAAAATAGCAGCTAACAGCACCTTGACAATTGAATATTGATGGTTGGAATGGTATAATTTCCGTATCAAATAGGCGGGAGGAAATACTATATGATTTATGACGAGATTTTAGCGAAAGTGGAAAATGCAAGAGGACAAATATTAGGAATCATTGAAGATAATGTGATTTATTACGATGATTTGCAAAGAATTATCCATTTTAATGCAGATGCGGATTATATAGCAAAAGCTATTAGGGAGATGCTTGATATTAAATATGCACATGCAGTCGAAATTCCTATATACGGTATGTGGAATGATTATGGAGCTATAATATTGTCCGAAGACTTATTTGAGCAGGCTAAAGAGTTACTTGAAAAACATTATAAATAAATGTTTACCAACCATCAATATTCGGTGGTTGGTATTTTTTTACGCTTTTTTAAGGAGAAAGGAACGAAAAATAATGGCAAAATTTAATATCGAAGTAGAACTTGATTGGGTAGACGAGGAAAGTGGATACACAATTGATGAAGAAATCAAAGAACAGGTTGTAAGTGGTGTGAAAGATGCACTTCTTAGAAAAGCAACAGATGAAGCAGTGCAGAGAGTTGATAAAGTTATTGCAGATAAGATTCTTGAAGCAGAAGAAACAATTCAAGATACTGTAGACAAATTTGTCGAGACTGTATCGCAAGAAAAGATTGCAAATATCATGATGCCGACAAGAACAGGTTCATGGAGTAGTGATGTAAAATACATTCCATTGTCTGAATATGTTGGAAAGAGATTTGAAGCATTTTCTAATGAAAAAAGGTATGACAAACACGGAAATACTACCACCTATTCGAGTGAGCAAAAATTATCTATGGCTGAACTACTCACATGGAAATATCTTGAAAAAGAACTTGGTACAAAAGTAGAGAATATGATTGCCACAGCAAAAAGAGAAGTTGAAGAAAGTCTTGTGAAGTCACTGGAACAGAAGTTGAAAGAGAATCTTGCGAAAGAAACGATCGAGAGAATGAATATCCCTGATGTTTTGAAGAGGTTCAGTGAGATGGCGCTTGAAGATAAAGCGGAATAGATGGATGGTAGAAAGGAACGAATTATGAGTACATTTGAAGAAAGAATAGCAAAAGCAGTAACAGAAAAAATGAATGATGGAACAGTTGAAGAGCTTGTGTCTGATGCCGTAACCAAAGCATTGAAAAGCAGTATTGAAGAACAGTTTAGATGGAATGGTGAAGCGAAAAAGGTTATTGACGAGAAAGTAGAAGAAGTAATGACACCGGCAATCGAAAGAGTAAGTTTGGATGATTATGTGGTAAAACTTGATGCAGTTCTCGCAGAAATTATCAACAGTACAAATTTAGTTGATAACAAGGAAATCTTAGGAAACTTCAAGAGCCTTATGACAGAGCCGGATAAAGATGTAATCAGCTTAAAAGATGTATTCGAGAAATACAAGGAATATGTCAGCAAGAATGTTAATACATCTAATCTTGAAGTCTGCACAGACGATGGACCGAGTTATGAGAATGTGACAGCAGAAGTAACCGCAGATATAAGAAATGGTATATTCGGAGGAAGCTTTTGTGATTTGGTTTTCAAATGCAAAGAGGATGAGAAACTGACAAAAGTAATCCATTTATACGAATCAAAAAACAATAGATTCAGCATCATGGGATTCAAGAGCGAACTCGATATCAATTCATTAAGATATGTGGATGAATTTGATATTTTTGTGATGAGGTTAGATCGAGCGTTCTGTGATATCACAGATATTATAGATATGCGCGATGATGATGTTGAGGTTGAAGCAGAACCGGAAGTGTCCTGGAATTGATGAAGAAAAGGAGAAATCACATGAAAGGGAAGAATACACTAAGAGATAAACCTTTTCGATATGGTGGGATTTTAAAAGCTTACAGCAAAGAAATTCATGAGATAAATGGCTGTGAATATAAATGCTGGTGTTGTGGTAGAGGTATGAAATCTCATGTTCCGGGAATTAAGATTATGCCATATACAGCAACATTCCGAATATCCAAAGGAAAAGACAAAGGACTTTTTGCATTCCGACCGTTATGTAGGTCGTGCGCTTATAGATACGGACGTGGAGTTGTTGAGTGTGATGGAAATACATACATGGAACCGGATGAATTTAGCGAGAAGAAATGGAAAGAGGAACAGTAAATGGGATGCAAGAATTATTGCTTGTACGGACAGAATGCGTGTTGTCTGGAATGTCAGATAAAAGACCAATGCAATATTCAGTGCGATGATATAGACAGCTACGAATATGCGGTAGAATGCCCGGATTATGTAAAGGAGGATGAAGATGACGTCTGAAGACTTTATGAGAGAGCTTAAAGAAGCCATGTTAAAAATAGAGTTGTCAAATAAACACATTTTGTTTATGCATCCGGAAGATATCGCAATACTTGATTTGGACAAGGTGAGCAACGTTATATATCTTGTTGAAGAAAGAAGATTGGAACATGGGAAAGTAATGGCGATTACCGATGAAGAATTAAAAAAGATTGTATGGGATGCAATCAAAAACAATAAAGTGAAGTATCACAGAGGAAGAAGGAGATAAAGTGAGAAGAGAATCACTGATTCATAAAATCTTGAGGAAACTCGGTTTTATCAAGGATATTGAGGATGATAGGAAATTGAAAATGGAGATGTGCGAAAGAGCGATAAAGGCAAATGTATGTCCGGATGATTGCGATATGTGCGCATGGGATACGAAAGGTGGAGTTAGTTATGAGAATCATTAGTCAGAATGGTCAAATAGATTTGCCGTATAATAGAATAATGCTCTGCGTGGAAGGAGTGCTTGTTACTGCAAGAAATGACGGAAACCAATATCTGATTGGCAAATATTCCACCGAAGAAAAAGCAATGAAGGCTATGGAGATGTGCAGAGAACAGTATGCACAGTGTGAAATCAATAAGCATTTGATTCAGAAAGCAGCTGATAATTTAGAAGGCGTATCAATAACTTTTACCGGAGAAGTTAGAAATCAACTTGCAGACAAATATCTATTTCAGTTTCCAGCAGATGATGAAATTTGAAAGGTTAGGGAGAAATGAAAGAGCCAAGCGAAAAGAAAGCGATCATCAAAAAGATGATGAAAGAGGGAAAGACATATAAGCAGATTTCGGAAGAGACAGGAATCCATTATGGAACTGTCGGAATATACGGTGGGAAGCTTAAGAAAGCTGAGAGGGAAAAGAAATGCTTCAACGGAGACAGGCATTTGTGCAGAACTTGTAAATACCGTGCATCTGACGCAAGAAAATGCTGCGACTATATTTTAATCACTGACCATGAACGTGGTTGTGATCCGTCGGAATGTACAAGGTATGAAAAAGGAGTGAGATATCGTGAGATTAAGACCAAAGGTAAAAGCAAGTGAGTTTATGCGGTTCGGATTCAAGCCTTGCCGAGGACTTCCGAAAAGCGCAGAGAGTTACTATCTCTGCGTGAAAAACGGACACAGAGTTATGTTTGTGGACAGTAAGCATTTTACGGAATCTGAATGGCCGATCAAAGATGCAAGGATCCACAAGAATCCAAACTGTAAATTCAGCGACAAGCGGACAGCAACAGAGATCGAGTGTGAATTGGTAGTGAATGGCTTGCTGGAAGAGGTGAGGGAATGAAAGAGAGATTAACAACCTACCACTGTGGAAAAGCAGTAATTAAAGACAAGAACAAGCTGTCAGAGGCTATGGAGAAGTTAGCGGAGTTTGAGGAAAAAGAAAAATGTGGAGAATGGCTTGACGCTATCGAACTTGCGAAAATTGCTATTGCACTGCAAAGTCAGAAGCACATTTCAGTAAAGCCGATTATCTTAGATGTACTGAACGGAGATATCGACTATGTATGCCCTTTATGCGATAAAGAGGTAATGTCGGATGCAGAGAGCAGAAACAACTATTGTGGCGAATGTGGTTGTAAATTTGATTGGAGTGAGATTGATGAGACTAATTGATGCGGATTTACTGATGAGAAAATGCGAGAAATAGTTAAAACCGAAAGCACCAGACGAAGATGAAATGGTTTCGGTGGCAGATATTGCGGTATCCATGCTTATGGAAATAGAAGAACAGCCGACAGTGTTTGATGTGGAGAAAGTCATTGAACAGTTGAATAAAGAGTTAGAACTTGCTGATGAAGAAAAGCGCAGGTGTACAATAGAAAATATGCTGCAATTTGATGAAGTAAAAGGCTATGCGAGAGGAATGGCGTGTGCTATAGAAATTGTTAAGCGAGGTGGAAGAGATGGCGAGAAATAGATATCCAGGAACATGCTATTGCTGTGGCAACTGGGTTCCAACAGGTTTAGGACATTTCGAAAGGCATAACGGTGGTTGGCGAATAAAATGCGTGAAGTGTGCAAGTGGAAGACCGGTAAGCGGAAGCGATAGAGAAGTGAAAAGAGCTATCAGGCTGAGAGATGAGGAATTGAGAATAAAGCGAGGTGGAGTAGATGAAAAATAAAGAGCAGACAAATGCTTGTTACGGTTACTTCGGAGCTGCGAATGGTGATTGTGATGAGTGCGATAAGGATAGGAGTAATAAGGATGAAGAATAAAGAGAAGTATGCAAAAGAGATTGTGGAGCTTGCTTGCGATGGTAATAGAATTGCTATTGTCAGACAAACAAGGGAATTTAGATCATGTTATGAAACATCGTGTAGAGAATGCTTGTTTCATTCTGATACGGAACGATGCAAAGAAAAAGCAAGAGAATGGGCAGAATCCGAGTACATAGAAAAGCCGGTGATTTCCAAAAAAGATAAAGCTTTTTTGGAGTATGTTAAAGAAGAATATAAGTGTATCGCAAGAGATAAGAACGGTGAGTTGTTTTTATACCGATTAACGCCGTATAAAGAAGAAGGCCTTCTGAATTGGATAGGGCGTAATTGTTCTTGTTTGCATCTAAAATACAATGTAGATTTTCCAATGGTCAAATGGGAAGACTCCGAGCCGTGGCTTATCGAGGATCTAAAAAAGTTGGAGGTGGTTGACAGTTATGAGTAAAATCCCAAAAGAAATAGTAGACAAGATCGAGCAGAGAAATAAACTCAATGAAGAAATCGAAACATGGTGCAAAGAAAATCTTGATATGGATGGAATGTGTTCAGACTGTGCGGATATTACAAATCATCACACTGGTGATGAGCAAGGGAATAACGGATGCAGAGAATGGTGCGAACAATGGACTGGATGCTGCGAAGATGATTATCACGGTCATTATTACTGGGAAACAGAGTATCCGGGAAAATATCTGCACATGGAATTTTGGGTGTAAAAGTTGGAGGTAGTTAAAAATTATGAATAGAGAAATTGACAATCCTGAACTGTTAGAAGAGGAGAATGTGCATGGAACAGATTAAGCTAGGCTTGAGAATCGCAAGCATTGTGGTTGGGATAATCGGTTATAGTGCGATATGGATGTGGCTGATTAATAATCGCCGGAAGAACGAAAACAGTGAATTTGCGTGGGTATTATGGAAATTATTTCATGCAATTGTGATTGCGCTTGCGTTTCTTTGGGCGTGGTTTTAGGAGAAGATTATGATGGATGATAGAGAAATCAGCGTGTGGCATCATGGAGTTTTCGGAAGATACAGACCGAGGAAGAATAATTTCCCGGAATGTGCATGGAGCAACAGAAGACGGAGAAAGAGGACAAGTGATTTGGATGTACACAAGACATTGTAAGTGGAGAAGATTAGGATAGGGTTTCAGTTAGAGGAATAGACAAGCCTTATGGAAAATATTGTAGCGGTTGCGGTCAGAGATTGGATTGGAGTGATGAACAGTGAAAAGAAGTACAGAAACAAGAAGAAGTCAAGCGGAAATTAACGCTGATTCTCAGAGGCATTACGGTGGATTAGCTGAGCTGCCAACAGATAAAAAGGCAAGTGAGAATTTTCATCGTCCTGCATATCAAGCTTGTGAACTGATTCGGAAATCAAGTGAGTTGTTTTCTGAAAGCGTTGAAGAATGAATGTTTAAAGTCGGGATAAACCTAGAAAGAAAGATAGAGGATTTTTACAATGGAAATTAGTATTAAGTATTTTGCGAATAGCATGGGTGACAAGGTGAGAAAAATTTTCAGAGTAACAAATGGAGACTGGATTGACCTGAGAGCGGCAGAAGATGTGGCAATGAAAAAAGGTGAGCTGAGATTGATTCCGCTTGGAGTCGGCATGATTCTTCCAGATGGTTATGAAGCATGGGTGCTGCCTAGATCGTCAACGCCTAGACGGTTTGGTATTATTAGTGCGAACAGTATGGGAATCATTGACAACAGTTGCAATGGGAATGATGACCAGTGGGGATTCATGGCTTATGCGATTCGTGATACAGTGATTCGCAAAGATGACAGGATTTGTCAGTTCAGAGTCATAAGAAATCAACCGAGACTATGGTTCAAAGCTGTAACATGTTTGAAAGAAATTAGTAGAGGTGGATTCGGAAGCACTGGAAGAAATTAAAAAATTTTTGAAAGCCTGGAAAGTGGCGCGTTTTTAGGGGGATTTTTCCGAACCTAGAAAAATTCGCCAAAAAAAGAGATCGGTACTTTTTTCAAGAGGGCTAAAATCTGGATGTCGAAATTTCTGTTGGTTTCGGCGTCCTTTTTTGTTGGGATTTTGTCGTGTGAATAACTTTCCCGCAGCTGGTCCGCTCCACTGGTCCGGTGCATCTGTTGATGTCCTGCTATGATCTGTGGGCGGTTCTTTCTTGCGTAATATCTCCGGGGCGTGGTTCTGCCTTGTGACGTTCTGTTTTGCTGTTTCTATGGCTTTTATATCATTAGGCTATACAATTACCGTTGTACGGTCTGCGGTCTATATAATGGGCGCTCTACGGTTTGCGCTGGGCGTACTTCTCCCGCTGATCCGTTCTCGATTGTCTGCGCCTGGGTTCACTTTCTCCGCTGCCTTCCTTCCCGGGATCGGGGCGCACTTGTGGCGCGGTTATACATTTCCCGGCTTATCCCATGAACGTGGGCGCGGTTGTGCTGTTGTGGCGTTGCGTGCGCTCGCTCTGCGGTCTTTTGCTCGGTCGGTACTGAGTTGTTAGACTATGCCAATAAAACGCCTTAAAAGCTCAAATAATGGCGTTATATATCAATAGCATAACATGTTATATTATCAATGTACAGAGAAACCCGCCGCCGGAATCGAACCGGCGCAAGTCCTACACGGGTACACGAATAGCCCGGAGGACTTCCGGGCTTGTGTTTTAAAATATTCTTTTTATGATCTTTTCAAGGTCTGCAGCTGTCATTGTCTCCAGTGCTTCAAGCAATCCCTTCGCGCCGTGATCGGCTCGGATTGTACCGCCGTCAATTTTATAATAGTAATGGCTGTCCGGAATAACCCGGAACGCCTGAACACGTCCGCAGCATTCAAAAATAATTATATTGCTGTCTGTCTTGGCTCTGTAAAATGCTATTTCATTTTTTGCCATGTGGTTCGCCTCCTTCCGCGGTATTTAAAAAGCCGGAACTTATCCGGCTATATGTACGCTGTAAATTTTCTTGTTTCTTGCGATTAATGAATTGTAAAATTTTTCGGCTTCTTCTTTCGTGTCAAAAATCGCGGAAAATTCCGAATAATTACCGCACCAATTAACGCGCCATTTCTCCATATGTTTTCCTTTCTGCCTTCGTTCCTCCGTGGCGGGTGGGGTGATATGTTTTAGTTGTATTCGTGAACTTCTCCATTCCATGCAATAGCGCAAGGCGTGGAAGGTTTCGCGGTTCTAATCATGTATGCGCGGGTAGCTCCCGAGCTGATCGCCGCAATTAATAGAGTTATAATAATAGTGTCAATTATCTTTTTCATTTTCTTCGCCTCCTGTCTAGTTCAATGCCTCTTGTATTCCTTCTTCTAATTGTGGAAAAGCTTTTTTCACTTCCTGCATGGTGTCCGCTTCATAATCACCGATCATTTTTTCATCTTTGTACAGATTGCCACGATATACGAAATCTAAATCGCTAAAGCTCCAATCTATTCCGGTCACTTCTTCCGGCTTGTGGCTGTGCCACATATCTATATTAATCATGTTTCTCTCCTCCTGATCTGCTTAAAAGTTCCGGGGATTTCTCCCCGGTTGGTTATTTATCTTCTGAACGCTTCCGCGGTCAATCTGTTAGCTGCCTGGAATAATGCTCTTGCCTGAGTGTCTAGCCATTCTTCATCCCTGTTTGGTCTGCGTTCTCCGTTGCGTGTCTTTTTGAGTTCTGACGGTGTACAGAGTCGCTCTGCTATGTCGCTGTTATAGATAAGAGCTGAACCGCCCCAGCTGTACGCCTCCCAGCCGTCCGCGCCATTCTTTAACCATTCCATGAATTCTTTGCGGTCTTCTGCGTCTCTGCCTTCATACTCTGCGCGCTCCTCGTATACCTCCAGCAGTTCCAGGGCGTAAACTGTAACACCTTTATTCCATGCGCTGCGGTCTTTTCTTTCCTCAAGTGCTTTTCTGATTTCTTCAATTTTCATCATTGTCTTTCACCTTTCGCCCTGATATAATGGGCTTACCTTTCTTTTTTGATTGGTGCCGTTGGTTGCTTTGGTAGAGTGTCAACGGCTTTTTTATTTTGCGACTGCCTCAGGTTTTGCAATTAATCAGATCGCTTGCTTATGTCCTCATTGGCTTGAGTGGTTCAGGGCGTCCGGTTGTTTGTTCTGTGTGGCTGTTACTGTATCTCGTTTACAGTTATTATAATACACGATATAAGGCACAAAAACAATTGACATAATAGCTAAAATGTAAGGCACAAAACATGTAATATATTGTTTAAAATGTATAAGGCACAAAATAAATCAGATGCACATATATATAGAAAGAAAATAAATATTTGACGTATAAGGCACAATGGTATATCATATACATATAAAAGAACGGAGGAAACGCAATGGAAACGAAAGAAAGAAAGACAACAGAAGCGCAGAGAAAAGCCATCTATAAATATGATGATAAATTTGAGCGTGTTAATTGTAGATTTCAGACAGGAACAAAAGAAAGGATATCAGCACTTGGATATAAGAGCGTAAACGATTTTATAAAATTAGCTGTTGCCGAGAAACTGGAACACGACGAAAAAATATTGAAATAAGGCACAAAAATATATTGACATGTAAGGCACAAAAAGTTATAATAATACTTGTAAGGAACACAGCAGAAAACCGATTTTAAAGCAGGAGGAAAGAACATGAAAAAAGAACAATTGTTAAACAAAAAGAGGGAAACTGTAAAGAACCTTGAATGGTATGTAAAATATGTAGTGACAGATGAAGATCTTAAATCTTTTTCAATTCCGCAATTAGAAAAGATTATTGACATAATAAAGAAAGCGGAAGAGTTCAGAGAGAGCTGCGAGCCGTTTTATTCTCTTTCAGCGAACGAGGTTGTACAGAAAAGTACTGGAAAGATTGCATATTTTGAAAATTCCGGCGAGATCAGGGAAGAAACAAAAGAAGAGGTTGAAATGGGGGCATCTTCATTGTGCTATAAAGAACTTATGAAAAAGCTGGACAGAGAAAAAGCGTAGCCAAAAAAGCTACGCTGTTCCCTAGTTTGCATACGTTCCCATATGTTTTTCAACTCAACGTTCAGCCATTGATCTGAACGACTCCGCATAGAATCATGGTCTATCTGGAATCAACAAATGTTGATAGTTATATTATAGCTTATATTTTTAAAAAGTCAACAGCCTCCCGGGGCTGTCTTTTTTGCGCTTCCAGCGTTGTATCATGTGCATGTATTTATGCTTGGTATACCAGTTTGTAACCGGTTGGTATACCGCTTGGCAACCTAGAGAAGAATAGAAAAGAGAAGAGAAGAAAAGAAAAAGAAATATACAAGAAAAAACCTTGCGGTTTTGTTCTTCTTGGGACTGTTTTTTCTTCCGGTTTGCCGTTCTTATGCCTTGGCTCCTATGATAACTTTCTAAGTCGTTTATGAATTTATGGGGCGCGGTTCGCTCATATGAGCGATAGATCAAATTGACATATACGGGAAATAAATATATAATAAGCTCATTGGAAAAAATATAAGGGCAGTGCATAGCCGTATCAATATGCATATTCTTGGTAGCTCTAGGAGCCGTGACCCGTTGCATAACGTACTTGCAATAGGTGGCGGCTTTTTTTATTTATATTTTTAATGCTGGGAGGTGATCAGATGCAGAAAATGGAACGCGTAGAAGGGCAAGAGCTTAATACAACAGATCAGAAAACAGAAGTATACACAGACAGAATACAAGAATCTATAGCTAATTACTGCATAGATCACGATATAGACATGAAAGATATATATACATTCGATCAACAGAGATGGAATAGTGTATTGTTATATATTTACAGATCAGTATTCAAGCCATGTAAAACTGATGGAATAACCAGAAGATATAACGAAAAAAGTAATATAGATTATAGCAATAGAGAATTAATTGATAATGTATGTGATATATATATAGCTATGTGTTATGAGTATTCAAAAGAAGTATCAGTTATGGGATTTAGTAAAATGACAGGAATAACACTAGATACGTTGTATCAATGGTTTAATAACCCGGAAATTGAACGCGGCTCGTCTGAGATAGTCAAAAATCTGCAAGCTGAACGAGAGGAATCTCTGAGTAATAAATTAGCATCCGGGAAAGGGAATCCGGTTGGTATTCTTGGCATACTCAACAGGCATTATGGTTGGAATATGGGGCAGCCGAGAGGGCAGACAGCAGCGCAGAAAGCTCCTGATCTTCCAGGGATTGCGGAAAAGTACGGCGTGACCGATGCAATAGGACAAAAAGAGCCGGCTCGACAGCTTCCAAAGTTCCCTGATTTGCCGGACGCCGATTGATCTTTTTTAATATCAATCAATTAAAACTATTATTTTCACAAGATATAGTGCAATAAAGCGCACATATACAAGATATTGTATATTGACTATATAACAAATTGCTATTTGTCGTATAGATACATATGTTCGGATCATTGAAAAGACATTGCACCGGCTAAAAGCATCGAAAACGGTTTTGACCTTAAAAAGATCCGGGTGGGGGTTACGATGACAGGACGCCCGGTGCATACCTCACCCCCTCAAGCAAATTTTTTTCAAAAAGGCCTTATTTTACATGATAGGAGATTAGCTATGAAAGTATATGTGATTACTTCCGGAGAGTATTCGGATTATTACATACGGACAGTTGCATTAAGCAGAGAGAAAGCTGAACAGATATGTGCAATGCTGAATAGTCAAAAAAGATATTATAGCGACGCAGCTACAATTGAGGAATACGACACAGACGAAATTCAATGTGAGACCAATGAGGATGTTAATTTATGCTATGATGCAGCGTTTGATTATAAAACATTGGAAAATATATATTGGTGCGACCCGTTTTATTCATTTGGTAGAAATGAAATTAAAAGAGAACTTCGGGATCATAAGTACAGAATTCTAATATCTGCCACATTTCCAAAAGACATGCCTCAGGAAAAGGTTCGAAAAATCATGTGCGACAGAGTGGCTAAGTGGAAGGCAGAGAAAGAATGTTTGTAGGAAGTCAGGTATCATGGAACGCATAATAGAAAATTTAAAGGCAACGGTAGAATCTACTGGTCAGATAGTTACTGGAAGATTGATATTTACTCAAGTCATTGTTCAGACACAAACCGTACAGCCTTTGGCTAAATTTAACAGAGAAATGTATAAAATGGCTTGGATTCCTCGGTTTGAGTGTAATGAACCACTGGAAATCATGTCTGACAAGTTTACGAAAGTAGTGATTCCGAAGATTGGTTTTTGGTTTGAAGCGTACTGTGGTTGCAAAATGCTGATAGGAGCTGATTCATTGAATGAATTACCTGATTTTGTGAAAGAGGTGTGGAAAGATGCTGATTTATGACGGAGTTAAACCGATTCCAATAACATACCATGTTGTGACAGATGATGGAGTATTCATCGTGGAAGCTAAACGTTGCGAGATTGCTCAGGATGATGGAATTATCCTTTTTCTTGATGGCGATTCAGTACAAGCCATGTTCAGACTTGATGACGTGAAAGCACTTTGGAGGGTTGTCTGATGGGTAATAAAGAAATAATTGAAACAGTCAACATGTTTTATAGCATTTATTTAGAGTTTTACAAGAAATGCGGAGATCGGAATACTGCAATTCAGCTGACATGTGCATTGTGCGGCGTGAAAGTTCCTGAATTAGAAACATTTTCGTTTTTGTTGGGGGATAGTGGACGCAAGAGGAATAAATGATGGGCGAGAAAGATAAGAGAAGATATGCGTATGGTGGATTTCCACCAACAGGGAAACTTTATATCCAACAGGATTCATATTTAATCTGTGATGATTTGGTCGAAGAATTGGCAACAATACCAACTTCAATGCTAAAACAGAAAATGAGAAACATAGACAACTTATTGAACGCATCTGCGGTTTTCTATGGAACGTTTGGAACATTTAATGTAAACACTTTGCCATGTTACACGATTGGTTCAAATAACTGGCGAAAACTTCATGGATTTAATATGCGGAGGAAAAAATGTTTAAGATAATAAGGCAACTGTTTTGTAAGCATGAGCGAACCGTCCATGCAAATACTGATTTAGTCTTGCAGTCAGATGGCTCATGGAAAACAGAACATACGTGGAGGTGTGAACGATGCGGAAAGAAAATAAAGCGAAAATAAGACATTGGCTTGCGGGAATTACGCTCATAGCTTTCACTTTGCTTGCCGGATATGTTGGAGTCGGAAAGATGTTTATAGGAGCTATATTTGCTCTTCTGAGTGCGCTAGATGCTCACGCAATGACTTGGGTTCTTGGCGGCACAATCTTCTTCCAGTGTATCTGCGGATTGTTTGTAGCGTGTTGTATATGGCTCATAGGCTTTGTGCTATTCCCATTCATTTGGGGCGAGAAATGATTAGTCAGTAAAGACTATAAAATCTAGTGCAACGCACGGCACGATAAATATTGTTGCTAACCGTCAGATGGCGGTTGAGTCAATGTAGCTCATTGGAAAGAGCGGTCAGAAGCGCGCGACAACAAGGCTGACAGGAAATGGTTCGATTCCATTCTTTGGCATCAGCGCAAATTGCTTTCGGAATTGACGAGTTTCGTGAGTGGTTCGCGTAAAAAAGCCGTGGAGATCATAATAATCAGCGGAGAAGAGCAGAGGGTAAAGTTATAGGCAACAGCTGATAGCCTGACTTTTAGAGTATGCTTGGCTAGTTTTCGCATGGCATTTCTAGCGAGGTGGAAATCAACCAAGCATCTTTTCGGAGGTGCTGACAGTTACAGGCTGCAAAAAGAGTTTACCTAGCTTAGTAGGTTGCAAGCATATGAACGACGGTAACTTGCGTAAAATGCCATCGCATGCCGTATTCCCATAATGGTATTGGAGCTGGTTGCTAACCAGTCAGTCGGAAACGACTTGGAGGTTCGAATCCTTCATACGGCGTTTGCAGATGAGTGGAACGGAATACCACGCAAGAGTCATGATCTTGAAATAGTCGGTTCGACTCCGGCATCTGCTATTTCTGAGCTTCGCGGTTCTCAGATAAATATTTTTTCGGACTCCCCACCCTGAATCAAAATATAAAAACCGCGATATGCTACCATAGCTCAAATGGATAGAGCAGTTGATTACGAATCAACAGGTTTTCGGTTCGAATCCGAACGGTAGCTCTCTCCGAGTTTCGGAGAAAAAACTTTTTTCATAACTTTTCCTTACTACAGTGTAGTTGGAAGCCGTATAGCTTAATGGTAAAGCGTTCATTCTACCCCTACCCAAGTGAAAGATTGAGGTTCGAATCCTTATGCGGTTATTTTCAAATATGATTACCTCGGTGAAGAGTGATTTTTCAGTCATGCCGAGATGCAATGGTGACGAGATAGGCTTGTTCGAGATATTGGATAAGCTGATTTTTTCCACTGGGAGTGATTCTGGTGGTGGAGATGGAAACCATCAACAATGCCTTGTAGTGTATCATCATAGAGAAGTCAAATGCAGAATCCTTGTGGTCAGCGAATAATAGACGTCTGCGGTGCAGAAATAATCCAGTGATGTGAGTGGTGTGAGAGACTACGGACTAACTGGAAATTCTCAATAAGCTGATTTGCCTTGAATCTGAGAAATCGGAGTATAACACAAGAAATTCGTTAAAGTAGCGGTATGGCAAGTTCTTAATTCAAACAAAATGTTTTAAAGGCGATAAGAAAAACATTAAATTCTCTGAAAGAACCGTGAAATTTGTAGGTATCAATCCTATGTGTGCTTAGACCGTGGTAGGAAGCCAAGAGTCGCTCTCGAAAGCTCAGACCTATCATCACAGTGGCAGAATATGACTTTTACCATGATTGAATAAGGTGAAGACCTAATCGTGTTTGAAAAATTGTAACAGACGGATTTTAGCTGCGGAGTTCCGTCAAAGATTTAATATTCACATTTTTTGCACGATAGTCACAGTGTTTATTATTTTCTTCGTACTGTCTAAAAGAACCGTAGCAGAGGTGGTTTGATTACTGTCCACCTGCTAACGGAACGTAGCTCAGTGGTAGAGCAACTGGCTTATATCCAGCGTGTCGGAGGTTCGATACCTCCCGTTCCGATTTCGATCAAGGAGAGTGATTGCGAAATGATACTGCCAATATTAAATTTTTTTCATCCTGCTGTGTACAAGGAAGAAAAGAGAACCATGATAACTGGGATTACTCAGTATGTGGTATTCAAGATAAGATTTCCTGGAAAGCGTGAAATAATGCCTCCTGATGTTACTACATATTCAGAAATATATATACCGGAAGTTGTTTTTGCGTTCAAGGTGAAATCAAAAATAAGTGGCAGTAAGTTACTTCACGGAGATGAACTGTATGCCAACGCAGAAAAGCAGAACCGGGAAGAAATAAACTTTTTTATAGAGCAAGCCATCTATGAATACAAGAAAAAGCACAATATAACCGGGAATGTCCATTACGAAGTTGAAAAATATGAACTAGTAATGGAGCAAGAATACGAAAGCGAAGAAGTTAAATACATGGTGAAAGTAGCAAAATGAAAGGAGAAATGAACGATGACATTTAAAGAAGCATTTGAAGCAATGAAACATGGAGCAAAGGTGAAACTTCCATCATGGGCTGGATATTGGTTCTGGTGTATTCCGGCACAGTCAATTCTGATGCATACAAAAGATGGTAAGGACATTGATGTCCGTAGCACTGAGTGTGTAGATTATACATTTTCCAATATTTGTTCCGATGAATGGATTTTTGCGGATGACACGAACTGCCCGGCACTTGGTGGCATGAATACATTTTCATTTCACGAAGCTATGAAGCAGGTGAAGAACAAGAAACGTGTAAGACGATTGACGTTTGAGCCAGACATGTTCTTACAACTTGCATACGCCACTTTCAGAGCTTGCCTTGATGGCAAAAGAGAAGACAGATTTGATAACAAAGAATACTCTATCATAAAAGCATGTGAACCTAAAAATGATTCTTATTACACAAAATGCGAGCAGTATGTACCGACACAGGCAGATATGCTTGCGGAAGATTGGGTGTTTGCAGAATGAAACCATGCATAGATTCAAGAATGACACTTGAAGAAGCAAGGAAAATGAGCGACGAATATCCGTATGCAGTAGTAAATGTAAGGACAGGAAAGCCTATATGTTTGTGCGAGGATAAAGAATCCGCAGATATGACGTTTGATGAAATGTGGAGATGTTGTTATACAACACCTTTAGTTGTCGATTTGAGAAAGGAACAAAATTATGAAAGCAATGTTAAGTCAGCCAATGGGCGGAAAGACAGACGAAGAAATAGTAGAAACAAGAGAAAGAGCGATCAAGGTACTTGAGGCAAAAGGGTATGAAGTCGTAAATACTCTCTTTACAGATGAATGGTACAGTCATGAGAATATGGAAAAGCGCGGTGTAGTACAGATTCCGTTGTGTTTCCTTGCGAAGTCTCTTGAAAATATGTCTCTGTGCCACACAGTATACTTCTGTAAAGGCTGGGAGAATGCAAGAGGATGCAAGATTGAGCATGATGCTGCGATTGCTTACGGACTGGATATTATTTATGAGGAGTAGAAAATTATGAAAGATTATGTAGAAGTAAATGAAACGAAATGTGATGAAGTACACAACTGCATGTGTACAAAAGAAGTTAATGGGAAAACATATTGCCGTGGCTGCGGAAATGTACAGCCAGAGCAGGAGGCTTAATCATGATTATCACAGGAATGGATCACTTTCAGAGTGTATGTAAAAAGAAACTTGTTGAATGGTATCATGAGCATAAACCGGAGGTTGAGATTGATTTAAGCAATGTATTTGTCGTATGGAGCTGTAAGACATTACAGAATTACAAGTGCCTTGCATCTACGACTATCAGCGGAGATGGCATCTATGCCGAGTACACTTACAATGGTGACAAACAGGAGTTGTATGAAGATGTGTACAAGAAACTGACAAACACTTGTCATACTGAGGAGTAAACAGATGAAAAGTAATTGGAAAGTAGCCTTAATTGCATTGGGTGGTGTTGTTGCAGTAGTTTTAATGTGCGTATTTGGAGTATACAGCTCGCAGAATAGGGCTATTGCAATGGAAGAGCAAGTAAAGACGGCACAGTCGGATATCAAGGTGCAGGAAAAACGAAGAGTTGACCTTGTTTATAACCTTGCTGATTGCGTAAAACAGTATGATTCGCATGAGGCAGAAACATTGAAAGCTGTTGTTGATGGAAGAAGTCAGGCTGGAGATATTGAGAATGTTACTACAGCTATCTCTGCTGTCAGTGAAGCGTATCCAGAGTTGAAGTCGAATGAAAATTACAAGCAGCTAATGAACGAGCTGTCGATCACAGAAAATATGATTGCTGAATATCGAAGTAACTTCAATAAACAGGTGAAGCAGTACAATCGTTACGTACGTAAATTTCCGACAAGTATTTTCTTGAATATGACTGGATATGAGAAACAGTCATATTCTTACCTTGAATACGATGTATCAGAAGATGCACCACAAGATTTGTTCGGAGATAAATAAATGGAGATTACAAAGCGTGAAGTCTTAGCAAGTGTATCTATCGTGGCTGTAATGCTTTTGATTGGATTTCTTATATCAGGCAAGATTCAAAACAGTATTATGGATAATAATGAAAGATACAATAAGGCTGTTAAGATTGAGGATGAAGAACTTTTCCGATATGGAATGGACACAAACGTTGGGAATGCCTTTGTATATGGTGATTTAGAAGCTGTTGATACAGTAACTTTCCCGGAAATCGGTGGAGAATATATCTTTTGCGAAAAAGTGGAAGAGAGATATGAGCGTCATGAAGAAGAGGTAACAAAAACAGATTCTGATGGTAATGAATACACTGAGACAGAAGTTTATTATGAATGGGAAACGGAAAATGTAGAGTCATTACATGCGAAAGAAATTGAGTTTTGTGGTTCAATATTCCCTTACGGCAAGATAGATTTGCCTCATTCGAAACATGTAAAAACAATTCCAGGAGATAAGGTGTACAGTTGGGAGTCTGGTGAACGCGTAAAAGTGCGATTTGTGTATTACGGAGTGAAAACAAAGTACAAAGGTACGATTTTTGCAGACCTTAAAGATGGAACAATTCCTGCCAAGACACATTTTTACAAGAATAGTTCGCTCAATGATACTGTAGAAATGTTTGAAACCAACGCGACAGTTGCTATGGTTATATTTTGGATTATATGGATTATACTGACAGGAGCGGTTGTATATGGATTTTATTATTTGGACAACGAGTGGTTAGAGTAATGGAGCAGATAAAAGAAAGTTGGTATTACTGTCCGGCTGGTCATAAGACTGGACAGCGGATAGAGAAAAATTCCAATATTGAGAATGCGCCGATATGGTGTAAGCACTGTAAGAAAGCGTATTATCCGGTGATTAAGGATGGGAAGATAAAAAGATGAGTACATATAAAACTTTTAGTCTGTACTTGGAAGAATATTGTGATGGATGCGGGGATTTTGAAACCGATATTGAAAAGATAGACGTTAGCTCATTTGGGGGAAAATCATGTCTTACAGATATTCGTTGTAAAAATGCGGACAGATGTAGAAGAATGTATGAACAGATTGTTCAGCGAACAAGGATGTGAAGATTTATGGGAAAGAAGAAACTTAAAAGAAAAATTGCCAACCTTGAAGATGATATGAGTTCTTTATTGATTGAAAATGAAAAACTAAGAAATATTATTTCAGGAATGCAATCATATGTGAAGTCTTATTGGGGAGCTGAAATTAAAATCATTGATCTGAATGGAATTGTTGAAATTAAAAATAATTAGTGCCAGAGCCTAAGAGCCAGAGCCGATATTTGTGAGAAATTGCAGATATTGGCTCTTTTTATTTTGGAGGAAATTGATTAAGTGATATCAGGTAGAAACAAAAGAATTATAAACGCAATAAAGAAAAAGCCTGTGAGCTGCGAAACTCTGCGTGACCTTTTCGATATGGCAAGAGCTGTATACAAAGAGGATAATGCAGAGCTTTCTTACTGTCTGAAAATCACTAGCTATATAAAACAGGTTATTCCACTTCTTGAGAAGTCAGATGCATTGAATAGCTTATACTGGGATGTCCTTTTGTGGGAAGCTCCAAACCGATTTGAGAGTTTCTTGCTGTATATGGAAAAGAACAGGCCGTACAAAAAGAAATTCTACGAACCTAGAATGAATCCGCTTAGCATTGTTGCTCAAGACTTGCAGGACTTGGAAGATGGCAAATATGACTTCTATGGATTGTCTATGCCGCCCCGTGTAGGTAAGAGTACGATTTGTATTTTCTTCTATGCATGGATAATCGGTAAGCGTCCATCAAGCCATAATGCCATGAGTGGTCACAGTGGTATTCTTGCAGATAGATTCCATAATGACTTGATTAAGCTAACAGAAAATGAAGAGTATACATTCCATGAAATTTTCCCGGATGTTCAGCTCGTAAGTAAATCATCAGAAAAAAATGAACTGTATTACGATGCAGTTGAAAGTTTTGCAACTACAACTTGCCGTGGTATTGATGGTACATGGACTGGTGCTGTAGATATTAGTGAAGATGGATATCTTTACGTGGATGACTTGGTGCGTGATCGTAAAGAATCTCTAAGTTTGAAGCGTTTGGAAGGAAGGTATCAAGATTATCTAAATATCCTTGTTGACCGTAAAAACGATGGTTCAAAAGAGCTGATGGTTGGTACGCGATGGAATGTAGCTGATCCTCTTGGAAGAATCGAAAAGCAATATAAGAATAATCCTAGATACAAATTTAGGAAAATTCCAGCACTTAATGAAAAAGGAGAATCCAACTTTGATTATCCGGTAAAAGGATTTTCAACGAAATACTATCATAATATGCGTGACAGACTCGATAAAAATGAGTGGATGGCTAAGTTTATGCAGACTCCTTTTGTCAGAGAAGGATTGCTTTTCCCGGCAGACGAATTAAGATACTACAATGGCATACTGCCGGAAGGAGATCACAGAGTTATTGGAGCTTGTGATGTCGCATGGGGTGGTGGAGACAGCCTCTCAATGCCTATCGGTTATGAATATCCAAATGGAGATGTATACATTCCTTCATGGATTTTCAATAAAGGCAAGAAAGAAGTTACGATTCCTCTTGTTACTGGAAAAATCATAGGAGAAAAGCTTACAGAAATACAGTTCGAAGCGAACAATGGTGGAGATATGTATTCAGACAGGGTAAGTACAGAACTAGAAAAGCATAATTACCATTGCAGCTGCTCTTATAAAAAAGCTCCGGGGAACATGGAGAAAATGACTAAGATGGTTGCGTATTCCGGTGATGTAAAGAAACATTTCATATTCTTGGATCCGGAACACCAAGACCAAGAATACAGTGATGCAATGGATGAATTGAATATGACTGTACAGATTGGTGATAACGAACATGACGATGCCGGAGATGGGATCACTCAGTTAGCAATGAAAATTTATGGAGATATTGACGGACCGGCATCAATCATTCAAAGTCCAGTTTAAGGAGGGCAACATGAAAATCACTAGAAGAGATATTGCAAACTACAGATTACTTGGAATCCTTCTTGAAAAGGACAGAAGAAAGCTACAGAAGTATGTTGAAAAAAGACCTTCTTGTTATTCCGGCAAGGTATATGGCTCTAATCAGCAATTCCCATATGAGCCGAGAGGATTTACCATTGGTGGTTGTTCAGAGCATGAACAGGTAAAAATGAAAGAATGGGAAGAGAATTGTCGCATCATGGAAGAGCGGATTGAGACAGATATGGAATATCTGCATAAGCTGGAAATGGAAATTGATAAAGTGATCGCAAATTGCAAGGACATTGAGGATAAAGCAATTCTTGAGTTCACGAAAGATGGAATGTCTCAACAGGAGATTGCATTGAAGCTGCGTATTGACCAGTCATTGGTGTCAAGAAGAATAAAAAAATACGTTTCAGACTAAATTTGCATAAAATTCATAAAATACAAGGGTATAATTATAATCGAAGAAATTGTAATTCGTTCATTTTTTTCAGGGATTAGGTCTTGCGTGCACGTTGCGCAGGGCTTTTTTCTTTGCAGATTTAAAGGTAGGTGAATTCGGTGTCCGAGGACAATAAAGCGTATGTGTATCCTGAATTAACTGGCAGACGCCGGATTTATTCAGACGTAGATAAAATCACAAGAGACAATATTTTCGAGGTGCTTGAAAAAGCTATGGTAATTCACATGAAGAACGCCAATGAAATGACGCTTCTCATGAGATACGAGAAAGGCATTCAGCCACTTGTCAGAGAAAAGATTATTCGCAAGGAAGTAAACATTAAGGTTTCTGACAATATCGCAAATCAGATTACAGAGTTTAAGCTTGGATATGTATGGGGGCAACCGATTACATACGTCCAGCGTGGGAATAAAGACTTGAGAAGTTCTACAGATTCTCAGAACGAGATTCAAGACGATGGAATTTCAATGTTGAATGAGCTGAATGATTCAGAATATGCCTTTTCAAAAGACCAAGAGCTTGGACGATACGTTGAAATCAACGGTATCGGTTATCAGTTTGTCGATATCAAAAAGAATTATAGCGGACTTGCTCCGTTTGACCTTGTGACACTTAATCCGCTGTTTACATTCTGCATTTACAGAGATTCAGCACTTCAAGAGAAGTTGGCAGGAGTAACATTCCGTAGAACAGAGAACGGGGATGTGTACTACACGGTATTCACTCCTGATACTCGCTACGAAATTAAGAATATGCAGACGATTGAAAACGGCACTGTTAAAAAGAATGAATGGTCATTTATGAAAAGGAATGGTGAGAAGAATCCATTCAAGAAAATTCCGATCGTAGAATTTAATCGCTCTACAGACAGAACAGGATGCTTTGAGCGTCAGATTTCAGATATGAACGCACTGAACGTGGAAGTATCAGATTTTGCAAACAGCGTTGCACAGACAACTCAGGAAGTGTATTTCGGAGTTGGATTCGAATTACCTCCTGGAGAAGATGGAAAGGTACAAGCTCCAGTTGGAGGGCAGTGGATTCTTGCTAGGAATACCGGAAACGGTGGAACTCCAACACTAAAGGCTATTTCCAGTATATTTGATTATCAGGGAGTGCAAGAGAATATTGTAAGCAAGCGAAACACTATTTTGCAGAAAGCTTATGTTCCGATTCAGACAGACCCGGGTGGCGGCTCTACTGGTTCTGCAATGAATATGTCTTCCGGCTGGAGTGCTGCGGAAAACAGTGCTTGCAAGGAAGAACAGATTCTCAGGCGAGGTAAAGCCGAAATCGTTGAACTTGAGATGATCGCCATTAAGAGTACGAATGATATTCCATTCGATAGTCCACTTCGTTCACTGGAATTTTCAGATATCAAACCGAAATTTATTCGTAACAAGACATACGACCTTGCTACAAAAGTGAATTCAATGGTGGCGATGATTAAAGCGGGTGTAAATGGTCGTGTGGCTATGGAACAGGTTGATTTGTTCCCGGATGTAGCTCAGGCATGGGCTGACAGTAAGAAAACGATTGAAGAATATCAAAAATCGTTGATTCATAAAAGTGAACCACAGACAGGAGGGAAGAAAGTTATGCCTGATTTGTCAGATCAGACAGAAAACTCTCCGATTCTTGATGGAATGAAGACAGGTGATAATGATGTTCACGAATCTTAGTTTTGATGAATTAAATGCGCTTGTGAAAAATGAGCGCAGTATGCCATTCAAAAAGTATTTCGGAGAAATGAATCTTCCGGAAGAAGAAAAATCTAAAAGGATTCAAATGGCAGAAGAACTGGAAGAGAATTTCATTGTCACAATGACGCTTCTGTTCACGATGGCTCAAGCGAATAAGATTGATTATGAGCTTATCAGAAAGCAGATTGAAGATTCCTATTTGGAAACGCTTAGGAAGTATGCAAGCGTGGATAGACACTTAGAGACATACGTTAAGAGCTTCTCTTACGATGTCATAGACAGCACGAAAAAGCATAAGAATGATCCTTATTACTATTCACTGGATAGAGCAAGGTTCATGGCTGAAAACGAAGTAAATACGGCAATAAACCACGCTAGGTATATAGAAGCTGTGAATACTGGAAAGACAATGAAGCGGTGGGAATCAATCATTGATGAGGTTACTAGAAAAGACCACATCGAGATAAATGGAAAGTATATCCCTATTGGACAGGCTTTTCATGTTGGAGATTCATGGCTGTTATTCCCAAAGGACACATCCTTAGGTGCATCTGCAAATCAGATTGTGAATTGCCGTTGCACAGTAATTTATTTTTAGAAATTACAGCCATAAAAAATGTGGCTGTTTTTCATACACGGCACAGAGAAGTGCCTTATCAAACGCGAAAGACAGAGAAGTCTATAATCGCGAAACGTAACTATGAGAGAGAACTCTAAACGCGAAAGAAAGGAACATGATAATTATGGAAGAAAACAAAAACCTTGAAGGACAGGGACAGCAGAATCAGGATCCGGATAACGCATCGGAAGAGAAAGAGCCTACTGTAGAAGAACTGATGGCGCAGTTAGCACAGGAAAGAGCCAACAGTGCAAAGTTGCAGAATGACTACAATAAGGCATCCTCAGAAGCCGCCAACTACAGAAAGCAGTTAAAAGCTAAACAGACAGCAGAAGAGCAGGAAGAAGAGGCAAAACGCGAGGCAGAAGAAGAGCATAAAAAATATGTCCAGGGATTGGAAAACACAATCAAAATGACAAATGCTACAAATCGCTATCTTGCGCTTGGAATGTCAGGAGACATGGCTAAGGATACTGCACAGGCAGAGCTTGACGGTGATATGGTTAAAGTCACTGAGAACATGAGTAAATTCAAAGATGCTTCTATCAAAGAGGCTGAGACAGAATGGCTCAAGAGTAGACCGCCAGTAAATGCCGGACAGGGCGAAGATGAAGAGACTGATTTATTCCTGAAAGGATTCAACGGTTAATCTTCCTAGTATATACCGGGCACATAAAGATGTGTTCGCTGATTTCAAAAAGTTAGAAAAGGAGAATTGAAATGGCTGTTAATTACGCTGAGAAGTATTCACGGATCGTGGATGAAAGATTTAAAGTTGGTGCACTCACATCTGCACTTGTAAACTACGCATTCGACTGGGTTGGAGTTTCCACAGTAAAGGTATTTTCTGTACCGACTGCTACAATGGGGGATTACAAAACAGAAGGTGCTAACAGATATGGAACACCGGCAGAGCTTGAGAATGAAGTTCAGGAGATGGTTCTTTCCAAAGACAGAGCCTTCACATTTACAATCGACAAGAAGAGTGAAGATGACACAATGGGAACAATGGCTGCGGCAGCTGCGCTGAGACGTCAGATTGACGAGGTTATTATCCCTGAGATTGATACATACCGTATCGCTAAACTGGTTGCCGGAGCAGACGTATCACACGTTGTAAAAGACGTTGCTGTAACAAAAGCAAATGCTTATGAGAAATTCCTTGCTGTACAGGAGATTCTTGACAATGCAAAAGTCCCTACAGGTGGAAGAGTTTGTATCGTAACTCCGGGTTACTACAATATGCTGAAACTTGACGAGGCATTTACAAAGAAAGGGGATATGGCTACACAGCTTTCTATCACAGGACTTGTAGGTGAGGTTGACGGGGTTAACATCATTAAGGCACCGGCTTCTTACTTCCCTAAGAACACAAACTTTGTAATCACTAACCCAGTGGTTATGCCAGCACCAATCAAACTTGCTGAGTATAAGATTCATGAGGATGCGCCTGGTATCTCCGGACATCTTGTAGAAGGTCGTGTACGCTACGATGCTTTCGTCCTGAATCAGAAGAAAGATGCCATCGGTGTTTGCCAGAACCCAGAAGGCTAAGGAGTGATCGAAATGTTTACGTTCGAGAAAGATGGCGTGAGAATGAGTGTGGAGTCTGAGATTCAGGCTTCCGCATTTATCTCTTGCGGTTGGAAACGCGTTGAAGAAACTGTTAAAAAGGCTCAGGCCACAGAGTCTAAGCCAAAGACAGTGAGACAGACAAAGAAATAGGTGTTTGAAGATGGATAAGTTGATTGAAGAGATATATGATGATTTAAAAACTGAATTGGGTATATCGGAAGAATCTGATTTATCCATTCTGAAAATAAAAATAAAGAACGCATATAAAGAGGTATGCGTGATACGGAATTACCCGAAGTCGTATACAGAAGAGTTTGTTGCCGGAGATATGGAACGTTTCTATTCCAATATCCGCGGTTTGGCTCTATACGACTATAACCAAATAGGAGTTGAGGGAGAATCTTCCCACAATGATAATACTGGAACTCGAACGTGGTTTTCCAGAAATACGTATCTTGAAGGAGTTGTTGCTATATGCGCACTAATTTAAGAAAGGAATGGTGATCCGTAATCTCCCGTCTACTGGGTTAAGTAGAAAGAAGATTGTGCGTGACCATATTGCCGATGTCAGCAAAATGGTCGCAGGGACATATGTGCAATGATGGTGGAGGGATAGCACATTGAGAAACTTGAAAAAAAATTCTAAAAAATTATGGTATTCCAATTACAACGGCAAAGTTCCGATTGTTGATGAAAATGGAGATGAGACAGGAGATTACACTGGTGGTTACGCTTCTCCTGTTGAGTTTCTAGCCACTTTATCAGCAAGTAGAGGTAATGCTTATGCTGATATGTTTGGAACGAATTTAAGCTATACTAGGACGCTTGCAACAGTAGAGAAACTTCCTATTAAAGAAGAATCCTTAATATGGGTGAGCGAACCAGTAATGAAGGCAGACGGTACTGTAGATGAAGAATCCGCAGACTATACTGTTGCTGGTATTGCAGATGGCTTAAATGGAATCGTTGTTGCTTTGAAAGCGAGGGCGAAAAATGCCTGAGTATAAAACCGATTTATCATTGAGTGGTTTCAAGAAATTGAAAGCAGAGATACGAAAGTACAAAAACTTACTGCAAGAAAAATGTGAGGAATTTGCATATAGGCTTGCGGAAGAAGGCGTTGCTGTCGCTCAACTAAAGATAGGTGAGAAAGATGCTATCTATACTGGTGAGTTAATGGAAAGCCTTGGAATCATGCCTGGAGATATCATTTATGATGGAGCTGTATTCAGTGTTTATACGAATTGTCCGTATGCCGCTTATGTAGAGTTTGGAACTGGCGTTATCGGAGAGAATTCTCCGCATCCTGATACTTCTATAGCTGGTTGGAAATACGATATAAATGACCACGGTGAAGCTGGGTGGATTTATTTTAAAGATGGTAAACGCCATTGGACAAACGGTATGCCGGCTAGACCATTCATGTTTGAGACAGCTCAATATCTGAGTGATATGAGCGTTATAAACCATATCGCAAGGGAGGTGTTTGGAAGTGATTGACGCATCAAATAGAGTGCTTACTAACATAAAAACTTATGTGAAAGATACTTGCAAGAATGTATCAAACTATTCCAGTAAAAGCCCTCCGTCATTTCCAGCAGTATCGGTTGTTCAGATTGACAATCAAGATGCTTGCATGGACTTGGAAAACAGTGAGAATGCTGTCGAGTCCGTAATTGAGATTCAGTGCTATTCAAACAAGAATATCACAGAAGCGAAGAATATCATAAATCAGTGTTGTGATGCTATGCGGAAGATGGGATACGCTCGATCGTATGGTCCGAAGCCTATTGACAATGCGTCAGACACAAATATATACAGAATGGTGGCAAGGTTTAAACGCCTTGTTGCGTCAGTAGATGATATAGCAAAATTTTAATTTCATACCGGATATCGAAAGAGATATTCGCTGACCGCATTAATTAGCGGTAGAAAGGAAGATAGAAATGGCTAATGTAAAAGCATTAAGTACAATTAACACAGTTCTCAAAGTCGGGGCAACTGGGGCGGCGGTTAAAAGGGTTTGTGCGATCAAGAGTTATCCTGATCTTGGAGGTGATCCGGAAAAAATCACTGTAACAGACCTTGAAGATACAGATGAAGCTTCTGTACCAGGTGTGCGTTCAGCAGATGACATGCAGTTCACAGCAAACTATACAAAAGAGTCTTACGAGGCAGTTCTTGCGGTTTGCGGAAAACAGCAGATTTTTGAACTTGATTTCGGTGCTGACGGAGCAGACGGTAAATTCTCTTGGAGTGGACAGATGTCTGTTAAAGTCAATGGCGGTGAAGTAAACGGTGCTCGTGAGATGACACTGACAATCGTTCGTGATTCAGCGATTAAAAATTCTGATGCTTCTACAGGATTTCCCGCAGCATAGTCCTTGGTTTGATGTAGAAAACGACATCATCAAGAATATTGATAATGAAATATTTATTTAAAGAACTATTAGAGTCGCTTTAAGGCGGCTCTTTTTTGATTGAAAAAAATGGAGGAAGAACAATGGTCAAAGTAAAAATTAATGGAAAAAACTACAACGTAAAGGAAATGGCATTTGCTGAGTACACGAAGATGGAAGAACAGGGTTTCTCAATTCTCGATGCTTTCAGAAAAAAGCAGATGACACTTATCGCTATGGGATTTGTTTGTGCGGTAGTTGGTTGCGATAGAGACGAGGCTGAGCATTTAATCACTCAGCACGTTCTTGGCGGTGGAAACATCATTGATATCACAAACGCATTTGCTGATGCCGTTGCAGAATCAGATTTTTTCCAGAAGATGCTCGGAATGACTCAGGACGAGCAGGAGACTCCGGAGAAAGCTACGAAGTCCAAGAAAGAAGTGGAAGAAGCAGCCGTGGAAGAGTAATCATTCCAACCAGCTATACGCAGTTCATATATGAATATTGGTTGCCTATGGCTGCGCAATGCGGAATTAGTTGCTCTGAATTTTGGAAAATGACTCCAAAAGAAATGAACGTTTACAAGAAAAATCAAGAGGACAAAGAGAAAGAATCAGCCATCATGCAAGATGTTGCAGCGTGGATGAATGGTGTGTATGTCCTCAAAGCAATAGCGTGTGCAATATCGAAAGATGCTCAATATCCTGAAAGTCATATGCTTGTCGGAGATGTTGATGCTCACGAATTAAGTGAAGAAGAAATAGAGGAAATCGTTCATGAAAATACGCAGATTGCGGCAGCTAATTTTGCAGCATGGGCGGAAGTTGCGAATAGCAAAGGATAGAGGTGAGAGCAGTGTCGGAAATTGATAAGTTAGAAATAGTCATTGAATCGAACGCACAACAAGCGAATCGCTCAATGGGGAACCTTGAAAAGAAAATAGATAGTGTTACAGAAGCACTTGAACGTTGTATGCTCGTTGCTCAAGGTGCGGTATCACTCAAAGGACTTAATATTGACAAACTGTTCTCCGGTAAGGCTATGGAAAAGTCGGCAAAAGATATGGGAAAGAAGTTATCAGATGACTTAATCAAAAACTTCAATCTCAATCTTGCTGGCAAAGATGTTGTAGGGCAAGTTAAAAGTCTTTCCAATAAAATTGCCAACAGCCTTGCGAATAGTTCGGGGAAACCGTATAAGGGCGCAGCTGACGATATGGAAGCTCTTGGTAATATCGTTAAAAGGCATGGTCAGATTGCAAGGACCACGTCAAACGAATATCAGGAGTTATATAACTGGATTAAGAAAAGCGGAAAAATAAAAATCTCACCCGCTACAGCAAAGTCTTTAGGTGATGATTATAAGAATAGAACTCCTGTTGCTAAACAGAAATTTTCCACAAAAGACGGAATTGAACTTGATTCCTATTATCAGGAATTAAAAGACCAGTTTCCAACGCTCATCAAGGAAGCGTACAGTGTTGAAGATGAATTTTATCAGATGGAAAATGCTCTGAAAAAATTCTACGAAACTGCGAACTCTTTCTACAAGCCTGAATGGATGGAAGAAGATATTTGGGATTCCGTTATTAATGGTGTAGATGATATAAGGAAAAGCGTAATTGACGCAAAGTCAGGAATTACTGAGTTTGGCGATGCATTAAAAAATGCAGAAGAAACAGGCCAATCTTTCGCACAAATGCTTGGTACTGGAATGGATACGTCAGGACTTGAGCGTGCAGAAGCTCTTGTTGGGAATATTACGAGAGGTAATCGCACAGAAGCGCAGAAGAAAACACGTTCTGATTTAAAATATCCGGTTCAACCATTTAAGGATATTAACAGGAAATTTAAAGACTCTAGGCTTGACACTGACTTTTCCAAAATGAATATCCAACAGCTCCAAGCTAGTATTAATGCAAACGAAAGGCTTTATGCGAGAGTGCAACAGGCTATCAATAATATGATTGAGCTTGAAGGGACAGATGAATTAGGTGGTAAAGACTGGTATAAAAAAATTCAGCAAATAAATCAGTATGAAAATGCCATTGATGATGCTACAGAAGCATTAGGACGCTTAAATGCTAATTCGTTTTTATCCGGTGGAGCTGATTCGCAAAAATCCAACAGATCGACAAAAGCAATCGATGAATATGTGCGAAAAGCAAAGGAAGCTGTTGGCGAAATTCCAGCACCGTCTTTTGATACAGAGGAAGATTTAATCAAATACATTGACGATCTCAATGATAAGTTTGAAGAGTTATATCAGGTTGCAAGAAAGGCTGAAAATGAAATAGATTTCGGCGATGCTATCCGAGAATTGGCTGAGCTTGAGAGTGAATTGGATTCTGCAAGAACGGATTTATCTCATTTCAACAATGGTCCGAGAAAGCGTAAAGTTTCAAATGAACCTATAGATATTGGGAATGTATCCGATCTCTACAATATGACATTTGGTGATGGCGCATCCGAACTGGCAAAAGAACTTGAGCAATCCGGAGCTAGTGCGAATGAAGCTGCTACTAAATTAAACAACCTTAATACGCAGTTTGGCAACAAAGAAGTTGTCACGTATGAAGCAAGAATCAAGGAATTAAAGAAAACGCTTTCTGAGCTGTCTTCTCAAGGATTATCGGAAGGAGACCTTGAATTTGACAATACGCTTCGCAAGATTATGTTGCTTGAGGAATATTCCAGGCGATATAAGAAAGAAATGAAAGAATCTGTAAAAGCAGAAGTGAATTCAGAAGAAATCGACCAGTCAGCGGAAGCTCTTAGGAGAGCTACTGCACAAGGCGGTAAGTTCAAACGTATGCTAAAAGGACTCGGCAGTTTCGGCTCTAAGATTAACAATATTTCAAAAGGCTTTAAAAATGTAGGAAAAACAATACAAAACGCAAGGGATATTGCTAATAAAGCAGTCCATCCTTTCAAAACATTAAAAGAATTGATGGGGTTTGAAAGCAAAAAGAAGAATAATGGAATGCCATTCGGAAGAATGATAGGCTCTTCAATTATGTTTTCTTCCATTTTCGGTTTGATTAGTCAGATTAAGCAAGCAATTAAGGAGGGATCGGACAACCTTGTACAGTACAGTAGCTCATATAACAATAGCATTTCTTCAATGGTATCTTCCTTACTGTATTTAAAAAATGCTTGGGCGGTTGCGTTTGCTCCAATCGTAAATGTCGTTGCTCCGTACATATCATCATTTATTGATATGGTATCTAGTGCCTTGAACGCTGTCGGACACTTTTTAGCGGCTCTTACTGGAAAAGGATACGTTGTGCAAGCTAAAAAGGCTTGGAAAGACTATGGAGCATCTATCGCAGACACAGGAAAGAAAACTGATAAAGCAAATGATTCTGCTAAGAAAATGCAGAAAACAATTCTTGGTTTCGATGAATTAAATATCCTTAATGGAAATGATACTGGTTCTGGAAGTGGCTCAAGTGGAAGCGGAAGTGGTGGCTCTAGTGGACCTTCTCCTTCAGATATGTTTGAAACGATTGAAGTTTCTAACTCAATGAATCAGCTTGCAGACAAGTTTAAACAGGCTTTTGCTAATGCTGATTTTACTGAAATAGGTGAAATTGTTGGAAACAAACTTAAATCTGCAATGGAATCAATTAATTGGGATAGCGTATATCACGCTGCTGATAATTTTGGTAAAAGTCTTGCAACATTCCTTAATGGATTGATTTCTCCTGAATTGTTCTATGATTTAGGAAAGACGATTGCTGGATCAATTAATACTGCGCTACACGCACTCAATTCGTTTGCAGCTAATTTTGACTGGAAAGATTTTGGTGCTTCATTGGCAAGCAGTATTACTGGGTTCTTTGAAACTTGGGATGCTGAATTAACTGGTGAAACTTTAAGTAATTTTGCAACAGGAATTCTCGAATCGTTAAAGAGCGCGATAGATACACTAGATGGAGATAAGACATTTGAAAAAATCGGACAAAAACTTGTTGACTTTATATGCGGAATTAACTGGAAGAAATTAACTTGGGATTTGACCGGATTCGCTCTTTCACTCAGCAAAGCGATTATTGACTTTCCGACTCAGTTTCTACGTGGAGTGGTGAAAGAATTTCTCAAAAAAGCAACTAACATGAGTGATGAAGAGCTCGAAGTGAGACTTCCTAAATTCGTTTTTCCACTGTCAGGATTAGGACTTGCTGGAATTGGTAGGGACATTGTTGATGGCATAATCAAAGGTATACAAGATGGACGATGGAAAGATCCGTTCAAACTTATCAAAGAAGTTATTTTCGATCCATTCATTACTTCATTTTGTAATCTGTTCGGTATCCATTCACCTTCAACCGTCATGGCTGAACAGGGCGGCTACATCATGGATGGACTTCTCAATGGAGTCACAGATAAGTTGCAGTCGATTCTTGATTTCTTCGGAGACTTGAAAGATAAGATTGTTGATAAATTTAGTGACTTGAAAGACAAGCTCGGAGAGAAATTCGAAAAAGCTCGTAAAGCGGTCGAGGATAAATTCTCCGATATCGGCACATGGTTCAGCAACAGAAAATCTGACATTCAGAGCGGAATGAAAGATGTTAGTTCGTGGTTTGGAACAAAATTCCAGAGCGGTAGAACAAATGTTAATAAAGCTTTTAATGATGTTGGCTCATGGTTCACTAGCAGAAAGAATGATATTCAGAATGGAACAAAAGACATTGATTTATGGATGAATACGAAGTATGTAAATGCTCGCAAATATGTCAATGCAGCGTTCTCAGATGTTGGCGCATGGTTTGGAACTCGTAAGGGTGAGATTCAAACAAATATGGACAGTATCAACACATGGTTCAATGCAAAGTATCAGTCTGCTAGAGGATATGTCAATAGCGCATTCAGCAATGTTGGAAGTTGGTTTGGAAGTCGCAAGGGCGATATTCAGTCTAACATGGATTCCATTAATGGTTGGTTCAATACGAAATATCAGAGCGCACGTTCCAATGTAAACGCGGCGTTTAATGGCGTAGGTTCATGGTTCGGTTCAAGAAGAAACGACATCCAATCCAACATGCAGTATATTTCTACATGGTTTAGCAGCACATTTAAAACTGCATACAACGGAGTTACAAGTGCTTTCAGTGGAATCGGAAGATATTTCCAAAATGTTGGATATTGGATTACATCTCCTGTCAAATCAGCCATCAATAGTGTTGGTAGCGCTGTAAACTGGATTTACAAAAAACTTGGTGGAAGTAAAGACCTTATTCCTAAATACGCTACTGGTACAGGGGCGAATGGAGTTCTCAGTGATACGTTCGGTATGGTTAATGACCAAGCGGGCGGAACATACAGGGAGCTTGTTCAATTCCCTAACGGTAAAGCGTTTATCCCTAAAGGAAGAAATGTAGTATTGCCAATGCCTAAAGGTACAAAGGTAATGCCTGCCGGACAGACAAAAGAACTCATGAATATGAATGGAGTGCCGCACTTCAAGAAAGGCGCAGGAGTATTCAATATCATTGATTACATTGCGCATCCGTCAAAACTGTTACAGTACGGACTTGATAAGTTCACATCTTTCCGTGATGCTGTAGAGCCGGGATTGTCTATTGCTAAACAGTCTATCAGTGCTGTTAAGGATATGGCTCTGAGCAAGGTTAAAAACCTTGTGAGCGGATTCACAACTTCAAGCGGTGGGGGTGGATACAATACATCAGGTGTAGAACAGTGGAGAAATCTTGCTAAGACAGCGTTGTTACTGACAAACCAATACACAGAGTCTAACTTGAATGCATTGCTTACTCAGATGAAACATGAGTCGGGCGGAAATGCTAGAGCTATCAACTTGTGGGATAGCAATGCTAAAAGAGGTATTCCTTCAAAAGGACTTATGCAGGTAATTGACCCTACATTTCGTAGTTATGCAATGTCACCATATAACAAAGATATTTATGACCCACTATCCAATATGATTGCATCTATCAGATATACAGTATCTCGTTACGGAAGTCTGTATAAAGGATGGACAGCAAGAGGATACAAAGGTTATAAGAATGGCGGTATGCCAGTAAATGGTGAGGTTTATGTGGCGAATGAAAATGGATTCGGTTCTGAATACATTGGTCGCATGGGTAATAAGCACGTTGTAGCTAATAATCAGCAGATCACAGATGGAATTAAACAGGCTGTCATTGAAGGTATGATGGAAGTCTATATGGCTACTCAGAGTAACGGAGCAGACAGCAACGGTACAATTCCATACATCATTAACGCAGTTCTTAAGACAGAGGATAACGAAGTTTTGGCGAGAGCTGTTGAAAAAGGACGGGCAAGCAGAAATAGTCGGTTTAATCCGAGTCCTGCTTACTAGGAGGTAGAATATGCCGAACAATACGAATATGCTTGTTGTGGACGGGGTGAAAATAAAATCCCCGTCCTCTTTGTCGTGGGGAAAACAGGACATCTCAGCTTCGGATGCTGGGCGTACAGATGATACGATTATGCACAAGAATAAAGTCGGTGAGAAAAGAACTCTTGACCTTTCCTGGAGCGGAACCACGCCGGAAGAAACAAGCAAAATTTTAAAGGCTTTCGCACCGGAGTATGTGCAAGTCGCATATTGGGATGCAGAAGATTGCAAAGTAGAAACAAGAACTTTTTACACCGGAGATAAAAAAGCACCGGTAAAAATATGGACAGTAAATCAGAAGAGATACGAAAGTGTCTCTTTTAATATTATAGAGAGGTAATTTAATGAGAAGTCTTTCAAAATCATTTAAGAAAGAACTGAATAATGACAACAGGAGATACCTCGAATGGGTAGATATTACCTTAAAAGATGGAACTGCTCTCTATTTAAGAGAAGATAGTGTTTGGAATTTCGGACTGAAAGTAGAAGACGCTGTGTCTGATTCTTCTGAATTTAAGATAGGTTCAGCCATCATAAATAAGGCTACCGTCACTTTAAATAACATCTATGATGATTTTACCGACTACGATTTTGAAGGAGCTGAAATCGCCATATACGTCGGCTTAGCTATATCTCCTACTGGAATGGTATTCCCGGAAGAAAAGAAATGGCTCGATATTAGCGAAAACCCAATATTAGATACAAATGGCAATGAGATATTATTGCTCTACAGCGACGCTGTTACTGAGAAGATTCGCCTTTGCACAATGACAGTTGTTGAAGCTCCGTATCAGAACAGTTCTATTATCACACTAACTTGTCAGGATAACATGATGAAGTTTGATCGTGATTATTCGGAAAGTAAACTGAAATATCCGGCAACAAGAAGTGAAATCATCAGAGATGCTTGTAACGTGTGCGGAGTTCAGTTACAAACAGTAACATTTGATAATGACGATTATGTTATTGAAACAAGACCTGATGACCAGCAACTAACTTTCAGACAAGTTCTCGCGTGGGTTGCTCAGATTGGTGGACAGTTTTGTAGATGTGATTCCTATGGCAGATTATGTATCGCTTGGTATGATTTGAAATCTTATGAATCTAGTCATATTGATGAAGACAAGTTTGTTTCCGTAGAATCTTACGATAGTTTATCAATCAACAATGAAGATGTCGTTATTACAGGGATTAAAGTTACTGAATATAAAGAGAATGTATCTACAGATGAAAGCCCTGTGTCATATCAGTATGGTGAAGATGGATATGTCATTGAAATTAAAGACAATAAATTAATTGCCGAAGGAAAAGGTAATGATATCGCTACAATCATAGGCAAACGTATTGTAGGAATGAGATTTAGACCGTTTTCAGCGTCAATGATGAATAATCCGCTGGCCGAAGCTGGTGATATCTGCATTATTACAGATAGAAAAGGTAATCAGTACAAGAGTCTTGTTACATCAACGATATTCCAAGTTGGGAATAAACAGACAATTGAATGCGGAGCAAAAAGTGCAGCGCGAAATAGCGCAAAGCAATACAGTTTAGCTTCTCAGGCAATCGTTGAAAATCGTAAGAATCTACAGAAAGAACGTTCAGATAGAGAAAAAGCACTTGAAGAATTATCTAAGAGAATCAGTCAATCTTCAGGTCTTTATACAACAGTAGAGGAAAGTCAAGGCGGTGGAAAGGTTTATTATCTGCATAACAAAGCATTGCTGAGCGATTCAGATATTGTTTGGAAGATGACTGCTGAAGCATGGGGAGTGTCCACGGATGGCGGTAATACTTGGAATGGCGGTATGACAGTTGATGGTGATACGATTGTCAGAATTTTGGATGCTGTCGGTGTTCGTGCCAACTGGATTAACACTGGTGAGTTTAAAGTTACTGACGAAAAAGGCAACGAAGTATTCTATGTGAATTGCGATACTGGTGTTGTTCGTATCAAGGCGCAGTCATTTTTATTATCCGGAACTTCAATCGAAGAAATTTCTAAAAGGCAATTAGACGCATTTGTCGAAGGGACTTATAAGTCTGATATGTCTGGTATCAATGGAAAGATTGATACAAAGAACGCAAACTACTATCAATCAAGTGACCCTTCTCTTTCTTGGACAACTATCACGGAAGAAGCATTAGCCGATATTGATGGAAATCCGATTCTTGATGTAGATGGTAATGAAATTTTAATAAGGGTTGAATCTGAAAAGATAGCTCACGAAGATGATGTTTGGAAGAATACTTCCGATAATGTTGAATACATCTACAAGAGCGGCAATTGGGTTAGAGTTATGCTCCCGAATGATATAATGGAGCAACTTGACGGAAAGATTGATTCTTATTTTAAAGATTACGAGCCGGAATTAAACAACTATCCAGCGAATGAATGGACAACTGATGACAAGAGAGCTTCTCATAATGGAGATTTGTTCTATTGGAAGTCCACTGGAATGTGCTATAGATTTGTCCAGATTGACGGTGTATGGCAATGGTACAACGTAAAAGACAAAGATATTGAAAAGGCACTTGAAAACGCAAGCAAGGCTCAAGACACTGCTGATGGCAAGCGTAGAAACTTTATCACAACTCCAGTTCCACCTTATGATATCGGTGACCTTTGGACGCAAGGAAATACTGGTGACTTGATGAGATGTCAAACCGCAAGAACTAGTGGCAACTATGTTTCATCTGATTGGGTGAAAGCTACGAAGTATACTGATGATTCCGCGGTAGACAAGCTAAACAAATCTCTGACTTCCGAAGAAGTGTTTAACAGACTTACTGATAACGGGAAGAAACAAGGGATATATTTGCAAGGCGATCAGTTGTATATCAACTTCTCTTATGGCAAGGGCGGTACACTTACATTGGGAGGTGTAAACAATGAAAATGGCTCAATACAGATACTAGATGCCATAGGAGCGGAAGTTGGTAAATGGGATAAAGATGGACTGAACATCAAAAAAGGCTCGATTTATGGAAGCACGATATATTTAGATAAAGAAAAAGCGTCTGCGCTCATCGTTGGCCGTAACAATTCGAAAGAAATATTCACTATCGGAAGCATGGGTATGCATATTGATAATACTAATATGGGACTTCTCGCATCGGACAGTATGGTTGTTGACCTTATGGGTGGTTGGTTTCATGGTTTAAGAATGAAAGCATCTAATAATGGAAGGGGATACGGTTCTTCAATTTCCCCAGAATGCTTCTCTATTGGATGGGCTGAGGATTTACAAGGATGGTCTGATGCAATGTCACCAGTAAAATCGTACACATTCAGCATTAGCGAGAACTCAACAGGTTGCCTTTCAATTAGAATTAATGGAAGTAATTATATTAATGATTATGTAGATATAAGCCCAAGAGAAATAAAAACAACTGGAACTAAAAACCGTGTTGTTCCAACAGAGAATTATTCAAACAGACTTCAATATTGCTACGAAACAGCTTCGCCAATGTTTGGAGATATCGGTGAAGGAATTACTGATGAGAACGGTGAATGTATCGTTGAAATCGGAGATATCTTCACGGAAACCGTAACAACACGCATTGAGTATCAAGTGTTTTTGCAGAAAGAAGGGGAAGGAGATTTGTGGATTGAAAAGAAGGAAGAGAATTACTTCATTGTGCACGGAACTCCGAATCTGAAATTTGCATGGGAACTGAAAGCAAAACAGAAAGATTACGAATATGTAAATCTTGAGGAAGATGTTGACAGGGAAGAAGAATTACCTGAAAGCCCTGAGAACATATTAAACGCGGAACTAGAAACCTTGATTAAGGAACGGGAGGAACTTTTAAATGAAACAGCTTAGTGGTTTTTCAATTTTAAATGTAAATGGAATGGATAGAGCGACATTTACTTATGACGAGATTGACGAGAGCGGAAATCTTGTATCGCACAACAATAAGAAATCGTTCTATATCGTTGATGCTGAACTCAAAACTCATGTAGATGCGATTAGAAAATTTATCATAGTAAACAAGGTTGACGAGGCGTAAGAGCATGAATAATGCTCTACCCTTTTAATTAATGATTCAGCAAAGGAGAATTAATCATGGAATGGAAAAGTTACACAACTAAAGAAACACTGAAAGACAATGACGAATTAATGATTCTTGACAAGGATGCAAATGCAAACAAGCGTACCTTGATGGACAAGATATGGAATTATGTTGTCGATAAGATGACTACGGCAGTTATCGCAAAGTTAGAAACAACTAACAAGACTTTGATCGGGGCAGTTAATGAATTAAATAGTAA